>Ga0265327_10000752_pt1 | contig 50420 bp, 37 predicted proteins | sample 41621metaG_FD_202089 | JGI IMG/M metagenome (GOLD analysis project Ga0265327, IMG submission 202089) | Rhizosphere microbial communities from Carex aquatilis grown in University of Washington, Seatle, WA, United States - 4-16-21 metaG | ecosystem: Host-associated > Plants > Roots > Rhizosphere... | reverse complement strand
TTTATGCCCCTGGAATGAGGCTTTTGAAGAAAAAATATTTCCGGCTGCCGAAAAATCAACTGGGAATGCGGGCGCCACCGCGTTCGGTGCCGGTGAGATACAAGGCTGCTGCCTCGGTGCGGGAATGAACGTGAAGCTTTTCGTAAATATGCCGGATGTGAACCCGGACGGTTTCGACGCTGCTGCCCAGCCGCGAGGCAATTTCCTTGTTGGCGTAACCTTGCGACAACAGTTTGAGCACATCTTCCTCCCGCGCAGTCAATTCCGGGGCATTTTCCCGCGCCTGCGGCACTGGTTGATGAAATACCTGAATGACCCGGCGGGCAATTTGGCCGCTCATCGGCGCGCCGCCATTAACCACTTCCCAAATGGAGCGCGTTAATTCAGAGGAATCCGCTGATTTAAGCAAATAACCGCTGGCGCCCATTTTGAGCGCCTCAAAAACGTGTTCGTTGCCGGCATAAACCGTCACCATGAGAATCTGGATGCCGGGCATTTTTTGCTTGAGCCGGGCGGTGCATTCAATGCCCGTCATGCCAGGCAGGTTGATATCCATGAGCACCACGTCGGGCTGGCAACGGGGGAAGGTGGCCAGCGCTTCTTCACCGGAAACACAGACGCCCACGCATTTGAAACCGGGCTCCAGGTTCAGCAGCTTCACCCAGTTTTCACGCACGCCGGCGCTATCTTCCACAATGGCTACTTTGACTTTTGGTTTCATGCTATGGCGCTCGTGCGAGTTCAACTTAGCGGATGATTGGATTTAGCGCCATACTGCGTTTATTTAATGTTGTTGGAAACCAGATTCAGCGGCATTTTGAAAATCACCCTGGTGCCACTGCCTGGCATACTTAGAAACTCCACACTTCCCTGGACTGATTCCATTCGCGCCCGCATATTTTGCAGGCCGTTACCTATCCGGCCGGAGTCCTGCGGTTCCAGGCCCCGGCCATCATCAGCAACTTCAACCCGGAACGAATTGTCTTCCATGTGAATGCGCAGCCAGACCGTATTTGCCTGCGCGTGTTTGACGGCGTTATTCAGCGCCTCTTTGACAGCGAGCAACAGGTTGTGACGAACTTGGGCGCCTAACGTGATCTTGGGCAGATTTTCCGCCACTTCGAGCCGGCACCCGATTTGTGCCGAACTCAAAAACCGTTCGGTGTAATCGCACAAGAACGTCGCCATCCCAACGAGTGAATCGTTCCGGGGGTTGACGGTCCAGATGACTTCTTCCATGGCGTTGATCAACTCCCGCACTTTATAGGTCATCCCACCCAACTGGTTCTCCATGGCGTCAGTGGTATGTGCGCTGCGCCTGGCAACTTCTCCCATGAGGGCAATCTCCGTTAATCGAGCGCCAATATCATCGTGCAGATCTCGCGAAATGCGCCGGCGTTCATTTTCGAGCGCCTGTTGCATTTCTGCCCGCTCCAGCCGGCGGCGCAGTTTGCGACGTTCGTTCAAGGAAATGGCCCCGCCCAAAACCGCCACGAACACCATGCCCGCCAACACCTGAAACCATCTCAACTCCCAAAGATGCGGCACCACGACCAGCCCCAAAGGCGTCGGGGCCTCATGCCAGATACCATCGCTGCCCGCAGCCATGACGCGAAAATCATACCGTCCCGGTGGTAATTGTCCGTAATAAGCATAGCGCCGGACCCCGGCATCGACCCATTCCTTGTCGAATCCCGTGAGTCGATAGCGGAAACGCACCGCCTCCGGCACGGGCAACCCCAATGCCGTATAATGAAATTCAAACCGGCTGCGTCCGTAGGGCACTTGCAACGGAACATCAAACTGTGGCGGGAAGTCCTTGCCATCCACGGAGACTTCTTCAATCACCACGGAAGGTATCGCATTATGCGGCTGCATCAGGGCGGGATTAATGACCGCCACCGCTTTCATGTTGGGCACCCAAAGTTGACCATCCGCCGCGCGAGCCGCCACGGGTTGACCCGCGCCGGAACACATCGGCGTCGACAGCCCGTCACCCACTGATAATGAAAAACAAGGCAACGGCGAGGTGCGGCCCCGTTCGTAATGCGTTAAATCCTTTATGCTCACCCGCAAAATTCCGTTCTGTGAGCTTAGCCACAAATTCCCAAGCTTATCCTCGATGATGCCGCCGATGACATTGTCCGCCAGTCCGTCCTGGGTCGTATACGTGGTGAATTTCCCGTCTTTAAACGCCGTCAAGCCGACGCCAATGGTGCCAATCCACAGTGTGTTGTCATGGTCCACATGGAGCGCGAGCACCATTTTGGGCGCGAACCCTTTTGTCTCATCATAATGTATAAATTGCCCGTCCCGAAGACAGTCCAAGCCGCCGCCAGCCGTGCCTACCCATAAATTTCCTTCCCGGTCTTCAGCCATCACCCGCACATCCGGATGTGACAAGCCATTTGCCGTGGTAAACAGCGTCCAGTTTGTGCCGTGCTTGCGGACAATACCGCCATACCCACCCACCCACAAATCACCGGACCGGTCTTCATACAACGCCAGCACGCGCTCGGGTATGAGTGGCTGTGACACCAGATGAAAATTCTCGCCCTCACGTAAAAATAATCCGCCCCAGGTGCCCACCCAGAGATTTGTCCGGCTGTCTTCAAAAACGGCGCAGACATGCTGGTTGGAAAGGCCGCTGGCTTCGGTGAACCGGGTAAACTTATCCCCCAGATAACGGTACAACCCCGCGCCTCCCGTGCCCAGCCAGACCGCCCCGTCGCTCGCAACGCAAACGGTCTGGACATTCACCTCGCCCGCCCCCGGCGGCATCATGGTTGTGACGTGGCGCGGCTTGATGCGGAACAAGCCGCCGCGGTAACTGCCCACCCAGATGGCGCCATCACGATCTTCAAACACCGCCGAGATGACATTTTGTGACAAGGGACCGGTTGAGATCACCGGCGCAAACACACCCGGAGCTGTGGAATCGAATAACCCATTGTTCAGGGTTCCCACCCATATTTTGCCGGTGTGATCTTCCAGCAGCGTGGTGACCAGCGCGGAAGAAAACTCGCCGCCCCAGGGATACGTCACGCGCTCGGAACCATCCACGTCGAGCCGGCTGAGACTGCGCGGGTGGGCTATCCACGCCGCCCCGTTATGGCTGCGTTGCACTGCGATAATTTCTGTCCCGCTGGGCGGCACCTGGCTGGGGCGCGAAAACCAACTGCCGCCCCGAAATGTCAAAATGTCATTCCTGGCCATAATCCAGTCGCGGGCGGCGGGATCAGCGGTTAACTGGTTGACCATTTCCTGCCCAACCCCATTGGTCAATTCATATACTTTCACGAAGTCCAAATTAGACGGTTGAATCTGCGCCACCCCATGCCCCCCAACATTTGCCCATACGGTGCCGTTAGTTTCTTGGAACAGTGAAGTGATATCCTCGGAAGCATGGCGCTCGCCCAAAAAAAAGGGGGTGAACCGGTCGTCCTTAAAGCGCGCCAGTCCGCCGCCCTCCATGCCGATCCACAAAGTATCCTCCTTGTCGACTGACAGGCTCAAAATCCGGCTGCTGGGCAAAGCGGGCGTGTTTACCGAATCGAAAACCTTGAATTGCACCCCGTCAAACCGCACCAGCCCGTTGAAGGTACCAATCCATAAATATCCGTCCCCGGTTTGCTGAATGGCGGTTACGGTGTTATCAGGCAACCCATCTTCAGTTTGCCAGTTCCGCACCAGGTAATCCTCCCCCCATGCCCAACTGAATCCCCACAGGAATAGTAATGCGGCCAGGGAAAGCAGTTTGAATTGGCAGCGGATCATGCCGTCACCACCCTAGCGGATGACACCATGGCGGGCAAGCATCGGCCCGCTACGGCATGGTTTCACGTATACCAATGCCGTGGATAAATTTTGATTCATGCAAAATCCATTTCAGACACGGACAAAGGCCTTGAGCGTGGCCAGCTCTTTACCGATAGATGCGCCGTGCGGGCGAATGGTATAACGTCCGACCGCTGCCGGCACAATGAACGTCTCGGCGTAATGAATGACGAACGGATCGAAGGCTCCCTCCGGACTTTCCACCACCGCCTCGTCTCCCTCAACCAGGTTCAGCACGTTGACCCCGCCGTTGGTATCGTGCGTCACAGTTTTTGTGAACCAATGCCGCCGGGTCTCAATAAATTCGCGCTCGTGCAATCCGGTCCGTTCCTCGCGCCAGCCATCGCCGCTCTCAAGCGGTTCAAAGCAGTTGACCAGATTTTTTTGCGTCCAGTCCGTATCGCGTTCCCACTGGATGTTCGCCAGCCCGTGCGTCAAATGAATCGGACGGGGTTTGCCGTCCAGGCCCAACCGGCCCCAGTCCCAGAGCTTGAATGTAAAAATGTACGGCGTGGCGCTGATTTCCAGCACCATGGATTCAGCGCCGCTGCAATGCACCGTGCCGGCGGGAATCAGAAAGTGGTCGTGTTTCTTCGCCGGAAATTGATTCGCATATTTCTCCGCTGGAAACGGGGCACCGCCTGCTTGCGCAGCTTCCAGGTCCCGCGCCATTGCCGCGCGATCCACCTGTTCCTGCAAGCCCAGATAAACGTTCGCCCCCGGCCCTGCATCAAGCAGGTAATAACTTTCGTCCTGGGTATAGTGCATGCCGAAATTTTGCTGGATGTATTCCGTGAGCGGATGCACCTGGAACGACAAATTGCCGCCACCCATCGTATCGAGAAAATCGAAGCGGATGGGAAATTCGTCGCCAAACCGGGCATGCACGGCATCGCCAAGCAACGCGCGCGGCTGGTTAAATACCAGGTCTATCGAGGGAATCTCAACGCGCAGGTCGCCGAAACCCAGGAGCAGGCTGTTTTCCTCCGGCACACAATCGAAACACCAGCCGTAGTTCTTTGCGCCACGGTCCAGATCGCATACTTCCTTCATCCACTGGCCGCCCCAAGGCGCGGGATCGAAAAACGGCACCACGCGGAATGGGCGTGTGACTATGTGACGCAACCCACGCCGCACGGCTTCGGCGTCCGCCAGTTTGGGTGCGCACGGGTCATGGGTGTCGAGGACAAAATCCCATCTGGCGATGAGCGGTCGCTTCCAGCGGTCGCACACGCGCCAGTCCACAAAAAAGGCGCGCTTGTATTGCAGGCTGGCGGCCAGCGTCCGGTTTTCCACCCCCAGATTGCTGGCCTCGTTACGGCGAAAGCGCTGTTGCGCCTCCCAGCGGGCCAGGTCCGCATAGACCAGCACATGGCCCCACGCAATCAATGACGCACCACACCCAACGATCAGCACCAGGCCCTCTTTCAACTCATCAATGGTCCGGCGAAAACGCCATAGTGGTTCCGCATCAAAAAAATTAACCAGTGAGAGCCCCGAAAGATAGCCAAACACCGGGTCATCACCGCCCAGAAATGGAGCCACCAGTTTGTCGATTTTTTCGGGGGAGAAATAAGCGTCCGCCGCATGGATTGTGAGCGCAGGCTTGAGGCGTGACTTGAGTTCATTTAAAACCGCCGTTTCATCGACGCCGGGGTAACATTCAACCACGAGAATGGGCTTGGAACTGCGCCGTTTGGCAATAGCCTGCTCTAAACAGGAGGCTATGTCCGTCCATCCCGCCACACAATCATTGGCCCCGTCAGGCACGGCAACAAACGGATATTTATCGTAGTTCGCTTTTCTCATGGTTGATCCGCAAATAAACTGGCAACGCCAAACATCCCGGCATGATTGCCGAGCATGGCAGATTTAATCTTCACCTTGCCCCACGGCGTCCAAGCATGCTTGGAAACGTGACGGCGCAACGGTGGTAAAATTATCCTGCCGCTGCGCATAATACCACCACCAACGATGGCAATTTCCGGGTCGTAGGCATGAATCAAGTTGACCAAGGCAATTGCCCATACGCGAATTGAACGGTCCCGCAATTCAACCGCCACCGGGTCGCCAGCCGCCGCGGCCTGGAATACAGCGCTGTAATCCAAAATCTTTTTCGTGGCCAGGCGGCTGCCGGCAAACGCCGGATGATTCCGCGCGTGGGCTGGCAGGGACCACGTCGAGGCTTCAGACTCAACGCAGCCAATATTGCCGCACGGACAAATGTAACCCTCCAAACTGGTGGTGAAATGACCGCCCAGACAACCGGCTTGGCCATGCTGGCCCCGCAACGGGACGCCATCAATAACAGCCGATGTGCCAATGCCCGTGCCCAAGGTCATCATGACGGCGCTGCGACAACCGCGTGCCGCGCCAAATTTCCATTCGCCCAGCAGCGCGGCATTGGCGTCGTTGCAAATCCGTACCGGCAGGCCGAGCAGCTTTTTGATACATCTGGCCACGTCCAGTTCTTTGGCGTCATCAAACTTTCCTGCCGGCGTGGAAAGAATTGTTTCCGTGCCGGGCTTGATAATGCCGGGAAACGAAAGGCCCAGGCCGGCCAGTGATTTCATTGGCACCCTGGCTTGATGGCAGAGCGAGGGAACCGCTTGGGCGACACGTTTGAGGGCGGCAGCCAGTCCACGACCCCGCTCCGCCTCGATTTCCATTTGCGCCAATAACTGGGCGCCACGCACCACGCCAAATTTGATGCGCGTGCCGCCAACATCACACGCGAGCACTGGCAGATAACGATGATTACGCTTCAAAACATTCACGCTATTTCTCTTTTCTTAATCCTCCAGCGCCACCACGCGCTTCTCCCGGCGGGCCTGTTCGGCGGCAAAGACGATCCGGTGGCTGGCCAATGTCTCGTCCGGCCCGGACCAAACCTTATGCTGGTCTCCTGTCGCCACGGCTTGTACAAACGCCTGCATCAGCCCGTAATCGCCGCCGCCATGTCCGCTCGCCGCCGTCGCCGAACCTTCGGCAATACCGGTATCAATAACAGTTTCCTTTTCGGTGACAAAATCAAAGATTTTGATTTTAACGCTATCCGTTTCAATGTAACCGCGGGTGCCAAAAATTCTCGTTTGCCGGTGGAAGGCCGGCGTAAACGCGGTCATGGTAAAGTTCGCCGTCGTGCCATCTGCAAAATCAAGCAGCACCACTTGGTTATCCACCACGTCATTATCGCAGGCATAAACGCACCGACCATAGGGCCCCTCGCGCAAGGCGCGTGTCACTCCTTCGCGGGTGTGATCGTCAGTGATGACCGAGACGCAATAATCCACTATCCAGTCGCGGCCAAAGTGATCGAGGTAAAAGCGTTTTGCCGAGTAGGGACAGTCCTTCTCCACGCTGCAGTCAAGGCAGCGGTCGGCCGCCCCGGCAGGACGCTCGCTGGCGCGAAAATGCCGCAGGCTCCCGAAACTCGCCACGCTCCGGCATTGGCGGCCCATGATGTGGCGCAGCCAGTCCATGTCATGACAGGACTTTGCCAGCAGCATGAAACTGGACTCGGCCTCGTTCCGCCAGTTGCCGCGTACAAACGAATGGGCCTGATGCCACCAGGCAACAGGTTCCAGATGTTGAATGCTTGCAATGTCGCCGATTACGCCGAAATCAAGCAGCTTTTTTAAACGCTTGGTGAAGCCGGTGTAAAGCAACACGTGACAGACCGCAAAAAGGTTTTGATGCTGCCGGACACATGCCACGATTTTTTCGCATTCATCCAGGCTGGTGGACATTGGTTTTTCGAGCAGGATGGCATAGCCCTTGGGCGCAAAGGCCAGCACCGGTTCCAAATGCATCCGGTCCTGCGTGCAAATGAGCACGGCATCGGCCAGACGCGGCTGGGCGGCAAGCTCATTCCATGAATTGAAAACGTTGTCCGGGGCCAGGCCATGTGCCTGCGCCATCTGGTCGCGTTGGAATTTTCTCGGTTCGGCCAGGGCGACGACCTTGGCGAGCTCCGGATGTTCCCGGGCATAAGCAGCATAAGCCTCCCCACGCTTGCCGGCACCAACAATGGCCAGCGTGACCGGCCCATTCTGGGCAGACAGACGTTGAAAACTACAATTTTGTGATGCCATGTGCTTCAAAGGTTGGCTGTATTCTGAATTGATTTGCGTTCACTTCCAAATAAGTTTTAAAAAAAGTGGTTTCTCCAAAGTCACCGGCCGAGGAAAGGCCACGCTGATAGTACCGCCAGCCAGCTTGCGAATGCGCGATTTTGCCGGCCGCCAAACACCATCGGGATCAAGCGCTCGAACGGACGCGGGCTTGCCAGACGCAGATAATTCAAAGGTTCCCTGTGGCCAGGCATCCAGCGAAAGATTCATAAAACCGAGCAGCGTTTCGTCATCAAAATCTTTGCGCAGCGCCAGCGGCCAGGCCCCATCGCCTTTGACCAAAAGTGGCGCGCGTCCCCGAAATAACCAGCGAACCGCCGCCTGCATCTGGCCTGCGCGCACCGGATTGTGAAAGGAAACCCCGAAACCATCGATAACCGAGGCGTAATCCCAGGCGTGGACTACGACACGACCGCCCCGGGAATTTGTGAAGGCTGTCATCGCTGGGTGCACTGGCCTGGCATCGACATCCAGCAGATAGCCCAGCACGGTATTACGTGCAGCAGGCTGTATCACGGCAAACTTGGCAGCATAGCTCACGCGCGGCATCTGGGCCGTCATGAAAGCGCCTGCCGCACCGCCAAATTTCTCATGCGAAAAGGCTTCAACCGAAAACGCGCCCAAATTTTCGAGCGCAACCGGGGACTTTATCGCGTTGATGCCAATATCCGCAGCAAAGCCGCGCGCGCACAAAATCTGCGCCGCAGTGGCATCCAAAAACAGTCCCTGCTTAAGCAACGAACGGATTTCATGGTCAGCCAGCAATTGTGGTTGCTGGCCGCAAAGGAAAGTCACTTCACTGTTATCGTAAGTCGTGGGGATACCGGCTGCTTCAAAGGCTTCCAGCGCCGGATAGCCTTCAGCACCCAATGCGGTTTCTTTATTTTCGCCCGGAATCAATTTGCGGAGCACCGCCGCGTTCTCCTTGAAGAGCAGTCGTACTCCCCGAAACAGGCCCGGTTGCTGCGCTGTTTCGGCCAGGGCGTTGAGAAATTGTTTCTGCCGGCCCAGCATTCTCCCGTACTGAGGTTCGGCCTGCATGGGCGTGCCAATAAAATCAAAAATATCCAGCGTTGCGCCGCGTGCGCCATACGCAAAGGAGAGGGCCAGTTGCGCAAACGTAAAGGCCACGCTTTTGGAATACCGCGAGAAGGGCACGCTTTCCAACTCGGTATGGTCAATCGTGCCGGCTGGGAGGCAATGCCGCGTTAACTTGATGGAATCCTGGCTGAAGTAAAGCCCGCGGGGCGGTCCCCATTCCCAATAATTACCCAGGGTGGGCCGGCTGAACATGGGTTTGCGCCGGGTGGGACCCAGCGCGGCGGCGGCGGCGGCCCAATCACGGCCCTCACGGCAATGATTGCGCGGCCCGCTGGACATAAGCCCCAAGGCTGTCTGCGGCGAAATGCTGCGGGCGGCCCCGGCAATCAACTGCATGACTTCAACTGACGCTTCCGCACGCAAAGCCAGCCATTCACGACGCCAGCGCTGGGGTTTGCCAGGCTTTAAAATGGCGGCAACCAGTTCTTCACGCGTTACCTTCCGCCGGATGCGGCGCGAGAATCGTTCCAAGTGCAGCGGACAGAAACATTCGTGCGCGCCAAAGTCCCGGATGTCATCATCCATCCAAAGAACTCGTGGATTGGTGCCGGCATAGATTCGCCAGACTTGCCGCAGGTTTTCACGCCACACCGGCGATAAATTGCAGGCCACGCAGGAAGCCTGGGTGCCATCCGCGTGAACAACGGTTTGAATTCCCGGCAATGCCGCTTGAGCGTGACGTCCGCGATCTTCGTGGCCGCGCGTAATCCAGGGATTCAGCGAATAGGCGATTCCCTTGGCGGCCAAGGTGTCGCGGGTGCGAACCAGATTTTTGGCCCATTCGCGTGCAACCTCCGGGGTTGGGTGATTGTGAAAAAATTCTTCCACATCGACCATGACAATCACTTCATCAACGTGATAGCGAGGCAGCCACTCAACCATTTCAGCCAGCAATTCATCAAACCGCCAGCCGGGCATGGGACGCCGCAACGCATACCAGGCGGAAGAAACGGACGGGCTTAAGCGAGCGGATTTGCCACGGGCCGGTTTGGCGGAAGCGGACTGCTTCATTTTACGGTTTCCGGCACGAAATTATTGGCAGGCATCGACGCGGGCTTGGTGACTGGCACCGAGGGAGCATTTGCTTCAGCCACGGAACCGTCATCACTAAAGTCACGCTCAGCCGAGCCGAGGTTGCTGAGCAAATTGCGCAAATCGCGCAAACCGCCAATACCCAGCCAGATGGTGCTGCATACCAGCAGCCCCACGCTGATGTAGATATACACGCGCCAGAATTTCGCCCAAGCCAGCGGTCCCGGGTCCATGACCCAGCCGTAAATCATCCCCACCCCAAATACGCCCAGCCACGCCAGAAACCAGCCCACTATCACGTAGGCCGTCAACCGGTCGCGCCGGTTGAACATGGGCGTGATGCCAAAGATGGTCTGCCACCATTTCGTGGGCCGCAACTCGGGCAGTTCCTCGCCTTTCACGGCATATTTGCCGCGGTATAACATCTTTTCCATGTTAAAATCCGGCTTTGCCTCCAGCAGCGACGTGACCACATAAAGCGAGATGCTGAAGGTAATCGTTATTAGAAAAATCCACTGGCCATTCACGGGAAAATCCGCCTTGTCGTGAAAATACGGCCAGAGCTGCTGACAGCCAAACAATAGCAACCCCAGCGCCGAACCCACCAACAACGTGGTCATGGCTGCGCGCGTCGTGCCGCGCTTCCAGTAAAGTCCGCCCAGCATCACCGCGCCCGCCGGGCCAAGCCAGATATTGTTGACCGCCGCGAAGACCATCAAGATGCTCTGCTTGGGATGTACGGTGCAGCTCAAGACAAAGGAAATCAAACCAACACAGGCGATGGTACCGCGCAATGCCCACAAGTGCGCGCGCGTGCTTAGCTTCTCCTTGCGGAACGGCAAAATAATGTCCTGCAACAACACCCCGCCCCATGCATGCATAAAACCGTTATGACTGCTGATGAGCGCAGCCATCATGATGGCACAAAATAACCCAACCAACCCCACCGGGAGAATATGCGGCAATACGGCCGGCACCAATACGCGTGATTGTTCTGATTCAGGCATCGCGTGGATGACATTCATCACCTGGGTTGCGACGGCTGAATCCGCCGGACTATGCAACAGCTTGAACGCACAGAGAACAATCACCATGAAAAAAACCAGCAATCCCTGCCAGCTTACCTGACCGAGCAGATAGCCCATGCGCTGCTCGTGGGCCGTTTTACCGGAACCCAGAAAAGCCTGCGATGGCACATTGCTCATTTGCGAATACCAGGCACCGACGATGCCAATCAAAAAGTACCAAAAATTGAAGTCCTTTGTGTTTGAGGAGTGAATCGGGTCCAGCAGCGAAGCGTTCGGCTTGCTGTTGTCCGTGAGACATTGCACGATGGCATTCCAGTCGAACACCGTAAAGAGCAGGACTACCACGATGATAACCGCAGCGATATTGGTAAAAAGTCCCTGCATGAAGTTCGATACCATCACGCTCGTATGCCCGCCCATGAGTATAAAACCCAAGGGAATGAGTATCATCAATCCTGCCAATGCCACAAAGGTCGAACACGCAAACCCAAACATCATGAAGTGTTCCGGCAAACCGATGATGGACATAAACAGCCGGGCGCTTACCAGCGGAAAGAAGCCGAAGTTAATCATGCCCGCTGTCCACGAAAGAATACCTGCCGTCAGCCGCACGCCCCGGCTGTACCGGGTTTCAAGGAACTGGGCGATGGTCATGGAGCGCGTCTCGCGAAAACGATAAACCCCCCAGCCCGACACGCACATATAGACAATGAACGGGGTCGAGAGCATTACCCACCACATGCACGGAAAACCGCCCGTGTAATAGACCTGGAACATCGCCACGATATTGATCGCACCGATCCATTCCATGCCGGAAGCGATGGTCAGCATGTATCGCCCGGCACACCGGCCAGCCACCAGATAATCCGACACGCTCCGTGTCAGCCGGTTGGCGATCACCGCCATCGTGGTGAACAGCGCCATCACGCCGGCGACCACCACCCAATCAATCCAAGTCATGTTCAAGTTTCAAATCCCTTGTCTATTCGCGCGCATCCTCGAACCTGGCCGTGACGCCTCGCGAAAATCACGGCAGTTGTTCCAAGTTGAAAATAATTGTTGAGCCAAACCAGGCCTGCTGAAAAGAGACAGAACGCGGTTAGATTTATACTCACTGGGCAGTAAGATTTGAAAAGGCCGGCTGGGTGGAGAATTGGAATCACCAGCAAACCCGGCAGCCACACGAACAACGCCTTCGCATCATTCGTGCATCCAATTTTTTCTCCAGATACACGCATAGTCCTGTCCGGTGTTAAACGAAACTTTCTGTCAAACTAAGACGCAACTTCAACCTGCTGACGTCTAGCGCCGATGATTTCGAATCATCGCTTTTTATTCCTTGTCTCGCCATACTCCAATCGGGTTATAGCTTGCGATTGGCAAATCCATGGCCAATCCCATTTTCAGATGAAGCCGCCAAAACGTGGCTTTTGCCCATGAAGAATAAGGGCAGAATTGAGATACTGCTGAAACCGGAAAAACCTAAAGAGTTTTAAAAAATGCCCTAAATCAAAACTTCCGGAGGTTTGAGGCCATCCAAACGGTTCGGCGTTTTACCCTTTGCCGAAGCGGGGAAGATATCCAACTCCACCGAGGTATCATGCAACAGTTTCCCACCGCTGCCAAATAATCCCAACCGTAATGTCAACGGCTGGCGAACGCTCACAGCGGGCACGTCCCATTTCAAGTTGCCTTGAAATTGAGGTTCGCCGGCTTTGATGTCTGCCGCAGCCGAACCTGTCTTAATTACCTTGCCCGCCATTTCCAGAACATAACGCAACCGGGCTCCGGCGGGGATTTCTGGTGTGTCGTTGCAAACCCAAGCCCGCACCGAAATGGCATCGCCGCTGTAGCCGTAAAATTTTTCCGGCTGCAAACTAACTGCCAACGGAGTTAAGGCGTCGCGATAGGCGAAATAGGCTGGCTTGGCTTGCCGGTCGCAATCCATGATGGCCTTCATCCAGCCTGCGGGCCAGGCGTCTATCAACAGGTGGACCGCAAAGGAATTCATGTTGGGGTCGCGCCGGAACGATTCGGTCATCAACCGCACAACCCATTTCTGATGTTCGCGACTCACAGCAACCCAGTCGTCCATCGTCTTGGGTGAAGCAAACCATTTCGCGCCGACCGTTCCGGCTTGGGACTTGGGTATGGCACGCGGGTCCCAATGTCCATCCGGGGCTGTTTTCAGCCACGCGGCCGGATAATACTTTTTCATCAAGGTCACGCTGTCGAGTCCCTCAGCGCCAAACTCGCCGCAACCGTGCATCCAACCCGCCCGCGTTGCATGCCAGGCACCTTGATAAACCGGTTTAAGGGAGCCATACCAACCACCATAGTCATGATGGTCAGAGTAAGTCTGGCTGACATTTAAGTAATCTCCTTCAATCCACTTGATAACCTGGTCCGGGTTCAGTGCCATGGCCAGTTCATCAAATCTTTGGAATAAATGAATGTGTCCCTGCCGATCAAGCATCATGGGCTTGCTGAAATCAGGCTCATTGCAATACGTGATGACCGCATCACTGGGGTGGTTTCGAACCAGCCGCACCATGTCCTGCAATTGCAGGCTGGCAGCCTCGGCCTGGTCCTGGCGAATGCCGTTGAATACCGGCAAGTCGGTTTGCGCCAGCAGACCCAGCCGGTCAAAATAATCATATACCTCCGCCTGACACGGCTGTTGCGTCAAACGCCAGAAATTTAGATGTGCAATCTTGGCCAGCAAAATGTCATCCCGCAACTGGCCCAGGTCCCCGCGCATGACATCCTGCATAAGATTGCCCATCGTATTGGCGCCGTGCAGCCGGATTTCTTTCCCGTTCAGATAAAAACGGCCTTTGGGCGTGCTGGTTGCCGATTGCAAAAACGTGCGCATTCCGAACTGTTGTTTGGCGGAATCAATGACCTGCCCGTCCTGTTTGAGTTGGACCTGAATTTGATACAACCAGGGTTCGTCCTCCGACCACCAACGAAGATTTGCCTGCGAAACCGGCACGGTAAATTTGTATCGCTGCACACCAGCCTCTCCGGATGGAAGCAGGCCGGAAACAGTTTCATTTTCAGCGACGGTTGCCTGAAAATTCTGACCGTAGAGTGAATAAGCCAGCGCATACGAGGCAGCCTTGGCCGCAGCGCCGGCAATTTCGACGAGCACCTCCGCCTGATTGTTTTGCGGCTGGGGACGGACAAAAATATCGCGGACAAACACCGCTGGACGTGCTTCGAGCCAGCACCGTTGCCAAATGCCAAAACCCGGCGGGCACATGTGCCAGCCCATGACGGGATCGTCCCACCCCGGTCCACCGCAAGCGGCAATCTTTTTACCAAATTGGCGGCCGGCGCCGGGATTCATAAAATCGCCCATCATGACCGGTTCATTTTGAACCTTGACCAGCAAGACATTCGTACCGGTCGTCACATAAGGTTTGAGGTCGAACTCGAAAGGCGCAAACAATCCTTCGTGCGAACCGATCTGCCGGCCATTTACATAGACTTCCGCGAGATAATCCACTCCTTGAAAATGAAGATACAGGCAGTCCGCCGCCATCAGCTTGGGATCGAGGACTATTTCTTTACGATAGAATGAAGTGGCGTAGTTAATTGGCCCGGAATAGTGAGGCAGCTTCACTGGTTCCCATTTGCCCTGCCCGGCCAATACACCGGAAAGGTCTTTGAGGTCATCGGCCGTTGCCAGCCGCCAGTCGAATTGATCCAGCTCCAATTTTGCTCGCGCCCTGGGCAGGGCTGGCGCGAGTTCGGCGAGGAATGGCGTATATTTTTCCCGCATACGCCTTAATTCAGCGTCGAGCTGGGCCTGGGTTTCCAGCTTGACGCCCGGCTGGAACCCGGCACCCGGCTGCGCATCCCATGGCAGCGTCAGGTCCGGCAATTTCGGCGCTGGATTTGGTGCGAGACCGGGGACAGCCTGGTTTTTTTGCTGCGCGATTTGATCAAAAATATCGTCTGCGCCAAATAACGTTGCGCCGGCCAAAAACAAGCCAAGCAGACTGGCCAGGGATTGTTTCATAGACAACATATCAAACCGGGTTGTCCACGCTGGCGGCCTGTTTCATTGTCCGGTCATGCGCTAACCGCATTTCACAGAGCCGATATCTGCTCACCTGCACCCGCAATCCACACGGTCAGGCCAAAGCGCACTTTCGCATTGCCCGGCTGTGAAAATTGCACGCTGAGCTTGGAATCGCCCTTGGGCAATTGCACCGCATGGCTCACCACGAGATCGGCAAGCTTCTTGCGATCATGGTCGCCAACGTAAGCTTGATTGCCCTTGAAGACGATAAACTGGCCGCGTTCGATTTTTTTATCGGATTTAAGCTCCGAACCATCCGGCAGGGTAATATCGCAACCATCCGCAGCGTCCTCCAGGCGGAGCGCGAACTGCAACGGCTGGGCGTCTTGGGCATTGGCCAGGGCAATTGGTTTCGGCGTGCTGTCAGCGCTTTCGGAAAGCCGCACTTCCTGAATGGGATAGAGCACGAAGGATTTATCGCCCGTTTGTTCGAGATGGAATTTTTTGTTGCTGTCCTGAAGTTGTTCCTTGAGCGCGGCATTAAACGCACTGCCTTCGCGGGCATTTTCCCAGGCATGAAACGCCTTGAAAATGGCCTCTTTCTCGCCTGTGTTATCAATGCCGGACTGGCTGACACTAAATGCGTAGGTGGCATCCCAGCCGATGGATTTGGCTTCCAAATTTTCGGCATCATACAATGACCAGTCGCTGTGCCAGCTTTGGATGCCAAACGTGCCCGGATAATAACTATTCTCAAAACCGTTCCGGATGTCTTTGCCTTCGGTGGCCCAGCGTCCGCTGGCCGCATTAAACATGTTGTCGCCGCCGCCCACGTTGCAGGCATCCATGTAGAGCCAACTGCCGGCGTAAACATTTGAAGCCGTCACGCGCGGACGTTTGCCGCCAGTGAGCTTGGCGTAAGTGTCGAACAACCGCCGGAAGAAAACCTCCACGCCGTAGTAACCCTGATTCAGATATACCGTGCTTTCGAGGCCGTCAAAATCAATGCATTCCAACCCGTTGCGAGCCATGAGGTCGGCATAATAATCCGCGTATTCTGGCATTAACGCCATGTCCGGACAAAATCCGTTATAACAATTCAGTTGAAGTTTCGCCACGACATCGCCCGCCTTGTGGGCCAGGGCCTTGGAAGCATGGCCGCGCTTGACGCCAACAAGCGTATACGGGGCGCTGGCCGTAATTCCATCGTAGCGCAACATTTCGTCGCCAATCTGGAGGTAGTTGGAGTCATCTCCGCGCGGCCAGGTTCCCTTTTCGGCTAGAAACGAAGGATCAGTCACTACGATAGTTGTATCGGTTTCTGATATGTCATTCGCCAGCCGCGTGCGGCAAACCGTTTGCAAGTGGACGCTGGGCACCGGTGTGACGTCACGGCAAATACCGCCTTGAAGAAACAGACAAAGGGTGTGAAGGCCGCCGTAGGTTGTCATGCCTTCAGCGTGCGCCACCTTCAAAAATTCCAGCCCGGCCATGGTTCGGCCATCTGAGAATTTAGCGCCGCCGCCCGTCCAATTATTTCCGCGTGAAGCATAAAACTCAGCCGTGTCTCGCGAAACATCTTTAAACCCGAGCGCCTTGGCATATTCAAGGCATTTGTCATACGGGCCATTCCAAAACAGTTGCGGCTTGTAGGCCGACGGATCACGAATCCATTTCCCGTTGATAACAATATGCGGCAACTCTTCACCCAATACGATGTTCTCAAGCACATGCAGGCCCTGGCCATCGGGACAGGCATACAAGGCCACGGCGGACCCCGTGAAATCCACGTCCACCGGATCGCTAACTTGATGCCGCGGGCGGGAATGGTCAAAACCGGGCAACAAGGACCAGCAATAAGTGTATACCTTGCGCCGGTCTCTTGAGTGATAGCTCACGGTGGAACCATATTCCGGCTCCAGTTTCGCGCCGGTGCCAAATATCTGTTGAAAATATTCCTCCGGATGCGAATAAAAGGCCACGTCGTTGATGCCATTTCCGCCAATGTTAAACCATTGACCCTCGTGATATTTGGCAGGCAATGGAATTTTCTTTGGGTCAGGTGAATGGATGTAATATCCCATGCCATAACAATCGCCTTCCGTTGGCGGGCCAGCGATGGTGTTTTCATCCAAACCGAACATGCCCACGGCCCAATCGTCATCACGCACTACGCCAATAATATCGCCAATTTTTTTGGAAACGGTCGTGTGCAATGGCCCCCAGACGATGTTGTCCACTTCGCCCCTTGGCGTGAGTGATTCCAATTGAAAACGAAAATAATCCTTTTTTGCCGCCGCCTTGACCACGGCGGTTGCGCCATTGGGATATTTCACAGTGAATTCATGCGCGCCCGCATTGTATGCCGCCGACACCGGGAAAATCAGATCGTCGTTGGTCTTGCCATATTCATGCAGGCTCATTAACGGGGAAGGATGCCCGGCCGGACTATATTCCTTTCCTGATTTAACGGACACGAGCGATGTGATGTTGCCCTTTTCATCAATTTGGACGCGGGCATATTCAGTTTCAAAAGTCTGAATCGCGCCTCGCACCGATAGCGTGATACCGAGTGCTGCCAGGCAAGCAACCGTCATGCTGGTTTTAAGTCTCATTTTTTATTTTGTGTTGCAGCAAGTTTCAGGAAATTTCAGGAAATATTTTTATCATGGTGGCATGATTGAAATGCATTTGACCATAACCCAAATGGGTTACGGGGTCGTAGAAAAGCCAGCTTCTAAATATCACCGCTTACTTATCCGACTGGAGCGCGAGTGATTCCAACTTCAGATCATTTGTAACCGCCACGCGCCAGGTGCCGCTTTGGCCGGGAGCCAATTCAAGGTGGGGCCAGTGTACGCACGCCGTGCAACCCAAGGGCTTTTCAGCGTGGGCCGCTGTTTCGGCAAATACGGAGACGCGCGCTGGATATTTGGTTGGATTGGTCACGGTGAAAGTAACGCCACCGGCGTCGCGTTTGACAACCCTGGCTGCGACGGAGTCGAAGACATAAAATTTATTGGCGTCGGTTTGCAAATAAATCCCCGGCAGCTCCAGTGCCATCAGCGCGCCGTTGGCTTCGTTCCAGCCAGTGACACTATCGCCCCGGGAACCGCGGCTATCGGCATCGCAATAGGTCAGCCGTTCGTTCGTGTAACCACCGGGCCGGATGCTTTCACCGTGGGCATGCACAATATCGCGCATGAGTTCGGCATAACGGCGATCACCGGTGACACGATAGATTTTGAACAGCGCATCACCCGAGCTTGTGCAAATACCCGGCGCAGCGTGCTTGTTTTGTGTGCTGGCCCAGACTGCGCCTGCCAAGCGGGCATCAAGGCCGCCCAGCTCGGTGAATTTTGGCAGTTCGTAATCGTAGGATATGGTCCAGGTAGCCAGCAAATTGGCCAGTTGACGCGCTTGTTCCAGCCGGGTCTTGTCGCCGGTGATTTCGTACAGCGTCATCAGTGAAGTCATGAATCCGGCAGCCGTTTCAGATTCCGCATTCTGCAAAATGTCGGCACAGGCACCGGTGGTCATGCCTTGTTTCACAAAGTCGCGCTGGTAATAGAAATCCGCCGCCGCCTGGGCAACCTTCAGATATTCCGGCTCGTTAAAATAATCCGCGGCCATCGCCAGTCCGCCAACAATCGTGGCCCCGCCGGTGGTATTATATTCACCCACTTCGCCCGTCTTGACGTTGATCAACTTGCCCCATTGGCCGTCTTTTTTCCAGGTGGTTACCATGGCGTCGGCCAGTTTTTTCATGGCCGTTTCCCATTCCGGTTTGATGGCATCGCCCCGGCCTTGCGCCTGCAGCAATCGAAACTGCTTTATCATCCAAAAAAGCACGTCACCACTGGTACGCGCCAGGTTCATGTCGCGGGCCGGGTCACGAAACGTCACGCTGCCTTTCGCATCGATGGCATAATGGAAATAGCCCGAAGCTTCCTGCGCCTTCAGCCCGTAGTCAAAGGTATCGCTGACACGCTCAAGATGAGTTGCGTCGTTCAATGCCAGCATGGGAAACGTATCAATCCAACCGCCAATCCAGCCAAAAGCAATCCACGGCGCGTTTTCGGGGCAATAAAATTTTACTGCTGGCGTGTTGTAAAACCGGCTGTCAATGCGCTCAGTCATCCATTTTTCCACCTGGCTGGCAGGCAGCAAATCACGCGGATGATTCGGACCCGTGACCGCCTTGCGCACGGACATGAATTTTTCCAGCAGGCCGGGAATATCAGGCGTATCAAAAGCATAGACGCGTAAATGCAACGTTACTTCGGCACCCGGCTTAAAATCCATGCCCCGGTCGGGGCTCGCGCTGAACCCGACAAATTCCGGTTTCTTCTCGCGCACACCCGGCGCGCTTACCGCCACCACCGCGCGCGAGCGGTCGGCGCTTTCTTCAACGGAAAAAGCATTATCCATGATTTCGCCGTTGCCCTTGCGAATAAAATCGCCCTGTCCGTTGCGACCGGCCTGCTCGGCCAATATGATGAGCCCGCGATGCTTGAGTGGATTAAAGATGCAGACCGCCGGCGTTGAGGCGTTGCAGGCAGCTACTTCCAATTTGGAAGGTGCGTCAGGCTCAATTGCCAGCCGCGGAACCGCAGTTTGGGTCAACGGCAAATCCTTGCGATAGTAATCGCCCGGCTCGAGCCCCTGATTATAGCCACGGCTAATGGTGCGAAGGCGGTTACCGTTGTAAACGGAGGCGGGAATGAGCACATAGTTATTCGTACTCCAGTCGCCAAAATCAAAAGCCACTGCCACGCCAGCGGATTTGGCCGCCCCCTCAGTTAATTTGAAAGTTGCGGTCAAATCCTGCGCCTCGGGTTCACCAACCACGCCGGTTGCTTTAACTTCGCCAGCCCAATGGCCACCCGGAGTTTGCACTGACCCGTCTATGAATTCCCGGGTCGCAGCCAGTTTTGATCCATTATACCAGCAGGCCAACAAGCGCATTTGATCCCTGACCGCCGGCATCTGTGGCAGCCACGTACCGGCTGATGGGTCGTGATCAAAATTTTGACCGAACCCGGCGGCGCTTACCTCCGCTTCAGTTAATGGTTTAACGGAGAAATTGGAAAATTTCACACCGTTGGCGCCGCCCACGAAGATATGCCCCGCGGGGCCGAAATGTACGTCACGACCGTCCACGGTAATAGATGATTTGCCATCCACATCAAACAAGGCGCGCCGCCCGGTGGCATCCCAAATCATTTTGGCGTGATGCGTGCCATCGCCCACGGGTGCAGAACCGTGACCAGACTCGGTGCCATTTACATTTGCCACCATTTGCCCGCCGCCGAAATCACTCGGGGCCAGGCGCAGGTAAATGGCCGGTTGATGCGAAGGTTCGTTATAGTTTTGAGCATCGCCTTCTCCACTGCCAAGACCGAAAAAGGCGCAGCCGGCTCCATCGCCACCATTGACGGTAACCGTGACTTCGGCCTGAAAACTTTTATCGGCAAAGTCACTGCCCGCCGTGCGCTCATAAGTACGCGCGTCGTTTCCCGGCGAGGCAAAGACATGTTCACCCTGCCATTTTTCCAAATCTTCGGCCCCCGCCACAAAAGGAAATGCCGGGAGCAAAAAAGCTGACAGTATAAAATAATACAAGGCTCCGCGTTGGTGGAATGCGTTGAACTGTAATATGAGCACGTTATAACTTAAGAATAAACATGATAACAGGTCAATAACACGAACGGGTTATTGACCTGTTACGACTTAAACGGAATGCACGCCGAAGCGCCTCCCGCGATGCATTGGCGGGATTAAATGACCTTGGGAGGAAAGTTATACGGCATCCACACGGGATATTTTTGGAGGTCCTTTTTCACGCTCTTCGAAACCGGAATGCCCCAGGTGGTAAAGTAATTCGCAAAATTGCGTCCCGCGGTTTCCGACAAATAACGGACAAACATATCGCGCTTGTCCTGGTCAGATTGGGGGCGTTGCGTATCGGTGAGGGCATGATAACGCACAAAAGTGCGCTTGAATAAATCCCAGCCAAAATCATTTTGGATCAACCGGAAGGTGGTCAGCGCCAGCCACGGATCATTCTGCCATTGCTTTAAATTGGGCGCATGACTGAAATAATTTTGCAACATTTTGCGGGTGGTGTCGTTGGAAACGCCGCCGTGAGCGTGGTCGCGGCCGCCCACAATTTTATCGAAGCTGTAGAGCGAAAATAAATTTACGCTCACCTCAGTGGTGCCGTCGAAAACCCAGTCTATATTCTGCATGTTATGGCCAATCTCGTGAAAGAATCCCCAGTTGGGGCCGCCGTTTACCGGCTTGGCAAGCTGGGATGGATCGGCCAGGAATGATTCCGAGTCCATACCCACTTCTGGACAATGATGCACCATGATGGGATAACCGCTGTGCATGAAACCTGCACTCATATGGACATCGGTCACAAGGCGTTGCTTGCGATAGAATGGCAGCGGCAATTGCGCCAGGTCCATTTCTGCGCCGATAACATTGTCCCAAAGGTCCGCGCAACGGGCGGGGTCATGAATGGTCTTCAGCGCGCTGGTGCGCAGCATGATGATGACATTGCTGGCGGCCAGTTCGCCCCAGGGAGCACCGGTGTTTTTCAGCATTTCATCCCATTCCGCCTGCGTGGTTTTGCCATAAACATAGAGCGGCGACATCACGGCATTGGAAATCGTGATCTTACCTTGCCAAGCAGCATTCGTCGGCGGGCAGGTAATGAAGATCAGTCCGCCAAATGGGTTTGAAGCCTGGGTATGCACCGAGCTCAACTTCGTATGACTGACCAGCAATGGCATGCGGCGCCAGGCTTCGCTGGCGGCGGAATCTTCATTTAAGCTGTCGGTGTGACAACCGATTTCCACTTCCAGTTTGCCGACCAAAGCTTCGGGAATATCCACCGTAATCACTTCGCCCGGTGCAGCGTACAGGCCGGAGGAATACATGGTGGGATCAAACGGAGACGAATAATCCAACGGCGTAATCAACCGCAGCATGGCTGCATCCGGCGGCGTATGTTTGAAATCAATGGTGCGGCTGATGCGCGGAGCATCCGTCGCCACCGACCCCGGAAAGATGGCAGCGGAAGGGTGCGCGCCAAATTTGCCAGCCGGTGCGTTCAACATTTCCTGGCAACGGTCGAAAACTTTTTGGCGTAGCGCCTTGTCTTTCACCGCTAACGGCTTGTCTGCGCTGATAATCATGCTGTCCACCGGGTTCGCTGTCGAATCAGCAGCCTTGGCAGAAATTAACATTGCACCGCAGGCCATCAACAGGGCGGCGTATTTGGACGAGTATTTCATTATAGTTTAAGCGGTGGGGTTTATGGTTCGGTGGAAATATATAACAGCCAGCCTTTGCCCTTGGGCACAAGAATTGGATCGACTGGTTTAAATTTGGCGGCCGGTTGAAATTCGGAAATTTCCGGCGCAATCAATTCCGCCTTGTCCGGGTCAATGCCCAAAGCCTTCCAGTCGAACGTGAGCTTTACTTGCGCATCGTTCGGAGCCCAACTGGCAATGGAAACGAGCGTCTTACCCTTGCCGACATAAGCCGTGGCCAGAATATTGGTGCTGTCGGTTTTCACCGGGCAACGCGGTGACCAGTAGCCGTACATCTGGCTGTCCTGGATTTTGAACTGGTCCCAAATATGCCAGATGGGCGAGGGATCGTTCCCTTGATAACTCATACGGCTGGTCATGCCATAGAGCATGCCGCGCCAGCGGTTTCCGCCGTCTTGCAACATCTCGCCCATGAGCCCAAAGGGAATGCCGGACATCTCAATCAACCAGAAATCCGGCGGCGAGTCGGGGCTGAAATATTCGCCGAACCATAGCCGGTCAATGTACGGCAACTGTTCCATGTATACGTTGGCGCAACTGCCAAAGCCGTCATTGGGATCGAATTGATTGGCCGAATGAAAATCAATCAAGGCACCGGGATGTTCGCGGTCCAGCACCTTGCGCACCCGTTGCATGGTAATGCGGTCGTACGCGAGGTCATCAATGTAAAGACCGTCGATATTGGCGTTCTTAATCATCCAGGAGAGGCCTTCGACATAATAGTTATCCCAGCGCGTACTGCCCTTGTCGATGAGGGCGGCGTCGCTGACCGAGGCAACAAACCAGCCCGGCATGTAATGCGAGCCAATGTGTTCCAGTAACCAGGCATCGCCGCCGCCTTTGCCATCAGGATAGATTTCATCGCCAAGACTGCGCATGGCGTACAACTCAGCCGCGTGATTGGAGAGTTCGCGTATGGTGTAATAAATCTTTACCTTGATGTCTTTCGCATGAGCCTCCGCGATGTAATTGCTCAGGATCGGCACGCGCAGGAACGGATAATTGATGTACGGATTAATTTCCGTGGCATGATGAATATTGATGACGTTCGCGCCCAATTTTTGCGCGACTTCCACTGGTTGATAACTATGGAAGAACCGCGTGCTCCATTGTGTGCGGGGATTGATGGTTCGGAAGGGAGTTAGCAACAGGTTAAAATCAAAATGCAATTTCTGCCCGGCTTCGAGCCGGCGCTTGCCACCATTGCAACTCACCACCACCGCCTTGTCGGACCTGCGGAGGGTAATGCCGCCGTGACCGTTGTTAAACCAGGCCGGGGGCATGTGCAGCGGCTCGTCTTTGTAAAAATTGGTGAGCAACGGCGGCTCATAATTTTCCCCGCGCAACTTGAATTGCACGCCGCCATCGGCATCACCCAGCCACGCGCTGTCCTGATGTTTGGTTATGTCCCAGGTCCAGTCATAAGTGTCCGGGCACAACTGCCCCTGCAAGCCCAGCCCCATGAAATAGCGCGCACGGTCCCTGGCCACCGGGAACTGCAATTGAAAGTCGTTCAAGTCGATGGCCTCGGTGCTGGTGACCGTGGCCTGATATTGCACTGAACCGTCAAACTCCAAACGCCCGGTCACTTCCAATTTCAGCGAACCCGCAGTGCTATTGGCCGTCCATTCTACCGTTCCATCGGATTGCTTGGTGAACTGGCATTTGCCCGCGTTCCAAGTCATGGCTTGTCCATGGTCATCTTGGGCTACGAATTGAATGGGCGATTCGAGCAGCGGTTTGCCGGTGGATTCAATCGTGGTGTTCTCGGGCGAAAAATAACTGGTGATCTGACCCGGAAGCCCTGAATCATCCAAGGTCAATTGCCGGCCAAGCAGGGACAATGTATTGCCGGCGACTTTGATGGGCGTGTAGGGACGAATGACATCATCGTCTTGGGCCAGTGTCGAATCCAGCCAGCGCAACCGCGATTGTTGCGAGGGCTTGCTGTCGCCATGATCCGCCAGCGGCGCACCGGCGACCGTCAAGGCCAGATGAACTTGTTGACTCGGGCAACCGGCGGCTTGAATGGTCACCACTCCTTCATATTTGCCGGGCGCGCAATTCTTCGGCACCTGCACGCCACACCACAAAGCTTGGACCTGGCCTTTGGGCACAGACACCGACTTGGTAAATGCCTTGCCGGTCCAATTGGTTCCACCGGTGTTGATGCAGCGCAATTCCGAGGCCGGGATGACCTGATGATTTTCCGCTGACTCCAACTGGCCAAATTGCACCGTAACATCCTTTAGGCTGCTTAATGCGTACACCCCGATTTGAAAGGCGTAAAATTCGTTCGGAGCCATTTGCCCGGTGAACTCAGATTGTGGACCGGTCTTAATCCACTTGGCCGGGAGCTGGTCGGTCATGCGTATGGGCAACATACGGTCTTCGGGAAATAGCAAAAACGACTCACCCGCATGCGCCGACTCCAATTGACGGGTTTCCCCGGTCGTGGCCGCCACTTCCATGGGATAGAAACTGTTGAAATCGTTGATGGCTTGCATCTCAACCACCTTTGCTTGCGGCAGTTTATTTAGCGTGGCCGTCACTTGCTCGGCTGAGGCCAGGCCGTTCTTGGATTTCCAGGCGTTGTCCGCCGTGTTTTCGGGTGGACGATAGGAACTGGTCGGGTAATTCCGGCCGCGGGAAATTTTCGGCAAATAGTAGGCGTAATAGGTTCCGGGTTTTTGCGCCTGGAAAACAATGTCACCATAGGCTTGGTTGATGGAAGCCAGAACCACGTTGGTCAACGTCGCTCCCGTGCTGCCTTCCACTATAATAACATTTTTGGTCTCAGGAGCCGCATCGCGTCGGCGCCAAGGAATGTGCGCCAAGGTGGCATCGGCGGCGGCACCAACTTCCAATACGACTCGTTGGTTGCCGAGTGTTTCCGGGTCCCAGGTTCCTGTTCCATAGGGAATTTCAGGGAGTTCCAGTTGAGCCGCACTGGCGGGGCCGCCGTTGAAAGCAGTAACGAAACAGATGAATGTCGCGGTTTGCAACCAACGCAAAGCGAGTTGTGGTTTCCTTAAGTTCATGATTTAGGTGTGTTTAGCTGGAATGCGCGTTCGAATGCATGGCCGGAAATTTAATGGCGAATAATCCGGTCTTCAAAGCTGCGCCGCCCCTGCATTTAGCTGGTGATAATACGCAAGACGTTAGCCACGCTGTTAAAGTAACGAAAACAGCAATGACTGTTAAAAATTCCCCGGCTGGGGATTTCCTTTGGGCTAACATGCAAACGAGACACGGCAACTCTCCGTGTCTGCAACCGGGGAGAGGTGCCGGTCAAATTTTAAAAGCGGTCGCGGCGGCGTTGGCCAGGTCGAGCAGGGTGTTGGGGAACATGCCAATCCAGAAAATTCCCGCAATGCATACCCAGGCGGTAACCATGGCCGGAGCAGACAACTCGATGGTGGAAAGATCTTTGGCCTCGCGGTTCCAGTACATGGCCTTGATGACGCCAAAATAGTAAAAGATCGAAATCACCACACCAATCAAGGCGATGAAGACCAAATAATAATAGCCATGGTTGCCAGTTGTCTTGGCAGCTTCCAAAACCGACCTGATCAGGAGTAATTTACCAAAGAAACCGGCGAGTGGAGGAAAACCGGCGAGTGAAACCATGGAAATGGTCATGGTTGCGGCCAGCAACGGCGAACGCTGGCTCAAACCGGTCAAACCAGAGATGTCGTCCGTTTCCAGATGTCGCAAAACCAAGGCAATAACCAGGAAACCGGCGAGCACCGTGAACAGATAGCCCGCGAGATAATACAGAATCGCCGCCTGGCCATCGGCATTCAACGCCGCCACGCCCAACAGCAGGTAACCCGCGTGCGAGATGCTGGAATAACCCAGCAAGCGCTTGAGATTATGCTGCGGCAACGCACAGAGGTTGCCGTAAAGGATGGTGATGGCGGAAATTATAATTAACAGGGTTCCCCAATTGGCCGTGATGGTCGGAACGGCAGTAAACAAAACGCGCAGCAACAGGACAAACCCGGCAGCCTTGGAACCAACGGCCAAAAAAGCGGTGGTTGGGGTGGGTGCGCCTTGATACACATCCGGAGCCCAAATTTGGAACGGAAACGCGGCAATCTTAAAGCCCAATCCCACCAACACGAGCAGGATGCCGAGCAGGAAAATTTTGCTGTCGGCGAATTGCGGGGCCACGGCAGCCAGTTCGCCAAAGTTCAACTTGCCCGTCGTTCCCCAAATCAGTGCGATACCGAAAATCATGAAGGCTGAGGATAACGCGCCGAGAATGAGATATTTCACGCCGGCTTCGAGCGAGGCAATTTTGTTCCGCTGAAAACTAACGAGCACGTAAAACGTGATCGTGATGAGTTCGATGGAGACGAATAGCATCGCGAAGTCATTCGCGGACGCGGCAAATAACATGCCGGCCAGGGCAAACAGGACGAGCGAATAGTATTCCGCAGCGGCTGCGAACCGGTCGGCAAATTCCGCCGCGATGAAGAGCACCAAAATGGCTGCCACCACAAAGAACCGCTTGAAGAAGATGGCCAGGCCGTCGTTGATGTACTCGCCTTTGAATGCAGTTCCAGTAACCGTGCAACTGCCGTTTCCGCTCAAATTGATGGCCAGCAACACGCCCAACGCGGCGATGGCCGCGTAGGCGATATAACGGCGGCGTTCCGCCGGCACGAACAAATCCGCCAGCATCAGCACGAGGCCGAGGCCGATTACCGAAATTTCCAGGCTAATCAGGGAAGTGTTCATCGTTTATTTCATTACAACCGAGGTGGAAAGCGGCTGACCGGAATGGCCGGCGTCGCTTCCCGTGCTGGCGTTCATAATTATCGGCGTCGCGGGCGGCAGGATATTTTTAACATCAGGGTTAATTTTCTCCGTCAACAAACGCGGCCAGATACCGAAAACAAACAGGCTCACCAGCAACAACGCATAGGGCAGCTTGCGCCAGACGTGCGAGGCGTCAACGAGGGAATTCCATTTCTCCGGCAACGGCCCATGCAGAATGGTGCGTACGGCGCGGGTCATGTAGATGCCGCCAATCACCAGCGCGCCCCAAAGCGCGATGAAGGTGATGGTTTGGAAACTCTTCCATGCGCCAAAGAAGACGGTGGCTTCGCCCACGAAATTGGCAAAACCCGGCAGACCGCAACCGGCCATGGCCGCCATCAACAAGGCTGTGCCAATGAACGGCAATTTGCGGCAAAGCCCGCCCAACTCGCTCATCTGCAGCGTGCCGGTCTGTTGATAGATATAACCGCTCAAGGCAAAGGTCAGCGCCGCCAGGAAGCCGTGAGCCACCATAATTAGAACTGCGCCGCTGATGCCAATGAGGTTGAAGCTGGCGATGCCCAGGAAAATGAAGCCCATGTGAGCCACGCTGGAATTGCCGATCAACATGTTTAAGTCACGTTGACGCATGGCCACCCAGCCGATATACAAAATATTTCCCACGCAGAGCCAGGCGAGCAAATGCGCCCAGTGTTGGGCCGCATCCGGCAACATCGGCAGAGCGATGCGGATCAAACCGTAGAGACCGAACTTTTTCAGCACGCCGGCGTGGAGCATGGAGGTTGGAGACGGTGCGACGGCGTAGCCCAGCGGAGCCCAGGAGTGGAACGGCCAGAGCGAAACCAAAATGCCGAAGCCGAACAACAACATCGGGAAGATGAAATTTTGAATGTTCGCCGCCAGCGGATGTGTTTGTACGTAAAGAATCATCTGCGGAATATCAAATGTATTGGCACCCGATTGCAGGTAAAGGGCAATCAAACCAACCAAGGCGATTAACGCGCCCGCGCTCAGGTACATCGTGATTTGAAACGTCGCGAAGTTCTTCTTTTCGCCACGGCCCCAGACGCCAATCATGATGAACGTGGGCACCAGCGCGAGTTCGTGCATGAAATAGAAGAAGAACAGGTCCAGCGACGCAAAAGCGGCCAGGATGCCGCCGCTCATGACGAGCAGCAGGATGTAAAATTCTTTTTCGCGCGATTTGATTTCAAACGAACACAGGGCGGCGGCAAAGGCCACAATGGCACCCATCAAAATCAGGCCCACGTTGATGCCATCCACGCCCACGTGATAACTGATGCCGAGCGATTGCACCCAGGGGATTTGCTGTTCGAACTGGTAGCCGTTGGTGCCGGGCACGAACTGGCAGAACATTTTCACCGCCAGCACGGCCGAAATAAACGTGGCGAGCACGGCAATGGCGCGAATGATGACGCGATAATTCCGGGGGACAACCACCAGCGCCAAGGCCGCCAACAGCGGACAACCTGCTATGTATGTTAAGATCGACATTTTATTTCACCAAAACAAAGTAGAGGACCACGGCCACGCCAAACACAAACAGGAAGGCGTAGGTCTGGAGATTGCCGGTTTGCATCAACCGCAACATGCGGCCGGTTATATTAGTGCCGCCACGAATGGTGCCCAGGCACAGGCCTTCCACAATCCACCGGTCAAGCCAATCCGCCACCGCCGCCAGGAAATCATGCAGGCGGATGAAGGTGGCTTCATAAAGTTCATCGAAATAAAATTTGTTCTTCATGGCCGTGGCCAGGCCGCCGAGCTTGGCCGGCAAGGGATCCGTGCTCACGTTATTGTAAATTGAATAGGCCAGGAAAATACCGGCGATGCCCGCGCCCAGACCGAAAAGCATGGGAACAATGTTGTGGAACGGCTCCACCAGTTGTTGAACCAGGGAAAGCGTTTCGTGATCCGCCGCGAACTGCGAACCGTAGTTGTTGACGATGCCGATAAAACCGCCACTGAACGCAAACACCGCCAACGCGAGCAGCGGAACCGTCATGACCGCCGGTGATTCATGTGCATGCGATGCATGTTTCGATTTTTCCTTGCCTAAAAACACGACAAAGAAAAGCCGGAAGGTATAGAACGCCGTTAGTGCCGCGACAAAGACCCCCACGCCAAAGAGGATATAATTCTTTTGTTCCAACGCCTGCGCGAGGATGGAATCCTTGGAGTAGAAACCGCTGAATGGCGGAATACCGCTCAAGGCGAGCGCGCCGATGAGGAAGGTCCAGAAGGTGATCGGCATCTTCTTGCGCAGGTTGCCCATCTGCCAGATGTCCTGCTCGTGGTGCATGCCCATGATAACCGAGCCGGCGCTCAAGAACAGCAGCGCCTTGAAAAACGCGTGCGTGGTCAGGTGGAACATGGCCGGTGTCGGGCCATTCAAACCAACGGCCATGACCATGTAACCGAGCTGCGAGAGTGTCGAGTAGGCGATAATGCGTTTGATGTCGTTTTGCTGCACGGCAATCAACGCCGCGAGCAAAGCGGTGAAACCGCCGAGGTACGCGATAATTTCCATCGCCACCGGGCTGTGCGTGAACAGGAAAAATGTGCGGCAAAGCATGTAAACACCGGCGGCCACCATCGTGGCGGCGTGGATCAAAGCCGACACGGGCGTCGGGCCTTCCATCGCGTCCGGCAACCAGACGTGGAGCGGGAACTGGGCTGATTTACCCATGGCACCACAGAAGACCAACAAACAGGCCAGCGTAGCCGCCGTGCCCAAGGCGGCCGGATTGGCTTCCAGCGCCGACTTGAGTTCATTAAAACTGAGCGAGTGCAAAATTCCCCAGACCATCAGGATACCGGCCAGAAAACCGAAGTCGCCGAGACGGTTGGTGATAAATGCCTTTTTAGCGGCATCGCCCGCGCTGGGTTTCTCATACCAAAAACCAATGAGCAGATAGCTGGAAACACCAACCAATTCCCAGAAGATGAACATCATCAGGAAATTGTTGGCCATTACGATGCCCAACATGGAGAAGGTGAACAGGCTCAAGCAGGCGAAGAAACGCGCCATGCTCTTGTCCTCGTGCATATAGCCGTAGGAATAAATATGGATTGCACCGCCAACGCCCGTGACGATGAGCATCATCATCAGGGTTAACGTGTCAATTTTGAGACCGATATCGACATTCAGGCCGCCAATCGTCAGCCAGGGAACCTTGGTTTCGGCACTCGCATGAATGCCGTTGGCCTGAATGAAAAGCACCGTCAGGATGAAACCGGCGACGATTGCACCGATCGAAATCAGGCTGCTGATGGTTTTGCTGCGCAGCGTAAAAAGGGTGATGAACGCCGCTGAGAACAGCGGCAAAAACAAAGTCCACCAGATGAATGATGTGTGTTCCAGGCTCATTTCGGCAAAATCACAGTTTCATTGAGGTCAAATCTTCGACATGCGCGGACTGGCGTTTGCGGTAGAGCGCCACGATGAGCGCCAGACCGACTGATACTTCCGCCGCCGCCACGGTGATGATGAAAAACACCAGCACCTGGCCGTCGAGCTTGTCATTGAACCGCGAAAACGATACGAGCGCGAGGTTGGCCGCATTGAGCATCAGCTCCAGCGACATGTAAATGATCAGCAGGTTGCGCCGCAAGATCACGCCCAGCAATCCCAGGCAAAACAACAGGATGCTGACGGTCAAATAATGATGAAGTCCAACGTGCATTTTATTCCAGTTTCTTTTTGCTCAACAGAATCACGCCAATCATCGCCACGAGCAGCAGCACCGAGACGATTTCAAACGGCAGGGTGTAGCTCGTGAACAGCAAATGACCGAGCGAGATGGTGTCGCCATCGTGTTGCAGGGTGCTTTCATCCACCTGCGATTTGAGCGTGGTCAGCGATTTAAAAAAGGCGGAAACGATGCCGCCGACGGCGATCAAACCAGCCACGAGGCCAAACAATTTAATTTTGCGCCGGGCTTCTTCCTTCAAATCCAGCAACATGATGACGAACAGGAACAGCACCATGACGGCGCCCGCGTAAACCAGAATTTGCACTGCCGCCAAAAAGAACGCGTGCAACAGGAGGAACAGGCCGGCCATCGAGATGATGGTCAGCACCAAAAACATGGCGCTGGTCACCGGGCTGCGGCTGAACGGATTGACGATGACGAGCAGGCCGCAAAGCAGCGTGAGCGCCGCAAAGACGTAAAACATGACGTCCGGCACCGTGCTCCCGCCAAAAAAGTTGGTTATGGCATCCATTGCTGATTAAACCTTCACTGGAAAATTTTCCTGGGCTTCAGCTTCCTCCTGCTTGTGCTTCCATTTCTGGATGCCGGGGCTGACGCCGCCGAGCTCGAGGAGCTTTTCCTTGTTATAAATCAATTCACCACGGCTCAAGGCGGTGAGGGAATAATCTTTTTGCAGGAAAATCGCCTCTTCCGGGCAGACTTCCTGGCAAAAGCCGCAGTAAATGCACCGCAGCATGTTGATTTCAAATTCCTGCGGCATCTTCTCCGCATTCGTGCGGTCAGCCGGTTGGCCGCTGTCGCCGGGCGGCGTAATGCGGATGGCCTTCGGCGGACAAACAAATTCACAGAGCTGGCACGAAACGCATTTCGTATCGCCGTCCTGGTCCTTCACCAGATAGGGCGCGCCACGGTAACCGGCCGGCAGCGTCCATTTCTGTTCGGGATATTCCATCGTCACTTTTTTGCCCTGGAACAGCGTGCCCCAGGCGTGCTTGGTCGTCACCTTAATGCCGCCCAAGATGGCCGGCAGATAAAGCTTTTCCCAAAACGTCAACGGTTTGCGATTAACGGTGATCGCCATATTAACTCCTCATCCACAGCCAGACGGCCGTGATTAAAATGTTTACCAACGCGAGCGGTAGAAACCGCCGCCAGCCCAGGTCCATCAACTGGTCGTAACGGAAACGCGGGAACATCCAGCGCACCCAGATGAATACCACCATGAAAAAACACATCTTCGCCAGGAACACCAGGATGTGCAAGATGCCCATGCCAATGGAATCCGCCGGATGATCCAGGCCCCAAAACGGCAGGGTCCAGCCGCCAAAGAACAGCGTGACCATCATCGCGGAGGAAGCCACCATGTTGGAATATTCCGCCAGGAAGAACAGCGCGAACTTCATCGAGCTATATTCCGTGTGGTAACCGCCAACCAGTTCGGTTTCGGCTTCCGGCAAGTCAAACGGCGTGCGGTTGGTTTCCGCAAACGAGGCCACCATGAAGATCACGAAGGCCAGCGGCGCGTAGATCACGAGCCAGCCATGCGTGGACTGCCAGGTAATAATGGCGTTCAAATTCAAATTACCCACGATGAGCAACACCGGAATCACCGACATGCCCATGGAGATTTCATACGAAATCATCTGCGCGCTCGAACGGATGCCGCCGAAGAAAGGATATTTCGAGTTCGCCGCATAGCCCGCCAGCACAATGCCGTACACGCCCATCGAAACAATGCCGAAGGTGTACAGGATGCCCACGTTTAAATCCGCGATCACCATCTTTTGATGGCCCATCACCGAGCCGAAGGGAATCACGGCCACCGTCAACATGGCAGGAATGACTGACACGGCGGGAGCGAGGAAGAAATAAATCTTCTTCACGCCAGCCGGGGTGAAATCTTCCTTAAACATGAACTTCAAACCGTCGGCCAACGGCTGGAACATACCCCAGCGCGTGAGCGCCGGGCCAATGATCGGAATGTATTTGGCAAACGGCGGGGCCGTGCGGTTCGGGCCCACGCGGTCTTGAATCCACGCCGAAATTTTGCGTTCGGCGAGCACCGAGTAGGCCACGAGGCCCTGCACCACGCCAACGACAATCAGGATTTTAACCACGCCCCACAGGACCACCTGGCCGTCGGGCGAGAGGCTGAAATACCAGCTCTTTAAGGATTGGAGAAAATTATCCATTTTAGATCTGCACCGTTACGCCGGTGTCGCCGAGGGCTGCCCACGTCAAACCATTGTACGCGGGGACTTCCTTGGCCATTTGATTGAACAAACCTTCAATCGTCACATAGCCGTTATGGCCGGTAACGTGATGCACGAGGTCGTGCAAAAATTCCCACTCGGGGCGGGCATCGCCGGGCGCCTCGACCGCCTTCATGAACTTCTGCACGCGGCCTTTTGTGTTGGTAAAGGTGCCGCGCTTTTCAGCATGGGCGCAGCCGGGCAACAGGTAATGCGCCAGCATGGTGGTCTCGTTGGGCAAAATATCGCTGACGATGAGCGTCTCCAGCTTGGCCAGCACATCCGCCGTGATGCCGTGTTCTTCCACGACTTCGCTGATGGTTTCGCGCTCGCGCAATTTTTCGTTGCTGACGGCGCGCTTCACGATGTTCTCGCCGAAAACGATGAGCGTCTTGATCTTGCCCGCCGTGATGCCGTCGGCAATCTTCGACAGGTTGATGCCCATTTCAGTGAAGCAAATGCCAGTCAGGCGCGCGCCGTTTGTATTAGGATTCTTGTCCGTGCTGACGAGCAGCTTGTCACCTTCGCCCGTGCGCGGAATGGCATCGCTGATGGCGCCGAGCTTGGCTTTCAACTTGGAAATCAGCCAGAGTTCCTCGTTCGTCTGACGGGCCGAGGCGATGATGGCGACGGAACCAACCGGGGCTTTCTTAAGCTTGTCGGAAATTTCATTCAACGCCGCCGTCCAGTTTGATTTGTGGCCGCGCACCAAGACATCCTTCAGGCGGTCTTCACGCTGCATCCACTTGTAATTCAAGCGGCCGGCATCGCACATCCACGGGCCGTTGACGGCGTCGTTTTCGCGCGGCGTGTAGCGGTACATCTTTTCCTCGCGGGAACCGATGACGGTATTGCAACCGGTGCCGCAACTGGTACACAGGCTCTTGGTTTCCTTGAGGAACCAGACGCGCATCTTGAAGCGGAAATCTTTCGAGGTCAGCGCGCCGACCGGGCAGATGTCCACGGTGTTCAACGTATAGTTATTGTCGAACGGCAAACCGGGATACGTAGCAATGGTGTTGTAGCTGCCGCGGTTGATGATGCCCAGCGCATCGTCTTGCGCCACATCGCGCGTGAAGCGGATGCAACGGGTGCAGAGCACGCAACGTTCGGCGTCCAACATAATACGCGGTCCCAGGTCAACGGCCTTGGGCTTGTGAACTTTGGGCTCCACAAACCGGCTCGCGCTCTGGCCGTAATCAACCGAGTACTCCTGCAGTTTGCATTCGCCGGCCTGGTCGCAAATCGGACAGTCGAGCGGATGGTTGATGAGGAGCGATTCCAACACGCCTTCGCGCATCTGCTTCACGCCGGGCGTGGCAGTGTAAATTTCCATGCCCGGAGAAATCGGCGTGGCGCAGGCAATGGCCGGGCGCGGCGATTTGGCAATCTTGGGCGTGCCATCCGGATTCAACACCGGCTTGCGGTCGGGGCCGAGCGCGGGCGTGCCGAATTCCACCAGACACATGCGGCAGTTGCCGGCGACGGGCAGCTTGGGATGCCAGCAATAATGCGGCACATCGGTCTTGGCCAGCTCGCACGCCTGGATCATGGTCGTGGGCGTGAGTTTGCCGGACCAGTCAGCCATCAGGCGCGGCACGTCAAGTTCGCGCCCGTCAACCTTCACCTTGATCTTTTCAATCGCAGGTGCGGCGGGCTTCGTTTCAGTTGTGGCAGCGGTGGACATTGAAATCAGTGGTGCGCTTCAGCCAGTTGTTTGTGTTCCGCCGGGGCGGACGTTTCCTTGGCCCGGCGTTCCTCGTCGGCCTTGCCTTTGGCAACAAATTCGTCTTTGAACTTGGCAACAAAACTTTGCACGGGCCAGGAACAAGCCTCGCCAAACGCGCAAATCGTGCGGCCGCCGGGAATGTTGTCGGCAATCTTGACCAGGTAATCGGCATCGCTGGCGCGGCCTTCGCCGTGCGCAAGGCGATGCAACGCCTTGTTCATCCAGAGCGAACCTTCGCGGCAGGGCGTGCATTGGCCGCAGCTTTCGTGCGCGTAAAATTCCGAGAGATTGGCCAGCGCTTCCACAATGTCCACGCTATCGTCCATCACAATGATGGCGCTCGAACCGCTCATGGTGCCGGCTTGCGCCAGCGAGTCGAAGTCATACGGCAAATCGAGCATGTCGGTTTCGACGACAACTTCCTTGCCCTCGGCATCCTTCTTCTTGAGTTTGAATTTTTCGCCGGCCTTCAAAACCTTGGAGGAGGAACCGCCGGGAATGATGGCTTTCAATTGATGACCATCGCGCAGACCGCCGCCGAAATTTTTATCGAAGAGCAATTCGCGCAGCGTCGCCTTGCCGACTTCAATTTCGTAGTAGCCGGGACGTTTGACGTGACCGCTCAAGCTGACGATGCGCGTGCCGGTGTTGTTGGGCGTGCCCAGTTTTGCAAACGCCGCGCCGGTCATGCCCACGATGTGCTTCACGTTGCACAGCGTTTCCACGTTGTTGACAATGGTGGGGCACATCCACAGACCGAGCACCGCTGGGAAATACGGCGGCTTGATGCGCGGGTAAGGACGTTTGCCTTCGAGCGATTCAATCAGGCCGGTCTCTTCACCACAAATGTATGCGCCAGCGCCGCGGTGGACGTAAATCTCCAAATCGTAGCCGCTGCCGAGAATATTTTTACCGAGGAAATTTTTCTCGCGGGCTTCCTTCAGGGCGCGGTTCAAAATCTTCGCGCCTTCGGGCATTTCGCCGCGAATGTAGATATACGCCAGCTTCACGTCGTTCGCGAAGCAGGAGATGATCATGCCCTCGATCAACTGATGCGGGTCTTTATGGATGATCTGGCGGTCCTTGAAGGTGCCGGGCTCGGATTCATCCGCGTTGCAAATCAGGTAAATCGGCTTGCCGCTTTTGCGGTCCACGAAGCTCCACTTGAGGCCGCAGGAGAAACCGGCGCCGCCACGGCCGCGCAGGCCGGAGATTTTCACGTCTTCGCGGATTTGTTCCTGGGGCGAAAGTTTTTTGCCGTCCGGCAAATCCTTGGGCTGGATGGCGAGGGCTTTCTTCAGCTCCGCGTAGCCGCCATGACGCATATAGCATTCGATGTCCGGTGTGTAACCGGGTTCATCGGCATATTTCAAAATCAATTTGTATTCTTGCGCCATAGCAACTTGACTCTTAACCAAAATTCTCTAGTTTAGACGGCCCATCTTGCCCGATGGTGTAACGGTAGCACAAGTGACTCTGAATCACTTTGTCATGGTTCAAATCCATGTCGGGCAGCCATTTCATTTGCAACCCGTAACAATTTCGTCCGCTTTCGCGTGTGAAACACCCTCGTAAAACTTGTCGCCCACCATCATGACCGGGGCGGTGCCGCAACTGGCCAGGCATTCGACGAATTCGACGGTGAACTTCCCGTCTTTCGTGGTTTGCGGGCCGTGCTTGTGTGCATCCAAGCCGAGCTTGGAGCAAAAATGTTTGTGCAACTCGTACGCGCCACCCAGGGCGCAGCTCAACGTGCGGCAAACCTTGATCTGGTATTTGCCCTGCGGCTCCTGCCGGAGCATGGGGTAAAACGTCAGGATTTCATAGACGTTGATCGGCTGGAGTTCCAGCTTCTTGGCCGTCCATTCCACCGCCGCTTGCGAGATATAGCCGGACTTTTCCTGAATGGCATGCAGCACCATCAACGACGCGGCGCGTTTCACCGGATAGTGTGAAATCAATTCATTCACTTCCGCTTCGAGTTCAGATGTCGGTTGAAAACTCATCGGTCACTTTCTCCCATCACAAAGTCGAGCGAGCCCAGGATCACGGGCACATCGCTAATCATCGCGCCGGGCATGATTTCGCCAACGATGCTCAAATTGACAAAGCTGGGGGCGCGGATTTTGAGGCGATACGGCACACCACCACCACGGCTGTTGATATAGAAGCCGAGTTCGCCCTTCGGATTTTCATGACCGAAATAAACTTCGCCGGGCGGGCAGTTCACGCCTTCAGTCACGAGCATGAATTGATGAATCAATTCTTCCATGCTCGACAAAACTTTTTGCTTGGACGGCAGCGTAATTTTTCCGTCGGGAATCGAGACCGGTTCCTTGGCATCGTTGGCCCAGCCGCCGGGAATTTTTTGAACGCATTGGCGCAGGATGCGCACGCTCTGGCGCATTTCTTCCATGCGCACCAAATAGCGGTCATAGCAATCACCCACCGAGCCAACGGGAATATCAAACTCCAAATCTGGATAACAGAGATACGGCTGGTTTTTGCGCAAGTCCCAGTCCACGCCGCTGCCGCGCAGGTTCGGGCCGCTCAAACCGTAGTTGATGGCCATCTCCTTGGAGACAACGCCGAGGTCGCGCAGACGGTCCACCCAGATACGATTGCGCGTGAGGAGGGTTTCGACTTCGGCCAGGGCCACTTCAAATTCATCGCAGAACTGCTTCACCTGCGCGCACCACGTCGCCGGGATGTCGCGCATCAAACCGCCAATGCGCGTATAGGTGGTGGTCAGGCGCGCGCCGCTGGCGGCTTCGGCAAGATTGTAAATTTTTTCGCGCTCGGTAAAGGTCAGCAAAAATACCGTGACGGCGCCGGTATCCATGGCGAAGGCACCCAAACCCAGCAAGTGCGAGGAGATGCGCGCGAGCTCGCAGCACATCACGCGAATGTACTGGCAGCGGGGCGGCAGATTTTTTTCCACGCCCAAAAGTTTTTCCACGGCCAGCGCGTAAGCGACGTTATTGGCCAGCGGCGCGAGATAGTCCAGACGATCCGTGTAGGGGATGAACTGGGTGTAGGTCATGTTCTCGGCGATTTTTTCGTCGCCGCGATGCAGATAACCCACGTCCGGGTCCGCCTTGGTAATGACTTCGCCATCCAGTTCCAACACGATGCGCAAAACACCGTGCGTGGCCGGATGCGATGGCCCCATGTTCAGAACCATCTTTTCGCCATGAATATCCTGCATATCTTCCGCTGCCTGCGCTGCGCGCGCGGCGGAATCGCGAATTTCTATGTCTTGAACTGTGGCCATTAAATTATTTTTAAAAAACTCGTCCAAACAAAATTTTACCCTGCTAAATCATTCAAAAGGAATCTGCCGCCAATACCTGCCGCCAGATTAACTGCATCGAAAACCAACTACTTCTTCTCGATTGGTCCCGGCCCAAAAGCCTGCCCGCGCAGGGCTTTATTGTCGGCCCGGGCTTCAACGCGTGCATTCAAGGGCACTTCGTCGGTTTCCGGAACCCGAACACGCGGCTCACGGGCAATGGAATCGTTACCACCGGCAACCGTCACAAACGGGCCACCCTCCATGGGCGTTACCCGTGTAAAGGCCACACCCGGCAAATCGGTCGGTTTGCCAGCCAGCGGAAAGTCTTTGCGGAGAGGATAATACGGATAACCTTCCCACATCAATATCCGGCGCATATCAGGATGCCCGCTAAACCGGATACCCATCATGTCGTAAATTTCGCGCTCATGCCAGTTGGCCGTACGCCAGAGCGGAACCACGGTCGGAAGCTCAGATTTCTCCTCGGAAACGTCGGTTTTAAGCCGGAATTCAACCCCGTTAACGATTGCGCGCAGGTGATAGACTACTGTCCAGCGGGGGTCTTCGCCGTAATTATCCACACTCGAAATATCAATCAGATAATCGAAGCCGATGCTTTTGGCATACTGGCAAACTTCGACAATTTTCTCAGCATCAGCTACTTTGAGGGAGATTTCGCCACGGAATTCCATTGGTTCGGAGATAAGGTCGCCGAACTTGGCCTTGATATTGTTGGCTGCTTCGAGGGCGGTCACAATCAGGAGACTTTTAAAAGTTTAGCGGCTACGGTGTCTTGGAGAATAGGTTGTTTACCAATCTTTGCCTGGATTTTCATCAGGGCGTCCAAAACGGCTTCAGGGCGGGGCGGGCAACCACTGACATAAACATCCACCGGGACAATATTGTCCACGCCTTGCAAAACGGCATAACTACGATACATGCCGCCGGTTGAAGCGCAGGCACCCATGGCGATGCACCATTTAGGCTCCGGCATCTGGTCCCAAACACGCTTGAGCACAGCCGCCATCTTGTAGGTAACCGTGCCGGCGACAATCATACAGTCAGCCTGGCGGGGAGAAAAACGCATCACTTCCGAGCCAAAACGGGAAATATCGAAACGGCTGGCACCCACCGCCATCAATTCAATGGCGCAACAGGCCAAACCCATGGGCATGGGCCATACTGAATTCTTGCGGAACCACGCTAAAGCGGCATCCACAGTCGTCAGTACGACATCGCCTTCAATCTTTGAATTGTAGCCGAATTCGGTTTTTTCGGTTTGAGCCTGCATCTTGTGAAAAAATAAAATGCACCTGCAAACAGGCGCAGCTTTAGGCTAGCCGCCGCCCCCAAGCCCATCAAGTTCAAATTTGTGATTTTTTTCACAAGCAAATCTGTTTTGACCCAGTCTAAACCATCAGGAAATCAATATTTGTCGTTTTGTTGGACAAAGGACCGTCATTGGTGTGAAACTGACGCGCAATCGTTTTGAACCCTGCAAACAACGAACCTCGCGCTGAACATCGAATTTCACTTCGGGTGGAAACCCCAAGCGAATTTTCCGCTGTGCGCGCCGGTGTCGCCCAAATCAGCGCCTGGCTCGGCGAACTGGGTACGCCCGAAGCCGACATCGGCGGCTGGGAACTGGCCTTGATTGAAGCCGGCAACAATGCCGTCAAATACGCCACCCCGGCAGCCCGCCTGCAACCCGTTCTATTCGAGATTTCTGCCGGTGCCCGCGACATTGAAGTCCGCGTCACGGACCACACCACCGGTTTTGACTGGCCGGCTGAGATTAAATTACCGGAACCCGATGCCGAGCATGGCCGGGGTTTGTACCTCATGAAGTCGCTCACGGACGAACTGTTTTATCTGCGTCATCCGGGGCAAAATGTTTTGGTGCTGCGCCGGGCAAGGCCGGCCGATACAAAAAATCTGACGGACACGGGTGATTTGCAACGGCGTCTGGCCGAGGCTGAAACCGCCCTGGGCGACATGACCGCCGAGCTGGCGGCGAACTACGAGAGTTTGGTTGCTGTGTTTCGTTACAGTTCCGAATTGGGCGGCCATACGGACTTGAAAGAATTTTCCAACCGCCTGCTGCGAGATTTGATGCAAATTGCGGAGGCGGATGGCGTGGTGCTGCGTTTGGTGACGGGCGACGCGAAAAGACTGGAAACGGCCTTACTGCTACCGGAGAACGAAACCATCAAGCTTGCCCCGGTAGTGTTGCGCGATGATTCAGCGAAATCTGCGGAGGCGCACGCCGCCCGCGCGCGCATGGATATCTGGTTCAGCCCGGAGGAGCCGCTGGATAAGAGCGATCCGTTACGGGTGGCCATGCCCGTGGGCAATGGCATCTGCCATGCGTTCTTTGTGGCGGACCAACTGGTCGGCACCGCGACATTGAACCGGCTGGCCGCCAACAAACCGTTCACGGCCGCCCAGGTGAATTTGCTGCATACGTTCGTGGATTTCCTGGCCATTCAGATCGTCAATACCCGTTTGCTCAACGAGCGCACGGCAGCGCGGGTGACCCAACGTGAATTGGAAATTGCGGCGGAAATCCAGCGGTCATTGTTGCCTTCAGAATTGCCAGCGTGTCCGCCCTTTGGCCTGGCGGCGTCCTGCCAGAGTGCCTTGCAGGTGGGCGGCGATGTTTATGACGCCATTCCGGCGGGCAGCAACACAGCGTTGCTGGTGATAGCGGATGTGATGGGCAAGGGCGTACCGGCGGCGTTGTTTGCAGCGGTGCTGCGGAGCACCATCCGCTCGATGCCGCATCTGTTTACCCGGCCAGGAGAATTACTGGGGGCGGTGAACAAAACGTTGTACGCCGATTTGTCGCGCGTGGATATGTTCATCACGGCCACGGCGGTTTATCTGGACCCGCAGCGCGGCGGCATGGTTTCCGCGAGCGCCGGGCATTGTCCCCTGCTGTTTTGCGCCACGGGCATGGCCAAAAATACGCCCACCCAGTCAGGTTTACCGCTGGGCATCGAACCGAATACCGTTTACCGTCAAACGGTGAATGCGCTGCCGCCGAATGCGGCCGCCTTGTTATATACCGATGGCCTGAATGAAATGCGGAACGCCAGCGGCGAATTGCTGGGTGAAGAAAAATTGCGGGAGTTTTTGACTGAATCCGTGCTCAAAACCAACGATGTGGAAAATGCGAAAAGTGCATTATTGCGCCGGCTCGCGGAATTTCGCGGTCCCACGCCGCCAACCGATGACCAGACTTTGATTTTAATCAGGCACCAAGTATGAATCCCACCAGTAATCCCAAGATTCTCATCGCCGATGATGAAGTGTACATGCTTCGTTTGTTGGAAATGACTTTTAAAAAGGGAGGTTACACGGTTGTGACCAGCCGGGATGGCCAGGAGGCATTGGCCCGCGCCGCGAGTGACGGCCCGCAACTCATTGTTTTGGACATCATGATGCCGGGCCTCGACGGCCTTGGCGCCTTGCGCCAGTTGAAGGGCAATCCCGCGACCAGTAATATTCCCGTGGTAGTGCTGTCAGCCAAGGGACATGCCCTGACGAAAGTGGAGGCGGAACTGGCCGGCGCAGTGCTGTTTCTGGCCAAGCCGTTCAGCCCGAACCAGCTTTTAAGCGAAGTGCAAAAAATTTTGGCTCCCCCAGCCGCTGGTACCGCCAATTAACGCCGCACACCGAACGGCTACGCCCTTTCTTCAAACGCTCGGATGCGCAGTATGGTAGTGGACTGCCAGCACGCCACCCGCCGCTATCAAACAGTAGAAGCCGAAGAATTTCCAGCGGCCACCTTCCAGCAAGTTGGACAATAGCTTCAGGGCCAGCAACCCGGCGATGAAGCTCAAGACCATGCCGACCAGTCCAGGCACAAAAAGGTGCATGACGGAACCTTGGCCGCTTAACGCGTGTTCCTTTAAGAGGCGGTGCGCTTCCTGGGCAATAATCGGCGGAGTGAGAACGACGGCGAGCGCGAAGCTGAATTCTTCCAGTTTTTGTTTGGGCAACCCCAGGATCAAGCCCGTGGAGATAGTGGCACCCGAACGGGAGAATCCGCGAAACGGCAGGCAAAGCCCCTGGACGACGCCAATCCAAAACGAGTGCTGCGGTTGAATATCGCTATGGCGCGGCTGCTTTTCCTCGCGGAACCCGGCATAGATAATTAGAAGCCCCACCGCCGCCAGCGCGCCGGCAATCAAAGGCAAATTGGAAAATAATTGTTCAATTTCAGCATGCTCACGGCCGCGCATGAAAACTTTCTCGATGATTATTTTCAGTCCGTAACCGACGATGCCCGTGCACAGGGTCGCGCCGATGACCTGGATGGCAAACCATTGGGTCTGGCCTTTGGAAGCGAAATAATCCCGCCGCCAGCCGCGCCAAAAATAGACGATGACCGCGAACATGGTGCCGGTGTGCAACATCACGAGCAGCATGGTCATCTCCGGGCTGGAGGGATCGAGGCCCATCAGCTTTTCCGCCACAATCACGTGGGCGGAACTGGAGACGGGCAGGAGTTCGCACGCGCCCTGGATCAGCGCTAGCAGCAAAATTTGAAAGAAGTTCAACATGACGGGGCGGGAGTCTGCCCGAACCGGCTTTAAACCTCAATGCCGTTGCGCAGCGAAATTATTTTTTGCCCCAGAAGGATTTTGTCTCCACCGCACGCTGCTTGACCTTGAGCTGGCCAAGGATGGCGTGCCAGCCAATGTATATCTTGTGCCACTGGGTCTCGAGGTTGCGCAGGCCGCCCTCGCCGATTTCGCTCAGGAAACGCAAAGACGGCGCACTGCCAATCAATGAGTGAATTTCCTCGCGCGTGGGGGATTGCACCTCGATGGACGCAAAAATCAGTTCCAGTTCCTGCACGATGATGCTTTTGATTTCGAGGAAATGGTGGTCGTCCGCCTGGCTGAACTTCTTGGCGCGGGCCAGGCTGATGAAATGATTAAACTGCTTCCAGCACTCGATGTGCGTCTCGATTTGAGTGACCAGCTGATTGATTTCCTTGGGAGTCATGAGCGGACGGTTGTTGGGCTTGGGGACAAGGCGGTTTGCGGAAACAAAAAGACAATGGCGCCGCCGCGCAGCTCGCGGGCGGTGATGCGCAGGCTGCCGTAGTGCAGGCTGATTTCGGCCAGCGGCATTTGGGCCGTGCGGGCGCCGCGAAACAATTCCAGCACATCGCGGCCAATGGCCTGCAACAAGGCTTGCGGAAATGCCGAGGACACCGTGGAGGTGACGATGTGGCCCTGCCGGTCCACCGTGACGGTGCCGGCGGGCAACTGTTGAACACTGGCGTGACCGCCAAATAATTTTCTTAGGATTCCCATGAGGCAACTAATTTACGGCTTTTTTCCGGCAAATTTTCGATACTTTCGGCGGGCCAGCCAACCAGAAAAGCGCGCTCACCGCGCACCAGCATGGTGACCTGGCGTTCCAGGTTATGACCCGCCACGTGCAGGAGCGGCCCGGCTTCAAGGCGTTCGCCCAGCCGCCGGGTGATCTCCGCCACCTGTTTGGTCCAGTCTGCGAGCGCGGAAATGTTTTGCGCGCCCAGCCCCTCGGGTTCGCCACCCGTGAGCGGCACCCCCACAACAAAATCGGCGCCTTCGCGCGTGAGCTGGGCCAGTTTCCACATGGTTTTGCGATGCAAATTGCTTTCGATCGATTCCGGTTCCGTGCTGGGGTTGGCGGTTTCATCCATCGCCTGCGCCGATTCCAGCAACAGCGCGTTCACCGGTTTTTGAATGGTCCGCTCGCGGCTGGGTTCGGCGGGCAGATTTTCAAACGTGCCGGTCTTCCACGCAAGCAAACGTTGAAACGCCACCTCGCCCCGGCAGCCCTCGCATTCCGCGTCAAGCAATTCGCCGTCTTGAATCCATAATTTTGCCACTAACGGCCCGCGGGTGACGCGCAGCACCGTGCTGGTGCGGGACAAACATTCCATCTGGATGATGTCGATCAGGCTTTTGCTCTGCAAACCGCGAAAGCCCGTATCGCCGTCGCGATCCGTCTGGCCCAATAAAGATTCCACGCACTCGCTGAACAGCTTGGCATTGCGCTGCATCTCAACCTTGAGCCAGAACAGGTCCACGCCCAGCGCGTAGGCGCGCGAGCGATAGTCCTCGTCCTCCAAGCCGCTCAAAACAACGGTGCGCGTGGCCGGAAAACGGCGGCGCACGATGGAAATCATCTGGAGACCGTCGATGCGCGGCATCTTCAAATCAGAGATCAACAGGCGGATTTTCTCCGTTTCCAAAATGGCCAAAGCCCGTTTGGCATTATTGGCCGTGAGGATTTCAGGATTGCTGGGCAGGGAGGTGAATTGATCGCGACATAACGCCAGCCAGTCAGCGTCGTCATCGAGTATCAGAATTTTGTGCCGGGTTTCCATGCCTGTTAGTTCTCTAAACCGCTAACCGCGATACGGGGCAAATTCAAGCGATAAAACATGATTATTTGTCAGCAATCCCCGTTCCACCTTAAAATCCCCGTTTTCGCCGCAAATGGGACAGATTTCGAGAAAGTCAGTCCAACCGTGGGACAACACCGCGTCAAAAACCCTAAAAAACGCCTAAATCAAGGCTGGCGCGGTTTCTGCTAAAAGTAGTCTTGCGCCGCATTGAGGCAGGCGCCTGAACCTTTAAAAAGAGTCATGTCAACCTCGGTAAAATCTAAATTTGCAGGCTTCCTGCGCGGTCTTATGGGTCGCGCGGATGACCGCGCGCCAGCCCGTTCGGTCGCCCCCACCGCATCGGCGCCGACGCCGGTGCCTGCTCCTCCCCGGACGGCCTCAACCCCCGCCCCAGTAACCACCACCCCCCAAGCAGTCGGTTCCGATGAAATTGAACTGCCCTTGGCCGCTATTGTTGGCTGCCTGCCCCTCGACCTGCGAGCCAAGTTGATGTCGACACCGCCCGCCGGCCAGACCATCAGGCTGGCTGCGGAAATGGTTATTGGCCAGCTCGCGTTCGGCGCGGTGAAAATTACTTTTGGCGAACTCCGCCATTTGGCCCCGGGCATATTTGTCAATTCAGGTGGTGAACTCGACAACAAGCTGGTCAACCTGCCGTTGCAGGAAATCCTGCCTCGCCTCAACCCGGCGCTGCTCGCCCGGCGCGCGGAAAAAAAGGTGGAAGTAGCTGAAGAAATCGTCGGCCCCTTTGCCGAACGTGGTCGCGGCTTTACGTTTACCACTCAACCGCTCAAGGCTCCGGCGGCGGCTCCCGCCCCCGAACCCGCGCCTGAACCGGCTCCCGCTTCGGCGGCATCCATCGCTTTTGTGCCCCCGGCAGCCGTCCGGCAAGTTGCTCCGGCACCGATTGCCTCAGCCATTCCGCAACGCATTATCACACCATCTGCGCCTGCCAACGATACCCACACCAATGGCAACGGCAATGGTCATGGTTTGCCACTCTCACCTCTGGCGTCCCGCTCGGTAACTCCAGCGGTTAATGGCAGCAATGGCGCCAACGGCCACACGAATGGTCATGGCAATAATGGCCACACCAACGGAAATGGCCATAGCAACGGCTCCTCTCTGCCGCCAGGATTGCGCTTGGGTTCGATGAACGGCGAGCACCCGGCGGAAACGCCCGCGCCCCTTAAGATGTCCGCTGCGCCGTCTCCTGTGCCAAACATGTCTCTCCCTGCGGCTCCCCGCGTGGCACCGGCGCAGCCAACGATTTTTGCCCATCTCGGCGACCTTTGTGAAAACTGGCCGGAGTCATTGAAAGGCGAAATCATGAACTCCCCGCTGGCCCAGGCCAGTGTCCCGCTGGAGGGCGAGTTGATAGTGCCGGGCCTCAAGCGCGGCCGCGTGACGATGACGTGGAAACAACTGCGCACCCTCGCCCGCCCCAGCTCCGCACCCTCGCCCAATGATCATTTGGAACTGGAATTGCCGTTGAAAGTTATTGCGCCCCTGTTCCTGGCGGCCCAAAAGAATCCTGCCAAGTCCCAGACCAAGACCAATGTATCGGCCGAAATTCCGGATTTGTTCTTTGGTTTTCCGCAGCCCGCTGCCGCTGCCCAGGTGATTCCGCCGCTGCCCAAACCGGCGGAACAAAAACCTCAGGACACCAACTATTTTGCCGTGGGCGACAAAAACGAGGCGGCACCAACCGACGACACCACGTTGCGCCGGGCCGAGGTGCCGCAAACGGATTTCACCAGCCGGCAGGCGCATCCCAAAGATGTGGCGGCACGTGCCGCCGCACTGCCGGGTGTGGCCGGTTCCGTGGTGGCCTTGCAGGACGGCCTGCGCGTGGCCAGCGAGGTGCCCGCCGATTTGAACGCCGACACACTGGCCGCGTTCCTGCCGCAAATTTTTGAACGCGTCAACCAAAGCACCCGTGAATTACGCATGGGCGCCTTGAACAACATCAATTTTACCGTGGGCAATGTACCGTGGAAAATTTTCCGGGTGAACGCCGTGTATTTCGCGGCCTTTGGAAAAGCGGGTGAACAACTGCCCTCGGCACAACTCGCACAACTGGCGGCGGAACTCGACCGCAAAAAATAATAAAAACCTATGGCCATCATCAACCAAGCGACCAAAGAATTACAGGTCAAAATCGTGTACTACGGCCCGGCGATGGGCGGGAAAACCACCAACCTCGTGCAGGTGCACGACCACGTGCAAACGGCGGCGGGCAACAAGGGCAAACTGGTCTCGCTGGCCACGAGCTCGGACCGCACGCTGTTCTTCGATTTTCTGCCGATCGAAGCCATGACCATCAAGGGCTTCAAAACCAAGTTTCAACTTTACACCGTGCCCGGCCAGGTGATTTACAACACCACGCGCCAGCTCGTGTTGCGCGGCGTGGACGGCATCGTGTTCGTGGCCGACTCGCAATATGAGAAGATGCCCGAGAACGTGGAGAGCTTCCAAAACCTCGTGGACAATTTGAATTCGCTGAAGATCAACCTCGCGGAAGTTCCGTACGTGTTGCAATACAACAAGCGCGACCTGCCCAACGCCGCGCCGACGGAATACATGGATTTTTTGCTGAACAACCGCGACGTGCAGGTGCCTTCCTTTGGCGGCACGGCGCACAAGTGCGAGGGCGTGTTCGAGAGCCTGAACATGATCACGCGGATGTTGCTGCAAAAGTTCATCAACCAGTCGGTCCCACAATACGCCTGACATGGCCACCCTGCCCCAGCTCATCGAGGAAGACATCCAGAAGCTGGACGAAACGCTTCAGGAGTTCCTCTCGCAGACCGACGCCACGGTGGCGCTGGTCATTGACAAGGGCGGTTTCCTGATTACGCACCAAGGTGCGGCGGACGACCTGGACCTGACCACGATTGGCGCGCTCGCCTCCGGGGCCTTCATGGCCAGCCAGACGATTGCCGGGCTGGTGAACGAAAAGGATTTTAATTACACGACGTTGCAGGGCGAGCATTCCAGCCTGTTCACCATGAACGTGGATGAACATTGCCTGCTGCTGGTGGTCTTCCCCTCAAAGACCGGCATGGGCGTGGTGAAATATTATTCGGCCGCGGCAGTCAGCCGGCTGGCCCGGCAACTGGCCGTGGCGCGTGAACGCGACCCGGAAGGCGGATTGGATTTATCCGTGATGAACGTCGCTGATCCGCAGGAATTTTTCCGCAAAAAAACGGTATAACAACGAGGAGGGTATTATGACAAACCAGATCACCAGAACGGAACTCGACCAGTTGCTGACGGCCATGATCAACAGCGCCGAAGGCATCTCCGACCTGCTCTTTGTGGCGGGCAAACCGCCGCAGGTGGAAATCCACGGCGCGCTGGAATCGCCCAGCCCGGAAATATCCCGGTCCGTGTTGACCGGCGAACAGATTGAAAGCCTGGCCCTCGCCATCATCAATAATAATTCCAAGTTGCTGCGCGACCTGTCCGAACACGGGTCGTGCGATTGCAGCTATGCGCTCCAGGATCGCTGCCGTTTCCGCGTCAATATTTATCGCCAGAACGGCAACCTGGCCATGGTGCTGCGCCGCTTGCAAGCCGAGGTGCCCACCCTCGACATGCTGAACCTCCCGCCAGCCTTCCGCGAAATCGTAAAGGAAAAAAACGGCCTCGTCTTCGTCACCGGCGGGTCGGGCAACGGCAAAACCACCACGCTGGCGGCGCTGTTGAATGAAATCAACCGCACGAGCAAGGTGCATGTCGTTTCCCTGGAAGACCCGATTGAATTTTTGCATCCCCAGCTCAAGTCCACGTTCAGCCAGCGCGAGCTTGGCCGGGACTTCTTTAATTTTCCGGACGGATTGCGCGCCGCGTTGCGCCAGGCGCCGAAGGTCATCTTGGTCGGCGAAATTCGCGACCGCGAAACCATGGAGATCGCGCTGACCGCCGGCGAAACCGGGCATCTCGTTTTCAGCACCCTGCACACCATCAGCGCCGACCAGACCATTCACCGCATTCTGGGCATGTTCACCAAGGACGAGGAACAGCAGGTGCGCGAACGCCTGGCGGGCTCGTTGCGGTATATTGTTGGGCAACGCTTGGTGCCCAAGGCCGGGGGCGGCCGCTTGCTCGTCACTGAATTGATGGGCAGCAACCTGCGGACCCGCGAAGCCATTGGGGTGGGCGAAAATGAAAACCGCCGGCTGCACGATATTATTGAGGCCAGCGTCAATGCCGGCTGGCATAGTTTTGAACAATCCCTGCTCAAGGCGGTGGAAGACGGTTTGATTACCGAGGAAACCGCGATGCTTTACAGCGTGAACAAGCCGACCATGCGCCAGCGCCTGGATGTGGCGCGCTCGCGCTCACACCGCACGGTCACTACCGCCGTGCCGCCGCCGATGATGGTCATTGAAGCAGCCAAGCCGCTGCCGGAAACTCCAGTGATGCCACCCATTGTGCCGGCCATGCCGCCGCCGGTTGCCAAACCCGCGCCGCAGACCAGCATGTTAAAGGGCATTTTAAACGGCCTGATTTAAAAGCGGCGGCGGCGCACCGCCGCCACGGCAGTTCAGTGCATTATTTTCTGGTTTGACGGGCTGACAGGATTTAGGCTGGCAGGAAATTCAACTTCCATTATGGACATCGTCTTTAACTGCCCAAATTGCGATCAGGAATTGGCGGTGGACCAATCCGGTGCCGGCACCGAAATCGAGTGTCCCTCCTGCGGCGAAGCCATCACCATCCCGGCCACGGCTGGCAAGGTAACCACTGGTTCGCTTCCGGTGGCCCCGCCGCCAGCCCCCAGCGCCATTGCCACCTCAGCCGCCGCCAAGGTGCAGATGCACCTGAAGGTGCCGGTTCACGACAAGCCCGCGGAATCCCTGATTGGCAAAGCCAAGCCGCCGCTGGACGTCGTTCAAAAAGGAGCCGGCAAACGGTTGCGCATTCGCACCATCCGCCGCGCCGCCTGCATTGAGAACGGCCACGACTTGTTTGATGACAAGGTTTCGGCCTTTCTGGGTGAAATTGGCGAGTCAAACATCGTCGGCACACACGTGGTCTCCTACGAACAATTTGACGTGGGGGTGCAAAAAATCATGACGGACTACGGCATCATGATTATTTATCGCGGTTGAAATGGCTTTGACTTGGCCAAAATTGGTCGTTAAGGTGCGCACATGAAGCTTCGGTTCGGAATCTGGATTCTGCTCATAGTGGTGGTTTTGCTGCCATCACGTTCGCCCGCCCCGTTGGTCTTTGTGCCCGGCGAAGGCTGGTACTACGAAAATTATGGCGAGAACGCCAAGTGGCAGCGCCCGCGCGCCAAAGAGCAACTGGACGTTGCCGAAGAAGCGTTTACCAACAAGGATTACGCCCTGACGCTGCATGCCGCCCACCGCGTTTTACGGGTGTGGCCGTTGTCGGATTATGCACCGCGCGCTGCCTACCTCATCGGCCGTTGTTTGGAGACGGAACACAAAGATGAAGCGGCTTTCAATGCCTACCAGCAAATCATCGAAAAATATCCCAAGAGCGGCCAGTACAACGAAGTGCTGCAACGGCAGTATGAAATTGCCAACCGGTTCCTCGGTGGCCAATGGTTCAAGCTTTGGAACCTGATTCCGCTTTATCCTTCCATGGATGAAACAGCCAAGTTGTTTGACAAAATCGTCAAAAGCGGGCCTTACAGCGAAGTTGCCCCAAAAGCCCAGTTGC
>Ga0265327_10000751_pt1 | contig 50493 bp, 60 predicted proteins | sample 41621metaG_FD_202089 | JGI IMG/M metagenome (GOLD analysis project Ga0265327, IMG submission 202089) | Rhizosphere microbial communities from Carex aquatilis grown in University of Washington, Seatle, WA, United States - 4-16-21 metaG | ecosystem: Host-associated > Plants > Roots > Rhizosphere... | reverse complement strand
TGCCACTCAGGTCGAGAGAGCCGCCCACGGTCAGGTTATCCGGCAGGGATGTGATCTGGGTGCCACTCAGGCCGAGATAGCCGCCCACGGTCAGGTTATCCGGCAGGGATGTGATCTGGGTGCCACTCAGGTCGAGAGAGCCGCCCACGGTCAGGTTATCCAACCACTCAACACCTGAGTATTTTGCTCTTTGCATTAACCAAGCTATCCACGATGCGTTTGCTTCATCCAGCGCAACCATGCGAAGCACATCTGCAATCTCCCCGCCTTTTGGGAAATGCTTCTTGAACCACTGTTGACCTTCACCACATGCGTTTTTACCTTGAAGCCATTCCAGTGTGATTTTTGTTGATTCGTCGGCCATTTGTCTGTTATCCTCCTGTTATTATGTGTCTATCGCTGGACACGGTTGTGGATTAAGCGCCCCCCAAAGGCGCTTTTTCTATGCCGCAAATCTCCTTTCTTCCATTATTTCCGCCGCCCTGCTTTCCTCGTAATCCGCTTTTGCCTCTGCTGCCCACTCGAGGGGCTTGTTCCAGAGTTCCAAGTCATAGACTTTATCCGGCATAGCCTTGATAAACTCTTCTGCTGCCTCCGCAAACTTCGCCCTAATCTTTTCTTTCCAGCCTTCGCAGAGTATGATTTCGCTTTCCTCTTCTTCGGGATAACAAAACTCAGGAGGCCCGTACAGTTTGGCGGGTATGTGGTAATATGACCATTCCAGATCAAGAGGTATTTTGATGTATGGCTCAACTTCAAATATGTGTTCACGTTTTTGCATGATGAACTCCTTGCATTTCCGCTTTTTCCTGCTGTTCGCAGGATATCAAGCTGGATTGGGGTGATAATCATTGTTATAAATCTCACCAGAGATAGCCCTGACAATCAGGAGCATCCCCTTCATCTGCCTTGCCGCTAATCCACCAGTTCCAGAGGTCATCAACGGTGTCCATTCGTTCAATCCAGCGGTCAAGATTTCCCTGTTTGTTCACTCGGAGACGCGGGACTCCTTTCCATGCAGCCCAATACGCAGCAAATCCTCGCTTCCATAGCTTTTCGTGCTTCGGCCACCGTAAAAAATCCCGACGCTGTTGCTCTTTCCCACCCATCGGACAACCGATGCATCCCAAACGCTTGAAACCTTCATCGTACAAACTGCAATATTTCATGCCGTTGTCGCGGATAAACTGCCATACGTCCCGCTCAGTCCAGTACAAAATGGGGCAGAGAATCAGCCCTGTATTGCGGTTGTTCGTGATCTGTTTCCACAAGCCTTTACGCCGTGGCGACTCTTCCGCCCTCACTCCGATTGCCTTAAAAACCCCGCTACCTCCCTGCTCCTTGTAAATCTCACAACACCACCGCGCTAATCGTGTCGGTGGCCCGTTGCTTTTCTTTGCCATGTAAAGCGGCAGCGGAGTCCCTACACTGTGCCATTCCGTTTGCGGGTATTCCCGCTTAACAAACTGCACCAGCTCAGGCGGGTCTATGGTCACGTTGTTGTAATGCAGCCGGTACTTTACCCCCGCCATTTCAAATAGTTTTGCCATGACAATGCTGTCTTTCCCGCCAGAAAAGCAGACATAAAACCCATCATCCGACAGTTTCAACGCTTGCGATTCAAAAGACCGGATAAGGGCAATCGCGCTTTCAATCTTTTCCTGCAACGGGACTGCAAGCGCCATCTGATACATGCCTTCCTCGTCTATGTTTCCGTAAAGGTCTTTCATTGTCCCGCCTCGCTCCGTGGCACGTCCGGTTGTCTAACCAGTCGCGGCACACGGTCTGCGCTCCGCTTGCCGGTGCGCTTTGTCGTTACTTCCCATCCTTGTAATCTTCCATCGGCATGAAGCGAGGTATATCGTCCCGCTTATCATCCGAACCCCAAAAAAGAGACAAGATCAACATGCCGCTGCACACGCCCACTGAATAGGCCATTAAAACTATTTCGATGGTTGACATGGCTTGTCTCCTTTGGACTGCATTATCATGTCCATCACATAGGAATCCTGCGCCTTTACCAGCGAGTCGCGAACATTCACCGCCTCGTCAATGTGAGCTTGGGGCGCTGGCGGCTCCTGCTCTATCCATCCGATTACTCCCATCAGGATAATCAGAGATATCAAGGCAAGCATGCCTTTACGGAGTTCCCGCTTTTCTTTGGTAGTCATGGTTCGCATGGCGCAGCCTCCTTGAAGATCGTCACAAAGTTATCCATAGCGTACCGTAATATCTCGCTCCGGCTGGCAGCTCCGCCCTGGTTCACAATGCGGTCAAGCTGGTCGGCCTCTTTGTTGGATACGCGCACCGATATGACGTTGTAGCGTGGATTCTCTTTACGTTTGTTCATGCTGCCACCTCCATGTAGATTGCTTGACGTTCGGCCATTGAAACACCCAACTCATTCATCACCTTTTCATGACAAGCAGGGCATGAGCCGTGAGATGGACCTGATGCGCCCCTGCCGTCTTTCCTGCCGTACTCTTTGCCGCAGTGACAACAGATGCTTATTATGAGGCTCGGGCAGTTGGCCGGGGTCATGCCGCTACCCTTTCTTCTACCCCGTACTCCTTGGACAGGTAAGCATCCAAGGTACTTTCAAGACATCCCAGACGGCCATCCCCACGCTTTACCAATTGAGGCAACTTCAACATGTGGGACTTGCCTGTTGCCCGGTAATTGTGAATCGTGTTAGGGCAATACCCGGCCCGCTCGCATATCTGTTCAAGTGTCAGAAACCGCTCATGCTGCGTCTGCATTGATCATGTCCTCCATCATCGTCATTGACTGAGTATCAAGCATCAGCCACAAAGGCACTTGACCGGCTGCCACCGACATACGGACGTTCAGACCACGCATCCGGCCTCTACGGCTGGCGGAATAGATGTCTTTCATGGTGCCGCGGAACATTCCTTCAAGCGATTCGATCTGGCGGAACAGGTCTTCATTGGTGACGATATGAGTTTTGGTTGGGTTGTATTTCATGTTCAGCCAGCGCAAAGGTATGCTGTTGCCGGTAGCAGCCATGTAGGGGATAAGCAGGTCGCCGTCCATGTTGCGCTTGTCCTCGGGGCTCTTCGGGTTGATGATCCGGGAGAGGTTCTTGATCATGTTGTTTATGTCCTGGATACTGCAGGCTGGCCCGAGAAGGTGAATAGCAATCTGTTCGATGGTTTTGCCCGACCGGCGCCATGACATACGGAGCGAGTCTCGGAAGGTGCGGCATTCGTTCAATATATCTTGGTCGGTGATCTCGTCGCGGTACATGTGGGACTCCTTCCCGGCGAACTCTTCGCCTATGATGTTGATTTTACTTGTGCGATGTTGCACGCATGAGACTTTATTCAGGCTGCCTTGCGCTCGCCAAAATGATGTTGGATGTAGACCAAGCCCTTGCCGGTAACAAGGGTCTGGTTGTAGGTATGGGCCTCCCCCCTACGGTCCTTGTACTGCTTCTCGACCATGCGGAAATAGCCGGCTTCGATGTGGCGCTGGTAGGGTTGGTTGTTGGACATGAGCAGGCCAAATTCGCGGAGCCATTTGAACAGGCGGATTTCTCCGGTGCCGATCACCTTGGCAACCTCTTGGATGGTGTGGCAGTTGATCGCCTCGGTCACGGCATCGTGAAAATCGGCTTTGGGTTCCAATTCTTTGATAATCGCTTGTTGCCGCTCGTTCTCTTCGGCAAGATTAGCGGCGAGGCGGAGCGCTTCGGGGAGGGTTTTGGGAACCATGAAATGGATGGTGGCAAGCTGTTTTACTTTCTTCTCGCAAGCGATAAAATACTGCCGGGCCTGCTTGCCCTTTTCGTTGCGCTCCACCATGGAGAGTTCCTTGGCCATGTCGATAGTAAGCGCATACTCGATTCTGGGCTTGATGGCGTTATTCACTTTTTGATGAAATTGGACAAAATCAATATCTTGCGCGAAACCGAACTGTTCGATACGCTCTTTGATCCAATCTGCGAATTGAGCCCTGTTTTCCAGGAAGGTGTGCAGATCCCGAGCGTTGACTGTCTGGACTTCCTCGCTTCCGATGCTTGTCTGCTTGACAGGTATGATTTGTTGCATTATGGTGTGACCTCCATTGAGTTTTGCCCCGTGCGCCCTGACCGGCTGCGGGGCTTTTTGCGTTTCAGGCGTGACCCTTGAAAACTCTGTCCATTTCGGCCTTTTCTACGCTCCAGGTACCTGTTTTGGTGCCGGTAGGCTTGACAGCTTTTAGCCTTCCGCTCTTGATCATCTTGTAAAGGGTGTTGCGGTGGACCGAATACATGCGGCAGGCCATAGGAAGCGTTACGCATTCGATTGGTACATCCATGGCTTTACTCCTTGTTTTGACGCTGGTTTGTGCTAATATGTGCGGCAATGATGATTAATATATAAATGAGGACATTGCAAAATGCAAGAGAAAAAATTGCTTATTGCAAAAAAAGTTTTGCAGTCGATCAAAGACTATTATGAGAAGCGCACTTGGGGCGAGCTTGCTGTTTTTCTGGGGGTTCCCGAAGGCACGCTTGGGAGCTGGAGATCAAGGGGGGGGATGGATGAAGATGTGATCATTGCTAAATGCAATGGGATCAACATCGCCTGGTTAAAAACCGGAGAAGGCCCCATGTTCATCAATGGGGATAGAAATAGGCTGCTTAATCCGGAATTACGGGCGGGGCTTATTGCTGAACCACAAACCGACTATTCGCCAGAGATCAAAGACCTGCTGGAGATCATGAAGAGAAACCCCAAGGCGTTCACCGCGGTAAGTCTGTTATTACCAGGGATGGATCAAAGTTCGCCGGAAGAGCAAAATGAATTATTGAAGGTGATCATAGGGAGTTTGGGAAAACTGGAAGAAAAATAACAATGAGGGGGTGGCGTGCGGTGTCACCCCCTCATCTGTTTCAGCGCTTTGATGCGGTCTCCACAAGAATAATGATGGCCAATAGCATGGTGGTCGGTTTCAGCCCACTGCGAATCGCTTTCCGGATCTGGTACAGAACTTCTTGCGGGTCGCGTTTTTCATACTCGCGGCGGTACATCTTGGCGTAGTCTTGCATGGTGATACCCTCCATAAAATAAGATGTCCCATGTGTAGCACATGAGCGGGACAGCATACGTCATAGGCGCTTTTAAGGTCTGTCGGGAAACCTTGATTAAATAGGTATTCATCTTGAAAAAGTGCTTTTATTACATAGGTATGTATTTTTATATAATGTTTGCACTGTGCATTCCTGCTGCTGTATTGGGTCTGATAATAGGTTTTTGCAAAGGCTACAGTTTGCAGAAGACACTCCAGGAGTTGTTTGGATGCTTCAGAGCGTTTGGATTCATTCAGATAGTGGGTTTTGCCGTGATGGCGTTTGGTTGGGCCAGTAAAAATTGTATTACAGCGATCATTGTTCAAAGGGGAGATAGAGGGCAATGAAAATAGTTATTGCAGTGATTACCGTAATTATTGGCCTGCTTGTGACGAACTGTTTCGCTGAAGACCGTTACGATTACAACGGCCGTCGAGTATCGGACCGGAATTTTAGTGAGCAGTTAGAGCGCGATCAACGAGAGTTTCAAGAACGTCAGCGAGAACAGGACAGGAAGCGCGATGAACTCGATAGATGGTATAAAGAGAGAGAGCAAGAGCAGAGGATGCAAGAGATGGAACGGCGTCAAGAACGGCTTGAAAAAGAAAGACGCGACAAAATATTGTATGGCGAATGAATGGGCTACCGCCGATTTTTGAGGTCCCGTTTTTCAACTTTGCTGACTATCTGCTGACTATTTTACTTCGACAGATTTTGCCATAAGAAAGGGCTTCACGGTAAATTCCCGCAAAGCCCCTTGAATGTTGGTTTTAAGCGTGGTGCCCGGAGCCGGAATCGAACCGGCACGGAGTTACCCCCGAGGGATTTTAAGTTTGTTGCGTAGGACTTTGTGGTATATATATATGGCTTTGAGGCCGAATACAACCGGTTTTTGATTTTATTATCAACTATTCGATATTATTACATTTTTATCAATTTGCAGTTTTGGTTCCTATTTGTGGGTATATGATACAACTTTAAAAAATTGCTGACTATATGCTGACTACGATCTCGCAGGAAGTGAGACCATGCCAAAAGCCCGAATCACCAGAACATCCGTAGACAAGCTCGAAGCAATCCCCGGAAAGCAGATAGCCTACTTCGATACCAGAATCACCGGTTTTGGGGTAAAGGTCAATCAGAATTCCCGGACGTACTTTGTCCAGTGCCGGGTAAAGGACCGCCGGGATGCTAAAGGCAACCGCCTAGAGATATACGAGAGCCTGGGGCGGACTGATGTACTTGATTTTGAAAAAGCCCTGACCAAGGCCAAAGCGATACTTGAAGATGCCGCCAACGGGGTTACCCCTGACGACAGGAGAGAAGAGAAGGAAAAGCTGGCTGCCGATAAGATTGCTACCGCCGAGCAGGAAACCCGCAAGGACATCACGCTGCAACAAGCGTTAGAGGGATACACTCGCACAAAGAAGAAACTGAAAACATCCTCTGTTGACACCTACCAGCGGGACATCGACCGGTATATACCAGATTGGAAGGACAAACCCCTCAGATCAATCGACGGCAACATGATTGTTGCCAAACATACCGAAATTGGCAAAAGGAGTAAATCCCGAGCGGATGGTGTCATGCGAATACTCCGGGCGGTATTCAACCATGTAATGCACATGTACGAAGACGTGATCATCAAGAACCCTGTGGCCAAACTGTCCGCTGTCAACGGCTGGTACAACGTTCCACGGAGAGAGACATACATCAAGCCTGCAGACCTTCCCAAGTGGTTACCGGCTGTCTTGAATCTGAATTTCGACACCAGCCAGGACTTTATCCTGTTGATGCTGTTTCAAGGATCTCGGTGTACGGAGACAGCAACGTTGAAATGGAAGGAAGTCAATCTTACAGCCGGCACGGCGGTATTCCGGGAAACGAAGACCGGCGTTGTGCTGGAAGTTCCCTTGTCGCGCTTCATCATCGACAGACTGAAGGCCAGGATGAAGTATTACTATGATGGTCCGGATTCCTACGTATTCCCTTCATACGGCAAAACAGGCCACATAACCGAGGCCCGAACGGCCCTGAAGAAGGTAAGAGAGACATCCGGAGTCAAGGCATCGCATCACGACTTGCGCCGTTCGTTCATATCATACTGTGAGGAGATGGAAATCACCCTGTTCAGTAGGAAGCGGCTGGCGAACCACGCCATTCCTCTGGACATAACGGAAGGGTATACTCAATTCAACATGGACCGTCTGCGGGAAGTGGTAGAAAAGATCGCGGCGTTCATCCTGCGGAGCGCCGGCATACCGTACGGGGAAGAGGAGGCAAAACCCCTGACGGAATCCCAAGCGGCTATGATCGCCGGTTCGGAGTTCTGGGAAAGCCTCACCCCCGATCAGAAAGAGAAATTCAGGGGAATGATGGCGCCAGGAAAGGAACAGCCCCCAAACGTGGTCAGTCTGGAGGCTGTGAAGGTGCGAAGAAGGATGGCAAAGTGATTACTTCTTTCCTGAGTCCAGTCCAACTCCCAGCTTGTCGGCTCGTTCCAGCTTTTCATCCATCTCATCAAAGGTATCGCTTTGCCAGGTCTTCCCCTCGAAGTTCACCAATTCGACGGATTCACGCGCTTCCTGCTGGGCCTCTTCCAAGGTATCCCCGAACCCAATGCACTCGCAGACCAAAGAACCGTCCTTTTGCGGCACTCGGAAAATCTGGTCACCGATCTTGCAATATTGCCGGACAAGCACCCGGTTCATGTGCTTCTCATCAAGAAACACCTCCACCGCCTCGTTATTCACTGACGACCCACCTACGATGATTTCCGCGCAATATTCCTTGACCGGGTTGGGAGTTACCGGCTCCATCACGGCCATTTTGCCCATAATCTCAGTGATGTTCGTGTAACCCCTAGTAAGAACCCCAGACGGCGGGCAACCGAACCGCTGGCAAGCATCCCCAAAACTCCCTACCACCTTCCCATTTTGACGGCCGAAACGGATCTCGGACGATCTTGCCGATTGAACCCCCCCACGTTTGAATACCGGCCTCATAGCATCGGTCACCACTCTAACCGGGGCCGGCAGTTCTCCATAAGGCATAAACCGGCCGCCATAGCTATCACCCTTCATCTCGGCGCCGTAGAGACCTACCGGAAGAAAATCCTTGGAGAAATTCCAGTCATCGCCCATCTCCACGCCTTTATCTCCGGGGTAGATCGGTTTTTCGACAAGGAATAGCTGTGTTTCCGCAAAACAATCCAGGTCGAAAGCCAGCTTATAGAGAGCATTGGCTGCGCTCTTGTAATCCTTGACGTAGAATGTCTCCTTGACGCCTCGGGAATCGTTATTCAGTTTTACCCATACATCGGGGTTTTCCTTGAGATGTGCCACCAAATTGGTGATGCCTTTGATTTTCTCGTAAGGAGCACAAAAAAGGCCGCGCTCCTTGAGCACCTTTTTGAGCTCGAAACGGTCGCGCTCGATCATTTGACCTTTGAGCCCAACGCCATACACGGCCTTCCCCTGCGCTCGGAGATCATCAACGATATCCCCGAAACCAACATCCGGGAAAATAAACCTGTCCACTTCATCCTTGTTCTCGAAAAAATGGTTTATCCGGGTTATCCCGGGTACTCCTTCGCCCAGCCTGGCTTTGTGCGGCTTGGTGAACGCCTCTTCGTATGGGGAGAAGTATTCCACTATACCGACATCCTCGGCCACCCGCTGGGCAATGTGGATGAATAGGCCAAGGTCGTAGAAGCGCCAGCGCTGTTTGCTGTAGGGTTTGGTGATCATAGGTTACTCCGATCTCAAAATATCCAGATACCGCCGCCGCTCTTCCGGTTCTAGCCCCTTCGAGTTGCGGAACTTCTTGCGGAATACCGGCTTGATTTCGTCCACCACGTAGGACGGTGCCTGCTCCATGATGTTGGCCATCTGGTCGATCTGCATCCGCTCGATCCGCTTCATATCCAGGGGCAACTTCTTGCGCTGGCCGGGGATATCCCCTTGAAGCATCTGAAGGAGCGTATTCTGCTCCCTCGGGATCTGCTCGTCACCGGCCTTGTCCATCGACTTCGATATCTTCCGCAGGTCGGGCGGGACCAGGAGGCTTTCGGCAAACTGGCTGCCGAACTTCGTGGCGCTCTCGGCCGTGCGGAGCGATTCGCCTGTTCTCACCGGCTGCTCGAAAAACGGCACTTCCTCAATCAGCCCCTTGGCCCCGGCGAACAACCCGGAGGCAATGGCATGCTGTTTCTGGGGCTTGTCCGGGTGTTTCTCGTTGTACTCTTTATAGTGGTCCTCGACACGTCGCAGGGTGGCGCCGATCTGTAAGACTTCCAGGACCGGCGTATGGAGCGCCCAGCGCGGAATATCCACACCCAGGATACGGAGCCCGCCCGCCTTTACGTCGCTGGCCTTGCGTTTCTCGCCCCGTTCGTAATACCCGCCAATCTCGCTGGCCAGGAGATACCCCATGACCAGCATGGCCAAGCCTATGCCCTGCTTTTTCAAGGCCCGCATGACATAATCGGCTTCCTCAGGGGTGAGGTTGCCGATACCCTTGGAGCCGATCAGCTTGCCGATGGCCTTGGCGCCGCCGGCAGCGTAGGAAGTCGTCTCGGCCACAAAGTTAGTCGGGATTTTCACAATCGGCATGAGCATCTGCAGGGCGGTCGCCCCTGCCCTGCCCGCGGTCCCTTTGTGGCGCAGGAAGTTGATCAGCATCCGGTAAGCGGTGACCATGGCGTTGTCCTGCATGAAGATGGCGCGGTTGGCATCCACGTATGACTCGGCAAAAAGCGTGGCCTGTGTCGTCGGGTTGGATACGTCCAGGCCGTTCTTGATGGCCCACTCGGTCCTTTTCTGGAGGGAGCGGTAGAACTCGGCCCGCTTCGGCATGATCTTGAGCGCCCCATGGACATGGCCGAAGAACTCAATCGCCTCGGGGGGAAGGTCGTGCTTTTTGCCATACATCCGGTCCAGTTCTCCCCGGCCGGTCTTGATCACGTCCCAGGCGTCCATGTAGGTGGCCTTGGCGAACCACTGCCGCATTGCCTCGGCCTCGGCCCGGACGTTCAGACCGCCACCTTCTCGAGGGGCCTTCTCGGCGATACGGGAGAATACCGGCATCCTGGACAGCACCCCGCCCACAAGCTCCTCGAGGGGAGTGGTGATCTGCCGGAGGGACGCCGCGGTGGTCAGCTTGCCGATAGTTGCAGATCCGGAGAGGATGACAGCCCTTCTCCACTTCACCATCCAGTCAAGGCCGCGCTCGGCCGCCGTCCGGTTTGCCAACTCCTGCTTGCGGATCTCGGTATTGATGGCCTCCTTGATCCGCTCGGCCTCGGCCTTCAGTCTCAGGTCTTCCGGGTCCATTTGCAGGACGCGCCGGGCCTTCTTCTCGAAGTCGCCGGTTTTAAGCTTCCGTTCCAGGTCGGCAATGCGGCTGGCGGTCCGGGTCTTGTATGCCTTGAGGTGGATCTTCTGCAATTCATCCTCGGACTTCGGCGGCCGGGCGTCGATCTCGTCGAGGAGCCGTTTCTTGTCGTCGCGGATGGATTTGAGCTTCTTGGCTTCCTCGTCGTACTCGATGGAGGACTTTTCCTTGTGGGTCCGCTTACCCGCGGTGATCTGCTGGTCCAGGTCGTGGATCTCGTTCTTGAGCCGGGTCTTGACCGAATCAATGGCGGTTTTCCATTGTTCTTCCGGTGACCGCATGGACTGAGCATCAAGGCCGCTCTCTCGCATGGCCTCCTTGACCTGGCGCTGTAGGTCTCGGACTTCATCGGAAATCGGGTCGCGCTGGAGTCCTGAGTGCAACGGCGGTTCCCCGGCCTGTGCATCCTCCAGGGCGGAGATAAGGCGCATCTGCCGGCGGGCTTCCCGCAGCTCCGCCGATATCTCGTCCTGAGTCATCTTGTAGGCTTTGCCATAACCGGAAATGGCGTCCCGGATGTCCCGCTTCTCCAGGTCGGGCAGGTCCTTCAGTTCCTCGAAGATGTCGTCAACAATCGCCTTGGCGTCGGTAATCCCGGCGATAACCCGGTTGCGGGCCATTTCCGCCAGTACCACCACGTCCTCGGGGTCGAAACCGATATTGAGCACGCCAAACTTGGCCTTGAGCTTGTTGGACAGGGCGCGGAATTCGGTGTCCATGGCCTTACGGCTGCTGCTGCCGCGCTTCTCTGCACGGCGGACCGGTGCCAGTTCCTCGGTCATCCGGCGGACCTTGCGGGCGGCTTCCAGTTCCCTTATTTTTTCCTCATATACCTCTGATTTCTTCAAGGCTTCCTGCAACTGCTTGGTCAGGTCTTCGATCTTGGCGCGGAGCTCTTCGGGGATATCTGGCAGGCCGGTGGCAACCCGAAGGCGCTGCACGGAACGGGCAAGGGAATAGTCCTCGGCGATCATCATCTTGCGTGCGGCCAGGCCAAGGCCCTGCTCGTAACCGGTGCGACGGGCGGCTTCGTCGTTGGTGTTGATGTCGTCCTCGATCTTGGCAAGCCTTTGCCGCCCCTCCAGGACAGCGGCGGTATCTTCCGCAGCCGTGGCCTTCTCGATCTGCTCCATGACCGTGGCATGATCGTTCTGAAGTCTCATACGGTCGTAGATCAGGGCAACGGATTCCTCGGCGGACAGAGCGCGGGGGGCGTTGGCAAGGTTCTCGGCCAAGACACGGGGGTCGATCTGCCCGGAGTCAACCGCCTCCTTCCCGCGGTCGAAGGCTTCACCGAATGAGCGGCGGGTTTCGACCTCCACGGGGTTCTTGCCCTTGGTCTCGCGTTCCTCTTCGGTTACGGCGTTCTTGATGCCGGTGGTACGCTGGGTGTCATCAGCAGTTTCCCCGTCCTTCCCAGGTAATACGGGTTTTTCTCCAGATCCTTCAGCAACGCCCTGGTCTGGATGATATTCACCAGCCTGCTCACTTTGTCGGCCCCTTTGAATATTGTTGGCATCTTGCGTCCCTCCTGGAATCTTTATTGCCGGTTCCGGCGTCCAGGATCTTTCCATCTCGTCGGCCCTAGCCAGCCACTTCAAGGCGGCTTCCTCGTTGCGGTTCTTAACCGCCTCTTCCGCCCGGTTCAGGAACTCGTTGTAGCGCTTCACCAGTTCGGGGGTTGGTTTGGACGTGGAGGGTTCTTCCTTGCCCATGGAAAACCGGACATTCTCGGCCGCGCTCTTGCCCTTCCCTCTCTCCACCCATCCCCTGGCCCGGTCAAGCAGCGCCTTGATATCCTCATCCGTCCACTTGAGGTCAAGGCCCATTTTTCTCAACCAGTCTTTGATCATGCCAATCACGCGGCGGACAAAGCCGGGGCGCTCTCCGGTCTGCGCTATCTCGGCCAGCTTCTCTTCGGCGGCAATCTTGCGGTCCTCGGGGTCGTTCAGGTCCAAACCGTAGCGGTAGGCGATCTCTTCCAACCCCTTCTTGCCGTACAGTTCATAGATGTCCCGCAAGATCGGGTCAAAATCCTTACCCATCAAGCCTCTTATGCCGTAGTGCCCCACTACTTCATGCAGCAGGGTTTCAAGGGCTTCATCGGTTGTGCGGAGGTTATCGGCGATCAGGTGTACCCGGCCCTCGTTGAAGAGCCCGCGCACCCGCCCCTCGGCACCGATGGAGCGGATCTGGTCGAACAGGTCAGCCGGTAATTGCGATTCGTCCTGTATCACGTCCACAGGCGGAGCGTTCTTCCAGTTCTTCAGGAGGGGATCTACGGCGGCCAGGGCGTCGGCCTGGAGGATGCCGGACTTTTTGGCCTTGGAGAGGGAAAGGTTCGGGGCCTTTTCGGCGGCAGTCGCTTCCGCCTTCAACCGGTCCACCTTGGTGTCAAGGTCATGCTCGATCACCGGGTCAATGGTGAAGATGTCGCCAGCTTTGTTTATGCGGGTATTATCACCATGGACATCTCGGATGATCAGGTCGGTATCGGGGATACGGTAGGCGACTGGCTTGTCACTGGTGCCAACTGGATCAAAGCCGCGATTGACCATGTTGCTGTGGGATTCCTCAAAGGTGGCCTTGCGGCCTTGCACCCATGGTTGAGAAATAACTGGTTGTAGTTTGCCGTCAAGCTCAGTGAACCCTTCAAACTGATAAGGCGTTCCGGAAAACTCGACATTGTGAACAGCGAGACGGTGAAAGAAATCCAGGTATGTATCGTGGAAAGAAAGGTTGTTGGCCTTAAAAACGCGAGCTCCGTCGGGTGACAGGTAGACTTTATGCTCCTGACCTCCCTTGGCGCCGCGCTCTTGCAGTGCTTGTTCAAAATCTGATGCGGGGATTAACTTATTGTTGACCTCGGCCCATTCGCGCAGGGCCTTTTCTTCGGCGGGTCTTATTTCGCTTTCGGCGAGTTGGCGGTATCTTTGGCGTCTTTCCCATGAATCACTGCCGGAGATTTCCCCTCCGCGCACTGCTTCCTGAACTCTTCGAGCGATGCTGGCTGCTGCGCCGAGATCGCCTTCTGACAACGCTTCTCCATATTTTTGCTGTAGTCGTTCCGGGACATATTCGCCTCGCTTGATCTTGCCGATTCGTTCGGCATCGTCTGAATTTAATTTAACATCGTCTTCGCGTTTTGCAAGGGAAAATAGCGCGGTGCCTCGCTCGGTCTCCTTTGTCTTCAGTGTTCCTATCAGTTTGTCGAACTCGTCGTTAATGGCTGATCGTTCCGCGCCTTCCGGGTAGGGCCGGGCAATGAAACCGTCAATCATCGGGAGCAGAATACCGCCGTGGGCGTGGTACACTAGGAAATCGCTCTGGCCACCAGCTTGGGCTACCTTATCCTCCACATAAGATGCAAACGCCCTGGCCACCATTTCATGAGGTTCGCTCCAGTAATCCCCGGCCCGTGCCTGGTCCATCTTCTTCGCTTCCATGGCGAAGGAGGTGGGCATCTGTCGGGTTTGTTCCGTCTGACTTTCGGCATCCTTCAACATCTTGAGCCGGGCGGAATACAGCGACATATCCGTGCGGAGACGGTCTAGTATACCGGTGCGATCCGCATTGAATCCGCTGCGGTTTCGTACCGCCTTGAGAATGGCGCCGATCCCCTCCAGGGTGTCGTTGGTATTCCGGCCGCTGAACGCTGCCCGGCTGTTGGCTGGGGCCGTAGGATTGTCGGGCCGATATTGGGTTTCAAGGTCGCCGCCTTCAACAAGAACATTTGCCAGTCGGTCAAATTCGGAAAGCTGTTCTTCTGAGGCGGGTGCCAATCCCCGCTTGTTTTTGCGCCAGGTATAATCTTCAGCAAGGTTGCGGGTAAGGTCATTGCGGATAGACTGGAGCGATTCGCTCAGATTTTCGCGGGTAGTGGCGACGAACTTGTCCGCCTTCTCAGTATCCTCCACATACTTCTCGGCCTTTCGGTACATTGCCTTGATCAGGTCTTTGTAAGCCTGTTGCAGTTCCGGCCGGAGTTTGGAATTGAAACTGTTGCCATGGCTCTGAAGGTCACGCTTCAATCCGCGTTCTTCGAAAACCTTGTTTCCCTTGTCGTTAGCCGCCCTTTCAGCAGCAGCTTTGCCATCGAGCCGGGCCATGTAGTGGTCAAAGGCGTGGAACCATTCATGCGCCAGTGAGCCGGCGCCGCTCATTTTGGTGAGGTTAATGGCGGCGTAATCTCGCTCGTAATGGGCCTTGGCCCCGGAGAGTCCCTGCCCCCTGGCGCCGAAAGCAATGGCAAGGTCGCCATTCAGCATCAATGCCTTGGGCGGCACGTTCAACACTTCGGCCAGATCAAGCAGACCATCATAGGCATGATCCATTACCTGCTGCCGTTCCGCCTGGTTGTTCCAGTTGCCGAATTCAATTCCCCGTGGCGCGAACGTCTCCATGAACATCTCGGGAGTTGCCGGGCCGGTACGTCGTTCCGTTCCCTTTCTGATGGCGATTTCCGGCACCGGCAGGATCTCTTCGCCAAATGAGGTCTTGAGATTCAGCAGATCCACCGCATGTGTCGCCATGTATGTCATGGCCTCTTCGCGGGACGGGAAATCTTCTGCTACTACCTTGATGCGCTTGCGTTCCCCGGTTTTTTTCCAGATGTTCCAGGTACCGTCTTTGTTCTGGTAAACATGATGCTTTTCGGCAACGGCATAGACCGGTATTGCAGCCTCTGCATCCTCTTTTGTGGCAAAGGTCTGTGCTCTCTTTGCGCTGATACCGAAGCGGTCACCGGTTTTGCCGACAGACCACCCGGAACCGTCCACCTTTTCCATGGCCACGTACTTCTTGCGCCACGGTTCAGGCGCAGGCTCCCCCTTGGTCTTGCCAGCCTTGGCATAGCCTCGTTCAGCGGTGTCCTTGCGGGCTCCACCGATCTTCTCGCCGAAATCTTCAATGCGTTCTGGTTGTGTCTCACCAGGAACTTCCTGAGACGCAAAGAGGTCGGGCGTTTTGTCTGCCGTGAAGTTATCCAGCAGGTCACTGGTAGAGGTGGCCTTGCCGCCGGTCTGCGGCTTCTTGCCGAAGGTGGGGGGTGTTGCGAAAAGTTTGTTCTGGACCTCGCCTGAGGTAGAGACTACTTCGCCGGCAGGTCGGCCGTTGCCTTCATTTTTTTCTGTAAGGCGTTGAGTACCTTCACCTGGCTGGCCTTCGGCAAGTTCTTCACCGCGCCCTTCAATGTCTCTTGTAACGGCTGTGATCGCATCCTGGACCTCCTTGATCCTGTCCGATAAATAATTATAGTCGGGTTCTACAAGCTCGTCTAACAAATCAGCGCTGATCGCATCAAGCCCAGCATGGTAGGCGTCCCGTTCTTCGTTCGTCCAGTTGGCATAGTCGAGTTCGTCAAGCTCTGCATCCGATAGGTGATGAATATCTTGCGCGGCGTCCGCTACACGCTTGTCGGTGAAACGGTCCACGTCGTCGGGATGGATAGCGGCCTGACCGTTGATCTGGTCACGCACCATCTCGGCAAACGCCTTGGCATCCACCCGGCCGTCTACATCAAGCGGCACCTGCCAGCCAAGGTCGCGCATCTGGGTAGCCATCTGGTCAAGGCCAACACCGTTCTTGCCGGTTACTCGCAGGTAGCGGTTACCACCCTTGGCGCCCTTGATCTCTTTGCTGTCCAGGTTGTCGATCAAAGACTGCATGTTGATGCCGCCAGCTTTGCGAATTTCGCTCAGAAGGTTGCGGGGGCCGGTGGTTTTATTAGTTGGTGCCGGTTTTTTATCCGGCACCGTTTCCGCTTGTACGCTTGGCACATCGGAAGGTTTGAGGATCGGCATTCCCTTGGCTGCTGCCTGGTTCAATTCGTCCGGCGTGAATTTATCCGGCGCCAATGCCGCATACCATTCATCTTCAAGCGCATTGGCCTTCTTGAACAAACCTTCCGCTTTCTTGGAAAGAACTTCGCCCTTTGCCCCACCTATGCGCCCTTTTACCACACCGTTAGGGAGTACCACACCCTTGATCTTTTCAGTAATGGCGTGGGCTTCCTGGCGCATTTGAGTTATCTGATCGTTGATATTTGCGACTTCATCGGGCGTTACTTCCCGTGGTGTTACTGCCTTTTCCGCGCCTTCTTCCGCCACCTTCTCAACCGCGGCATTGAGATCCTGGCTGTGAAGCTCCGGTGTATCCGACTCCAGCTCCCATGCCTTGAACATCTCCGGGTCATTTTTCTTGAGCCAGTCCTTGGCCTCGGCGCGGGTCATGAATTCGCCATCAGGACCGACAAAACCGCGCTCATGGTCCGGGCCGATGTCGTTGGCGTCGATTATCTCGGGATGGGTGCTGCCTGGCTGGCCAATTGTAACGTCTGAATTGGGTTCTCTGATTGCGGGGCGGAGACCTCCTGATGCACCGGAAAGTACATCTTCTGGTCGTCTCGGCTCACGCTCCCCACTCGGCAACGAATAGGTTCCGGTTTGGGCGGATACATTTCCTCCGCTTCCTCCAGCGATATTGTTTTGGTAAGAATCGCGAACCGCATCCTGGCTAGTTCCCGTCTCCCCCGTATTTCCTTCCTCAGATACTTCGGTCTTCTGTTCATCCTGCACCTCCTGTGCTTTCGTCACTTGGGTTTCTTGCGCGGTTTCTCCCGGTTTTGTATCACTGATCTGTTGCTCCTCTTCGATGGTGTAACGGCCTCGGCGGGCCTTGATCTGATCCATCAGGTCGGTGTTGACGGGCGGATACTCGGCTGGGGCGGGTAACTGGCTCTGATTGGTCCCCACGGGCGGTGCCGCTTCTTTCAGGACTTCTGCGGCTTTTTCTGCCGGTTTTGGGGATGGTTGGTCCCCGCCTGATTCTGGTGCCGGAGTTCCTTCACCCGCCATCCTCTTCTTGAGCGCATCCTGGAAGCTTTCGGGGTCGAGACGGGCGATCTTCGCCTCTATCCTCCCCTCATGCCATCCCTGAGACTTGAGCCCGGCTTTGATGTCGTCAATGGTCTGCACGACAAGGCCCCGCTCCTTGTTGGTGAGCATCCGCCACCAGTTCGACTCCCTGACTGCCCCCGGCAATTCCAGACCGCCCGTGATCGCTCCGGCAAATGCCGCAGTCTTCGCCGCCTCGTCGGCAATATCTTTGCCGGTGTTGCTGGCCTCTGTAGCCCCTACAATGCCGCCAGTCGCCGCCTGGGTGGCAACCCTGCCTACTCTCCCGGCATTGGCAAGGCCGAAGGTGGCGCTCACCGCCCCGGCGATACCTTCCCATGGCGCGATAATCCCGGCGAACTCCCCTACACCCTCGGCAAGCTTGCTCGGCTCCAGTCCAAGGGACGGCATGGCGGCCGTGGCCTCTTCGACCTGCTTGTTCATCAGGCCAAGCGTAGCACCCTTGGCTACACCCATGGCACCGCTTACCGCCGTGCCAACAGGGTTCTGAATAGCAGACGCCAACGGTTGCAACTGCCGACGGGCGATAGGTGCATTCGGGTCGTACTGTTGGAATGTGCGCGTGTCAGTCGAATCTGGACGGGTGAATATCCGCTCTCTGGCGGAGGATAGCGGCCCTCTCGTATGTGAAGGCATCATCTGAGGATTCCCCAAATCAGGCATTGCGCTGACCTGAGGCTGAACGGTGGGTTCTTCTTCAATGGTAAAACGGCTCTGGGAAACCGTGCGGTCCGTGGTAGGGGTGTCGTCCTCAATTGCGAATCGTCCGGCCATTGGCGTTACCTCGGACTCAGGCTATCTCGTTCCAACGTTTACCGTCCGATTTATACCGCTTTCCGGTCTGATTGTCACGCAGAATCTTACCGGTGTACTGTACGGGGTTTGGCATATCATTTGACTCTTTAGCCTTGCTTTTTGATGGTATTTCTCGTTTTTCTGCTACTGAAGTTTTCGGGGTTTTGTTGAAATCGTACGACTTCACGGCATCGGCCATAGGTGTGCCTTTCGCCGCCTGGGTGACTTCCTCTTTCGACCATCCCTTTTTCAAGGCGCTTTCGATCTTGTAGGTCTTGTCGGTGCCGAACATACCATCATTGATGGCTGAAAAATCGTCCTTGAGCGGTTGGATCTTGGTGGCCTTGGCCGCCCTTTCCGGCGAAGGTCCGGCGGGCTTGCCATCGATCCTGGAGCGCGCTACCCGGTCGGCTTCAACCTCGATTTCCTCGTTTGACGAATCCTTCCATGCCGGGTCTTTCCTTAGGTTGACCATGGACTCCTTGTAGAGTTTGTCATAGCGGGCCTGGGAGTCCTTTTCCTTCTTGGCATCCATCCGCTCCCTGCGCATTTCAAGGGCCAGATCGCTGCCGCCACCTTCCCGGCGGGTTTTGGAAACCTCCCGCGGTTCTCCCTTGAAAACCACCTTCGCGTTGCCGGTTTCATCTTCAGCATCAGGATTGACCAAAATTTCCTGTTCCTTGTCAGTGCCGGCGCCAACGGTGAGCTTCTGAAGGTTGCGGGGTTTAGTGGGCTTCCTGAACCGCTCTTCCGCATCGGCCTTTGAAACGGAGATCCCCTTGGCGTTCATGAGCTTGATGAACTGTTTGGCCTGCTCGGATGCAGGAATCTGCTTGTTGTCTTCGTCCACCTCGTCGATCTCGTCCATGACCTCCGCGGCCGCCAGGTTCTTGTGCAACTCCTCCGCCTTTGCCGTAACCTTTTTAACGGTGGCGTCATCGGCGCCATGAAGAACCCCCCTGGTAGCGATGATGTAATTAGCCGCCGTGGCGTTGTGCTGAACCAACGACTTCAGTTCACTGATTGACATCTGCTTGTCCATGGCTGGAGCCGGCTGACCATCCTCTCCGACCAGGACCGGGACAACGATGTTCTTTTCAGTATCGTAGATAACCCCCACGGCCTTTTTACCGCCCAGCAGCTTGCTGTTGCCAAGGGCGGCGTTTATGTCCTCTTCAATGCCGGGGATCGTCTGGTTATTGATCATGCCCTTGGGGTTTTCCTGCATGTGCTTGGCCAGCGCCGGGGTTGCTTCCGACAGTTTCCGTGCCAGTCCGATGGAGGCCTTGGCCTGCTGCATAGCCTCGCCCATGTCGTTACTGTAATGGGTTATGTCGTGAAGGACCACTCCGGCGGCAAGGGCATCGTCAGAAGGTTTCCACTCGCGCCCCTCGGCCATGGCCTGGTTCATCTCTACAGTACCCTGATCAATAGGCCCGGCCAATATGGATTGAGCGGCCTTCATGCGCTTTTCCTGGTGGGCAAGGTCGCGCTCCGGGGCAGCGGCTTCGTATTCCTGCTGTTGCTGCTGGCCTCGCTGGATTTCCTGATCTCTCAAATGCTGCCGCTGGCCGGCGTCCTGCCTGTCCAGTTCCAGCCGGTCCCGTTGATTGAAGACGTTGCTGAGTTTGGCGAAAGAATCAATTCCCGCCTCTATCGGATTTGAATATGGGGAAAGCCCGAAGCGTGCCATAAAATCCTCCTGTTATAAAAATGCGAGTACAGCAATCATCGCTGCCGCAGATGCTCCAGAAGCAGCTAGTTGAGTGTTTGCCTGGTCCTGCTGCTCGGACATCTGCTTGTTGGCGGTCTCTCGTTGTTGCTCCTGTTCGGATAGCCGGGCAAAACCGGAAAGCGCATTTCGCTGGTATCCCCCGCCGGTAGAAATCATACCTGACATGACATCCTCCTTTATGCTCCTGCAAAATTGGAGTTTGAAGTTCCTTGGACAATGTTCGGATTCGGAGCCGTGCCCAAAGCAATAAGCTCGTCCTGAGTCGCTACGTTCTGCCGTGCGGTGTTTTCTGCTCCGGCCACCGCCGCCCCTCGGGACAAGTTCCTCAACCGGTTGGACACATCGGACTGTTGGGAATTGGGCGTTATACCTCTTGCAGCGAGTTGGCGCTGTTCAACTCCGGCCATGGTATCGTAAGCCTGGTTTGCTGTGGTACCGGCCTGCTTTACGGCATTGGTCAGCACGTCGGGGTTATTGAGTGACGATTGACTGATTAGGCTCAGTTCCACCGGTTTGAATTGATCCTGCCAATTCTGGTATTGTGCTGCCAGGAGTTGAGCAGCAATATCCGTAGCCTTGCCACTCATATCAACTTGGGTTGGAGTGGTGGTCTGGGCAGTCGGTTTTACAGACCCTGAGGCGTCGGTCTCGTACCACTGATTCGTTGTAGGGTCGAAGAGTTTCATGGAGGTCTCCTTATTTCCCTATCGGGTCCCCGTAGTTGTCAACCATTCCGCTCATTGGTATGTTCTTACTGAAATCGAACTGGCTGTAATCAGCCGCCGGAATATCAGGGAGACTACCTTCAGGGAGACTACCTTTTATCCCCCTTGCCCCGATAGCAGCAGCAGTGCCGATACCGGAGCCGATGGCGTTCTCTGTAACCGCTTGGCTGCGAAGATCAGCTTCTTTGCTGGCAATGGCGCTTCTCACCGAATCGCTGGCAAGTTGCTGTTCGGTCTGCTGGGCGCTGGTTTGCTGCCCGCGGCCTATATCAACGATATTCTGGATGGAGCCCATTTCGCGCTGGCGGATCTTCGCTGCAGCGTTGTTTTGACCGGTAGCCTCAACGCTGGCCACGTTATCCATCTGGCGAGAGATACCCACGGCGTTCGGCTGCCTTGAACCAGGTACGGCTGCGGCCTTCATAACCTCGGCATTGACCTGACCGGCTGCTTTGTTGGCTTGCGCTGGGGATGATGCGTTGCTGGTCTGCTGGGAGACGTACTTGTCGATGAAGGGTTTATACGCGGTTTCGTAGTAATTCCAGAGTGCAGCGTTGTTCTTCTGCTCCTGGACCTGTTCGGCTGTTTCCGAGACTTGGCTATCTCCGCCACCGCCCATGTTACACCTCCGTTGAATACGTAGTCATCCCGCGCTTCCAACCGGGCATCCGGTCGAAACCACGACGGGGTGATTCCATCTCCATCCTGGAGGCTCCTACACTCTGGGCGATTTCTTTGAGAAATCCCAAGTTCTGTTCTCTTTTACCATTTTCTCCGCAAGCAATCCAGATAAAAAGGATTTTCTCTCCGTTGCGCTCCTTGATTTTCACGATGGCGAAACTGCTGTCTTCCTCACAGTTGAACAGGAAGGCCCGATGATCCTGGCACGCCCGGTAAACGTCGTCTTCGGTCCATTCGCAGACACCCGGGTAACGCTGTCGTAGAGCGGTGATCTTCGGCGCGACCATCGGCCATATCTGTTCGAGCGGATAGGTGACGATCATTTATTTGGATTCCAATGCAGTAAGCCGCTGTTCCAATGCTGTTATCGTTGCGCTATGTTCATTGATAGCCGCTACCAGCAAAGGGATAACGTCGGTGTACGAAAGGCCCAACATGCCATCAGGAAGTTCGCTTATTGCTTCCGGCAACACGGCCTGCACGTCCTGGGCTATGAGAAACGATCTATGCTTTTCGGTTTCATCTTCTTTGTATTTACCTATCACGGCCCGCAACGACTGAACCTTTGACGCTGCATTTTCTATGTTTACGATAATGTCTTTCGCTCGTTCGTCAGACAAGGACGACCATGAAGTACCTCCGCTTGCAAGCTGGACTCCCAGACTACCGGCTATACATCGTATCGCTCCTCCGCCAGATCCGTTGATAGTGCTTGATATAGAAGCGTTAAAACCTCCGTCTAGATACAAAAGACCACCAGAGCTATTTCCCAAGATTATGGATGTCTCGGCCACTATTGGCCCCGTGCTTGTAAGCCTGGTTCCTCCAATCCAGCCATCAGAAACTATTTTGTAGCTTCCTGTTATTGATCCTCCTGCTACTAAAGTTCCGACTGCAAAAGCTACAAGCCCATTGCCCGAAGTAGTGCAAATAGTGGTTGCTCCCCAAGATGCTGCGGTTGTGCCTGTAACCAAAATACAGGTCAGAATTGCAGAAGTTCCTGGGGGAATAGTTACAATCGCATTACCGCCCGAAGAGTTGACCGTCAACGATCCGGTGCTGTTATTCACTATCCGTACCGACCATCCAGCAGTCAGGGCTGTTACAACGGGCATCACTATGGTCTGCGTGGTAGTGCCCGTAAAATACTGATGATATGTGCTTGACACCGTAAGGGTGGTAGTACCTGCGACAGTCGCTGTCGTGGTATACCCCATGAAGGTTGCCAGCGTGTATACATACAAGGTGTCAAAGTATGTCTTGAGTGTGGCCTTGATATTAGCCCAAGACAGCTTTTTCAGCACGTTACTTGCCGCCGAGTCCATCAGTCCAACGTAATCGGCATCGATCGGTGTAGCCTTGTCGGTTGCGCTGGCAATCAATGAGCCCATCGTGGTCGTGGAACCGCTTGACGGGTAGATCTGTGCAAAGGTCAGTGCAGTTGTCCCGAGGTTAATTGTCCCGGTGTTCGTAAGGTGCCATATTGACAGGCCATTGGCCCCACCCTGCTGGACAGGAATAATGCACCCAGACACGGCATCGGCGGAAACGTCAAAATCTGCCGCTCTGGCCCATGCTCCAGAGGCTACCACGTAGATACCGTTTTGGCTGCCAGTGCTTTGGTCCTTCACCAGCACCCGATCACCAGCATTGGCCGCTATCGTGTCGATAGTCTGCGTGCCGGAAAGGGTAATGGTGGCAGTTGTGGCACACTTGACGGGAATCTTGGTAACCCCTCCGGCTACTGCTTCGAGTTTTGCCGGGCAGTAGACATTGTTGGTGACACCGACTGCATCGGTTAGTGGGTAGGCTCCGTCGTTGTTTGGGCCACCATTCGCCGTTCCGGCCTGCCATGCTCGAAACTGATCCTCACGGGTCTGCCAGTTGTCTACCAGCGTCGTAAGTTGAGCGGCAAGCTGTGAAGACAGGGTGGACGTGAAATTGCGGATGATGGCGTAATTCTGGTTGCTGAGTGTCGAACCGGCATAACCAGCAACCCCGGCCAAGGTTTTGACGTTGATATGTGTATCATCAGTAACGGCGGAAATTTCGTACTGAGCCAGATCCGGACCGATGAAAATATCGCCTGCATTGGAATTAAGTGTCCAAAGAGTGCCCGTTCCGACTATAGTGGCATTACCATTGGTGACTGCTACCGTTCCTGTTCTGTACCATGTGGCCATGATATCCCCCTTGATTTTCCGTGTATTTATTGTTAGAATACATTTAACTTTTAATGGGAGGTTAATATGAAACTAATAATTGTCGCTATCAGTGCTTTAATCGTGGCCGGATGCGGCGGGTCCGGTTCACAGCCCGCTTCTCCATCGACTCAAAGCGTCTATTCCTATGTTCTTCAGCAAAATGTCACCACTGATCTCAAGCACATTGTTTTTTTCAATACTTCTACCGGGCAGATACAGGGCACTGCCTTTGTCACTCCCGACGTTCTTGCTGTTCCATTTCCCGTTAATAAGTATGATGCGGTTGTCACAGATCCTATTCCTTTCCTCGGAACAGCTACCGTTTCCAGTACTCCTAATGGTTACATGGTTAATGTTGCTGCTACGGCTGCCGGGACATATACCAACATTACTCCGGGTGGAAATTCAGGATTCACTTACACCATTTCAAACCCTATACCCGCTGAGAATCGCGGGCCGTATCTCTCTGCCCTGACTCGCACTCATGACGCCTCTGGAACTGTTGAAAGAATAAGATTCAGCATGAACAACAGTACATTTGCGGTGCAAACTCTTTCGGTTTCCGATCTGTACGGCGGTGCCGTAGGTGATGGCACTCTCCACAATCAAGTAACGCTCCTGGACGATGGTTTACGGCTTTCCACTCCTCAAGTGACTGCTGACCGTAATGCTGGTGTGCCAATGGTTATTGACCCCAAAACTGGGGTTATCAGTTATTCGTCCACAATTCATTAGGCAGTAGGCATCCGGATGCCGGAAGTGTTTCTATCGACTCCTTGGGCCGGGACCATCTCACCTCTCCCGTTATAGAGGTATGGGATATTATCGTTTACTTCCTGGATCTGCTTTCCGGAATAGTCATTGGCAATCGTTTTCGCCTGTTCATCAGGTATCCCGATTGTCACGACTATTCCGGTGTCCCGATCTCCAATAGCAAAATACTTCACCGTTTCACCCCCAAAATAGTCATTCCGCGTTCGTACGCTACTCCCGCGTTACCATTGCGCGTACCCATCTGAATGGCATAGTAATGAGTTCCTGCCGGGGGAGTATCAAGTAATAGACATGAACCTGTCCCTGTAGTATTAATATAAAATGAGAGACTCGATGACGACAGAGTGGTACCTGAACCGCAATAACATATTGCGCTGGTAGCGGCGATTGATCCGTTGGTATATCTAACCAGCCTTGCAAGTGGTGCATCATTTACAAATGATGCAGATATATTCCCAGACGCAAACGCACTCACCGACACAGAGTGTTCCAAACCGGAAGTGACGTAATATGCTGGGGAAAGAAGTACATCAGCCCATGATCCGTTCAGGCCTTGGGGGCTTGCTGTTACCGCGCTCCTCGGCACTGTGACCACTTCCCCTTGCAACATCAAAGTATCGATGATATTTGCGGTCCCCACCTTGATACTCGTCGCCTCAATATTGCCCCTGGCCAAGATATTCAGAAACTCTGCATATCCACTCTTCCCGATGTACCAGCCAGCAACCCCGCTTGACCAATTATCGCTTTCAATCACCTGTCCTATCATGGCGTTACTGATGTGGCCATTACCTATGATCGCCTGGGCGATAGTCCCCGTAGCGGCATAGAGTTTGTCGGCTGCAAGGCTTTCTACCTGGGCGCTGGTAATAGTGGCGGCGCCGATCACGGCCCTCTTGAGGTACAGACCTGCCTGGAGAGTGACCCCGTTGACCGTCTGGGGCGAAGTCAGGTAAAAGAACGGGGCTCCGTCTGCTGCTGTTGGGTCGGTGGCTACCGGGGCAAAGGTGATCTTGTCCGCTACCACCTCGAACTCTGATGTGGCTCCATCGTTCATTAGTCCGATTCCAATGACTCGCCCGTTGACATCGAGCTTGATGGTGTACTGTGCTTGGATGCCGTTGAGGCTAGTCTGCTGCGTCTGGATAGTGGCGGTATGACCGTCAACTGTAGTCTCTAATGTGGTTACTGACTGAGCTATGGCGCCTTCTGCTGTGACCCTTGCCATCTGTTCGTCAATTATGGCTGCAGCGTTATCATTGACCTTGGCGGCCAACAACAGGCGCGCAGTTGCCTCGGCCTGGATATCGTCGGCATTACTTGAAATATTGAATTGAGCGGTTGCAAGGTTGGCGTCGTTGACCCTTGACAGGTCTCGGGTGGTATTGCTCAATAAGGCCATCCACATAAGCCCTTCCGGGACGTTCGTGGTAAAGGCCAGGGTATTGTCGGCTTCAGGACCCAGAATAGCGGCTACTTCCTGGGCCTTGGCGTCCACATAAGCGGTTGATGCCTTCAGACTGATGGAATTGCCCAGCTGGGTGATATTTGATTCAGCGTCAGTGATCCGGGAATCGTGGATATTCAACTCGCTAACGTTGCTCTGAATCTGGCCTTCCTGTGCATTAAGGTTGTATTCTGCACTGGATATCCGGGCTTCAATATCCGTGGTAATGGCGGCTGTAGCCTTGAGGGTGATCTGTCCGGTAGTCGGGTCGATGTCCACCGTGGCGTCGGATATGGCTTTCAGTCTGACAAGATCGGTCAGAAAACCATTTAGGTCTGAGATGGAACCCAAAATGGCGATAGATAATGCTTCCAGTTGAGCATCAAGTCCGTTTGGGGCGGTTATGTACTGGATAGGGTCCAACAGAGAGGCGTGCAATTGATCGGCTATGAGTTGTCCGGTCAGGACTTGCAATAAATATGTTGGGTCGTTTGCTGTTGTGGCAGATGTCCCGGCCACGGCATTGAACGGTCCTGCAATATTTGATACGGAAACGGCACGTATCCAATAGTAATACGTCGTTGCCAGGGAGGCATCGGAAGGCGCGTCAGTATATACGATTGCGGTTGTAGCGCCTATTTTAACCGCCGTGCCGAAGTTATTGGTCTGTGATCTGAATATCTCGTAATATGCGAGTTTCATGGGGTTGTAGGCTAATGTGTCCCATGAAAGCACTATCGTCCTGAACGCCCCTACTGCCGTGAAGTTCTGGACTGCGGGCGGAATAGATCCGTCGTACAGTGGACCATTCGGCTTGAAGTTGTTATTGATCAGCCCTGTGCCGATCATGTCAGCCGCGGAAACCACCCCGCCGTTCTTGTCCAACGTCGAGAAGAAGTTTCTCAAGTTGTTCAAAGCGGTGATCACGTCCCTATCTGACTGCCCGGACGGAATTACCGGTGATGGAGTCTTGACGATGCTCATTGATAGAATTCCATGATATCGGAAGCCAGATACACGACAGACGCCCCCTTGGTCCCGTAAACCCTGACTTCGGCGGCGTCGATCATTGAGTTAGCCACAGGGAGCCGTTGCGGAGCGCTAGATGTGACCGTGACCGTTATGGTCTGGGGGGCAGCGGCTCCGGTGGAATCAACCAGGTCGGGATAGATGACATCTATGGTTACGGGGTAAGCAGTTGCTAGTACCTTGATGGCCGTGAACATGGTGAGCTTGAAAATCTCCCGGCGCGATTTGTTGTCCATCGTCCTTGCTGTCGATGAGGTTGCAAAGGATACGATGTTGACGCCTACTTGGAGATACAGGATACCGGTCTTAGGATCTCGGTAACCAGCTGTAGCATAGAAATCCAGATCCACAAAATTGAGTGTTGAAGGGTCGAAGATGAACCCGGCTTGTTTGCTGCCAGTATCGTAGAAACCGACGTACATCCCTTCCCACATGTAACCAGAGATGCTGTCCGGCTTGTACGCGGTCCATTCGGTCCTGGAGAAAAGTTTCTCCGTCATTACTTCGTTCTTGCCCGGGCCTATGGCGACAAGACCTTCAGGAGAAGAGTAGGCAAAGTAATTGCCCATATCAACTACACTGAGCTTGGATGTGCAGGCCAGCCCAACGGTGATTTTTTCCGGGACTGAGTTGCCGGGATCGGTAAACGTGACCGCCTCGGGTACGCCAGTGGTCAGGGCGACTACAGTTGTGCCCCAGCCGACCAGAGCAACAATGTCACGCTCGGTGGTTTTCTGGTAACGCACTGGCCAAGCGTGGGGGAAGCCCGGAACGGACAGACAAAGGGCGTTTCCGACATAACAAGCCATTCCAGCATTCGGAAGTTCGATCAGCCCGGTAACTCCAGACGGGGCGCCGTCCCATTCGGCAGACTGAAGGATTTCCCCGAGAGCAGCGGAATCAACGGTATCATCCGGCATACCTGAGAGGTTGGCTACGGCTGTTTCGTAAACAAGCTGGTACTGCTCGTTGTTACTGGCATCCTGGTTTACCCGGTAAACTCTGACAGCGGCCAGGTTATAAGCACCTGACGGAATCGTTTCCGACGTGCTGATGGTCACATGCTGGCCGGGGGCCCACACGACCTTGTTGGAGATATTGGCGCATGGCGGGCCTTCGTCACCATAGGAATTGACGTAGGTAAAGGTATAGAACCGGGTCTCTTCCAGTGTTGGGTCGTTGTTGGTTATGGTCCCCGCTACGGCGCATACCAACGGCAGGATTGGTGCCGGAGGGGATGGGAGATAGTAGTTTTCTGGGTAATTTGTGCCTCCGGACAGGGCGATAGACAAATCCGTCACCTTGAGCACGCCGTTCTCGGTGAAGTACACCCGTTTCCAGGCATCATTGGAGACAGGGGTAAGAACCGCGTCAACGTCCGTAATCCAGGCGAACCAATATTGATCCTGGTACAGGAAGATGGATTTCAACGTACCGGTCTTCGTGGGCGTGGCTTTGGTTTCGTCTATTCCGATAGGCATTACCCCACCATGGTCGAAACGGCAGTTTTTAGCCACCTGACCTTTGCCGGCCGGAATCAGCCTCGGGTCGAAGATCCTGGGAACGATCCCCCCGAATTTGTCATACGTGAGCAGCATTATTGCCCCTCGCTGTAGACCTTGGCGGCGGCCTGTATCTTCACTCCAAGGTTCTGATAGAACTTGTTGAGATGCTTATCCGCTTTCGCCTGCGCTCCCGGGATGGTGGTAGTTTCGTTGAGCGCCCGGTAGATCATGTAATCGACAGCTGCCACCTCGTATTGATCGGGCAAGGGGAAATCACTGTTCGCGGCGTCAGTAGCCTTGGCCGGATACAGCGAACCGATAGCCTCGATCTTTTGTGTAGGAGTAGCCGGCTGGGGCGGAAACACGTCGAAATAAAGCGGGTCCCGGTCGTCGGTAATGACGTGCCGCACTTCATCGGCAGTCGGCCATGTCTGCCAGTCCGGTAACACTTCGTCCAGTATCTCTCTTGCTATCGGGGTGATGGCGCGCCCTGGTATGGTTCCGGTGCCCATATTCCGCTTGGCATTGATCAGCAGGTTCCAGCCGGCAGGTAAAGACTGCCGTGTCCCTGCGACCATCGTTATGTTGGCAGCTGTAGTGTTGGCCTCGGGTTTGATGTCGACGATTTCCCGCACCGCATAATTGAGGTAGATGAGCAGGGTTGCCGCCGGCCAGGTAACGGCGGTAATGTCCTGCAACTGCCGGGATGCCGTAGCGATAGGAACGGAGCATTTCATATGAAGTTTCTCCTGCTGGTCCTGCGTTGTGGGAGAGGTTCAGACCTGAGATTTAGGATGGTGTCCACTTCGGCACTGATGAAGGCGGCAAAATCACCATCGGCCTGAACGACGCCGAGGCCTTTGGCTATTACCCTCGGGACACCCTGGAAAAACGCCTGGTCGAACATGCCATTGAAAGGAACATTGACATCTACAGTCTGGGCATTGACAACCTGCGTCGGGCCGGTGATCAGGTCGGGCAGGGCATAGTAGCGGCCAACGATGTTGACGCTGGTAATGCCCGTGTCAAGCGCTGGGTAGAAAATGATCTGCTGGCCAAGAAGTTCGTACGCATGAGGAGAGTGAGCGGTTTTCCCATGGTAATGAGACCGGTGATGTTGCAGCGGTTCGATGTCGTGGCGCCGGGCTGCGTCAAAAGGCTTTTCTGCCAGAGACACGAAACCATCGGGCAGGTTGTATGTCTGAATTGAAGGCGTTACCGTCAGAGACATCTCATCGGTTCTCACCAGATCGCTGCGACGGCTTATCATGTGCCGGGTGATCATGGACGAGACGTAGTTGATGGCCTGGTATATGGTGGTTCCGGTCGGCTTGGTATCTACCAGCCGGGGAAGGGTATCGAGGATTAACTGCGAGACGGTCGCCATGTGTATTGTCCTCTATTTCAGCTTGTTAATGATCAGGTCGAGCTTGTTTTCAATGGAATTGAACCGTTCCTTGATGGCGTCGTGGCTCCGGGTACAGGAATCGTCCCAGACAACACCGTCCTTCATGCGCTGCATGTCCTCTTCGATTTTCTTGATTCTTCCGTTGAAGCCGAGCCAGTAGAATATTGCTGCGATAAGCCCGCCTCCTGCTCCTCCTGCACCCAGATGTTCGGGCTCTATTGCCATTTCATTCCTCCCGGCATATTCAGTATCCAGCACAGGGGGCCGCTCGGACCCCCTCCACTTCACATTGAATAATAGCTATTTTGCTGTCTGAGTCGGGCTTGTGACCGTGCCTCCTTGGATAGGCACGTTGCCTTGGATTTCAGGGGAAACGTCCACTGTTTTGGGCATGGTCGCTGTGGCCGTATCTCTATCCCCGCAGATGTACGTATAGCTTGACGTACATCCGGCCATAACTACCGAAATCAGCATTATGACCAGCGCCCTCATTGCGTGGTCACCTGGATTTTTGCCAAAGCGTCAGTGAACGGGGTCAAGTCCAGGGGTTTCCCGCCATAGACAATAATCAGGCTATTGATCGGCTGGATCTCTTGCACAATCCCCGAGAGCAGGGTGGATAGCTGCGCACCATTGGGGGCCGTGTTGGCAGTCTGGGCCAAGGCAACAAGGTCGGAAGCGGTCGCCAAGGTTACCCGGGCGGCGGCAATGCCTTTCTGGGCAGCAGCGCAATCCTTGGGAGACGAGACGCAGACTCCGGCCACGGCCAGCGGGCCAGTGGTGTTCACCAGTACGGTAGCGACGGAAATGGCGTTCTGGGCGGCGGTCAGACCATTGGATACGTCAGCCTTGGCGCCAGGTGTCAGGCTTGTAGTTGTGGCGCAACCGTTAAGGCAGAGGAGCGCCAGTGAGACCAGGGACAGCAGGAGCAGTTTTTTCATTGGGTGATACCTCCTTTTGGGGTTCCTGAATGGCGGCCGGGGCCGCTTGATATGTTGAAGATGTAGACTTTTCAAGCATGTATTTTGCCAGAGCAGAATCGGTGATATTGTCCGAGTTGGCGGTAATGCCAAGCGTCACGTCTTTGGTGCTCTTGTCCACCCTCAGGCACTTCCACAGGTTTTTGAAAAACAAGACAAGGGCATGCTCCCAGCCGTTCGACTCGTTGGGCAGAAACGGCATTACAGCGTTGCCGATCACGTAGACCAGGAACAGGCCGAGGGTGATGTATGCCTGATACTGAGGCGGCACGATGGATGTGACTAATGCGGTTACGTCAATTTGCATGTTGGGCTCCTTCCCGTTGATTCAGACAGGCAATGTACCCGTCGATGTAGTGGTCCTGCACTTCGATGAGCCGGCGGTCTCCGTCGCAGAGAATTACCGGTTCGCAGTCGTGCTTGTAGAGGATGCGGGGCATCATCGGTACCGGGTCGTCGTCGCGGATGATCCGGATATGGTTTAGGGTCGGGGTCGTGCCCCATTTGGTGTAGACTCGAGGACAACCGAAAGTGATCAGTTCGCAACCGATGATTTCAGCCAGCAGGACGGCTATGGCACCGCCGAGGGAATGACCGGTCAGCACCACGCGCCGGTCTTTTGCAATGTGGTTCAGAATGCCGGCAGCAAGCAGCTTTTTGGTGGAGTTGGTGAATCCGCCATGCGCCCAATGGCCTTCAACAGTCTTCTCGGGGATAGTTTCCAGATCTCGGATGGCGTTCTCGATGTTAGCGGTTCCCCGAATGGCGATCAGCACCATCTCGTCGGTCTCCTGCACGGTGTAGCGCAGGTCCCCTACCTCGAAACCGGGTACGTCGTCCTGATAGGACTGGCGGCACGCTTTGGCGCAGATGTCTACGAGAGTTCCCATCAATCACCCCGTTAATGCGAAGATCCTGCAACCTTTTTCAGCGAATCCAGTTCGTGGACAGCGCGCACCACGTTGTTCTTGATGCGGAAGGTCCATGACTTGAAATATTGGTCGAACTTCTCGGGGCTCTTCTCTACAAGCAACTGATACCGACCGAAACGCAGGCCAATCCAGCAGACATAAAACTCAACCGGGTTGACCTTGGCCTTGGCCGCCCAAGTGGCCGGGCCGAGTACTCCGTCAATGGGGATATCGGCTTGCGGATAGTTGGCGAGGTTGATGGCCTTCTGAATGCGTCGGGCGGCGGTACCTACCCCCTCGTTGACCGCGCTGTCGAATATCTCGTTGGCCGTGATCTGGGAGGGTTCCTTGTTGAGCCCTAGAGGGTTCCAGTAATCCCGCTCGTAGATCGCCGCAGCCTTCTCGATGGTCAGGTCTTTGATCTCCTGGGTGCTCATGTGCGGGTAGGCCTTCTGGCTGATGCCGAAGTTCGTTGGGCCGCCGCTGTCCACCGTGTAGCCCCCCTCGTTGCCGAAGGTCTCTTTAAGTGCGTCGGTGATGGTAGCGGCATAGACCGCCTCGCAGGAGCAGAGAGCAAACAGAATAACGGCCAACAGTACCAGTTTCATTTACGCCTCCAGTTCTTCCAGGCGCTTGGACAGTGAATCGATCACCCACTGGCGCCGGGTCTCGGAATTGCTTTCAATCTGGCCGAGTTCATTCAGTAGCTTGATGTCGTTGCACTTCTTGATGGCCGACTTGACCTGGGGGGCGTTCTTCATGGTCAGAAATTTCTCTTTGGTCAGGGCATCGGCATCGGGATTGTCATTGGCATCGGGCTTGAGCTGTGCCGTTTTGCTTTTCTTCTCGTACTGGCGATACAGTCCGCCGGGGATACGGAGGAAGTAGGCCGAATGGGAGGCGGAAATCACCTCGCATATCTGGGCCTCTTCGTCGCCGCCACTCAGGTGCGGCCGGGAAGTAAACACGTAATCCATCTTTTCGACCGATACTATGGTCGGCCCTTCACGCTTGATCAGGCATTCGATTAACATCCTTGTTTCTCCTTTTCGATGAGGTAGGGGAGAGCCGAAGCCCTCCCCTTTGCTTAATTCGACGGGCCGAACAGCAGATATCCGCTGAGCGACCGTTTTCCGGTCCCGGTCTTCGTCCAGCCGAACCGAATCCACTGGAACTGATCGATCATGGTAAATCCCGTGGACGTGGTGGCCGAAATGGCAGTACCGTTCTGGTCCTTGGCGGTTACCCACGGGCCGGTTGCGGAGTAGCCCCACTGGACAATCGCCGTGCCGGGCAGGTTCGCCAACTGATCGGTCGCATTGGTCGAATACCCGACAAAGGAAATCGACCGTCTGGAGTAGGCGTCAACCTTGATCGCGGCAGAGTAACGGGCGGTCGAAGCGTACCCGGTGTACTGATTGAACACCTGGGCAGCGTAAATCTCGGTCGGGGACCGCGGGGCGGCGAAAGCCGGAGATCCGACTACCACAAGGGTCATAATGACCAGGAGAGAAACGAGGAAAGACTTCATAATGGTTCTCCTTTCGAGAGAGATGGTTGCGTTCTAGTCCGCGTTGCTGGCGCGGTACGAGCCGACTATGGTGAGCGTTCCGGCTTGGGAGGCGTTCGGAGCAGCCACGACCAGGGCGCCGATGTACCGGTCGTAAGCAACGGGGGCCAAGCGCAGACCGTCAACCACACTGGCGCGTGCAACGCCGCCGGCCTGGCAGATGGTGGATGCGGTGATGAAGTTGGTGGATGCAACCATAGCGGCCAGAGTGGCATCCAGCACACCGACGGTCAGGTTCATTGCCGCACCTGTGTCCAGGTCGTCAGCAGCGACGAACAGGTCAACCGGCACATGACCGGCGGGCAGGACAAAACCGACGAGGGTGTCATTGATCGCCACATCGGCGGCAAGTACGAACTTGGCCTCCACGGTAACGGTTTCTGCCTCGCTGGTAGCGGTAGGGGCCGGCGCGTTGCCTGCACCCGGAGGGTACGTGGTGTAAGACGCACCTGCTCCGGCGGTTACGCCCTGGCACTTATCGGAAAGACGAATCTTGGACATGGTATATTTCCTCCATATTTGGAATGGGTTGCGGGGGGATCGCTCCCCCCTGGTTGGTTACACAGCCTTGGCGTAGGTATCGATTGCCATGACCCCGAAGTCCAGACCGTTGAACGAGACCTTCTTCACACCGACCATCGTGTTGGTGTAGATCTCGATCCGGTTGCCGGCATCTTCTTCCTCTTCACGCCAGCCGAAGCGGAGGTCTTTACCGGGGGATCCGAAAGCGATCACACCAGCCTGAATGCCGCAGAAGAGCGCACGGGCTGCCGGCAGGTCGCCGGTTGCGCCGTAGTCGCTGAACTGGATGAGGTTCTGGTGCTTGTGGATTACGACATCGTTATGGATGCCCATGGCCCCGGTGATGAAGTTGGACTTGTTGCCCAGAGCGGTCGCAAGGGCCTTCTGGATGTCTGCCCAGCCGTTGGCATCGGTCCCGGTCCGCAGGTTGTAGGCCTGGGTCGGGTTGATCAGGCAGAGGAAACGCTTCTCGCCTTCGATCTCGGCTGGCTGGATCTGGGGTACGCCCTGCACGCCGCCGCCCATCAGTTCGGCACGGGCAACGCAACGGTCGATAGCGTCCAGGGAGAACTTGTCCGTGTTGGCTATCGTCGCCTTGCTGGTTGCCGTACCGCCATAGATGAGGTGGGTGGTATCGGGAGCGGTAAAGCTGTTGTTGGCGTACCCGGTGAAGGTGGTGTCCTCGATGAAGTCCGAGTTCACACCGCGGGCTCCGGACAGGTACATGAAGATGGTCTCGTCGAACACCCGAGCCCACCAATCGATGGACCGCGCCTTGGCGATCTTCCGCAGGTCGTGCAGGGTCCGCTTGCGGGTCATGCGGCCACCGCAGTCGGCACCGCCGCGCAGCTGGTCAATGTAGATGTTGTCGGTGTAGAAATTCAGCTTCTCGGCTTTGCCCTTGATCGGGTCATCGCCCTGCACCGGCTTCATCTTCAACTGCATGGACAGATCGTAGGTGATCTGTTCGCCGCTGTCCGCCTCCAGGTCGGTCAGCCTCCACAGTGGACGGGTCGGAACTTCGCCCGACGCCATGAACTTGTTCGTCCAGTACCCTTTACGCCCGACATCGACCGCGAGGTTCCCGGAGTACCTCTTGACGGCCTTGGCGTCGTTGAGACCGATTATGGTCTGTGCCATGGTGTGTCTCCTTCTTTGACCGTCCTTGGTCGATGGTGGAATATGGGGCAAAGCCCCTGAAAACTACGGTAATCGGTACTGCTTTTCGTGCGCTATCGGGATAACCAGGTCAGCCTGTATCCTGAGGACCGCCGCCCGGCCGGCCTTTTCGACCAGCGTTATCTCGATGTGCTTGCAATCGGTCGCGGCTTCGGTCATGTCGAAGATCAGCCGGTCTCCGACGTTGATCACCTTGATCAGATTTCCCTTGCGTGGGTCTCCCATTACGCCCTCTTCTCGTACTCGGCCCGCTGTTCCGGACTAAGCCGTTCAAGAGCTCTTTCGTAGGCTTCCCCGGTCAGGCGGTCCAGAGCGGCAAACGGGTCGCCTGCCACTTCGGCCGCAGACTTCGGCACAGTGGCCAGGGTTTTGATGTCGGGACGGCCGGCAGGCGGTTTCGGCTCGGGAGCCTTGGGCTTTTCCGGCGTAGCCGCTGCCGCCTTCTTACCCGGCAGCGGCAGGTTGAATGCCTGTCTGACTGCCCTATCCGCCTCAACAAGGATTTGCATGTCGGACTTGGAGGCGTTCTTCGGGTCGGAGTTCAACCGCTTTACCTGCTGCGACAGCGCCCCGAAGAGAGCTTCCGACCGGACGGTGAAGGTCTTGCCGTCCGCCTCCATCTCCTTGTACTCGGGACGGGCCGCGATAAATGCCGACTGGCTCTTTTTCCAGGACAGGTCTTCTTTGGCTACGTCGCGCTGCTGAAACTGGAACTGAATCACCTCGCGGTTTACGGAATCGCGCTCTTTGGCGATCTCCCGGTTGAGCTTGTTCAGGTCTGACCGTGTGAACGGCGTACCGTCGGCTTTCTCCCCGGCGTCGAACCACTTCTCGGCCTCGTCCAGTTGTGTATCCAGAGCATCGAGCTTTTCCTGCAGTTCTTCCGGCACCTCGTTGGAGAGAGGTACTTCGGAATCTGATACGACAGGGCGCCAGGCCAGCAGGTCTTCGTCGGTCGGAAGTTCTTCAGGGGTTGATGCAGTGCCCGGCTGTTCTTCCGTGCCGGATGCCGCCCCTGCGTCTCCCTCTGCCGGCGTTTCGGTTGCCCCCGCTGCCTGCTCGGTGGCATCCTTGATAGCTTTGTTCTTCTCGGCATCTTCGGTATCCACCGCAGCGATGGCGGCAAGTTCCTCTTCCGAGAATTCCTCACCAGAATCTTCCCCATCGTCGGCAAGGTGTCCCTGTTCCCCTTCTCCGGTCATGAGCACGCCTTCGCGCTCCTCCTGAGAAAGTCCTTCCCACTCGTCTTCGGAAATGTTGTCGGGACGGACAATTACACCGCCTCCCCCGCCGCCTTCTGCGTTGTCAAAGAGCATTGCAACTGCCAGAAATTTGAGAATTCCTCTCTTCATCCTTTACACCCTCCTTAGATGTTTTTTCCTTCGCCGAGGTCGATCATGGCCTGGGCCTCTTCACGGCGCTTTTCGCTCTCTTCGAGCTTGCTCTTGGCCAGCTTCTGGACCTTTGCAAGCCGTTCGGGGTCGGCATGAACCGCTTTCGCCCTGGCAACGGCGCGAAGGTCTTCTTCGCATTCCCAATCGTGGTCGCAGCATTCAACTGGACCATTGGCCGCCGTGCCTTTCCGTTTCCGTCTCTTCTCCCCTACGACTCGCGCCATGACGGCCCCCTTACCCTATGATGTGGACGCCCGCAATCGCACGGGCAGCTTTGAACCGTTCCGGGTTCTGCCTGATCTCCTGGGCCTCGGCCAGAATAGCAAGGTCGCGCTCGGCCTGTGTCATGGAACGAGCTTCTGTTACAGGAGGATTGAGGTCTTCGTCGGCAAACTCCTCGGGTTCTTCTTCGTGGTTGATATCGACAACCGATGTATCCGCCGTCGTGGCTGCTGTTTCTGCAACAGGCGTAGCTTCTGCCGGGGCTTCCGGTGCAGCAGGATAGCCAGCAGCAGCTTCGGTCGCGGAAACATTCCCATTTTGAAGAGGGACACCAACAGCCGTCTCGGTGATTGGCTCTTCCAGATCAGCCAAACGCTTGGCAACGGCATCCATTACGGCAGCGCTCGGGTGCAGATAGACTTTAAGTGCCTCAACGTCGTCGCAGACTTCAATGGCCTTGATGATCTCCTCTTCCGATGCCCCTACCCCTGCCTGGTTGTTTTGCTCTTCACTCATTGCGGTAATCCTCCCTGTCCTGAAATTTGTTGTGGCATGACTTGTGGTTGTTTCTGACCGACCTTCGGCAGATGGTCGTCACCGATCACGTCGGCCTCTTCGATGATGGTGTCAGCCGCTCCTACCAATTCAGGTGCTAAACTGACCATGCCGGCGGACTCCAGCGCCTTGATGAACTGCGTGACGCGCTTCAACGAGGCTTCCATGGAGTTGAGCAGAGCCTTGGTCTGCTTCGCCTGGGCGTCCGCTTCCTTAACGGCGATGGTAGCTTCCTTCTCGCGCATGGTCAGTTGCAACATTTCGTCCTGGATGCCCTTGACCTTTGCCATTTCCGCCTGTTTGGCCTGCATGGCTTGCTGCTTGGCCGCTTTCTCTTCCGGGCTCATTTCGTCGTCAGGGGCGGACTGACCATTGATCTGGCGGATACGAGCGACGATCTCATCCTTGCCGTTCAGGTCGTCGTAGAGGTCCACAACCATATCCAGGAGTTTCAAACCGACTTCCGGAGGCATCTTGGTGATCATCTCGCTCATCATGTCACGGGCGGCAATCCGCATGGTCTCGCGGTAATCCTGCTTGCCTACGATGAAATCAGCCTTCGACCGAAGGATGGAGTTCTCGATCTCCCCGGTCTCCGGATTCCGCTTGTTGATCTCCATGAACTCGTCAACTCGCTGGTCGCCGGTAATGCGGAATTCCTTCTGCTGGTCGTAGTACTGCTCGATGTTCGACAGCCGGATCTCACCGGCAAGTTGGAAGGCGTAGTAGTAATTGTCGAAGATGGGCCCGGCCGTCATGCTGCCCTGGTTGTGCAGGGCATTGATGGCCTTGCCGGAAAGGTCGCGCTGGCTCTGCCCCTGCATCTCTGCCTGAACGCCGGTAATGTTGTGGATGAACCGCTCGGAGTCGCGGGCCATTTCCAAGTGCTCTTTGGAGAGCACCATGTTGTCGATGATCTTGATTGCCCCGCTGGACATGGCGCCCTTGTTGACGATGGCCAGACAGTCGGGACGGTTGAACTCATCAAGGAAGGCTGCCGGGTTGTTCACGGCGCCGTCTTCCATGATCACCTTGGAGGCGGTCAGCATGAACAGGGACTTGTTGCGGCGCTTGTTGAGATCGTCCTGAGGAGACCGGATATCGCGGATAACCCCGTAGGGCATGCCGTCGCGCTTGAACCGGTAGCAGAAGATCGGGATGAACGGGAAACGGTTGTGGTTGTAGGGGGTGAGCACGTCCTGCAGATAGGTCGCCCCAGCCCACATGGCGCACCTGACGACCATCTTCTTGGCGTCGTACAGCGTGGCATAGCGCCCCTGGACCAGATACCGGTGCGCCTCATCCTCAGGTCGGAAGATTGAACCGTGCAGGGCTCCGTAGGGGGTATCGTCGCCGCGCATCTGGATAATCCTGACCTGCTGGGGAACGCGGTACCACATTTCACAGAGCTTGATCCGCTCGCGAAGGCCATCATAGGCGCCACCCAGGAGAGCATCGAAATCCGCCTCAACGTCGAACTCGCTGGCGTTGTCCTGGATAACCACATCATCCGGCAGGTAGGGATAGAGACTGTTGACACCGCTGGCAAGAACCTCCAGAACTTCTTTACGTTCCGGGAACATGTTGGTCGCCACATCCAGGTCAACCCACTTCTCGCGCAGGACATAGCGCCAGTCCGACATATCCGGCTCACGGCCAAGGTTGTCGAACCACATGTTGCGCCAGTCTTCATGCCGGCAGTACAGGGGCTCTTCGTCCTCGTCGGACCTTACACCCTCTTCCAGCCACCCTACCCCGGCCTTGACGGCATCGGCAAACGCGGCAGACCGGGCATACTCCCCGTGGTTTACGTCCTCGACGTACTTGATGACCTTGTTCTTGGCCTTGGCGCCCGAGGCGTCCATCTTCTTGCGCGGTTTGATGGAGTAGTCGATCCGGGAAGCCTTCTCGACCCCCAGGAGGTAGTTGAGCGTGTTTTTGGTGACGTTGAAGTAGTTGGCGGGCTGGCCGCGCTCGTCCAGAACGGCCAGGTCTTCGGCGTCCAGTTGGATGCCGTCGTAGTAGTCTTCGTCGATTGCCATCTGCTCCCGGTTTGAAGCATGGGCAATGCGGGCTTGCCGGCGGTAGCGCAGCAGGTCCTTGAACCGTTCCTGGTATTTATCGGAGTCCAGCTTATCGACCTGTTCAGGCGTGGCGTCCTTGAGTGCGGGCACGTCATCCTTACCCTTCCGCGCCTCGTACGGAATGCCGACCTGCGTCGTCTTGCCTTGTCCTTCGATGACCAGGGCCATTTCAGTCCTTTTTGTGCAGCACTACGGTTTGAGTGGCGTGGTACATGTTCTTCTGGGTGCCGTCGTCGCCCTTCCAGGTGATGTTCGAGATGAAGTCCATGTCGTAGGTCTGGGAGAGTGTGCGGACCTGGGCGATGACGCCCTCGATTACCTCTTCAACGGACCCGCCGCCTTGATGGACGACGTAATAGCCTGGCTGGATGTCGGTGTTTCTGAGCATGTCTGACCCCTGAAACAGAAAAAGGCCCACCGAACGCTTGTATGCGTCTGATGGGCCTCTCGTTATGCCGGTGCTACCGGGAACGGGTTTGGCAACCGGTGATGCTAGATTGTGGGAACAGGGGTCGGACTTGAACCGACGACCTCAAGGGTATGAACCTTGCGAGCTACCAACTGCTCCACCCTGCCAAAACTACTTCAACGTCTCAATCTTCTTACACGCCGCTATGCCCCCACGATTGAAATCAATGTGCAGTGCTCCGGTGAAATTACGGTCAATGATATTCTCCCCGCAGAGAATGTCAATGATTTTTTTGAAGTCTATCGGTTTTGTCTGGCGCTCAATAACTCGCAATGTGGATGTTGAACCGGTCATTAACTAGACTCCATCTGTTTTGTGTGACTAAAGTCTAACGGTTTCTGCACCAGATATCCGCGCTCTTCGTTCTTCCTGTTGTTGCGGTTGACGACCATGTGCGGGTTGATGCCGTGGGTCCGCTCTATGATCCAGAGACCGGTAACGGCAGCCTGCGCCAGGTCGCCGAGTTCTTCCGCTACCCGGTAGATGTCCGGCTCTTCCAGATAGGCTCGCTCTACCTCTTCTAGTTCGCTCTTGACCTTCTCGATCTGTTTGAGCAGACCGTTCTCATCGGCGAATTTGAGGCGGAGAAAGTTCAATCTACCACCAAATCGCTCTCACTCATCGTGATCGCCTTGTGGAACTTCTGCCCGTTGACCGAGATGGTCGCCTCGCCATGCTCAACCGAGTTCTCGCGCTCATGCTCCGGCATGTTCTTCAGGTCTTCCAGCCCGTCCTGGATGAACATGAGCAGTTGGGCAAGAGCCTGGGCCCCTACGGTCATATCGAGAATCTGGCAGCACTTGACCAGGCTGTACGCGGTGCAGAGCATGACGCCGCTGTTCTCGTTCATCTGCTCGGCCAGGATCACCGCAGCGGCATCGTCGGCCAATTGCAGCGCCGTTGCCGACCGGACGCCCCGCATAAATTGGCGCTGGTTATAGATCTTCCCGGCCAGTTTATCAAACTCCATGGAGTCCATGGTCCGCATATCCTTGTTGTCCTTCGGGTCCAGGTACTTCCACAGGCAGGAGAGCGGCACGCAGAACGACCGGCCCTTGAGTTCGTCCCGGAACAGGAACATGGCAGGCTCGTACTCTTCATGCCCGTTGCCGTCGATCTTCTTGACGTGATGGAGTTCACGCTTGAGACCACCGAGGAAATTAATGTGCGCCATTCGCCGCCTTCCTTCCCGCGACACGCTGCCGCTTCATGGCCTTCTTGGCAGCCTTGCCCAGCTTCGGATGCAGATTATGGAAACTGCCGTCATCCGCCACGGTGTAGACCTTATCCCTGATATCCTTGACCGCGGGCCGGCCGTCCATTAGCGTACCTTTGCGATAGACAAAACACCGCTTGACCTTCTCTACTACCCAGCCGTCACCGAGCTTGATATGCAGATCGTCAACCTCTTTGGCCGTGTCCTTCTCGAACTGATCTCCGGTCATTTCCTTTGCCCTCCTTTTTTTACTCTCGGTGAATTACTGAAAGTGTTTTGCCGTGAATCTGGAGACCTTTTTACTGGCGTTAAACATTTCGCCTCCATTTCGCTCCTGATCACCGCCAGCCCGGCCAGCTGCCGGCGACGGTCTACCAGCATCCTGGCCGCTGCTCCCAGACTGAGACCGGTGATGATCGCCATGAGCCAGATCATTTTGACCTCCAGGAGCCGCGGGAAACGTTACTCTTGCTACGCCAGTTGGCGGATTTATCCTCTCCCGCTGCTGGCTTCTCGTAGATCACGCAGGTCAGACCGAAGGAGTCGGCGCCATGACTTGACCAATCATGCTCCGGTCCAAGTCCGATGTTGCGGTACTCATCCTTCTTTTCGTGATACCAACCCAAAGCGTCGAGCCCAGCTTGGCAGGTCGGCGTCGTCTCATGGTCGGCATCTTCCGGAGCATTGAACCACATGGACGGAAACAATCGCCGCGCTGCCTCGATCCGGGCCGTTGCCGCTCCCTTGCCCTGGTTCGGGACTACAGTGACCTCGTAGCTAGCATCTCGGAACGCAGAGGCATAGGAAACGTCGAAAACCTTGTCCTGGGAGTCGCCGTCATGGGGAAGCCATACCTGTGCCCGGCACGGAGCATACTTTCGCCCTCTAAGCCACTCCAGATGCGTTGCGAACGGCTGGCCTACCGCCTCGTAGTAGTCGATGAAACGGATCTCCCGTCCGACAAACTGAGCAATCCACATGGTAAAGGCGTCGGCCCTCGCCCCCGTTCCGCCGATGTCGCAGATGATCCGTAGAGTCAGCAGAGGGTCGGGTGCGACGTGCCCGATACGCCTTTCCTGCCGGGCGACGGCCAGAGGTTTTGCAAAGTAGGCGCCGTCGATAACCGAAACATACCCGCCTTCCCAGATATGGTCATACTGGTCCGGCTGAGTGCGGAGGCAATCAAGGCGCTCTTGCTGCAATTCTTTTGTTAGCCAAGGGTTGTCGCGCCAGTTGGCTGTGACCACGATGGAATCTGTAGGCAATTCCTTGCCGCGAAGCATTATGTCAACGGGATCAGTTTTACGGCGGGGGTTCCACGAAAACCAGAGTTCGGAACCAGAAGCGCGGAAAGTCGGGCGGAGCAGATTGAGGGAGTGCAGCGTTGAGGCTTGGGCTTCTTCCCACCAGGCCCGTTTAAAACCTTCGAGGGACTTGATGGAATCGCTGTTGTAGTCGTTCATCCCCTTGAAGATCATCAGGCCGTCGCCAGGGGTCTCAATCACATCACGGAAGACCCTAAACCCGTCAGGCTCACCGATCCTGAAGTCTTTCAATTTTGTTTCAATCAGCAGTTTTGACGATTGGGCAAGGTCTTTCTGGACTTCACGGATGCAGACGGAGCGCATACCCTCGCCCTTATTGTCTCCTGGTTCAGCTATGCAATCCTCGATCAGTTTGCCAGCAAAGAAATGACTCTTACCACTACCTCGACCGCCACATGCGCCCTTGTAACGTGACGGCTCCAGCAGGGGAAGAAATACTTCTGCTGTTGGAATGTCAAGGATTGCCATTACCGGCTCCAGGCTTCACGATGGTGCGGCGGATCTCGGTCACAGTGATGTTGCCGCCGTGGTTCACGTCCTGTTTGTCAACATAGCCGGCATGGTTTTTAAGCCAGAAAATAGCACCGGTCGAATTGCAACCAAATAGACGTGATTCTGCAAATACCTCTACTTTCTGCTTGGCCTCTTTTATAAGGCAAAGAAACTCATCCTTTTTTTCGTAATCCCGTAGAGCTTGGGTGGTCATTCCCAACGCCAGTGCAAGCCCTGCGACCGTGTAAGGCTCAATTTGAATTCGTTTAGTCTCGATAATCTGATTTTCGCCTTCACCTTTTTTGATCTCGACGATCTGAAAGCACGATTCAAAATAATCATCAATTACCGCTTGCATCTCTTCGGGCTTGTCAAACTTTGCAGGTCTGCCACCGGGATGCTTTTGCTTCTCCTTCTCCAGCGCCGCCATAACCTCCTCAACGCTCTTCCCCTGTTCAAGAAGATCAGCACCAGGCAACGTACAGTTGATTTTCATTCCCGGCTTCTCATTTAGCCCTGTGGACGCTTTCGGATTCTTTGTGGCTACCTTCGCCCTCGCCTTCCTGGGTTCGGCCTTCTTGGGTAGCACGGCTTTGGCTGGTGCGGGTTTTTTATCCACCTTCTTGGGCGCTTTTACAGAAACAGCCGCCTTGACCTTTCCGGAGGTCTTAGCGGCTGCTGACTTTTTCGTGATAACTGGCTTTTTGGTTGTCATAACGCCATAGATTTTATTCAGCAATTTTTAACAAGTCAAGACATTTCGGAGACTTTATCGCCTGTCCTCGACGAATTAACGCATCGAAGCGTTGCCGGTGATTTTGGAACCTCCCCCCAATCATCGAAACCGGCGATGAGATTATCCAGCTTCTGCCGGGCGTCTCTGACCTGCTCTTCGGTGAACTCCTCGATCATCGGCCGCGGCTGTTCGGCTATTGCCGGCATGACGCTTGACGGTGCCAGTATAGCGGCTGCCTTTATCTCGCAGGGCATGGGAAACCACTTCTCGGTTGCGAACAGATGTTTTGCGCCCCACTCGATTTTCTGGATGGGGAAGGCTCGCAAGGCCTCGAAGTAATCGTCCTGCAGATCAGCGTCGATCTTCTTAGGCAGACCACCGGGCGCCATCATGCGCTTTGCCAGCCACACCAGCACCGTGTTGAACCGTGCCTTGTCTTCCAATCCGTTCATATAGCCCTCATCACCGATTCTCTGGCTGATTCTTCGTTTTCCCTGAGGATACGGTCACGCTCGGATTCTCTGGCAGACACACCGCTGCCTCTGTTCTTCGGGTCTTCCAGCCACTTTACCACCCAATTCAAACGATCTGCCCCGGCTCCCCCCGCAGCTTCAAAGGCTTTGGTTATCAAGTCAGGCGGATGTGTGTTGCTCATCTTCCGGATGGTCTCGATCTGACCGCCTGAGACCGTTAACCTCCCCAGGTGTTTCGACATGAGGGACTGGATTTCGGAAACGGAAAGTTTGGGTTCGGCTGCTGCTGTAGATTTTATTTCCTTTTCCCTTTCCCTTTCCTTTTCCTTTTCCCTTTCCCTTTGCGGATTATTGTCTGAGTTAAGGGGCAATATGTCGTCAATAACCTTGTTTATGTCGTCAATAACTATCCCGGAAGCATTGATCACCATGTCTCGAGTGGGTAGTACTTCCTTCCTCCTCCGGTAGGCATCGGCAACTCTATCGACAAAATGTTGGCAATAAACCAGTTTATGACGCCATAAACCCCTGTCGATTGCATCAAGGTTTGCGAGCGTGTCCATAATGTCGGTAAATACCTGTTCAGAAACGAATAATTTGGAGGCGAGATACATCAGATCAGTTTTATTCCGACAGTCCAGATAATGGCCGTTGGACTTCCCTAATTGCTCAAGCAGTTTGAACCATGCTGCGTAGCCGTCGTTGCCCCAGCGACTTTCAAGGATGTAGATGGTTTTGCGGTGTGTCGTGTCATGCGGGAAATAATCAACAACTGCTTTTCTTGGCCTCGCCATATCATTTCATCCCTTCGAGTGGGTTCAGTGGTTTAAGCGGCCTCCATTAAGTCAAACAGACTCGGCATATCCACCTCTTTCTCTGCCGCCTGCAGGTACCCGATAGCATCCCGGAAATAGTCGCTATTGAGCTCGGTCATGTAGCCCTTGCGCCCGGCCTTAATCGCCATGTATGGGACGGTACCGATACCTCCGAACGGGTCAAAGACCATTTCGCCCTTATTGCTGAACCGGTTGATAATTCGCTCCACGATGTCGAATTGCAGGGGGCAGACGTGCATCTGTAAGTTGCGCCGGACCTGTTCGCTGTTCAGGGTTCTCATCCGGTTGATGTCGTCCCATACTTCGTCGGTCCAGGACCCGGGGGCTACCACCATGAAGGTCGCCGGCAGCCGGCCATCAGAATCCAGCTTCTTTGCCAGGGCAACATGATCCTCGTAACTGTAGACCGTCTCCCGGCTGAACTCGCGGTACACGCGCTGCAGGTTGCTGGTGTCTATGCTGGCCAGCTCGTCTTTATTCACTAGCCGGTTGCCGGATGATCGCCAAAAAGCATGGGCGTCAAGCTGCCACTGAGCTCGGGTATATTCTTCTTTCGTTTTCGTCACGGTCACATCTGCATAAGCGGTTGAGGTATCGGTAGGTAACTTGCGGAATAACAGTACGTATTCAGGACAACCGACGCCCATTTTAGAGCCGTCCTTGCACTGCTCTGTCCAGCCCAGGCGGTAGGTCTGGTTATTCTCCTTCACCACGTCGGTAATGACGGTAATCATGCCGAAATACTGAAAGCCGTGATCGCGGTAGTGATTGATGCAGTCCACATGGAACGGGTCGATGGTTGGCATACCGGTACCGGTGGCATTGCCGAACATGACGCGATCTTTGACGTGGCAGGCAAACACCCGACCGGGTTTGAGAATGCGAAGCAGGTTATCGGTGAGGAAATCCATCTGGTCGAAAAACCGCTGATTATTCTCGTTATGGCCGAAATCGTTGTATGACGGGGTATATTCGTAATGGTTGCTGAACGGGATGGAGGTATGAATTAGGTCGATGCTGTTATCTGGCATCTGTGAGGTTTCCAGAACGCAGTCGTTGTTGACTGCCGTAAAGTGCTGGCCTTCTATCTTCACTCGGTTGACTCCTATCTTCCGCGCCAGTTTGTCGATCACGGATGTAGTGGATAGTCCATACTGCTTAATGATGTCGGTCATCTTGCCGACGAGGTAATCATGCTGCTTCCATTTTTTGAGCAGAGCTTCGAGGATGGCGCGTTCGCTCTCAGTATAGATGATGTGGATCTCTACTTTCTCCGTCTGGAGAAACCGATATACGCGGTGGATGGCCTGCACGAAATCGTTAAACTTGTACCCGATGCCCAGGAATATGGCCTTATGGCAATGCCGCTGGAAGTTGCAGCCTGATCCTGATATCTCAGGTTTCGTCGCGAGGTACTTGATCCGGCCATGGGAAAAGTCGATAGTCCGTTGTTCCCTGATATCCAAGTCTTGCGTCCCGTACACCTCCATCGCCTCGGGCAAGGCCTTCTTGATAGCGTGACGCTCCGCTTCCAGGTCGTGCCAGATTATGAAATGGTCGTCCGGCGCAGCGGTGATGATCTCCATCATCTTGTCAATGCGCGTGTCAATACTGTCCCGCTTCTCCCGAGCCGCTTCTTTAAGTCCTTCGGCTGCGTCCCTGAATAGCTTGGTTTGCCCGTCCTTCTCGGCAGGTCCTGCCAGGTGGTCTACCGGTACCTCATGGTAAATGACTTCCATGGGGGGCAGGTCGTAGCCTTCATCAGAATGGCCAAGGTCGGACGGCTTGGTAACGAACAGTGCCCAGGTGGAAACCCACAACCAGAACTCCTCTTCCTTGTGTTTGTAAAGCGTGAGGTTGTTCGCCTGCGTGCTGTCACGTTGAAAGAACCGCGTCAAGGCCTGCCCGGTGTCCATCGCCTCCAGATATCCGGCATAATGGATCAGTTCCTTGTACTTGTTGGGTGATGGCGTGGCCGTAGCAACGAGCTTGTACGGCACACCCTTGAACAGATCCAGGAACGTCTGGTATGTTTTGCTGCCGAATGACCTGAGCACCGATGCTTCGTCAAGGCTGGATGCTGCCGTGAACTTCTTCGGGTCAATGTCGCCGTCGCGGACGCGCTCGTAATTGGTCAGAACAATGGAATGTTCCGCAGCCGATACCTCGGCCATGTTCCGCACATAGGGCGGACCCTTCATTCCGAGTAGGTGAACAGCATCCTGCACAAACTCCTGCTTGACGCCAAGGGGGAGCACGATCAGCGCCCGGCCTTTTTCCCGCGCTGAAACGATACGGGCAAATTCAAGCTGCTGGCTGGTCTTAGCGAGGCCGAATGACTCGAACAGCGCCCGGCGCCCTCCTTTGACCGCCCATACAACCGCATCCCTCGCATGGGGCTTCATAACCGGGTTGACCTCTTCCGGCTTGATGATGAACCCGGTGTCCTTGGCTATCTCGATCTTGGATTTCAGAAATTCGATGTAATCCATTATTTCCCTTTATCCTTTTCCGCAATACGGTCCTGGATGATCTCCAGGATGTAGCGGGTCATGTAGTGGTCCTGCTCTATCGCTGCCGGGTTCTTTTCCATCCGGCGCACCATTTCGTATTGGTAGCGCTCGGCGTCTCTCAGGGTGGTGGTTCTGATTTCAGTAGCCATGGTTTTCCAAAAACGAGATTGCGGTTTTACTTCCCTGCGCGATACACGTCAGCCACCCTATGGCAGACATGCCAGCGTGCCACTCCTGCTGATTCGCTGTTGCCGTCCCGGTGAGACTCTTCATTTCCAGCGCGACACCCTTAAACGCGAAATTTGGAGGTGTGGAGAATATCAGGAAATCAGCGGCCCCCGGTTCGAGCCCGAGCATCTTCAGCATGATTCCTTCCAAAAAGCTGCACTTGCGCTCGTTTGGGATATGCAGGAACTTGTATCCCTTCCAGCGGAGCCATTGAGCTACGGTGTACTGTTCTAGACCTTCATCTGTCAGATTGATCGTGTGCCGTCCGTACTGGACAGCATGTTTAAAGGCAGAGGCGCGTTTCTTTGGCGTCGCCTTTGCGTTGGCCGCTGTTATCGCCTGATGAAGAGAGTCAGGAGTGCCAGCATACCGGCGTGTATAATCAGAAAGATCCCTCTCGGACATTCTCATATCATCGACCTGCCTTTATTCCAGATGCGCAGAATCCCGTTTTGTTTGGCTTGTTTCTTGGTAATACCCTTCGCTACTCTTCGGCAGTCCATCTCCCGGCACATCTGGGGCTTGCGGTCTTGGATGATGCAACCGTATTCTCCCAGGTAGACGCATTCCCCGTTTGGCTTATGGGCAAGCATTAACTCACCCCTAAAATGTTCGTGGGGTTCGGTTTTGTAAACTCTGAATCTGTCAGCGGGGAGTAGCCTAATAGCGTCGTTGACGCAGCAGAGAGTACAGCCGTTGCATGGGACGATCATGTCAACGCCTCCACCGGAGCCGAAACGATGCCACCGGGATATTTCGCGCAAATCTCCTTGCCGCACTCGTCGTCCCGGTGGTATCGGCGGTCCATAAACTCCGTGTTGATCTTGTCGATCTCCATAGCGGAACGGGCTTCCCTTTCGGAAATAGCGGCTGTCCCATAGTACAAACGGCGGTAATGCTCGTAATCCACGCCCATGCAGAGAGCCATGCTCGGGCCGTCAAGTTTCGTGCGATTCTGGATTACTTGAAGTTCGATGTTGGTCATGTTGCTCATACAAAAGCCCTCTCGGATTTTTGATTTTGTACTGGCGTCCATTTGGGGAAAGGCGAAATTCCCGGCCTGTTACATCCCCGGCACTCGGGGTCTGTCTGCTTTTTCAGCTTGTGGTCGCAGTTGCCGCAATGGTTGCGCTGTAGGGTTATTGGGTTTGTCATAGTCAGTACCTCTCGAATATCTCTTCCAGCTTGGCGATCTGCTTCTCGGTCAGTGGATAAGGCCCGTCGATCTTCTCTTTCATGTCGAAGATGAAATGCTCTGCCCAATCGTTTTCAATGTGGCCACGGGCAACTTGGTCAACCAGCTTGTCAATCATCAGTTTGATTCGTGGGTTGTCGTCGATCATGCTGCCCTCAACATTCTGTCCAGCGGACTCTTCACCGCCGATTTCTTTTGCATGACGTGGGTATAGATCATGGTGGTATTCACTGACTTGGCCAAATCAGCGGGATAATCATTGTTATGTCACTAAATGTTGCTTCATCTGTTCGCCAATAAACCGCGTGTATGCCGGTGGTATTGCTTCGGACAATTTGCGGAGGTCAGTTATCCATATTCGGCTCCCATACTGTGTGGTCGCACTTCGGCGGAGTCAACTCCATGTTGCTCTCAAATAGTCTGTGCCGCCGCACGTCCAGCCCAAACATTGACCCGCAAAGGGTTATCGGTGCCAACAGTGGCGACCCTACCACGTTTTCCATTACATACGGTTTGCCGCTGGCTTGCAGCACATCCCTTGTCGGCTGAATGAGGTCTTCGTACCGCTCGGCAATATCTTTGCGGCAGTTTTTGTACTTCGTAAAGTGCTGGCAGGGTGGGCTTGCGTGAATCACATCAAATTTGTGGCCGTGTTCCTTCACGTACTCCAAAGCGTTTCCTTGCACGAACTCGAATGGGTATTCCTCTTGATGGTCGATGTCCACACCGACAACATCAAAACCCGCACGGTGGTAGCCAACCCCTGCACCGCCGCTACAACAGAATAAATCTAATAATCTCAATTTGTTCATCCTCCTTACGTGTCATAACAAAACGCTGGTGACGGTCTTCGCTGCGCTCGCCGCACAGCTAAAGCCATTAAACCGACTCTGCATAGTCCAGTGGGAGAACTGCCCTTAATGCTTCAATAGCGATAATATTACCGTCACTGTTTCCGACCCGATCACCGTTGCCAAGACACGCTAGTTTTTCCAACGCCGCTTTCAATATCTGGAAGGGTTCAGCTTCCGTCATGCAGACACAAGCAGCCTTACCCTCCACACGGTTGAATATCCAGCCGTAGCTATCAGGTGAGCATGAATCGCACACATTCTGCGCCAGTTCGGAAACTTCATTCTCCAGCCGATCTACCTGCTGGCTGAGATACATAATCCTGTCTCTCGCACCACAACAGACCGCTTCATGCTCCAGAGTGTCTCTAAACAGCATCCGCACTTTGGATGCCATTTCTAGGTCAGAAAGTTTGCCGTATGTCATGTCCTCTTTTTTAACGATGTCGCCGGTCATATCCAGCCCCCTGTAATTTTTAGATATTCTCGTATGCTTTCCAGTGTGAAAATACATTCTTGCATGGCTTTCCTTTCGCTGGTTTAACCAGGACGGTGGAAGCCGCCCGGTGAGGCCTGGCGGTTCACCGCCCAAGCCGTTATGCGTAAAAACATTTGCTGCATATCGGCTCTGTCACCATCACTGAATTGCCTTGTTTGTTCTTCGCTTCATACGTCTTCACATGCCCACTTAGTTCTTGTGGAGTTTGCGCCTTGCCACATACCCCGCAATCAACCTGTTTTATACCCGCCTTGCGCTGAACTTCCGCCCATTCGTGCCAAGCTAAATATCCATCTGGCGGAAGATCACCTGGCTTGAATGTTGGAGTAATGCAGAGTATTCCGTTTTTAATTGGTATGCATGTCACTGATTCGCTCCGATCCACCCGAACGCATAACCAAACGTTCGAGCCTATTCAGGCTCAACTCAAGCCGTTAAGCTTCCTTCTCCTTCTCGTTTTCCAGTTGCATTTTGAGGTCGTTCAGATAAGCATCAGACTTCCCTTCAAGATCCTGCTGGCAGCCGATCTTGTGGTTGGTCAGGGTGTCAATAATGTCG
>Ga0265327_10000750_pt1 | contig 50498 bp, 38 predicted proteins | sample 41621metaG_FD_202089 | JGI IMG/M metagenome (GOLD analysis project Ga0265327, IMG submission 202089) | Rhizosphere microbial communities from Carex aquatilis grown in University of Washington, Seatle, WA, United States - 4-16-21 metaG | ecosystem: Host-associated > Plants > Roots > Rhizosphere... | reverse complement strand
ATCGACAAGTTCTCCTACGGTGTCGCCGACCGCGGCGCGTCGATCCGCGTGCCGCACAGCTTCGTGAACAACGGCTACAAGGGCTACCTCGAGGACCGTCGGCCGAACTCGGCCGCCGACCCCTACTTGGTCGCCGGCCGCATCCTCAAGACGATCCAGACCGTCCCGACCGCCTGAGTCCGCCCGGAGGGCAAGACCTTCGCCGCCCGGCCTCACCGCCGGGCGGCTTTTTTGTGGTGTTGAGTTTGCCCGGGCCGGTCGAATTATCGCCTCATGAACTGGAAAGGCGTCCTCCCTGCCATCACCACCAACCTCAAGGCCGACCTCACCGTCGACCACGTCGCGCTCGTCGCCCACTGCCGCTGGATGATCGACAGCGGCTGCACGGGCATCGTCGCCTGCGGCTCATTGGGCGAGGCCGCCACGCTGAGCTTCGCCGAGAAGGTCGCCATCGTGCACACCTGCGTCGAGGCTGTCGGCGGCCGCGCGCCGGTCGTGCTCGGCATCGCCTCGCTCAGCACAGCCGAGGCCGTCGCACTGGCCAAGGCCGCGGAACAGGCCGGCGCGCAGGGCCTGATGGTGCTGCCGCCTTACGTCTATGCCAGCGACTGGCGCGAGATGAAGGCGCATGTCAGCGCCGTGATCCGCGCCACGAAGCTCTCGTGCATGCTCTACAATAATCCGCCGGCTTACAAAACGGATTTCCTCCCGGAGCAGATCGTGGAGCTGGCGGCGGAGCATCCCAATCTGCAGGCCGTGAAGGAATCCAGTGGCGACATTCGTCGCGTCACCGCGCTCCGGGCGCTCCTTGGCCGCCGGCTCGACATCCTCGTCGGCATGGACGACGCCATCGTCGAGGGCATCAACGCCGGCGCAGTCGGCTGGGTCGCGGGCCTGGTGAACGCCTTTCCCGCCGAGTCGGTCGCGCTCTTCGACTACGCCAGCCGTGGCGACAAGGTCCGCGCGGCCGCGCTCTACACCTGGTTCCTCCCGCTGCTGCGGCTCGATACGGTGCCGAAATTCGTCCAGCTGATCAAGTGGGTGCAGGCCGAGGTCGGCAAGGGCGCGCCGCACGTCCGTCCGCCGCGGCTGATGCCCGCCGGCGCCGACCTGGACCACGCCGTCGCCGTGCTGGCGAAGGCGCTGAAGGACCGGGCGGATCTGTGACTTTCAGGTCATTTTGGGTGCAGGGTGGCGGTCAATCCCGCCGGATCGCCACCCCCGGCTTGCGCCGGGTTCATGATGACATAACAGTTTCCCCATGAAACCTGACGGCGGCTCCCTCATCGGCTTTGGTTCAACCGGTCCCGGCGGCGCGGAATTCCAGGCCTTTGATCCGGCTCGCGGCGTGCCGGTCGAGCCGCGCTTCAGCTCGGCCTCGGTGCCGGACGTGACCCGCGCGGCCGAGCTGGCCGCCGCTGCCGCACCGGTCTGGGCCCGGCTTCCCGGGGCGCAGCGCAACCGCTTCCTTCGACTGATCGCTGACAGTCTGGAGGCGAAGTCCGCCGATCTCGTCGCGCGGGCGCTGCTGGAGACCGCTCTGCCCGAGGCCCGGTTGAAGGGTGAGATCGCCCGCACCGCCGGCCAGCTGCGGCTCTATGGCGACGCGGCGCAGCGGGGCGACTGGCTGGACGCGCGGATTGAGACGGCGTCGCCCGACCGCAAGCCGCTGCCGAAGCCCGACCATCGTTCGATGTTCCGCGGCATCGGCCCGGTGGTGGTTTTCGGCTCCAGCAATTTCCCCTTCGCCTACTCGGTGGCGGGGGGCGATACGGCGTCGGCCTTTGCCGCGGGCTGCCCGGTGATCGTCAAGGCGCACCCGGCGCACCCGGGCACGAGCGAGCTCGTCGGCCGGCTGATCCTCCATGCGGTCCGCGAATGCGGGCTGCCCGAGGGGACGTTCTCGCTGCTCTTCGACGCCGGTTTCACGATCGGACAGGAACTCGTGCAGCATCCCCTCGTCAAGGCCGTCGGCTTCACCGGGTCGGTGGCGGGCGGGCGGGCCTTGGCGGACCTGGCGGCGGCGCGACCGGAGCCGATCCCGGTCTATGCGGAGATGGGCAGCATCAACCCGGTGTTCATCCTGCCCGGAGCCGTCGCCGAGCGTCCGGCGGCCCTGGTGGAAGGCCTGTATGCCTCGGCCATGGTCGGCGTCGGTCAATTCTGCACCAATCCCGGGCTCATCGTGCTCCAGCGGAGCCCGGCGGCGGAGCAATTCGTGCGCGACCTGGCGGCGCGGCTGGCCGCGACGCTCGAGGGCGTGATGCTCACCCCGGGGATCCGGAAAAATTTCACGGCCAACACGACGGCGCGCTCGCACCAGCCCGGCGTCAGGGTGCTGGCGCAGGGCAACGCGGTTTCCCTGTGCAGCGCCGCGCCGGTCTGGTTTGAGACCGGGGCCAAGGAATTCCTCGGCAACCATGAGCTGGCGAAGGAGATCTTCGGCCCGAGCTCCGTGGTGGTGTGGTGCAAGGATCGCGCCGAAATGCTCGCGGTCGCCCGCCAGCTCGAGGGAAACCTCACGGCCACGATCCACGCGGCGGGCGCCGAGGCGAAGGAGCAGGCGGACCTGGTCGACCTCCTCGCGGAGAAGGCCGGCCGCGTGATCCTCAACGGGTTTCCGACGGGACTCGAGGTGAGCCCGGCCATCGTGCACGGCGGGCCGTATCCCGCGACGAGCGACGGCGGCCGCAGCACGTCGGTCGGCACGCGGGCGCTCAACCGCTGGGCGCGGCTGGTGTGCTACCAGGGTTTTTCCGAGGACCTGCTGCCGCCGGAGCTGCAAAGCGCGAACCCGCTCGGCTTGCGCCGGCTCGTGAACGGCGAGTGGACGCAGGCGCCGCTGGCCTAGCGGCCTATCGCCGGGTTCAGCCGCACGGCCTCCCGGTAGTGCACGTTCGCCTCGGCCGTCCGGCCGAGTGAACGCAGCGCGAGGGCGGCATTCAGGTGCCCTTCGGCGAAATTGGGGTCGAGCCCCAGCGCGGCCTCGAACTGGACCAGGGCCTCGGCCGGCCGGCCATTGGCGGCGAGCGCCCGGCCGTAGGTGTTGCGCATGTCGGTCGAGCTGGGCGCCAGCCGAATGGCCTTTTCAAAATGAGACCGGGACTCGTCGAACCGCTCCGAGAGCATCAGGCCGATGCCCCAGTTCAGTTCCACCGCGGGATCGGCCGGGGCGAGCCGCGCCGCCGCGGTGAAATGCGCGATCGCCTCCGCCGTCCGTCCGCTTGTGGCCAGCGCGAGGCCGAGGTTGCGGTGGGCGAGGGCGTAGTTTGGCTGGAGCTGCAACGCGCGCTCCAGACGCGGGATCGCCTCGGCCGGTCGCTCGAGCTGCACCAGGTCGTCACCGAGGTTGTTGAGCGCCTCGGGATAGTCGGGCCGGAGTTCCAGCGCCTTCAGCAGATGCGGGACGGCCTCTTCCACGCGGCCGGCGTTGGTCAGTGCCATGGCCAGGTTGTTGTGCGCCATCCAGCAGAAGGGGTTCTTCGCGAGCGTGGTTTCGTAGAGCGTGAAGACGTCGCGATACATCGCACTCTGGACCCAGGTCAGGCCGCCGAGCACGGCCAGCAGGACGGCGCCAGCGGCGATCCGGGCGGCTGCAGGCAGCCGGGCCGATAGTTGGGCGAACCCGGCGGCAACCAGGGTGAACACGGCCAAGCTTGCGAGATACTGAAAATGGTCCGCGACGTAGGAAAAAAGGAACGGGTAGATGTTGATGAACCCGAGGACCGGAAAGAGCGTGCCTGCGAAGATCAGGGCGGCCGCCAGCGGCGCTCGCGAGCGCCGTTGCCACCAGAGCAGCGTGCCCAGCAGGCCGAGCCCGGCCACGGGAAACAACCATTGCCACCAGACTCCGGCGTCCACGGTCCAGCGCGGATAGATGAAGATGAGATCGGCCGGCCAGGCGAGCCGGCCGAGGTAGAACCAGAACACCCGCCCCGCCAGCAGGCAGCGCTGAACCAGACCCAGGTCAAAGTCCGCTCCCTGGGCGCCAATGAGGGCGTGCTCGAAATGAGCGGTAAATAGGCCGGACGCGGCGCCGAGTGCCAACCACGGTAGCAGGGGCAGGACATCGCGCTTCCAATCCAGTCGTCCGCGCCGCCACCAGAAGATCACCAGCAGGGCCGCCGGCAGCGTGGCGGTGACCGTCTTGGTCAGCAGGGCCAGCAGGAACAGTCCGCCCGCCGAAAGGTAGTGACGGGAAGACCGGCTCTCGTCGAAGCGCAGGTAGGCGAGCGCGGCGGCCAGGTAGAAAACGGCCGAGAGCGTGTTCTTCTGTTCGGCGATCCAGGCGACGGACTCCACGCAGACCGGGTGCAAGGCGAAGAGCAGCGCGGCGAACCAAGCCCCGGGGACGGCCAAGCGGCGCAGCAGCGTGCCGAACAGGCCGGCGGCGGTGGCGTGGAGGAGAACATTGACGAAGTGATATCCAGGCGTGGCGTCACCCCAAAGCCGGTGCTCGATCCAGAAGGCCGAGTGGAGCAGCGGGTAGTATTGCTGCGTGGCGCCAATCTCGAACCAGATGCGGAACAGGCCGTCCCAGGAACGCAGGTCGGCCCGGGTCACGTGCCCGGCGTCGTCCCACAACAGCGTGCCGTTGAGCGCAGGCAGATAGGCGATGAAGCTGAGCGCGAAAACCGCGGCCCAGAGCCAGCCGGCCGGCCACGGTCCGCCGGTCGCCGGGGCCGGCGGGGAGACGGGGGAAGGGACGCGGGGGCGGGCCATTGGGAGCTAGGGCCGTCTAAGAATTGTTGTAGCCGGGGTCGCTGACCCCGGACCTTGGAAGCTGCGACTGCAATAACCCCGACCGGGGTCAGCGACCCCGGTTACAGAATTTTTTAGACCGCTGTAGGGTGTGTTTGCAAAGCCCACCACACCCTGTCGCTTCGCGCCACCCCTCTCCAAGAGGGGACCCGATCCTCGCCGGCTCTGCCTTGGTTTCCCTCTGGAGAGGGGTGCCCCCGGGGCGGGGTGTGGCAGGAGGCCCATTTCCCGACTCAATTTGGTGCGGCGACATTTTGCAAACACGTCGTCACTAAAAAGCGCGGGGCAAAACCCGCGATACTAATCCGCCGGCGGCGGGTGCGGGGAAAAGAAAATCGCCGCCACCTTGCGGTGGCGGCGATGAGGATCGATTCGCGAACAGCCGGGACTTCGTTCAGAAGTCCAAGGTCGTCGTGAACATGAACTGCTGCGGGTCGACGATGCGGTAGGTCGAGATGCTGCCGTCCGGGAAGGCGCCCACGGGCTGCAGGCGTCCGGTCTCGCCCAGGTTCGTCACGTTGAAGGCGAAGGTCGCACCGATCTTGTCGCGCCAGATCTTGGTCTTGTAGTTGATGAAGGCGTCGACGTAGTAGTGCGCCTTGTCGTAGATCGGGCGGTTGGGATCGAGGTCGGTGATGATGGCGGGCAGGGACTGGACGCCGTAGTAGCCGATGGCGCCCTTGTCCTCCCAGCGGAGGGCTCCGCCGACGTTCACGTGCTTGAGCCAGCGGTTGTCGGTGATACCCGCGAGTTGGTAGGCCGTGCTGGCGCGGAACGCGTAGCGGCGGACCTGCGGGTTGGACTTGCCCTCCTGGGCCTTGATGATGCCGTAGGGCGCGCCGACGAAGGCCTGGAAGTTTTCCGACGGGCTCTGGCCGGTGGCGCTATAGTGGTGGAGCCACCACAGGTGATTCGGGTTACCACCGGCGTTATTGTCAGCAGTGACCGTTGCGGCGGACCAGAGCGTCGCGTCGGTGCTCCAGGTCGGATCCACAATGGTGGTCCAGATCGGCATGCGCTGGGCGATCCAGTCGGCGAGCGTCTTGGACACGTTGAGGTCGACGGCCCTGGTGTCGGTGACGGAGGCGCTGACCGTCCAGTAGTGGTTCGGGTTGATGTTGATCTCGATTTCCGTGCCCTTCGACTCGATGTCGTTGGTCGTGCCGATCGGCGGGTTCGGCAGGAAGATGAAGTCCAGCTGCTGCTGCGACAGGCCCATTTCCTTCACGACCTCGGCGTTGACCTGGTCGGTTGTCCAGGACGGGTTGTTCGCGGTCACCCACCGGATGACGTTCGGCTGAAGGTTGATCGGCGGGGTCGCGGGGGTGGCGCCGTTGATGGCCACGTCGGTGCGGGTGACGCGCTGCGCCATCGTGCTGGCGTCGCCGTTCTGGGAGTTCTTCTGGTAGTTGTCGAAGTGCGTGGCGCGGATGACAACCTTGCCGTCGAACAGGGTCAGGCCCAGGCCGAAGCTCTTGTCCGAACCGGTGGGGTTCGGGAGCAGGTGCTGGTAGAGATCCTCCGCCGGGTTGGTCGGCAGGAAGCTGTCCGAGCGGTTGCTGTTCACCGACAGACCGTTGAGTATCATGCCGAGGAAACGGGAGCCGCCGTTGACGCTGCCCGTGAGGCCATTGGCGAACTTCGTGTCCGAGAAGGGGCGAAGGACGAACTGGATGTTGGTGGTGCGGCCGCCGTTGTCGAAGACCGTGGGCGACCAGCCGTTGATGAGGGCGGGATTGAAGGTCGCGCCGTCCGAGTTGAGAAACGCGCCCGTCGGATTGCCGGGCGTGCCGAACTGGGTGAAGACCTGGTCATAGCGCGCGCCGAGTGTCGTGACCAGGCGGTCGTCGAGGAGGTGGCTTTGCACCACGCTGCCGACGGTCTTGAGCACTATCTTGGTGTTGAAGGTGCCGCCGGACTTGTCCGCGCCCACCTGCTCGAGGATCAGGTTCTGGTTGTTGAAAACACCCGTGGCGGAATTGCCCCAGACATAGGGGTAGCTGCCGTAGCTGAAGTTGCCCGGGGCATAATCGACGTTGTTGCCGACCTTGTCACCGACGTAGAAGCGGTAGAGATTGGACGTGGCGGAAATGAGCGCCGGTGTGCCGCTCGGGGCGGACTGGGTGCCCAGGTAGGTGCCGGCGGGAATCCACGAAGCGCCGGCGAGTCCGTCGCGGTAGGAATACTGGCGGTTCACGCGGTATTTATATTCCCCATAGGCGGTCGCCTGGATCCAGCCGAGGTGCTTGAGGAAGTTGTCTTGCTGCGTCAGGTCGAGGCGGTAGGCCAGCTGGGCGCGCGAAGTGTCCCACTTGGCGGGCGAGTAGACGGTGCGCGGCTTGTCCTCGGCGATGTAGGGGCGGAGGAAGAACGGATTCGGCGTGCCGTCGAGCAGGCGCTCGTTCACGTCGACCGTGAGCTGGCCGGACTGGCCGTTGTCGTTCGCGATGCCGAGCAGGTTGCGGGCCCAGCGCTGCGAGTCCTCGCGCATGAACGCGGCCTGGGCGACCAGGGTCTGGGTGGAGGTGTTGATGAACGATTGGTCGATCTTGACGTTCGATGTGATGGCGCGGTCCCAGAAGCTGTTGGGCGCCGACAGATTGATCGAGGACCAGTCGTAGATGCTCTTGTCGCTGATGGTCGGCGTGGTGTTGAAGAGGAACTGGGCGAAGGGACGGGGCGCCGTGCCGGAGAAAACCGCGCCAGCGAGGGAGGACGGCTGGAGATAGCGGGCGGCCTGGAGGGTCGCCTGGGTGGGACCTACGGTGCTGGTCGTGCCGCGCGCGGCCGCCCAGTAGGCGAGGCCGTTCTGATCAATGAACATCTGGCTGTCGCTGTTGCCGAGATAGCTGGCGGTGAAGACATCCGGGCCGTTATAGGTGGCGGCGGTAACCACCGCGCGGACCGTGCCGTCGGAATTGTGGATGGTCTGCGTGACCGGGTCCCAGGTCGGCTTGCCTTGAGAGATCCAGTAGGAAATACTATCGCGCGGGGGCAGGGCGTTCGGCCGGTTGCCGTAGCCATGGTAATAGAACATGAAGGCGCTGATGGTCGTGTTCTTGAACGGCTTGTATTTGATCATCGCGTTGTAGCGCTCGGTCTTCACGCCGGAGGGCTTGCGCACGTAGGCGTCCTCCTGGTAGACGGCGCTCCCGCGGATGGCCAGTTTGTCGCCGATCAGCACGTCGTTGAAGTCGAGGCTGGAGCGATAGCCGCCGTAGCTGTCGACGCGGAACTGCACCTGGGTGCGGTTCCGGGTCAGGTTGGCGGCGGCTGGCACCTGATTGACGGTGCCGGAGGGGTTGCCGAGGCCGAACACGTTGGCGTTCGGGCCGCGACTTACCTCAAGGGAATCAATGGTGGTCGGGTCGATCGGCGTGCGGTTCATCGTCTCGATGTTGTCGAGGGCGACGTTGGCCGGGGCGATGCCGCGGATGCGGTTGGCGCCGGTGGGATTCAACGATACGTTGTCCGAGAGACTGCCGTTGCGGTCGAGGGTATAGTCGGTGAAGGTGCCCGTGCCCTCGGTGCCCGCGACGTAGCGGAAGACGTCGTTGATATCGAGCATGCCGAAGTCCGACATCTGCTCCTTCGTCATAACCGTGATCGACGACGCCAAGTCGTCGAGCTTCGTGTTGAAGCGCGTGCCGGACATCGTGTTGGCCGCGTAGTAACCCTTGTTATTCGCCGTTACCTCGAAAGGGGACAGCGTGACGACATCCTTGTCGGCCGCGGTGTCGGAAGCCGTGCCCGCGGTGGTTTCCACCGGGACGGGCTTCTTGGTTTCTTCATGCGCAGTAGCGGCGACGGAAGGCGCGGCCGCGGTCTGCGCGAAGTTTTGGGCGGTGCCGATCAGGCACAGTTGCGCTAGGGTCAGCCAGCGCAACGACTGGAACAGTCGATTGCTTGTGTTCATGTAGGGTAAAAACAGTTACGGGGGGTAGGGGGCCGGACGCCCAGTTCATGAGTGTTTTGGGGCCCGGTGACAACGTCATTAATGAACCCCACGTTCATTAGTGAAAAACTTACAACCTTGCTCCGGAGGCAGTTTCGACGCCTCCAAAGCGGCAGATCGCTCAGCGGAGCTTGCCTGCTTCGTGCCGGATGGCCCGCTGGTAAGCGGTGAGGCCGGGGTCCTCGGTCGTGTCGCACAGGGTCTCGAGCGCGAGGCGCAGGGCCTCGGCGGATTTTCCCTGGGCGTGGAGCGTGAGGGCGAGGAAGGCGGCGAACTCGGGGTTGTCGGGAAACTGCAGCTGGCCGGAACGCAGCACCTCGGCGGAGCGCTCAAGCTGGCCGAGCGCCCGGAGCGTGGAGCCGAGGCCGATCAGCGCGCCAGAGAGTTCGTTCGGCGCCAGCCCGAGGGCGACGGCCTTCTCATAGAACGGCAGCGCTTCCTCCGCGCGCCCGAGCACGTCGCAGGTCCACGCCAGCTGGTAGTTGATCTCGGCGACGTTCGCGTGCGCGGCGTCGAGCTTCCTGAGCCGGGGCAGGATCTCCGCCGACTGGCCGTAGGCGCGCGCACCGACGATGGCCGAGAGTTCTTCTTTCCAGTCAGACATGGGCTTAATTTACCACGAAGGACACGAAGCTCACGAAGGTGAAACCGACCGGATGGTTTTGGACTTCGTATCCTTCGTGCGCTTCGTGGTTAGTCAGACTTTCGACGGCTGATTGTTGGTCGGCGCAGCGGCCACCTTCTTCTCGGGCAGGGCGCGGGTGGCGACCTCCTGCCGGAAGCGGGCGATGACGTCGTCGACCTTCAGCACGCCCTCGTCGCCCTTGGCGCGGGAGCGGACGGAGACGCTGGCGGCCTCCGCCTCCTTCTGGCCGAGCACGAGGACGTAGGGCACCTTCTCGATCTCGGCGCGGCGGATCTTGGCGCCGAGCTTGTCGGAGTGGGTGTCGAGTGTCACGCGCAGGTCGGCGGCGAGGAGCTGCGTGTGCAGCGCCTGGGCATAGTCGAGGACTTTGTCGCTGATCGGCACGATGCGGACCTGCTCGGGCGCGAGCCAGAGCGGGAAGTCGCCGCCGAAATGCTCGATGAGCACGCCGCAGAAACGCTCCATCGAGCCGAAGGGCGCCCGGTGGATCATGACGGGGCGGTGCGACGCGTTGTCGGCGCCGATGTAGGTGAGGTCGAAGCGGACCGGCAGGTTGTAGTCGACCTGCACGGTGCCGAGCTGCCACTCGCGGCCGATGACGTCCTTGATGACGAAGTCGATCTTCGGGCCGTAGAAGGCGGCCTCGCCGGGCTCCTCGGTGAAGGGCACGCCGAGGGTCTTGGCGGCCTCGCGGCACGCGGCCTCGGCCTTGTCCCACTGCTCGGGGTTGCCGGTGAACTTCGTGCTGTCGGGATCGCGGGTGCCGACGCGCACGCGGTAGTCCTGCATGCCGAGCGTCGTGAGGACGGTCTTCACGAGCGAGAGGCAGCCGAGCATTTCCTTGGCGACCTGGTCCTCGGTGCAGAAAAGGTGGGCGTCGTCCTGCGTGAAGCCGCGGACGCGCGTCATGCCGTTGAGCTCGCCAGACTGCTCCCAGCGGTAGACGGTGCCGAACTCGGCGAGGCGCACCGGCAGGTCGCGGTAGGAATGCGGCTGCGAGGCGAAGATCTTGATGTGGTGCGGGCAGTTCATCGGCTTCAGGAGAAAGCCGTCGATGAGCTGGTCGTCGGGGAGGACGCGGTCCTTGGCGATCGTCTCCTTGCCGGTGAGCTTGTTGACCTTCTCCGCGAGGTGCGAGGAGACGGCGTCGATGCGGTTCGACATTTCCGAGCAGGAGCAGCCGGAGGAGATGAGCTGGTCGAGGTAGTCGCGCTCGACGACGGGCGGGAACTGCGATTCCTTGTAGTAGGGAAAGTGGCCGGAGGTCTTGTAGAGCGCGAGGCGGCCGATGTGCGGCGTGAAGACCTGCGAATAGCCCTGCTTCTTCAACTCGCCGGAGATGAAGTTCTGCAGCTCCTGGCGAAGGATGGAGCCGTTCGGCGTCCAGAGGATCAGGCCCTGGCCGACGTCCTCGTCGATGTGGAAAAGCTTCAGTTCCTTGCCGAGCTTGCGGTGGTCGCGGAGCTTCGCCTGCTCGAGCTGCACGAGGTAGTTGGCGAGTTCCTCCTTGGTCGGGAAGGCGGTGCCGTAGATGCGCTGGAGCTGCTTGTTGGTCTCGTCGCCGCGGTGGTAGGCGCCGGCGATGGAGAGGAGCTTGAAGGCCTTCAGTTTGGCCGTGTAGCGGATGTGCGTGCCGGCGCAGAGGTCGGCGAACTCGCCGTTGGTGTAGAACGAGATTTTCTCGCCCTCGGGGATGTCGGCGAGGCGGCCGAGCTTGTAGCGTTCCTGGCCGCGGGACTTGATGATCTCGACGGCCTCCTCGCGCGAGACCTCCTTGCGGTCGAAGCGCTGGTTCTCGTCGGCGATCTTCTTCATCTCGGCCTCGAGCCGGGTCAGGTCCTCGGCCGTCAGCTTGTGGTCGAGGTCGATGTCGTAGTAGAAGCCGCTGTCGGTGGGCGGGCCGATGTCGAGTTTGGCGTCTGGGAAAAGACGGAGGACGGCGGTCGCCAGCACGTGGGAGGCCGAGTGGCGGAGTTCTTCTAACGGTGTCATCGACATGGCTGTGGTTGGTTGTGGCCTGCCTACGATTGCAGGGCCGAAGGGACATTTGGCGACAGGGAAGGGGCGGGTGTCAAGCCGGGCTATGTCAGAAGGGAATGGTCAGCATCAGGCCCTTGTCGCCCTTGATCCAGAGCTTCACGGATCCCGAGCGATTTTCCCAAATCGTGCCGGTGCGGAAGAATTCCTGTAATTTGGGTTCCTTGGGCGGAGGCGAGGGCAGCTGGGGTGTTTTCTTTTCCCTCACTACCATATCCGGGAGATCGAGGACTTCCTCGGAAGTGGTGGCTGGTGAGCTTAGCGTTGGCTTGACCGGCTCCGTCCCTTTGCGGACGCGGATATCCTGTTGGATCAGGCGGAGTGACTCGCTTTTCACATCGCGGGTGACCGGCTCCGGCAAAAGTTCGGCGCCGGGCAATTCGGTGGACGACAATGCTCCAAACAGGTAGACGAGAGCCGCGTGGCGCGGGCGCATCAGGATTAGACCGATGCCCGCTGAAAAGTTCATTTTCCCCGTCCTACTTCTTCACCGGTTCGAGGGTATAGCCGTCCTTGCGGTCGAGCATGGACCAGCCGGCGGCGGTCAGTTCCTTGCGCATCGCATCGGCGCCGGCAAAATCCTTGGCCTGCTTCGCGGCCCAGCGCTTCTCGGCGAGGGCGGTGATCTCGGCGGGCGCGGCGGCCTTCGGTGCAGCGGCCGCGTTCAGATCGAGGCCGAGGGCAAACATCGCGCGGTCAAATGAGGCCGCATCCACTTCGCCGGCATGGCGGTTCACGATCGTGAACAGGGCGCCGAGGGCGGCGGGTGTGTTGAGATCGTCGTGCAGCGCCTGCAGCACCGGCCCGAAGGCGTCGTGCGAAAGGCCCGCGCCGGACAGGAGGGTAGCGCGGAAGTTTTTCAGCGTTGTCAGGGCGCTCTCCGCCGCGTGCATCGAGTCCAGCGAAAAACTCAGCTGCTTGCGCGGGTGGCCCATCAGCAGGGCGTAGCGCAGCGCCATCGGGCTGAAGCCCTTCGCGACGAGCTCGTCCAGCGTGTAGAGGTTGCCGAGCGACTTGCTCATCTTCTTGCCGTCCACGAGGAGGTGCTCGCTGTGATACCAATGGTGCGAGAACAACGTGCCGTTGCAGCACTGGCTCTGGGCGATCTCGTTTTCGTGGTGTGGGAAAAGCAGGTCCACGCCACCGGTGTGGAGGTCGATCGTGTCGCCGAGATGTTTCTTGCTCATCGCGCTGCACTCGATGTGCCAGCCGGGCCGGCCGCGACCCCAGGGGCTCTCCCAGGCGTTGGCGCCGTCGTCGGGCTTGTGGGACTTCCAGAGGGCGAAGTCGCTGACGTCCTCCTTCTCGTCGGCGTCGGCCGCCGCGGCCTTGAGGGCGCTGCCAACCTGGAGCTCGCGCTCCTTGACGCGCGAGAGCGCGCCGTAGCCGTCGAAGGAGCTGACCTTGAAGTAGACGGAGCCGTCGGCGGCACGGTAGGCGTTACCCTTCTGCATGAGCACGTCGATCATGTCGACCTGCTCGCGAATGTGGCCGGTGGCGGTGGGTTCGACATGCGGCGCAAGGCAGTTCAGCGCGGTGCAGTCGGCGTGAAACTTGTCGGTCCACAGCTTCGTGACCTCGGCCAGCGGGCGCTTCTCGTCCTGTGCGCGCTTGATCGTCTTATCGTCGACGTCGGTCAGGTTGCGCACGTGCTTCACCTTGCCGGGGAACTCGAGCTCGAGCAGCCGGCGGATGACGTCGTTGACCACAAAGGTCCGGAAGTTCCCGATGTGCGCCGGCGCGTAGACGGTCGGGCCGCAGTTGTAGAAGCGATAGATGCCATCCTTCTGCGCGGGCTTGAGCTCGAGCAGCTGGCGGGTGAGGGAGTCGTAAAGGCGGAGGGCCATGAAAGGGAAGGGGCTAGGTCAGAGGAAAAAACCGGCTTTGGCAAATCCGGCGTGCGGCATTCCGTGGGACCCGCGGACGGCGCCGCCTATTCCGGGAAAACCGCACAAAATGACCAGCTTCCCGCAACAATTGGATGGCCCGGTTTGAGGGGGCATGCTTAACTATGGGCTCAACTTTATGGCCACTCCCTCCGCCCTGAACCTGACCCACCGCCCCCGCCGCCTGCGCCGGCACGCCAGCCGCCGCTCGCTCGTCACTGAGACCTTCCTGCGGGCGGAGGACCTGATCGCCCCGCTCTTCGTGGTCGACGGCAAGGGCGCGCCCGAGCCCATCGCGTCGATGCCCGGCGTCAGCCGTTTCAACATCACGGACCTGGTGAAGGAATGCGCCGAGCTCCACGCCCTTGGCGTGCCGGCGGTCGCCCTGTTCCCCAAGCTCGATCCGAAGCTCAAGGACGCCAACGGCACCCACGCGCTCAACAAGCAGACCCTCGTGCTCCGCGCCGTCCACGCCGTGAAGACCGCCGTGCCGGAGCTGACGGTCATTACCGACGTCGCGCTCGATCCCTACACCAGCCACGGCCACGACGGCGTGCTGAACGCGGCCGGCGACGACGTCGACAACGACCGCACGGTCCAGATCCTTTGCAAGATGGCGGTGATGCAGGCGGCCGCCGGCGTCGATTTCGTGGCGCCGTCGGACATGATGGACGGGCGCATCGGCGCGATCCGCAAGGCGCTCGACGCCGCGGGCTACACCGATACCGGCATCCTGGCCTACTCGGCGAAATACAACTCGGCCTACTACGGCCCGTTCCGCGACGCCGTCGGCAGCGCCAAGGCCGCGGGCACGCGCCTGCTGAGCAAGGCCACCTACCAGATGAACCCCGCGAACCGGCGCGAGGCCGTCCGCGAGATGCAGCTCGATGTGCAGGAAGGCGCCGACATTGTGATGGTGAAGCCCGCCGGCCTCTATCTCGACATCATCCGCGAGGTGCGCAACAGCACGCAGCTGCCGGTTGCGGCCTACCAGATTTCCGGCGAATATGCGCAGATCCACGCGGCGGCCCAGCTCGGCTGGCTCGACCTCGCGCGCTGCCGCGACGAGTCGCTCCTCGCCATCAAGCGCGCCGGCGCCGACATGATCCTGACCTATTTTGCGAAGGACGTCGCGAAGGCGCTGAAGGGGTAGGGTGCGGACTCCGCTCCGCGCCTTTGGGTGGGGCAGGCCTTACGCCCGACTATGAGCGCGCCATGTCGGGGATGAACCCCGACCTACAAAAGCAGCCGCGGCGGCGAAGGGACTCGCCGCCCTACCGTTTCCACAGCGCCCGCGTCAGCACGATGTGGCCGAACAGCGCTCCTCCGACGCACACGGGGCCGATGAAGGCGTAGGGCAGGTGGAAGGCCAGTTGCAGCGGGGGCTGGACGCCCCAGCCGAAGGGGACGGGTGACGAGAGCACGGCCACGCGGATGACATTCAGGAGCAACGCGAATCCTATACCGTTAAAGATGCGGGCGAGCACGGGGTGGCGCGAGGCCAGCGGCGCGCAGACGAGTGCGAGCACACCGCTGACAATGTCCAGATTCTGCCCGGTCCAAGTCATCGTGTTCGGAATGACCCCTTGCGCGACCCACCCGTGCAGCACGAGTTCCAGCGGCAGGCGGAAGGTTTGGAAGGCCACGAGCGCAGTCAGCGGAACGGCGGACGACATCCGCCGGCCGACCGGGGAAAGACCGAGCCCGATCCAGACAACGAGGATCGGAAGGAAAAAGAGGGGCAGGCCGCCGGCCGGCAGGGAACTCATCTTGCCGCTCGCGATCAGCGCCGCCAGCGCTCCGAGCCAGAGACAGAGTCCGCCCGCGGCGAGCGCAGTGACCGTCACGGAGCGGAAGGTGCGTTGGACGGCCCAGAGCAGCGCGGCGGCCACGGCGAGCACGATCGCCACGAAGGCGGCGAGCGAGCCGGGGCTGGCGGGATGGAAATCCATCGGATCAGATGAGAGCTGCGAGTTGAGGATTGAGAGGTTCGACCACGATCAGCCGGGACCTTGCTTCTGGGCTGTCAACTCTCAGCTCTCAACTGCCTTTGCCGGCCTAGCCTTTCGGCTGGTTCAGTTTCGAGTGCCGGACGCTGTAGCCGAAGTAGACGGCGAACCCGATGGCCATCCAGATGGCGAGCCGCAGCCACGTGTCGACCGGCAGCATATACATCTGCAGGAGACAGGTGCCAACGCCGAGGATGGATACCAGCGGCAGCAACGGCGTGCGGAAAGGGCGGGGCAGGTCGGGGCGCTTGATGCGCAGGATCCAGACTCCCGCGCAGACCAGGGCGAAGGCCATCAGCGTGCCGATGGAGATCAGCTCGCCCAGCAGGTCGAGCGGCAGCAGGCCGGCGACGATGGCGCAGACGACGCCCGTCAGGATGGTGGTGACGTAGGGCGTGCGGAAACGCGGATGGATCTTGCTGAACGAGGGCGGCAGCAGGCCGTCCTTGGCCATCGAGAAGAAGATGCGCGGCTGGCCGAGGAGCGAGACCAGGCAGACCGAGGTCAGGCCGGCGATGGTGGCGATCTCGATGCTGATGCGCAGCCAGCCGGGGGCGTGCACCTGCTGGAGGGCGAAGATGAACGGCGCGTCGACGTTGAGGCCGGTGTATTTGACCATGCCGGTCAGCACGGCGGAGACGCCGATGAAGAGCAGCGAGCAGACTGCCAGGCAGCCCAGCAGGCCGATGGGCATGTCGCGCTGCGGGTTCCTCGCCTCCTGTGCCGCGGCGGACACGTTGTCGAAGCCGACATAGGCAAAGAAGATGACCGCGGAGCCCTTGAGCACGCCGCTCCAGCCGAACTCGCCGAAGGTGCCGTTGTTGGGCGGAATGAAGGGCGTCCAGTTGGCCGCCACGATGGCGCGGTGGCCGAGCATCCACCAGAGGCCGTAGCCGATGAGCACCACCAGGACGCCCACCTTCACGAAGACCATCGAGTTGTTGAAGTTCGCGGACTCCTTGATGCCGACGACGAGCACCACGGTGAGCAGCAGCGAGATGAAGACCGCGGGCAGGTTGATCAGGGTGCCCGTCGTGACCAGCGGGTGGTATTCGTAGACGAAACCCAGCAGGTGGGTGGTCACGGTCTGCGTCCGGTCGATGGCGAAGGGCGCCGAGCCGATGGTGGCGGGGATGTGGATGCCGAACCACGGTTCGGCGAGGAACTCCTGGATCGCGCCCGACCAGCTGACGGCCACGGCGGCACCGGAGAACAGATATTCGAGGATGAGATCCCAGCCGATGATCCAAGCGAGGAATTCGCCCATCGTGGCGTAGGTGTAGGTGTAGGCGCTGCCCGCCACGGGGATCATCGTCGAGAACTCCGCGTAGCACAGGCCGGCGAAGAGGCAGGAGATGCCGCAGAGGATGTAGGAGATGACGATCGCCGGGCCCGCGTAGTTGGCGGCGGAGGTGCCGGCGAGGACGAAGATGCCCGCGCCGACGACCGAGCCGATGCCGAGGCTGATCAGGTTGAGCGGGCCCAGCTCGCGCTTCATCCCGTGCTCGCCGGTCGACTCCGACTGGGCGATCAGGGTCGCGACGGGCTTGGTCTGGAAGAGCTGCATGTTACTTGGCAGCCTGGTTCAGCTTGCTGTGCCGGCGGCTGTAACCGAAGTAGATCACAAAGCCGATGGCCATCCAGACGATGAGCCGCATCCAGGTGTCGTGCGGCAGCGATTTCATCTGGAGGAAGCAGAGGCCAGCGCCGAGGATGGGCACGACCGGGACCCACGGCGTGCGGAAGGTGCGGACGAGGTTGGGCTGCTTGTAGCGCAGGATCGGGATCGCCACGCAGACGATCACGAAGGCGAAGAGCGTGCCGATGGAGACAAGCTCGCCGAGCAGCGAGAGCGGGAAGACGCCGCCGATGAACGTGGCGGCGACGCCGGTGACGACGGTGGTGACGTAGGGCGTCTTGAACTTCGGGTGGACCTTGGCGAACACGGCCGGGAGGAGGCCGTCGTTAGCCATGGAGAAGAAGATGCGGGGCTGGCCCATGAGCATCACGAGGATGACCGAGCTCAGGCCGGCGATGGCGGCGATCTCGACCACGAAGCGCAGGGCGACCGGGGCGCCGGCGGCCTGCAGGGCGTTCACCACCGGGGCCGGGTTGTTCAGCTCGGTGTATTTCGACATGCCGGTCAGGACGAGCGAGATGGTGATGAAGAGCACGGTGCAGATGGCGAGGGACCCCAGGATGCCGACGGGCATGTCCTTCTGCGGGTTCTTCGCCTCCTGCGCGGAGGTCGAGACGGCGTCGAAGCCGATGAAGGCGAAGAAAATCACGCCGGCGCCGCGCCAGATGCCACTCCAGCCGAACTGGCCCTCGACGCCGGTGTTCGGCGGGATGAAGGGCGTCCAGTTTTTGGTGGCGAGGCCGGGGTTCTTCAGAAGATACCAGACGCCGAAGCCGATGACGCCGAGCAGGACGGTGACCTTGGTGATGACCATCAGGTTGTTGAAGGTCGCCGATTCCTTGATGCCGATGTAGAGCAGCACCGTGAGGATCACGATGATGGCCATGGCGGGCAGGTTCATGATGGCGCCGGTGGTGACGAAGTGCCCGTCGACGAAGTTGAGCGGGGCGTTGGTCAGCGTGGGCGGGATGACGAGCCCGAACTCCTTGATGAACGCGACGAAGTGGCCGGACCAGCCGACGGCGACGGTCGGGGCGGTGAAGAGGTATTCCAGGATGAGGTCCCAGCCGATGATCCAGGCGAGAAATTCGCCCATCGTCGCGTAGGCGTAGGTGTAGGCGCTGCCCGCGATCGGGATCATGGCGGCGAACTCCGCGTAGCACAGGCCGGCGAAGAGGCAGCCGAGGCCCGAGATGATGAACGAGATCACGATGGCCGGTCCGGCGTATTGCGCGGCGGCCTGGCCCGTGAGCACGAAGATGCCGGCGCCGATGATGGCGCCGACGCCAAGGCTCACGAGGTTGAGTTTGCCAAGGCTCCGGTTCAGGCCGACCTCTCCGGTGGCCTCCTTCTGCAGGGACTCGATCGATTTGGTTTGGAACAGGCTCATGGGGATGTGGGTTGGCGTGGCAACGGACGACTGGCGGGTGGTGTGTTGTGCTGACGGAAATCAGAAGGCCGAGCGCGGCACCTGGATGGAGTCCCCGGGGAAGAGCAGGGGATCCTGCTCCGGCTGGCGCTGGGCGAGCTTCACGTCGAAATCCACGGCCTTGCGGTCGCGGGTGAGCGTGACGCGGGTCTCCTTGGCGTAAAGGGTGAAGCCGCCGGCGGACTGCACGGCCTTCGAGAGGGTGAGGTCGGGCGACCAGACGATGCGCCCTGGACGCTGCACCTCGCCGCCGATGTAGACGTAGCGCTCGGTCACGTTTACCGAGACGTCGAGGGCCGTGTAGAATTTCTTGCCGATGTAGGCGTCGCGGATGGCCTGCGACAGCTCGGAGGTGGTGAGCCCGGCGGCCGTGACGGCGCCGATGTATTGCAGGCGGATGAGGCCCTGCTCGTCGATCTGCACGTTGCTGTTGATCGGCTCGGGGATGCCGAGGAGCGAGACCATCATGGTATCGCCGGGGCGGAGTTGGGCGGAAAGGGTGGGCGCCTCGACCTTCGGATTGCCGGCGGCCGTCGGTCCCGGCCCGGAAGCATTGCTGGCACAGCCGGCGAACAACATCACGCCAAGGATAGCGGCGAGACGGTTAAGCGGGCAGAGCGAAAACATGCGTGACTCGTAAGTGAGCGATTGCCCGCAGGCTGGCAACAAAGCTTTTGAAGTTCGCTTGGCTGAGGTAGGGCGAATCCTCCGGATGAGCCGTTCGCACGTTTGGCTCATCCGGAGGATTCGCCCTACCTACGAAAAGACCCGCTCGGCTGAGCGGGTCTGAAAATCTGGCGAGGTTCGCGGGAAGGGAGGCTCAGCCGCGGCCGCGTTTGCTCTTGGCCGGCTTGTCGTCGTCCTCGGAATCCTCGTCGTCCTTCTCGTCGTCGTCCTCGGAATCCTCGTCGTCGTCGCCGTCCTTGTCCTTGGCGGGCTTGCCGTCCTCGTCCTTCTCGCCCTCCTCGTCGTCGTCCCACTTGAGCGAGGCATCGCCCTTGAGCTTCTCCTCCTCGCCCTCCTCGACCTCGGGCAGATCGTCTTCCTCGTCCTCGGCGGAGGACTTGGCGTTCTCCTCCTCGTCGTCGCCGTGGCCGGCGGGCATGAAGTCGAGGATGGCGGTGATCTCCGCGAAGAGATGGACGGCCTTGCCCTCGATGAAATCGTTGTTCTGCGCCTCGCGCAGCTGGTCCTCGACCTCGTCGATCGTGAGCTTCTCCTCGAAGTCGAGCAGGTCGTTGAGCAGCTTGACGCGCAGGCGGGTGATGTGGTCGAGGAAGTCGGCGTAGGGCCCGTTCTCCTCGTCGATCACGTCCGGCAGCGCGAAGAGCTTCTCCTCGGACTCGAGCAGCGGCTGCTTGATGCGGGAGAGGCGGACCTTGCCCTTGCCGAGGTCCTTGTTGATGCGGAAGGGGATGAAGGCGCGCTCGAAGAGGTTGGAGTCGAAGCCGTATTCGCGCAGCGGCTCGATCAGCTCGATGATGTGGTCGACCTGGCGCGGGTCGATGATGCTGAGGCCGTCGACGTCCCAGTGCACGGGATCGCTGATTTCGTCGACCCACCAGTTGTGGTCTTCGCCGAGCCGCACCACGCACCATTCAAGTTGAGGAGATCCTTTCGCCATGTTGTGTAAATTGGCTGCACGAAAAGGGCTGCTTTCCGCCCTTGTCAAATCTTGAAACGCATAATGTTGGAAAATCTTTCCGCGCCGGCGGCCGCGCCGGAAAATCGGCGGCAGGGTGGGCCGGGGGGGCGAAATAACAAGACCAAAAACTTTCCCGCCGCCGGGCCCGGCGGCGCTTGAAAGTTGGACCCCGGATGCCATCGTCCGCTGTCATGGCCTGGCTCTACCAAAACGCACTGAAACCGGCGCTTTTCCGCCTCGATCCGGAGCACGCCCACGAGTTGGGTGTGCATGCCCTGGCGCTCCTCGGCCGCGTCCGACCGCTCTGCGCCCTGATGGAGCATATGCACCAGCTACCGGCCGAGTTGCACCGGCCGGTGGAGTTCTGCGGGTTGAAATTTCCCAATGCCGTCGGGCTAGCCGCCGGCTTCGATAAGAACGGCTTCGCCTGGCCCGCCGCCGCCGCCCTGGGCTTCGGCCACGTCGAGATCGGCACCGTCACGCTGCACGCGCAGCCGGGCAACCCGCGCCCGCGGGCCTTCCGCTACCCGGTCGAGCGCGCGGTGATCAACCGCATGGGCTTCAACAACGCCGGCGCCGCCGCACTCGCAGCCTGTCTCGCCCGCCTGCCCGGTCCCGGCCGCCGGTCGATCCCGCTCGGCATCAACCTGGGCAAGAGCAAGGTCACGCCGTTGGACAAGGCGCTCGAGGACTATCTCGGCAGCTTCCGCCTGCTGGCGGACCACGCCGACTACCTGGTGGTGAACGTCAGCAGCCCCAACACGCCCGGGCTGCGCGAACTGCAGGACGCGGCCTGGCTCAAGCCGCTGCTCGCCGCGCTCGTGGCCGAGAACCGCGCGCGCGTCACGGCCGGCCGGCCGCGCCGGCCGCTCTTGCTGAAGATCGCGCCGGACCTCGGCTTCGCGCAGATCGACGCCGTCCTCGAGGTCATCGCCGAGCTCGGGCTCGACGGCATCATCGCCACGAACACCACGCTTGCGCGTCCCGGCGCGCTGGCGGCGGCCAACGAGGCCGGCGGCCTGAGCGGCGCGCCGCTGCGCCGCCGCTCGACGGAGATCGTGAACTATATTTCCCGCGCGACCGGCGGCCGGCTCCCGATCATCGGTGTCGGCGGCATCATGGACGAGGCCGCGGCCGCCGAAAAGATGGATGCCGGCGCGACGCTCGTGCAGCTCTACACCGGCCTGATCTACCGCGGGCCCTTCTTCGCCGCGGAAGTGGCGCGGGCGCTGAGCCAGCGGCAGAGAAAGTAGGGTCGCCGCTCGCCGGCGGACCGCGGCCCTGCGGCCGGTCTCACATGTGGAGAGCTCAGCTCCAGCTGAGCCGCGTCACGCGAGTCGACCACGGCCCAGCTGGAGCTGGGCCCTCCACGAATCACGTATCACCGAATGGAGGGACGGTCCCCGACCGTCCGCGGCCCGTCGGAGACGGGCCCTCCGACGATTTCAAATCACCCAGTCTCCCGCCTCGGCCACGAGCAGTTCCTTCTTGTGCCGGCCGCGGACCACGAGGTCGTCGCCCTTGTAATACGCGATGCTGTTCGCCGGCACCGACTCCAGCAGCCAGACGTTGCCGCCGATGACGCAGCCGTCGCCGATGTGCGTGTCACCGCCGAGGATGGTGGCGTGCGCGTAGATGGTGACGTTGTCGCCGATGTCCGGGTGGCGCTTCACGCCCTTCACCGGGTTGCCGGCGCCGTCGACCTCGAAGGACTTCGCGCCGAGGGTAACGCCCTGGTAGAGTTTCACGTGGTTGCCGATCGTGGCCGTCTCGCCGATCACGACGCCCACGCAGTGGTCGATGAAGAAGTGGTTGCCGATCTTCGCGCCGGGGTGGAGGTCCACGCCCGTGCGCTCATGGCCGTATTCGGTGAGCATGCGCGGCAGCAGGGGGACGCCGAGCCGGTAGAGGACGTGCGCGATGCGCTGGAGCGAGATGGCGAGCACGCAGGGGTAGGCGAGGATGATCTCCTCGACATTCCGCGCGGCCGGGTCGCCGGTGTAGGCCGCGTTGACGTCGGTCTGCACGATGCGGCGGACTTCGGGCAGCTGGGTCAGCAGCTCGGTGGTGATGCGCCGGGCGCTGTCCGTCGGTTCCGGGTCCTTGGCAAAGCGCAGGCTCTTCTCCAGCTCCGTGGTCAGGCGGCGGTCGATCTTGTCGAGCAGGCGGTCAAGCCAGGCCGGGACGTCCTTCTGGGCGAGGCTGCTCGCCTCGAAATAGCCCGGGAAGAGCACGTGCATGAAGTCGCGCGCGAGCTCGGCGACACTGTCCTGCGAGGGGAGGTTGACGCCGTCCAGATGGTTGATGCCGCCGTCGCGGGCGTAGGATTCCAGCAGGGCCTGCTTGATGGCGTCGGGTGTCATGCGGGTGGGGGCGGCGGCTGAACCATCGTCAAAAACCGGTCCCGGTCAAACGTGTTGGGCGGGATTCCGGTCATATGCGGGGAGGGGGGAAGGCTACCGGGCCTGACTTTGCGTCGAGCGGAGGAAGTGGCGTTTGAGGAAGGCCCGCCCCGAACCACTTTTAAGATACTTCTCGAAGGCGCGGGCCGTTTGTTCGTCGGCGAAGCCCGTGTATGCAATCAGGCTCCACGGCTTGAATTTGCGCGTATGGGGCGATTTGCCCTCATTGTGGTCGGTGGTCGGCGAGGCGCTGCTTTAGGTCATCCGTTACGCCCACATAACGCAGTCTCCTCTGGTGCATGCTTTCGAGTAGGTAAACGTAAGTCATGAGGCAAACGCAGGTGAAATGCCCGCCGTCGCCCTGCGGGCTATGGCGCGCAGCCTTCGCCCTGTTTTCACTCAGTCAACACGCTATTCTACACCACGCCTTGCCAAGGGCTGGCCTGCCAGCCGTAGCCTTGGCGAAGGCTGGTGCTCGGGACAGGACTCGAACCTGCACGCCTTACGGCACACGCACCTCAAACGTGTGTGTCTACCAATTCCACCACCCGAGCATTCCAAACCTAAGGAAGGGTGAGATAGGTAAATCCGTTCCGGCTTGTAAAGCCCCGAAATGCGCTTGCTTCGATGTTTCTTCTCGGGTCACTCTATTCTTTTACCGCGCTTCTGACCTGAGGCAGCGGAACACCCAGCCATCCCTGCACTCATACCGGGTAACCACGCCCGTTTTAGGCCTTACATGGACGACACCACGCCCGCTAACGAATCCAACGACTCCGGTTTGAACAAAATCGACCTGAGCCAGTTGCAAGCTTTCAGCTTCGGCACCCAATGGACCGAAGTTAAACCTGTGTCCCCCGGCGGACGCCGCGAACGCGACTTTGATCGCGGCGACCGCCGCGACGGCGGTGGCCACGGCGCGCCGCCGCGCGACCGCCGCACCTTCCACAAGCCCGCCGGCCCCGGCGCCGGTGGTGGCGGTGCCGGTCCGGCCCCCGCCGGCGCCCCGGCCCGCGAAGGCCAGGGCTATCCGCCGCGTGACGGCCAGGGTCAGGGCGGCGAGCGCCGCCGCTTCGACCGCGGTGCGCCCCAGGGCCAGGGTGGCGAGCGCCGCCGTGATTTCCGCGGCGGTGACGACCGCCAGGGCGGCGGCCAGCCGTTCGACCGCGCGCCGTATGTCAGCCCGTATTTCGTGGCGACTTGCTATCCCGAGGACACCGGTTTCGCCGCGATGGTGAAGGCCGTGCGCGCCTCGTGCCGCACCTACCAACTTTTCGAGATCACCAAGGCCGTCCTCGAGAAGAACGACCGCTTTGTGGTCGTCGTCCAGCGCGCCCGTCCGGAGCGCCCGCAGCGCCAGGCCGAAGGCGCGCCGGCCGAGGGTGAAGTCGCGGCGGCGCCGAAGCCCGCGCAGGAAAAGATCGCCCCGATCTACATGTCCCTGCCGGACCACCTGCCGTTCGACACCGAGGATGCCGCCATCCAGCATGTGCTGTCGAACAACCTCGGTGCGTTCTTCGACATGCAGGAGGTCGAGATCGAGGCCCCGAAGGGCAATTTCCCGATCATCAACAAGTGCGGGATCACCGGCGAGCTGCTCGGGCCGCCCAACCATCACCGCTACCAGCAGGTGCTCCAGCAGCACCACGCCGCCAAGCTCAGCCGGATGCCGTTCGAGCGCTTCCGCGAGAGCATCATCTCCGCCCGCGAGCCCGAGGTCATCGCGGCCTGGATGGAGAAGATGAAGAAGGCCACGCGCTACACTTGGAAACCGCCGGTCGCCCGGACGGCCACCACGCCTCCGATGGAAGTCGCGGCTCCGGCCGCGGCGCCCGCCGAGGGCGCACCGGCCCCGGAAGCCGCCGCTCCCGCGGCCGCCCCGGCTCCTGAAGCGCCCGCGCCGATCAGCTTCGACAACATCGAGGACGCCCGTCTCCACCTGCTGGCCAACGCCCGCGACAAGGTCGTGCGCGCCGTCGAGAGCGTCCGTTTCCAGGGCAAGATGATCGAGAAGCTCCCGCCGGGCGAGATCCGCCGCGCGCTCGAGGGCCACGTGGAGCGCCAGCGCCGCTTCCCGCTCGATACGGCCAACGCGCTCCGCGGCCGCCTGCGCCGCGAGGGCTTCACCATCTTCAAGAAGGGCTCGCGCGGCGTCTCCTACGTCTGCGCCGTCAAGCGCCGCTTCCGCGTCCCGGGCCAGGTGTTCTCCGAGACCATCACCAAGCTCATCGACTTCATCGAGAAGAACCCGATGGTCCACATGAAGGACCTGCCGAAGGCCTTCCTTGCGATCGAGGTGCCGGTCGCCGCTCCCGCAGCGCCCGCTGCCGCGGAGGGTGCGGTTCCCGCGGCCCCGGCCGCTCCGGTCGTGCCGCTGACGCCCGAACAGACCGAGAAGCTCCGCAAGATGAGCAACGATCTCCGCTGGCTTGTCATGGAGGGCTACGTCACCGAGTTCTCCGACGGCAAGCTCTTCGCCCCGCCGCCGATGGCCCCGCAGGCCGCGAAGCGCGCGGAGTCCGGCGAGGACGAGCACGATCCGGTCGACTTCCCGGATGCTCCCGTGTCCCCGGTGGTCGCAGCGGCTTCAGCCACCGCCGAGCCTACGGCTGACAAGCCGGCCACCGCCGAGCCCGCGGTTGACAAGCCGGCTCCTGCCGCCACTCCGGCTCCGGTATCGGAGGCTGCTCCAGCAGCCGCGGAACCGGCACCGGACCCTAATCCGTCCGCTCCCGCCGAGGAAGAGAAGCCCGAGCCCAAGGCTTGAGGTCAAAGTCAGTTTTCAAAGCCCGCTCGCGAGAGCGGGTTTTTTTTGGAGGGCCCATCTCCAGATGGGCCGCGGACGATCAGGAGATCGTCCCTCCAGGCCGGACCGCGGCCCGTCGGCTAGCGATGGCCCGACATTAATACCACCCGGTGCTTCTCGCCGTCGACGATCGACAGTGTCAGGTGCCACGCCTCGTCCGGCAGCGCGGGGCCGATTTTTTCGGGCCACTCGACCGCGAGCACCCACGGGCTGACCAGGAATTCCTCCAGCATCAGCGCGTCGATCTGGTGCTCGCTCACAAGCCGGTAGGCGTCGAGGTGCACCAGCCGGCGCGATTTCCCGTGGTAAACCGAGTAGATGCCGAAGGTCGGGCTCGTGACGTGCTCCGCGATGCCGAGGCCCTGCGCGAGGCCCTGGACAAACGTCGTCTTGCCCACGCCCATGTCGCCGTGCAGCGCGAGCGTGGTGTCGGGCGGCAGCGCCGCGGCCAGCTCGGCGGCGAGAGCCCGTGTCTGTTCGGCGGAGCCGGTGGTGACGCCCTGCCGGAGCTTATCGCAGATGTTCATACCCGTGCAGATTGGACCAGTTCACGTGCTCCGGCGCCGCCTTCCTTGCGAAGTGACCGATCAACTGGATCGGGGTCTTGAAGTGTTTGAACCAGCGCATGGTGAAATTGATCTCGTCCGTCTTCGCGCTCACAACGATCAGCAACTCGTAGTCCTCGCCGTCGGTGAGGGCGTGCGTCCATGCCGGCCGGCCGCTCCGGCGCGCGGCGGCCTCCGCAGCCCGGCTCACCGGCAGCACCGCCGGCCAGACGGAGGCGACGAGGCCCTTGGGGGTGAGCGACTGGATGTCCTTCGCGATGCCGTCGCTGACGTCCATCATCGCCACGACCTCGCGCTGTGCGGCCAGCCACGCGCCCTCCGCGAGCCGCGGGGTAAACTTGAAATGATGCCCCGCCCGCGAGCCGCCGAGCCGGCCGGTGACGAAGATCGCATCGTGTTCCTTCGCGCCGCTGCGCGTCACGACGCGCCGGCCCGTGGCCTCGCCGTGCAGCGTGAGAAACGCGCCGAAGAATCCCGCCGGGCCCTGCGTGATGTCGCCGCCGACGATCTTCACGCCGTATTCCAGGGCGCAGGCCCCGAGGCCGCGGTAGAAGTCGCGCAGCCAGGCCACCTTCGTCTCCGGTGCGAGGGCCAGCGAAACCACCGCCGCGACGGGCCGGCCGCCCATTGCGGCGATGTCGCTGAGGTTGCGCTTGAGGAGTTTTTCGCCGACGGCGCGCGCCGGCACGGAATCGTCGAAATGCTGGCCGTGGATAACAGGATCGGTCGTCACCAGCTGACGCTGGCGGGTCGCGGGCAGGACCGCGCAGTCGTCGCCGATGCCGAACGGCGCGGGCGGCGACGCGGCGCCGAGCCACGCGCGGATCTCGGTGATGAGCCGTCGTTCGCCGTGGGCGGCGACTGATTGCGCGCGGTTCCGGGTGAAGGGAGACGACATGGTCAGGTGGACAGGCCGGAGAGGACGAGCAGCACGGTGTTCAGGTTGAACAGCCCGTGGACGACGATGGGCACGCGGATGTCGCCGGTGGCCTCGTAGGCGAGGGCGAGCACCATGCCGAGGAGGGCGAGCGGGAGGAAGCTCGCCCAGTTGGCGTGCGCCGCGCCGAAGAGGCAGCCGCTGACCAGGCAGGCGGCGGTGCGACCCATCCGCTGGCGGCAGAAACGGTAGAGTCCGCCGCGGAACAGCAGCTCCTCGTAGAGCGGGGCCAGGCCGCAGGCGACGACCAGCATGCCGGCGACGACGAAGGGGGACCTGGTGTTGGCGAAGACCGCGATCAGGTCCTGCGGCTCCTCGGGCAGGCCGAGTTTCTGGATCAGGAAAGTCCAGCCCAGGTTGACCACGATGAGCACCGGCATGGCGGCCAGCAGGGTGAAGCCGGCGATTTGCATGACCCTGGCCCACGCCAAGGGCGGTCGCGGCGGCTCGGCCGGCGGCACGGCACCATAGTCCGCATACCAGCCCTTGCGCATCGAGCGGAACAGCAGCCAGCCGAGGAGTCCGCCGCCGTCGAAGCCGAATCCGTTGAGGCAGAGCTGGAGCCCCTCGTGGTCGGCTGACTGGGCGATCAGGCCCTTTAGCACGATGTGCGCGGCCGTCTGCACGCAGACGCCGCTGGCGAAAATCAGGAAGACGAAGATCGCGAATTCGAGCCAGGTCACCGGCCAGGGTGGAAGCGTCTTGGGCCCGAGCCAGAGGGAGCGGCGCTCGGGATTGGTGACCAACCGCAGCAGCAGGAACGCACCGGCCAGCACCAGGCAGAGTTCGAACACGGACAGGATTAGCTCGGCGGGTGTGGACGGCATGGAGGAGCGCACATCCTTGGCGGGCCCGGTCGGAAAAACCAATCCGAAACACCGGCGGGCCGGGGTTTGCAGTTGCCCGGCCGGTGGCCGCGGGTAATTTCCGCGCCATTGGTCAACCTTGGGCGTTCGTCACCTATGAAAATCAGACTGTTGGGGCTCGCGGCACTTGCCGTCGTTTCGTCGGCCTTTGGCTGGGACAAGGCCGGTCACTCGCTGACCGCGGCCATCGCCTACCACGACCTGGAGGTCCGGCATCCCGAGATCATCCCCAAGATGGCCGCGATCCTGAAGCAGGCCTCCGACTACGGCCAGCAGCTCAACTGGAGCGCGGCCATCCAGCACTCCTCGCTGCCCGCCAGCGCCAAGCGGGAAAGCCTCATGCTGTTCATCCTGGCCGCGCGCTGGCCCGACGACATCAAGGGCGACGGCACGCACCGCGACAAGAGCCCGCACGACACGCATCCGTGGCACTACATCAACATGCCGTATTCGATCGACGGCAGCCCGACTTTTCCCGCCAAGGAGCCGAACATCCTGACGGCCACCGCGAAGCTGACCACCGACTGGCGCACGGCCACGGACGCCGAGGAAAAGGCCAACATCCTGTGCTTCCTCACGCACTTTGTCGGGGATTCCCACCAGCCGCTCCACAGCACGGAAGCCTTCAGCCGCCAGTTTCCCAAGGGCGACGCAGGCGGCGGGGTCTGGGCGATCCACTCGGCCGCCGGTGCGAGCAAGCTGCACGGTTTCTGGGATGACGTGGTCATCAAGGGCGATGATGCGGCCGCCGGCGCGGCCCGGATCGACGAGGCGGCCCAGCGCATCGCGCGCGAACACCCGCGGGCCTCTCTGCCCCAGCTGACCCAGAACCTCGAGATGAAATTCTGGATCGAGCGGGAGACCTTCCCTCTCGCCAAGCGGTATGCCTACCTGGACGGCAAGCTGCCGCTGCCCAAGAAAGGCGAGCCGACCACCCTGACGGAAAGCTACAAGGAAGATGCCCGGCGCGTGGCGGAGACGCAGATGGCCCTGGCCGGCTACCGCATGGCCGACCTGCTGTATAAGCTGCTGAAGTAGCCGGCGGACGGCGTGGAAATGGTCGGGCGATCTCTTCCATCGCCGAAAGCGGCGATCCGGCTCATGCGGCCGGCCGGCGGGTGTTGAACCGGCGCCGCGCCCCGATTGCGACGAGCAGGCCGGCGGCGGCGATGCCGTAGGTGGAGGGTTCCGGCACGGGCGTGAAGCCGACGAGGTCCTGCACGAGCACCGTGCTGTCCCCGCCGGTCCGGTGGTAGGTGCCGTCGATGAGGAAATCCAGCGAGGCGGCGTTGCCCCGGTTCATGACCGCGGCGGTGTCGAGGCTGGCCAGCAGGCTGTTCGCCAGGGCGATCATGCTGTTGGCGCCGGTGCCGTTGTAGGAGGTGATGCTCAGGAAACCGGTGCCCAGGTTGTAGGCGTTCGAGTTGGATTCGTTGGCGATTTCCCACACGGCGAGCTGGATGGCGCCGAGCGTCAGGGCGTTGTTGGCCTGGGGCAGATAGGCCTGGAACAGATCGGCCAGGTTTTGCACCCGCGCGGCGGTGAGCCCGGGGGCGTTCGCGCCCCAGAGGTCGTAGTTCGCGGGATTGCTGCTCGCAAAGGTCAGGCTGTTGCCCGCCGGTTCGCCGCTGCCCGCGTAGTAGATGGTCTGCAGCGGATCCATGCAGAACCATTGCGCGCTGGGCTTCAGCGCGGCGTCGTTGATCACGAAAGGGGTGGGCAGGCCGTTCTTGAAAACCCCGTTCAGGTCGATGGTGACGGCCGGCAGGCTGGAGTTGGCCAGCTGGACATCGACGAGGGGGATTGAAATCAACTGGGCGGAGGCCGAATGGCCGAGCAAGAGGGCAAAAACGACCGGGATTGGTCGGAGGGAGGTGATGAATTTCATAGGGACTATTACCATGACAGACCGGGAGCATTCGGCCAATCGGGCCGACACTGATCGGCCGCATCAGGGAAAAACCTGACGGCCGGTAGGGGGGCCGGGCGCGGGTCGTCGGCGGAAATTTGCCGTGTCCGCGGGTCGGACCCGACCCGCTCGCCAGCTCTTTGACGCGCAGGGCGGCCCGGGCCCAAACCATAATTTGACCGGGTGGCTTCGCGGCATTCATTGCCCGGCTTGAAGCTGTTTTTTTTCACCGTCCTGCTGCTCGTGTTCACTGCCGGCGGCCGCGCGGGTGAACGGCCGGCCGGGGCCGGGGCCATCGTGCGGGAGCTGGGCGATTTCAGCCACGCGGGTTTGGACCGGCGTTTGGGACCGGACTACGCCTATTATCATGCCGGGCCGGAAACGGAGAAGTTTCCCGAGCAATGGATGCCGTCGGTCAAGGAGGAGACCAAAGGCCGTCGCTATGAAATCGGCGGGCCCTGGACGAGGGAGGGCGGCGACTTCAGCAGCACGCAGGGCCAGGTTGTGTATGTGCCGGACTCCGGTTTCGGCATGGACCGGGTGACGATCCTGGAGTGGGCCAATGGAAGTTTTTCCGAGAAACCCGAGCCGCCCTGGAACAGCGGCTTCCGCCCGGAGCCCACCTTGGATGCTTGGAAAAAAGCCGTCGGCGCCGATCCCGGTGTCCCGATCGCAATCGCGCGCGGGATCGGCGGCTGGGCCAACTGTGGCGTGGCCGTGTTCTCCTCGGGCCTCGTCGCGACTGCCGGCACCGTGACCGGCCAGGGCAGCAACCCGGTCTTCCGTTTTCCGAGAAACAAGCTGCCCACCGCCATCGCGATCACCAACAAGAATGAGTTCGCGCTGATCACGGTCGTGGACACCGACCGCATGGTCGGCCAGGTGGCCGTGCTGATTCTGGAGAGCAGCGGCCGGGAGAACGGTTTCCCCCACGAGTGGCGCGAACCCCATCCCGGCCTGCCCAATGTCGCGGTGTTTACCCACCTGAAGCTGCTCGGCTACGTCGACCTGCCGGGGCTCGATTTTCCCACGGGTATCTCGGCGGTGGGCGACGCCACCACGTCCCGCCTCAACGGGCGGGATGGCAACGCCGGCCTCCTCAGCAGCTTCGATCTCGGGCAGCAAACCGACCGGGACATATTCAACGCGGGCGACAACGCGGGTTATTCCAGCCGGTGCGGTTTCGCCGCCATCACCGGCAAATACGAGGGCCGCGTGGCCTTCGTCGATCTCAAGCCGCTCTTTCTCCGCCTCCGCGAAATGTATTTCACCGGCGCGGAAAACTATCGGAAAACGCTGGCGCTGGGCGACCGCCCGTCCGAGTGGCCCTGCACCTTCGCGGTGGATCCCGGCTGGGCTCCGAGGTTGGTCGTGGTCGTCCAACAGCCCGAGCCCACCGCCGTGCTCGCCACGTTCGGCGGCGCCGGCGAGGCGTGCGCCTGGGTCGCGTCCCGCGACGGTCAGGTCCGGATCTACCGGGTCGGCGGGCTCGCCACCGCGGCGGCCGCGTCACCCGCCGGGGTCAAGGTCGCCGGCGTCGTGCAGGTGGGCCGGAACCCGGTGTGCCTCGCCTATGACAAGACGCATCCGCAAACCGTCATCGCGGTCTCGCGCGGCGACCGGGAGATCTCCTGGATCAGCCGCCCCGCCGGCGGGGACGGGCAGGTTGTCCGCCGGCTGCGCGATGCCCGCCTGCAGGATCCGGTGTTCGTCGAGGTGGCGGATACCCACGGCATCGAGACGGCCCTGCTCACCGTGGCCGACTTCAACGGACGCAAGATCCTGAACTATCGTTACGGTCCATTGGTGTTCGCCACGCAGGGTGGCGCGCGTTTCGGCATGGGTCGGGACGGCACCGATGAATTCGAATGCGGCGGCCTGATGCGTTTCCCCGGCTGGCCGTTCTGCCTCAGCGCCACCAACGTGAATTGATCACCCGGGCCGGATGCGCGGCTCAGTAGTTGTCCATGACACCATACATCGACCAGAGCAGGCCGAAGGTGAACAGGCCGGAGCCGGCGATGCCGAAAACAAAGCTGGCGGTGTTCTGCAGGCAGAAGGCCCCGCCGAGGAGCAGTCCGTTGCCCGCGAAAAGCATGATCCAGAAATCCCGGTTGCGCCTCGAGAAGCGGAGGCGGTGGGGACGCACGAGATCCCGGCCGGATTCGATCTCCGCCTGGCGGACCTCGTCGAGCAGGTCGAGCACGTCGATCCTGGGCTCCAGTCCGGGCGCGGAGTTCACCTTCTCGAACTTGGCCTCGCCGAGGCGGTGGCGCTTCCGCTGGACGAATGCCGGGTCGTTCTCCTGGCCGGGCGGGGCCCATTCCCCCGCGGCCTGCGGCTGCAGCAGCTGTTTGAACAGGACCAGCCCGAGCGCGGACTTTCTGATCGGGAAGAAGTCATCGGTCCCTTCAAAGCAGACGAGCGTGTCCGGGGTGATTTTTCGCAGATGGACCAGTGATTCGAGTCCTTCCAGCGTGTAAGGACCGCCGATCCGATCCTCGAACATTGTCAGGTAACGAACGGTTGTGTCGTCGGTCAGCTTCACGGGACGCCTTGATTTTGACCGTATGGGTTGGCCCGGCTTCAGAACTCTGCGACGATGGCGTGGCCATCGTAGACCACCTCGCCGGAGACGATCGTCGTCCTCACGCGGCCGGTCATCTTCTGGCCGGACCAGGGGGAATTGAGCGACTTGCTGAAGCCCTTTTTCGCCTCGTAGGTCCAGGTCTCGTTCGGGTCGAAGATGCAGACGTCGGCGGGCGCGCCCTCGGCGAGCGTGCCGGCGGGGAGCTTCAGGATGTTGGCGGCGCGGCGCGTCATCAGGTCGATGACGTAGGGCAGCTTGAATTTGTTTTTGCGCACCAGCACGTCGAGGCAGACGGGCAGGGCGGTCTCGAGGCCGGTGATGCCGTTCGGTGCGTAGTCGAACTCGCGGTCCTTCTCGTCGGGCGTGTGCGGGGCGTGGTCCGTGCCGATGCAGTCGAGCGCGCCGTCCTTCAGTCCGGCGATGATCGCCCGGCGGTCCGCCTCGGTGCGGAGCGGCGGGTTCATCTTGAAGTTCGTGTCGTAGGTGCCGAGCGCCTCCTCGGTGAGGGCGATGTGGTGCGGCGTGGCCTCGGCCGTGACGTTGATGCCGTCCTTCTTGGCGCGGCGCACGAGCTCGACCGACATGGCCGAGCTGATGTGCTGCATGTGGATGTGTGCGCCCGAATAGGAGGAGAGGATGATGTTGCGCGCGACGATGATGTCCTCGGCCGCATGCGGCCAGCCGCGGAGGCCGAGGCGCGTGGAGACGGTGCCCTCGTTCATCACGGCGCCCTTGGTCAGGGACTCGTCCTGGCAATGGTCGAGCACGGTGAGGTCGAACATCTTGGCGTATTCGACGGCGCGGCGCATGAGCTCGTTGCTCTCGACGCAGAGGCCGTCGTCGGTGATGGCGACGACGCCGGCCTTCTTCAGGGAACCGTGCGGGGCGAGCTGCTCGCCCTTCATCCCGACGGTGATGCAGCCGGTCGGGTAGACGTGGACGGCGGCCTTGCGGGCGGCGTTGTTGATCAGCTCGATCGTGCCGGCGTTGTCCGCGACGGGCGAGGTGTTCGGCATGCAGACCACGGTGGTGAAGCCGCCGGCGGCCGCGGCGTGGGAGCCGGTGAGGATGGTCTCCTTGTGCGTCTGGCCGGGCTCGCGGAAATGCACGTGGATGTCGACGAGGCCGGGGCACACGACGAGCCCGCGGGCGTCGATGACCTTCGCCTGCTTGCGCTGGGCCGGGCTGAGCTTGGCGGCGAACTTGCCGCCGGCGATGAAGACGTCGCCGACCTTGTCCCGCTTGGCGGCGGGATCGATGACGCGGCCGTTTTTGATGATCAGGAAACTCATGAGGGATTGGCCACAAAAGGCACAGAAGGCGCAAAAAGGGGCTCAGTCGGTTTGCCGGAGAATGTATTTCTGAAACTGAATGCGAGGAGAGCCAAAATTGATGAGCATACCATGCTCGACGCGGGAAGCCCTGAGGTAACCGAGGATTTGTGCGGTATGCTCGTCGACGAGTGCTCGCACCGCCTTGAGTTCAACGATGAATTCCCGTTCGACCACGAGGTCGGCGAAGAACTCGCCCAGTGGGCTGCCATCCTCATCGGAGACAGCAATCGGACTCTGCTGCTCGACGGTGAGACCTTTCTTTCGCAGGCGATTTCGGAGGGAGTTCTCATAGACTGTCTCATTGTGCCCATGCCTGAGAAAGGTGTGAGCATCGAAGGCCGTCTGCCGGATGAGGTCGGCGAGCTGCCGCGCGGTGGACACGTTCATTTTTGCGCCTTTTGTGCATTTTGTGGCCCACTGAATTGGATTATTCGACTGGCGTCAGCACGGCTTCCGGCTGGCCGCCGGCGCAGAGGTAGAGGGCGGCCATGCGGACGGCGATGCCGTTGGTGACCTGCTGGAGGATCACGCTCTGCGGGGAATCGGCGAGATCGCTGTCGATCTCGACGCCGCGGTTGATCGGGCCCGGGTGCATGATGATGGCGCCGGGCTTGAGCCAGCCGGCGCGGGTCTTGTTCAGGCCGAACATGCCGGTGTATTCGCCGAGCGACGGGAAATGGCTCGAGGCCTGCCGCTCGTGCTGGATGCGGAGGAGCATGACGACGTCGGCGTCGGCCAGCGCCTCGCGGAGGTTGTGCGAGACCTTGACGCCCATCGCCTCGAACCAGTGCGGCACAAGCGTGGACGGGCCGACGATGGTGACGTCGGCGCCGAGCTTGGTGAGGGCGTGGATGTTCGAGCGCGCGACGCGGCTGAAGAGAATGTCGCCGAGGATGACGACCTTCCGGCCCTTCAGGTCGCCGAGCTTCTCGCGCATCGTGAAGACGTCGAGCAGCGCCTGCGTCGGGTGTTCGTGGGCGCCGTCGCCGGCGTTGATGACCGGGATGCCGAGCACGCGGCTGAGGTAGAGCGGGGAGCCGCTGGCCGAGTGGCGCAGCACGATCATGTCGGCGTTGAGCGCCTGGATGTTCTGCGCGGTATCGCGGAGCGTCTCTCCCTTGGTCGTGCTGGAGGCGTTGGCGTCGAAGGAGATGACGTCGGCACTGAGGAGCTTCGCGGCCATCTCGAACGAGATGCGGGTGCGGGTGCTGGGCTCGAGGAAGAAGTTCACGATGGTCTTGCCGCGGAGGGCGGGGACCTTCTTGACCTTGCGGTCGAGGATGCGGCGGAACGCGCCGGCGGTGGCCAGCAGCTGCTCGATCTCGGCGCGGCTGAGTTCCTCGATCGTCAGGAGGTGTTTACGATGCCAGGGCACGGGGGGAATTTGGACGGCGGGTTGCGGGTTGCGGAATGGGTTTGGCCGGCCGGGTCAGGATCGAGTCCTTGGCCGGGTCGGCGGCGTCGAGGTGCACGACGACCTTCTCGCCCTCGGTTGCGGCGACGGTCAGGCCGCAGTAGTCGGCGGCGATGGGCAGCTTGCGGCCGCCGCGGTCGGCCAACACCGCGAGTTCGACCCCCGTCGGCCGGCCGTGGTCGAACAGCTCGTCCAGGGCCGCCTTCACGGTGCGGCCGGAATAGAGGACATCGTCGACGAGGATCACGGTGGCGCCGTTGACGTCGTGCGGGATGATCGTGGGCGAGAACTCCTTCGGGATCGGATTGCGGCCGATGTCGTCGCGGTGGAAGGAGATGTCGATCGTGCCGAGGCCCGGACGGAGGCCCGCGGCCTTCAGGCGGTCGGCCAGCCGGTGGGCGAGGACAATGCCGCCGTTGGCGATGCCGAGGAGCAGCAGGTGTGGGGTCCCGGCGTGCCGGAGGACAATGGCGGAAGCAACGCGCGCGATGGCTTGGTCGATCGATTGGGCGTCGTGCTTCGGGGGTGTGGCCACGAGCCCAAGGTTTTGAGGGCCGGTCTTGGGTCCGTCCAGCGCAAAGGCTAAAATTCCGGTCCTAAGAAGGTCGGGTCCTCGGCGGTATCAGGTATCGGTATTGCCTTGTCCCACCGGTGCCGGCGGGTGCCGCCCGGCGGTCACTTGGGTGGACGCAGCCACCGGCTCAGGCAAGCCCGCAGGGCGTCGAGCTTCACGGGCTTGGCCAGGAAATCGCACATGCCGGCCGCGCGGCACGCGTCGCGGTCCTCGGGCCGCACGTTGGCGGTGAGGGCGACGATCGGCGGCGTGCGGTCGCCGAACTGCGCCCGGGCCCGCCGGGTGGTCTCGTAACCGTCGATGCCGGGCAGCTGGCAGTCCATGAACACCAGGTCCCACTCGCCCTGCTCGAGCACGCTGAGAGCCGTGAGGCCGTCCTCGACGACGTGGCACTTCACGCCGATCCGGTCGAGCATGAGGGTGAGCACGCGCTGGTTCACCTTGTCGTCCTCCACGACGAGGATCGAGCTTTGCTCCAGCAACGGGTTCGCCGAGGCCAGGCTGATGGGCGCGGCGGCCGTCTGGCCACCGGCCACCGGCAGCAGGAGGGTGAGGGTGAAACGCGAGCCCTGGCCGGGGTTGCTCTCGACCGTGATCCGTCCGCCCATGCGCTGGGTGAGCTTCTGGGAGATGGCAAGGCCGAGGCCGGTGCCGGGCGGGCGGCGGCCGGGCGACGTTTCGGGAGTGGGGCCCCGCTCGAAGAGGCGCGCGCGTTCCTCCTCGCTCATGCCGATGCCGGTGTCGTTCACCTGCAGGGTGAACCGTAGCCGGCGGCCGGACTCGGGCGTGAGGTCGAGGTGGAGGTCGACCGAGCCCTGCCGCGTGAACTTGATCGCGTTGCTCACGAGGTTGAGCACCACCTGGCGGACGCGCGTGGCGTCGCCCAGCACGCGCGCGTCGGACGCGCGGCCGATTTGCAACTGGAGCGCGATGGACTTGGCGCTGGCGCGCGGCCGCATCAGCTCGACCACCTCGGCCACAAGCGCCTGCGGATGGAAGGGGATCGCCTCGAGGTCCATCTGCCCGGTCTCCATCCGGGAGAAGGCGAGGATGTCGTTGAGGATGCGCAGCAGGCTGTCCGCCGAATTCGCCGCGGTCTCCACCTGTTCGCGCTGCGCCGGGGTCAGCGGGGTGCCCTTGAGGAGCTCGAGCATGCCCATGATGCCGTTCATCGGCGTTCCGATCTCGTGGCTCATGGTGGCGAGGAACTCGCTCTTGGCCTGGCTCTCGTTTTCCGCGATGTCCCGGGCCTCGCGCAGCTCGATTTCGGCCCGCTGGCGCCCCTGGTTCTCCTCGCGCAGGTCGCGGTTGAGCTGCTGGGCGCGTTCCTGCTCGGCGGTCAGGATGTCCACGACGTCCGCGTGCGCGAAGCCGTGGCGCAGCGACGTCGCGAGCGTCTCGCGGTAGCTGCGCGCCATGGCGAGCAGGATGAATAGGTAGGCGATCGCGGTGCCGCCCATGAAGTATTGCACGGTTTCCCCGCTCAGGAAGAACCTCACGATCAGCGGCCCCTGGGCCAGCACCTGGAACAGCCAGCAGGCGCGCAGCAGGGGCGACAGCGAGCGGGTCGCGCCGGCGGTCATGCCGGAAAGGCAGAAGATCAGCATCGCGCTTTCCGCCGGCGGCAGGTCCGGGTAGAACATCCAGCCTGCGTAGCCCCAGCCGATGCCCGAGGCCACCGCGCCGGCGGTGAACCAGCCCGACCAGCCGACCGCCGTGGCGTCGTCGCGCGCCTGCAGCTGGAAGCGGCGCACGTCGGCGTGCCGCACCAAGGAGAGTCCCACCATCCAGGCCAGCCAGCCCCAGACCACCACCGGGCCGTGGGTCGGGAACATGACCCAGGCGAGCGGCATCGCCACCAGGCAGGTCGCCACCAAGCCGAGTGACAGGTCCGTGTAGGCCAGCCGCACCATTTGCCCTTCGACACGCAGGTCGGGGCCGGGTGGGGAGGCGGTGATCTCGGGCATGATGTGGGGCGAGCTAAACCCGTCCACCGGAAGACGAAAAGCTTTATTCGGGCCGGCGGCCGGGACGAAAAACAAAAACCCCCGCAAGGCGGGGGCAGGATGGTGGACCTTACTGGACTCGAACCAGTGACCTTTTCGATGTCAACGAAACGCTCTAACCAACTGAGCTAAAGGTCCAATCGAAAGGTTACTAAGCACGACGCCGGGCCCCTCGTGCAAGAAAAATTATCGCCGGCAAAAAAATCACCGGATCCGCACGCTGACGACGACGGAATACCCGAAGCGCAGGCGGTCGCCGAGCTGCGCAAGGCTTTCCGGCTCAAGCACAATCTTCACCGGCACGCGCTGCACGACCTTGTTGAAATTGCCAGTCGCGTTGTCGGGCGGGAGCAGCGCGAACTGCGCGCCGCTGGCGGGCGACAGGCTGTCGATGTGCCCGGCCAGAATCTGGCCGGGCAGGGCGTCGACGGTGACCTCCACCGGCTGGCCGACCTGCAGGCGGGTCAGCTGGGTCTCCTTGAAGTTCGCGACGATCCACGGGGCCGGCTCGACCAGGGACACGAGGATCTGGCCGGGCAGCACATAATTGCCGGGCTCGACCGACTTGTTCCCGATGCGACCCGCGGCGGGCGCCGTGATCGTGGTATAACCGAGCTTCCGCTCCGCGTCCCGCAGGGCGGACTCGGCCACGGCGACGTTGGCGGCGGCGGCGGCGATCTGCGCGTGGGCGGATTTCTGGGCCGCCTGTGCGGAACCGAGGCTGGACTCGGCGGCGGCGACGTTGGCCTGGTTGGCGGCGCCGGCCGCCTCGGCGGTGGCGGCGGCGCTCCGGGCGTTGTCGAGGTCGGCCTGGGCGATCGCCCCGGACTTGCCGAAGAGCTGTTCGTCCCGGGTCAGCGTCAGGTGGGCGAGCTCGAGCTGGGCGGTGGTCTGCGCGGCCTGGGCGGCCGCCTGCTTGATGCGGGCCTCGGCCTCGGTGATCTGCGCGTCGGCCTGCGCCGCGGCGGCGCGGGTCTGGTTCTCCTGCGCGCGGGCCTGCTCGAGCGCCGCCTGGCTCTTCTCTTTCGCGAGCTCGAATTCCAGCGGGTCGAGCCGCACGAGCACGTCGCCGGCCTTCACCGTCTGGTTGTCGGTCACCAGCACCTCCTTCACGGTGTCCTCGAGCTGCGGGCTGATCTGGTGCAGGTGGCCGGTGAGGTAGGCGTTGTCCGTCTCGACATAGCGGTAGGCATGCACCGCCACGTCCGCGATCCAGACGAGCGCGGCGAGGGCGGCGATGCCGAAAAGCAGGGGCCGGACGAAGCCGCGGGCGGACTTGGCCGCCTCGGGCGGGGTCGCGGGGGCGGGGATGGTGGAGGAGGAAGCGGGATTCATGGTGAGTTTGGTTAAGTCGGGAAATCAGTGCGCGGCGGCCGCGGCCGCCTTGTTGCTGCCCTTGCCGAGCAGTAGCAGCAGCGGCAGCGTGGCGAGGAAGGCGAGCGCGACGTAGCGGAACACGTCCGCAAACGACAGCAGCGTGGCCTGGGCGTTGATCGTCCGGTCGATCATCTGGAGCGCCTGGTGCTGCGCCCGGACCGGGTCGGGCGAGTGGAAGATGAAGCTGAAGTCGTAGAGCTGCAGGTGCCCGGCGAGGGCGCCGCCGAACATGTGCGCCTGGTTGGCCGGCGTCCCGCCCAGCGGCGTGACCTTCTCCACCAGGATCGCGCGGTGCACCGCCTCGCGGTGCGCGAGCACGGTGGTGATGAGCGCGATGCCGATGCTGCTGCCCATCTGGCGCGTGAGGTTGTAGAAACCCGATCCGGCCGCGATGTCGCGCTTCGGCAGGTCGCCGAGGGTGGCCAGGCTCAGCGGCAGGAACATCGTCACGCTTCCGAGCCCGCGCAGCACCAGCGGCCAGAAGAGCGTGCCCGTGCCGGTCGAGGGGTTGATGTCCGCGAGCAGGAAAGCCGTTGCGACGGTCATCAGTGCGCCGCAGCCGATCAGCATCCGGGCGTCGACCCGGCCCGAGAGCTTGCCCATCACGACCATCATCACCGCCGACGCCATCGCGCCGGGCATGAGCAGGAGCCCGCTTTGGGTGGCGGTGAACCCCAGGTAGTCCTGCACGAAGATCGGCACGGCGAACATCACGCCGTAGAGCCCCATGCCGAGCACGAGCGAGTAGACGCTGCCGGCGGCGAGCGACCGGTGCCGCAGCACGCGCAGGTCGACCGCGGGATTGTCCACCGTGAGCTCGCGCCAGATGAAAAGACCCAGCCCCACCGCGGCGCCGGCCGCCATCAGCACGATGAACCGCGAGCTGAACCAGTCGTCCTGCTGGCCCTCCTCGAGCATTGTCTGGAAGCACCCGAGCCCCACCGTGAGCAGCCCGATGCCGGTCCAGTCGACCGTCGTGTGGTCGAGCTCCGAGGCCTCGTCGCGCGGCAGGAAGATGATCGTCATGAGCACCGCCAGGATGCCGAAGGGCAGGTTGATGAAGAAAATCCAGCGCCAGCCGAGCGTGTCGGTCAGGTAGCCGCCGAGCACCGGCCCGAACGCCGGGCCCGCGATCACGCCGATGCCGAACAGGGCCTGCGCCGCCGGCTGCTCTTTCCGGGGGAAGGTCTCGAAGAGGATCGACTGCGCCTTGGCCAGCAGGCCGCCGCCGCACAGGCCCTGCAGCACGCGCGCGACGATGAGCATCGGCAGGTTGACCGCCACGCCGCAGAGCACCGACGCCGCCGTGAAGCCGGCGAGCGAGAACAGCAGGTATTGCTTCCGGCCGAAGCGGTCGGACAGCCACGCCGTGAGCGGGATCATCACGACGTTCGCGCAGGCGTAGCCCGTGGAGATCCAGCCGACCTCGGAGAGCGTGGAACCGAGGTTGCCCTGGATGTCGGGCATCGCGACGTTCACGATGCTCGTGTCGATCACCTCGAGGATCGCGCCCAGCGCCGCGGTGAGGGCGATCACCCACTTGAGCATGCCGCGGTCCGCCAGCCGCGCGGCGGCGGGGGAGAGGAGGCTCCGGTTCGAGCCGTAGAGGCCTTTGAGCGGGGCCGACATTTATGCGCCGTCCCCGTTGCCCGCGCCCCGCACGATGAGGTCGACCGCGGCCGCCAGGTAGCTGCCGGCGGAATACTCCAGCTTGCACGGCGTCGAGCTGCGCCGCAGGACACCGGTGAAGATCATGCCCGCGAAGAGGTCGGCGACGATTTCCGGCTGCGCGGTCGCGGCCAGCTGGCCGTCCCGCTGAGCCGCCTGGAGGCGCGCGACCAGAGCCTCGCGCAGCGGGCGGAGGATGGCCTTGAAGACCTGGCGCTCGTGGACGCCATGGTGCTGGATCTCGCCGATCATGGTCCGGATCAGCGGCAGGTTGTCCTTCAGCAGCTGCTCGTAGCGCCGGGCGTGTGCGGTCAGGTCGCCGCGCAGGTCGGCGCTGGGCACCAGGGGCGCCTGCTGGGCCCGCACGGCCTCGGCGCCGAAGTTCTCGCCGACGACGGCGGCGATCAGGCCGTCCTTGGAATGGAAGTGGCGGAAGAGCGTGACCTCGTTCACCCCGGACTCGCGGGCGATCTCGCGGGTGGTGGAGCCGGCGATGCCGTCGCGGGCGAAGACACGGGCGGCCCCCTCCAGCAAACGCTGGCGGGTGGCCGAGGGAGAGACGGGCGTGGCGGCCTCTTTCATGCAAGCAACTACTTGCACACAATCGCCGCGCCGCAAGTGGATTTTCCAGCGCGACCGCGCCCCGGCTTGTAAACCACGAAGGCCACGAAGCTCACGAAGGTTGGGAAAATCACCGCCGGCCCCGCCTTGGTTTGAGCCTTCGTGCTCTTCGTGCCCATCGTGGTGAAAAAACCTGTCAGGAGGAAAATCGCCTTCCCGCAAACACTCCGCTTGAAACCGCGCCCGGTTTCGTGCCCTTATCGCCCCATGCTGCAATCGCTCCGCATCCGCAACCTGGCGCTCCTCGAGGAGGTCGAGCTCGACTTCGAGACGGGCTTCACGGCGGTCACCGGCGAAACGGGCGCGGGCAAGAGCATCCTGCTGGGCGCGCTCTCCCTCCTCGCCGGCGCGCGGGCCGACAAGACCATCATCCGCCAGGGCGCCCCCGCCACCGAGGTCGAGGCGGCGCTCTTCTTCACCGACAGCCGCAAGCTCGACGCCGCCCTGACGGCGCTCGATTTGCCGCCCTGCGACGACGGTGTCCTCATCCTCAAGCGCAGCCTCCCGCGCGACAAGGCCCCGCGCATCTCCGTCAACGGCAGCATGGCCACGCTGGCCGCCCTGCAGGAGCTGGGCGAACATTGGATCGACTTCCACGGCCCGGGCGAACCGCGCCGCCTCCTGAAGGAGGGCTGCCAGCGCGAACTCCTCGACCTCTTCGCCAGGAACGACGCCGAGTTCGCCAAATACCAGCTCCACTACCGCGCCTGGCGCGAGCTCGCCGACGAGCGGACCAAGCTCGCCGGCGCCGAGAAGCTTTCCGCCGACCAGATCGAGTTCCTGAAGATCCAGCTGGGCAAGATCGACGCCCTCGACCTCACCGAGGAAGCCATCGCCACCCTCGAGCGCGACTTCTCCCGCCAGCAAAGCGCGCAGGAGATCATGACGCTAGCCTCCGGCCTCAGCACCGGCCTCAGCGGCGACGAGGGCCTGCTCGGCCAGCTCGCCGCCTTGCTGCGCTCGGCCCGCCAGCTTGAGTCCCTCGACGCCGCCAGCAAGCCGCTCGCCGACCGCCTGCTGTCCGCGTCCGTCGAGCTGGGCGACCTCGACGCCGAGTTTTCCTCGCTGGCCCAGTCCCTGAATTTCGACCCCGAGCAGGCCGAGGCGCTGCAGGAAAAGATGAACGCCTGGCTCGACCTCAAGCGGAAGCATGGCGCGAAGCTCGAGTTGGTGATCGCCGCGCGCGACGAGATGCGCCGCCGGCTGGAGATGCAGGGCGACATCGAGGGTTCGCTCGCGAAGCTCGAGAAGCAGATCGCCGAGGCCTTCAAGCTGGCCCGCAAGTTTGCCGGCGAGTTGCGGCTCACCCGCGAGAGGGCCGCGCTCCAGCTGGCCAAGGCCGGCGGCAAGGTGATCGTCCAACTCGGCTTCAAGAAGGCCGATTTCCGCGTGCACCTCGCCTCGCTGCCGGAACTCGGGCCGCATGGCGACTGTGGCGTGGAGTTCCTGTTCTCGCCGAACGTCGGCGAGCCGCCGCTGCCGCTCCACCGCATCGCCTCGAGCGGCGAACTCGCTCGGGTCATGCTGGCCCTCAAGGCCGTGCTGGCCGAGATCGACGACGTGCCGCTGCTGGTGTTCGACGAGGTCGATGCCAACGTCGGCGGCGAGATCGGGCGCATCGTCGGCGAGAAGATGGCCGACATCGCGGAGAAGCACCAGGTGCTCTGCGTGACGCACCTCCCGCAGGTTGCCGCGCAGGCGCAGAACCATTTCGTCGTGACGAAGGACCAGAGCGGCGACCGCGCCAGCGTGGCCATCGAGCCTATCCACGCCAACCGCAAGACCCGCGTCGGCGAGCTCGCGCGCATGCTCGGCGACCGCAGCGCGAAGAGCGCCCTGGCCCACGCGGAGGAATTGCTGAAAGGCTGATTGGTTTACCACGAAGGTCACGAACGGCACGAAGGGGTGGTGTCGCTTCACGATCCGTGAACCCGGCGCCCTGCGGTTCGTCAAATTTCCGTTTTTGGGCGCTGCTGTGGCCTAACCATCTTGGTCCGAACCTTCGTGTCCTTCGTGAGCTTCGTGGTTCAAACGGATCGATCCCCTTGATCCCACGGCTGATTCCTCGATTTACCCCCAAAGTGTGAGGGTAGGACGCACGAATTGCTGGCTCCGGACGACGCGTTCGGTTTGGCTGACCCGATGTCTGCCGCCCATCAGCCCTTCGCCCGCCGCCTCGCGCAGATGCGTCCCTCGACCATCCGCGAGATCCTGAAAGTCACCGCCCAGCCGGAAATCATCTCCTTTGCCGGCGGCCTGCCGGCGCCGGAGCTCTTCCCGGTGGCGCAGGTCAAGGCCGCCGCGGACACCGTCCTCAGCCAGAACGGCGCCGCCGCGCTCCAATACGGCCCCAGCGAGGGCGTGCCCGCCCTGCGCGAATGGATCGCGACCGAGATGGGCGCCCGCGGCATCCGCGCCGTCGCTGATGATGTCCTCGTGACCAACGGCTCGCAGCAGGTGCTCGACCTCGTGGGCAAGGTGTTCCTCGACCCGGGTGATGTCGTGCTCACGGAGAACCCGACCTACCTCGCGGCCATCCAGTCCTTCCAGACCTTCGAGGCGAAGTTCGTGCCCGTGCCGACCGATGCCGACGGTCTGATCCCCGAGGCGCTGCCCGAGCTTATCAAGCAGCACCGGCCGAAGCTCCTCTACACGATCCCGAATTTCCAGAACCCGACCGGCATCACGCTCAGCGCCGCCCGCCGGCAGGCGCTCGCGCGCATCGCCGCGGAGCACAAGCTCACAATTGTCGAGGACGATCCCTACGGGAAGCTGCGTTACCGCGGTGCCGACATCCCGCCGATCAAGCACTGGGATGATGCCGGCTGCGTCCTCTACGCCAGCACCTTCTCCAAGACGATCGCGCCGGGCCTGCGGCTCGGCTGGGTCGTCGCCCCGCCCGAGGTCTTCTCGCGGATGCTGATCCTCAAGCAGGCTTCCGACCTGCACACCTCGAGCTTCGACCAGCGCGTCGCCCACGCCTACCTGACCGCCAACGACCAGGCCGCCCATCTCGGCAAGATCCGCTCCGCCTACGGCGAGCGCTTCGGCATCCTCGACGAGGCGTTGCGCGCGGCGATGCCGTCGGACTACCACTGGACGAAGCCCGACGGCGGCATGTTCCTGTGGGTGACCGGCCCCGCGGCTCTCGACGCGTTGCAGCTGCTGGAGAAGGCCATCGCGCAGAAGGTCGCCTTCGTGCCCGGGCGCGACTTCTTCCCGGCGGACGGTGGGCGCAACCACTTCCGGCTGAATTTCTCCAACTCCACGCCGGACCGCATCCGCGAGGGCGTGCGCCGTCTCGCGGCGCTGTGCCACGGCTGAGTCTGATCGGGTGATCTATTGCCACGAAGGGCACGGAGATCACGAAGCCCAAACCGCAGAAACCTCGCGCGGGACCCGGACCCTTTTGCTGATATCGGTTCGACCCGAACCTTCGTTTCCCTCGTGAGCTTCGTGGTTGAAATGAATTGGATCGCCCGGTCATTCCCCGCATAAAGCTTCCGCGCTTTCTCTCCCTCAAAAAACCACCCCATGAACCCCCGCCCGATCCTTGCCTCCCTCCTGTTGATCCTGTCCTTCGCCTGCGGCTCCGCCGCACCGCTGCGCGTCCTCTACTTCACCAAGTCTTCCGGCTGGGAGCACGATGTCATCAAGCACGTCAACGGCGCCCCGAGCTTCTCCGAGAAAGTCCTCGCCACTCTCGGCGCGAAGGAGGGCATCGACTTCACCTTCAGCAAGGACGGCTCACTCTTCACGCCGGCCTGGCTGGCGCAGTTTGACGTGGTCATGTTCTACACCAGCGGCGACCTGTTCAGCTTGGGCACGGACGGCCAGCCGGTGATGACGCCGGCAGGGCGTCAGGCGCTGTTCGACTTTGTGGCGGCGGGAAAGGGGTTCGTCGGGCTGCACAGTGCCAGTGACTCCTTCCACACCGGCGAGCATGGCGGCGGCAATCCGACCAAGCGCGCCGCGCGCTACCAGACCTATGGCGCGGAGGCCGATCCCTACGTGAAGTTCATGGGCGGGGAATTCATCCGCCACGACGCCCAGCAAGTGGCGGTGGCGACGGTGGTGGATCCCAAATTTCCGGGCTTCGAGCAAGTTGGCGGCGAGCTCAAGATTCAGGAGGAATGGTATACCCTGAAGGAGTTCGCCTCCGACGACCACGTGCTGCTCGTGCTGCAGACCGGCGGCATGACCGGCCCCGACTACCAGCGTCCGCCGTATCCCCTGGCCTGGGCGCACCCCTTCGGCCAGGGGCGCGTTGCCTACACCGCCCTCGGCCACCGCGAGGACGTGTGGACCAGCGCGGCCTACCAGTCTATGCTCACCGGCCTGATCCGGTGGGCGGCCGGCCGCGTGACCGCCGACGTGACGCCGAATCTCGCGCACGCTGCGCCGGGGGCCGCGAAAATCCAGGCCCGCCCGGCGGAAGTGAAGGAGTGAGCAGGGCGTCAGATAGGTCGTGCGAAGGACTTGCCCTGCCTGTCGACTGCCGCGGCCCCGCCGCAATAAATGCGCAAAGGCTCGCATCCCCTGCGCACTGATTGGGCTCGGGTGGGGGCGGCCGTCCGCTTTACTGGAAGCATGCCCGACCCCGGCGCTTCCTCCTCCGGTTTCACGACCTGCCCGGTGCCCTTGTCCCATCGCACCGAGGTCACCGTCGGCCACGGTGGCGGCGGCCGGCTCACGCAGGACCTGATCGACCGCGTGTTTCGCCCGGCCTTCGCGAATCCCGCGCTCGAGGCCCAGCACGACGGCGCGCTGCTGAAATTTCCCGGCGGCGGACGGCTCGCCTTCACCACCGACTCGCACGTCGTCAGCCCGCTCTTCTTTCCCGGCGGTGACATCGGCAAGCTGGCCGTCAACGGCACGGTCAACGACCTCGCCATGTGCGGCGCCCGCCCGCTCTGGCTCAGCGCCGGCTTCATCATTGAGGAGGGCTTCGCCATCGCGACCCTCGAGAAGATCGTCGCCTCCATGAAGGCCGCCGCCGCCGAGGCCGGAGTGAGCATCGTCACCGGCGACACCAAGGTCGTGGAACGCGGCAAGGGCGACGGGCTCTACGTGACGACCTCCGGCGTCGGCGTCATCGAGGCGGACCTGGTCGTCGCCCCGACGAGCATCCGCTCCGGCGACGCGATCATCCTCAGCGGCGACATCGGTCGGCACGGCATGGCCATCATGGCCGTGCGCGCGGGCCTGGAATTTGAGAGCGAGATCCAGAGCGATTGCGCCCCGCTGGTGGCGCCGGTGCAGGCGCTGCTCGGCGCGGCCCTCGAGATCCATTGCCTCCGCGACCTCACGCGCGGCGGCCTCGCGACCTCGCTGGTCGAGCTCGCCGAGTCGGCCAAGGTCGCGATCGCCGTCGACGCCGCGAAGATCCCGGTGTCCGAGATCGTGCAGGGTGCCTGCGAGATCCTCGGGCTCGACCCGCTCTACGTGGCCAACGAGGGCCGCTTCGTCTGCATTCTGCCCGCCGCCCAGGCGGCGCGCGCGCTGGAGATCCTGAAACGCACCGCACCGGGTGGTGCGCCGGTGATCATCGGCCACGTTTCATCCGGTCCCGCCGGCCAGGTGACGCAGCGGAGTGTCATCGGTTCCGAGCGCATCGTCGACCGCCTCAGCGGCGAACAGCTGCCGCGGATCTGCTGAGGGCCGGATTCAAATTAACCACGAAGAACACGAAGTTCACGAAGACCGACCAGTCCTGGCTGACTACTTCGTGCCCTTCGTGATCTTCGTGGTTGAAAATCACGTCGCCACCGCCGGCTCCAGCGCCCGGCTGCGATACCGGTAATACGCGGCGCAGGCGCCCTCGCTCGACACCATCGGCGCGCCTAGCGGCTGCTCCGGCGTGCAGCGCTTCCCGAAGGCCGGGCAGTCGTGGGGCTTTTTTACCCCGCGCATGATCTCGCCGCTGATGCATTCCGTGGCGCAGGTGGCGCAGGATTTCCTCAAGGTGAACCGCTTCGCCGCATCGTAGCCCGCGTAGGCGTTCCGCACGGCCAGACCGCTCATCGGGATGACGCCGATGCCGCGCCAGTCGCGGTCGCAGACCTCGAAGACCGTCTCGACGATCTTGCGCGCGTGGATGTTGCCCTCGGCCCGCACGGCGCGGGAGTAGGCGTTCTCCATCTCCGCGCGGCCGCTCTCGAGCTGCTTCACGCAGAGGAGGATGCCCTCGAGGATGTCCACGGGCTCGAAGCCGGTGATGATGATCGGCGCCCCGTATTCCCGGGCGATCGGGCCGTATTCGCCCGTGCCCATGATCGTGCAGACGTGGCCCGCGGCGAGGAAGCCCTGCACGCGGTTGTCCCCGGCGCCGAGGATCGCCCGCATCGCGGGCGGCACGAGCACATGCGAAGTGAGGATGGAGAAATTCGGCACGCTTTCCCGCTCGGCGCGGAGGACGGCCATGGCGTTGGCGGGGGCGGTGGTCTCGAAGCCGACGGCGAAGAACACGACCTGTTTCGCTGGGTTGTCCTTCGCGATCGTGACCGCGTCGAGCGGCGAGTAGACGATGCGCACGTCGCCGCCGCGGGCCTTCGCCGTGAGCAGGTCGATGCCGTTGCCGGGGACGCGGAGCATGTCGCCGAACGAACAGAGGATGGCGCCGTGGGCCAGCGCGAGGTCGACGGCCTGGTCGATCAGGTCGGCGCTCGTCACGCAGACCGGGCAGCCCGGGCCGTGGACGAGCGTGATATTTTTCGGCAGCAGGCCGTCGAGGCCGAACTTGACGATGGCGTGCGTCTGGCCGCCGCAGATCTCCATGATGGTCCAGGGCCGGCGCGTGACGCGCGCGATGGCGGCGGCGAGCTGGTTGACGACGGCGGCGTCGCGGTATTCGTCGACGTATTTCATGCGAGGGGGAGGTTGACCGGCGGGATATCGAGGCCGTCGAGTTCCCCCATGGTGCGGAGGTAGGCGAAGGTTTCCTCGGCTTCCTTCGGGTCGACGACGCTGATGGCGACGCCGACGTGGACGAGCACGAAGTCGCCGAGCTTGGCCTCGGGCGTGCAGGTGAGACTGATGAGCTTCACGACGCCCGCGAAACTGACCTTGGCGGAGCGGAGGTAGGGATCGTCGCCGATGATTTCAACGACTTTGCCGGGAACAGCGAGGCACATGGTGGGAGGGGGTTGGGGTGAGAATCAGGAGGGAAGGGAGACCGTCGTCAGGTTCCACAGCGCCGCGAGGGCCTGGCCGGCGGCGATGGAGTTGTCGTTCGGGGAGAGGCGCTGGTGCGCGAGGACGCGGAAGCCCGCCTCGCGCAGCGCCTCGGACGCGAGGGTGTGGAGCAGGGCGTTCTGGAAGCAGCCGCCCGTCAGGGCGACGGTGCCGGCGCCGGCTTGGCGCGCGACGTCCACCATCGCCTGGGCGAGGCCGCGGTGCAGGGCCGCGGCGTTCGTGGCGGCACCGAGCTTGGACGCCAGCACCCGCTCGACCGCCGGCCGCCAATCCACCTCGAGCCGCGCGCCCGGCGTGACCGCCGCGATCACCGGGAAGGGCAGGGCGCGTTTCCCGGCGGGTGCGGTGGTGGCCGCCGCCTCTACCGCCAGCGGCACCTGCCCCTCGAAGGCGTTGTCCCGGCCGAGTCCGAGCAGCGCGCCGAAGCCATCGAAGAGCCGTCCCGCGCTCGAGCAGAGGGGTGAGTTCATCCGTCGTTCGAGGATGGTTCCGAGGACCGCGGTGTCATGGTTGGAAAAATTGAAGTGTGACGCCATCTCGTGGAACCGGCCCATCTCGTGGGCGAAGCCCAGGGCCACCCGCCGCGCATCGTGCACCGCCGCCCCGCTGCCGGGCAGACGGAAGGGGAGTAACCGGGCGAAGCGCTCGGCCTGGTTGTCACGGAGCAGGATGAACTCGCCGCCCCACACCGTGCCGTCCTCGCCGTAGCCGGTGCCGTCCCACGCGATGCCGAGCACGTCGTCGGCGGGCTGCTCGTGCTCGAGCAGGCAGGCGAGCACGTGCGCGAGGTGGTGCTGCACCGCGATGCAGGGCAGGCCGAGCCGCTGCGCATAGTGCGTCGAGGAATAGTCCGGGTGCTTGTCGTGCGCGATCGCGGCGAACTTCGCCCCGTGCAGCTGGCCGAGCGTGCGGATGGTTTCCTCGAAGACCTGCCGGGTCGCGAGGTTCTCCAGGTCGCCGATGTGCGGGCTCAGCACGACGCGGTCGCCCGCGGCGACGGCGACCGTGCTCTTCATCTGGCCCCCGGTGCAGAGCAGCGACCCCGGCAGCCGGCCGGGCAGCCGGAACGGTGCCGGCGCGTAGCCGCGGGCACGCCGCAGGACGATGGCCTCGTCCCCGTCCGCGAGCCGCACGACCGAGTCGTCGACGGGCCGCGCGATCGGCCGGTTGTGCTCGAGGAAAAGGTCGGCGATCCCGGCCAGCCGGCGGCGCGCCTCGGCGTTGTCGGTGCAGATGGGCTCCTCGGACAGGTTGGCGCTGGTGGCGACCAGCGGAAAGTCCACGAGGCCGAGCAGCAGCACCTGCAGCGGCGCGTAGGGCAGCAGGGCGCCGACCCACGGGTTGCCGGGGGCGATGCCGGCGGCCAGCCGGTTGCCGGGATGCTGCGGGACGAGCACGATGGGTGCGGCCGGGGAGGAAAGGAGCGAGTCGGCCTCGGGCGATACGGTGGCGAAGGCGCGGAGCTGCGCGAAGTCGCGGAACATCACGGCGAGGGGCTTCTCGTCACGGTGCTTGCGCTGGCGCAGCGCGGCGACGGCGACCGCGTTCGTGGCGTCGCACATCAGGTGGTAGCCGCCGACGCCCTTCACCGCGAGGATCAGGCCCTCGCGCAGGAAGACGCGCGCCGCACGGAGCGCCGCTTCCTTTTCCCCGACGGTCGAACCCGCGGCGTCGCGCAGCGTCAGCTGTGGCCCGCACGCGGGGCAGGCGTTGGGCTCGGCGTGGAAGCGCCGGCTGGCGGGGTCGTCGTATTCGCGCTGGCAGTCCGGGCACATCCGGAAGCAGCGCATCGTCGTCTGCGGCCGGTCGTAGGGCAGGCGCTCGATGAGGGAATACCGCGGGCCGCACTGCGTGCAGTTGATGAAGGGATAGCGGTAACGCCGGTCCGCCGGGTCGAGCAGCTCGCGGCGGCAGTCCTCGCAGAGCGCCAGGTCGGGCGGCGTGGCGGTGGTGATCTCGCCGCGCGCGCGGCTGGCCACGATCGCAAAGCCGGGCCCGGCGGGCGGATCGTCGGTGCCGGGCGTCAGCTCGACGAGCGCCGTCACCTCGGCCGCGGGCGGGGCCTCGTGCACGAGCGCCTCCTCCAGCGCCTCGACGCAACCGGCGTCCCCGGCGGCGCGGACGAGCACGCCCTCGGCGTCGTTGAGCACCCAGCCGCTGATGCCGAGCTTCGTCGCCGTGCGGTGCACGAAGGGCCGGTAGCCCACGCCCTGCACGGTGCCGCGCA
>Ga0265327_10000749_pt1 | contig 50545 bp, 30 predicted proteins | sample 41621metaG_FD_202089 | JGI IMG/M metagenome (GOLD analysis project Ga0265327, IMG submission 202089) | Rhizosphere microbial communities from Carex aquatilis grown in University of Washington, Seatle, WA, United States - 4-16-21 metaG | ecosystem: Host-associated > Plants > Roots > Rhizosphere... | reverse complement strand
AAGGGTTTCTCGAAGCGCTTGTAGGGGATTGCCAGTATTTGTTGCATTTGTCCGAGCGCGGACGGGCATTGGAGCGCCGTGTAAGCGGGCGAAGGCATGCACCGCGGCCAGGCGGGCATTGCGGCTGCGGATGCCGTTGCCGCGCTCTTTTTCCAAATGGTCCAGGAATCCCAGCACCAATGGCGCGTTGAAGTCGTCCAAGGCCAGCAGTGCGGGCTTTTTCTGGCAGTGCTGTTCGAGGTAGGCGAGCAACAGGCGGAATGTGTCACGGTCTTGGGCAGGCCCGCCTGCAAAGCGGCGACATTTTCGCCGCACAGGGCTTTGAAACGGAGATAACTGTTCAGGCTGCCGCAAAGCACGCGCAAGGACGAAGACGACCAGCGCCCGGCAAAACCCATCACAAATGCCTCCACATCTGAAGGTTTGAGCCTTGCCAGGACCACTGCGTCGTTGCCGAAGGAACGGGCCAGGAAACCGCCAACGTGCTTGACCCGGCGATTGCAGGTCAAGGCTGCCAAGCCGCAGACATCCTCAAGGTAATGGCGGAACCTGTCCAATTCCAACCCCGCCGGAGTGTCCCCGGCCGGCCTTGGATCGGCAATCCAATGCCGGTCGCGAAGCATCTTTAACAAGTGGTTAGAGGCTGCCCGCAATTCCGCCAAGCCGGAGCGTCGGCAAATGGGGCAGCGGTTGGCTTGCGGCTTCGGGTGCTGATGCAAAAACCGCCGGACCGCCTGCTCGTCGAGTCCTTCGGGCGGCAAGTGTTCCCTGGCCATCCAGGCCGACAGGCAAGCCAACGCACTCAGATAGGCATGGACTGTCTGTTCCGCATAACCTTGGCTGGACAAGGTCTCGACAAACAGGGGAATGGCGGGGGCCAGCGGGTTGCCGTCCAGCCCGCCAGGGCAGTCCAGATGGGTTGGAAAAGTATGATCGTGTTGAGGGTTGTTCATGGTCGGCCTCCGGTGGTTGAATGGAAGCCAAAGAAAAGCACGATTTTTATGCCGTCACATACCCGCTTGTGCGTGCCTGGAATGCCCGTCCAATCGGGCTTTCAACCCCAAAGCCAACCAAACCCAGCATAATTTCAGGCCGAGCATAATGGTTGCCAATGACCAGGGTTAGGGTCTTGGAATCAGCCCTTTCAAAGTGGCTACGCCTTGTTTGTAAGTAATTGATATGTTGAGACATGTGGCTGTTTCGGGTCGTAGGGCGTCTTGGAGGCGGGCTTTTTCGGGCCGCGCGGGTGCTTCTTGAGGGTGCGCAACTGGACGTTGCGGGCAGTTGCGCGCAGCCATTCGGCGAGTTCTCCGGGTGTGCAACGGGCGGCGGAATCCCAGTCGGCGGCGTCGGAGAGTTGCACCAGGGCAAGGAACGTGGCGGCAATGTCAAGGGCGATATTTACGATTGTGGCGTATCCAGTCCCAGCCGATGCGGGCATAGCTGTGCCCCCCGGAACCCGTGCGGGTCGACCGCGCGCCGCCGGCCTTCGGCGGCCACCGCAGTCCCTTGGCAGACCCGCGCCAAGGTGGCGGCCGCCATCGCGAAGCACAGGCGCTGCAAGGCGCGGCGGTCGCGCAGCTTCGACGACGCCCGCTGGAAGCCGTTGGACTTCTGGTCGAGGAAGCCCTCCTCGATGTGGAAGCGCAAACCGTATGCGTGCAGCGTCTCCGGGCAGGTCGGCTCGTCGCCGAGGACCGCCCAGGGCTCCTTCGCGCCGCGCTGCCAGCCCGCCACGAGATGCGCCGCCTCGCGCCCGCCGGTGGCGTAGACCCCGTGGTGGCAGGCCACCCGGCCGGGTCGGCCCGCCAGCGCAAGGGCTTGAACTGGCCGCCCTTCCAGCAGTGCAGGCCGATGCCGGCCTTGCAGCGGATGCGGAAATGCCAGCCCGGCGTCCGCTTCGCCCAGCGCATCAGCCCCGGTGCACGAAGCCCCGGTCCGCGAGCAGCACCCCCTCGCGGTCGCCCGTCTGCCGCGCGAGGAACACCAGCAGGCTCCGGTAGTCCTTGAACGCCACGCTGGCGCTGCCGTGCTCCATGACCTTCCTGGCCAGCGGGATCATGCGGCCCCGGTCGGGAATTACAGCTTAGGCCGACTCCATCATGGGCTAGGCGGTGCAAATGGCTGTTTATTTTGCTGGCATACCGTACCCGCAAGCGGCAATGCCCCGCTGACCAAGTACTCGACTATGTAAGCATTCGCACAGTCGCTTGGGTTCAACATCTCGCTATGCCCAAACCCCTCCACGGTGAGCAGGCGAGCGTCAGCCAATTGCTCGACCATGTCTAGCGAGTTTTGGTAGGGCGTGGAAGGATCAAACGTGTTGCCTACGACCAAAATCGGGTTGGCCGTCGGGCGGTTCCAAGGTCCGGCGTAGGTGTCCTCTTCACGGATGCTCCAGGTCGCGCAAGGCTCGTCGGCCCAAAGGTTGGCCAAGCCGATTGGGCCGCTCTTCTCGACAACATCCTGCGACTCGCGAATATAGTAGTTGGTGTTGCGAGGGTTGGGGCTATCGCCGCAAATCACCGCCAGCGTCTGCTCAACCCCCGGGTATTTTTCATGCAAAACCGGGCAATTGGCCGTGGTGGCCGGGGGATCGAGCGTAGGGGGTGTTTCGATTTTTTCCCATAGCGTTTGTAGTATTTCAGCGATCTGCGGCCATCCTTTCATGGGGGCTACGTTGGGGTTTTGACTGGTGAAAGGCTGAACGAAGTTAAACAAGCTGCCCAGCGCGCCCAACAGCTTGCTATACGTCATGACCACCGCTTGACCGCTTACATAAATGGTAATAGGCCCAACGAGCAGTCGGTCCATTAAATCGTCCCATTTCTTTTGGGTCGCCTGAGGGCTTGGCCCCGCAAATTTGCATCGCCGCGGGCCGACTTGACCGCACAGTTCGATGAATTTCCGCATTGAAAAGCCCGCCCCGGCATCCGAACCGATACGCAGCGATATGCTCTGCTGAGGATGCCGCTGGCCGTCGGCGGTCCAGTTCTTGGGCGCTACGTTGCCATCCAACACCATGTGTCCAACCCGGTCGGGGAACAGGTTCGCATAGGTTGCCCCGAGGAATGTTCCGTAGGAAATGCCAATGTAGCGGAGCTTTGGCTCACCCACCGCCCGGCGCAGTTGCTCAAGATCACGGGCCGTGTCTGCCGTGCCCACATGGGCGGCCAGGCCCCCCGCGGCCCGGGCGCAGCGCTGTCCCCACTTCGCCCAGACACGGATGGACTTACGCTGCTGCTCTAGGGTCACCGGGAAATCGGCAGACTCGCCCAGGAAGTTTTTTTCCTCGGTTGCGTTGTTGAAGCACTGCACAGCGTCGCTCATTCCAACGCCCCTTGGATCCCAGCTGACGATGTCAAAGCGATCCACCAGTTCCTTGGGGAACAATCCGATCCAACTGGGTATCTGGAGCGTGCCCGTGCCCCCTGGGCCGCCCGGGTTCATCAATACCGTGCCGACGCGTGCGGATGGGATGGATGCCTTGTGCTTGACCACCGCGAGCGAAATCTGGCGGCCTTTGGGTTGGTCGTAGTCAAGCGGCACTTTTACTGTTGCGCAGACAAATCCGCCGGTAAATGCCGGCGGGGATATTTTTTTACAGGAACCCCAAGCCAAAACAGGTTTTGGCAATGAGGTTTCGCGACCGTCATCCCCAAGCTTATGTGATTTTAGGAAGTATTTGTCGGGCATCGATTGAACCCCAGAATTGTCATCGACGGGCGCAATCGTATCCTGTGCGGGGATTGTTGCCGTTTCTGCGCTAAGCGGGGGGGCGCCCGCCATGCTCAATAGCAATCCAGCGCCGACCCAAGCCTTAAGTTTTTGAGTTGCAGACAATGTTATTACTCCATCATTATTGAAGTTGAGTGGTTATATTCGGGTGGTTGCAGGAATGGCCCGTGACCGCGATTGGCACCTAATTGCGGTCACGGGCCATGTTCGTATCGATACCAAGTTCCCTGATGCGTCAGTTGAATCACTATGCATTGTGATAAATTTTATAACACAGAAGCAAGTACTTCACAAGACTCGATTTTCTGGCGTGGTTCAAATCAGGGTAACAGTTTTTTCGGGATCGGAGGGTAGAACAAGAAGTTGAAGCAAGTGAATTCATCTGGGACACTCGCTGTCCCTCAACATTCCCTTGGATTCCGATTTCGATGGGCGTTGGTGCATAAATAACTCGAAGCTTGAATGCGCCCTTGCCCGGCAAGCTCAGGGCAGGGTTAACCCTGCCCGGACTGAAGCCGGCATGCCGAGGCAGGTCATGACGTTGAGCGCGGCGATGCGCACATACACCTCCGTCACCTGGGTTTCGAAAATGCGGGAAGCCAAGCCGGGGCCGCACAGCTGCTTCAGGCGGCAGCGGACGGCCCCGGGCCATCGCCTGGATCTGCCCGCCTCGGCGGAGCCGCGCTGGGTGGCGGAGCGGCTGCTGTACTCCTCAAGCGTGTGGAGCGTTCTAAACCCAAGAGCCGGGAGCTCCGCGTTAGGCCACCAGGCTTCACCGTCCAGCTAGCCCGGGCAGTTCGATTTTGAAAATAGACTGTCAATAATAACGCAATAGCGTCAACGCCAATCCGCGTTTGAACTGGGATCCACGCCGTCGGCGACACCCGGGCGCGCTCAAGCGCGTCCCAGGCATGGGCCTGGCAGCCGGGGGCGGCGGGTTTTTCAACAGTCCCGCTGGATCGGGTACGGGCCAACGAATAGTGCCGCGAGACCCCGCGGAGCCGATTTATGCCCACCGGCCCCAGAATTTCAAATCCGGCAGCCATAAGCTTTGCGAATGCTGGTTTGTCCGGGCCTGTTGTGCCAAGATCTGATCCGCTCCGATTTCAAGGGTCGGCGTTTCGAGCGGGAAGGCTCGCAGGCCGCCTGAAGCGATGCCTGCAAAACGCCTCTTTATTGCCAGCCGTCCAGGGGGCCGTGGGAAACCAACAATAATAAGACGATAGCGAACCGAGCCTATGGGAAAGCGTGACATCCGTATTTTCAGCCTAGCCATCTTGCCTCCGCTGCTCTCGGCCTGCGGTTGGAACGGCGGCTGGCTGGCCACCGTGGGGCCGGATTACACGGTGGCTCCGTTGCCGGCCGCGGCCCGCTGGCACTCGTCCCCCGCCGGGGACGAGACGCCGGTCGCCCACCGCGGCAGCCCTTCGAACCTCAGGCGGTGGTGGGATCGCTTCGACGATCCGGCCCTTAGCCGCCTGCTGGCGGCGGCCCAAAAAGAAAGCGCCTCGGTCGCCGACGCCAAGGCGCGCATCGCGCAGGCCAGGGCCGGCCTGGTCGGCGCCATCGCCGCCGCGCTTCCGAGCCTGGATGTCAATTCGAGCGTCAACCACACCGGCATCGATATCGAAAACATCGGCACTAGCAACACCGTCGGCGTTGATGGCATCGGCATCTTCGGCGGTTCCTCCGGCGGCTCGGAAATCAATGTGATGCAATACAAGGCCGGCGTCCAGTCCAATTGGGAAATCGATCTTTTCGGCGGTTTGGCGCGGCAGAAGGAATCGGCCCGAAGCCAGCTCGAGTCCCGCAACGCGTCCTGGCACGACGCCCGGGTGGCCGTGGCGGTGGAGGTGGCCAACGCCTATCTCGCCTACCGGCACTGCGAGGTGCGGACAAAACTGGCGGCCGCCGACGCCGCGTCGCGCGAAGAATCGGCCGGGCTGTCGCGGGTGCTCGGGCAGGCGGGCTTCCGCGCGCCGGCGGATGTCGCGTTGGCGCAGGCCACCGCCGCCGACGGCAACCAGGCGCTGCTGGAACGCCAGGCCCAGTGCGAGCGTTCGATCAAGGGCTTGGTGGCGATGAGCGGGCTTGGGGAATGGGAACTCCGCCGCTTGTTGGCGGAAGTGCCGGAGCGGGTGGCCCGGCTGCCCAGCCCGCCCCCGTTCCGCATCGACGCCGTGCCGGCCCGCGCGTTGTCGCAACGGCCGGATGTGGCTGCGGCCGAGCGCGACGTGGCCGAGGCCAGCGCCAACATCGGCGCGGAACTGGCCAAACAATTCCCCAAGCTGACGCTCACCGGGAACATCTCCCGCATGTTGGCGGACTTCGATATCAACGGGGGCACGGCCATCGGCCTGCAAACCTGGTCCATCGGGCCGTCGCTGAGCTTGCCGTTGTTCGACGCCGGCAAGCGGGCCGCCAATACGCGGGCGGCCCGCGCCCAGTACGAGGCGACCGCCGTCAAGTTCCGCGCCACCGTGCGGACCGCCGTGAGAGAGGTGGAAGAGGCTCTGGTGCGCTTGGACAGCGTCGACCGGCGCCTGCCTCAAGCCCACGCGGCCGAAGCCGACTACAAAAAGAATTTCAAGGCCCAGCAGGCGCTGTACCGGGCCGGCCTGGGCAGCCTGGTCGATGCCGAGTCTTCCCGCCGCAGCGCCATTTCCGCCGAAATAGCCGTGGCGGATCTGGAGCAGGAGCAGGTAAGCGCCTGGATTGCCCTCTACCGGGCGGCCGGCGGCAGTTGGGAAGATGCCGACGAGGCGCCGAAGCCTGGCCCCGAAGCGGCCCATGGCCAGTAAACGCTTAAGTTCGAAACCCGTGCCACCGCCGTCCTCAACCAAGCCTCGCCGGAGGGGCAACGTCATGACAAAAACAAAACCGGGCCGCGTTCTGGCGGCCTTGTCTTTGGCCGCCGGCCTTGCCGTCGCCGCCGACCCGCCCGCCGCCCCGCGCCCCGTCCTCGCCGTCACGGTGGCCACGCCCGAGTTGCGTGAAATCCCGTTGTCCTCGACCGCTTACGGTTCCTTGGCCGCTTGGCAGGAAGCCGTCATCGGCGCCGAGATTGGCGGGCTGCGGCTGGCCGAGGTTCGCGCCCAAGTGGGCGAGGTGGTGCGCAAGGGCCAGGTTCTGGCGGTTTTCGCCGACGAGAGCGTGCTGGCCGACGTGGCCCAGAGCCGGGCGGCGGTGGCCGAGGCCGAGGCCAATCTGGCCGAGGCCCGGAACAAGGCCGGCCATGCCCGGCAGGTGGCCGACTCCGGCGCGATGAGCGAACTGCAGATCGTCCAGTACGAGACCGGCGCAAAAACGGCTCTGGCCCGGTTGCAATCGGCCAAGGCCCAGTTGGACGCGCAGTTGCTGCGGCAGCGCCATGTCAAGGTGTTGGCCAGCGACGACGGGGTGGTTAGCGCCCGCAACGCCACCCTGGGCGCCGTCGCCAGCCAGGGGCAGGAGCTGTTCCGCCTGATCCGGCAAAGCCGGCTGGAGTGGCGGGCGGAGGTCGCCACCGCCGAATTGGCGCAAATCAAGCCCGGCCTGGACGTCAACGTGGCGGTGCCCGGTTTTGCCGGCGTCGGCGGCAAGGTCCGGATGGTGGCGCCGACGGTGGACGCGCAGAGCCGCAACGCGCTGGTCTATGTGGATCTGCCGGAGGCCACTCAGCGGGGGCTGCGCCCGGGCATGTTCGCCCGCGGCGAATTCCGCCGCGGCGCCAGCCCGGGGCTGACCGTGCCCCAAGACGCGCTTTCCCTGCGCGACGGCTTCAGCTATGTGTTCCGGCTGGGCGGGCAAGTCGGAGACCAGGCCCGCGTGGCCCAGGTCAAGGTGCAGCCCGGCCGGCGCGTCGGCGACTGGGTGGAGATCGTGTCGGGCCTGAGCCCCGGCGACCGGCTCGTGGCCAACGGCGCCGCCTTTCTGGCCGAGGGCGACAGCGTCAAAGTGGTGCAAAAATGAACGTGTCCGCCTGGAGCATCCGCAACCCCATTCCGACCGTGATGCTGTTTGCGCTGCTGACCTTCGGCGGGCTGGCCGGTTTCCGGGCCATGAGTGTGCAGAACATTCCGGACATGGATCTGCCCGCGGTGACCGTCGCCTGCGCTCTGCCCGGCGCCTCGCCCTCGCAAATGGAAACGGAGGTGGCGCGGAAGGTCGAAAGCGCCATTGCCACGCTGCAAGGGGTGAAGCACATCACCACGATGATCCAGGACGGCAGCGCCAACATCACCGTGGAGTTCGAGATGGAAACGCCGCCCCAGGAGGCGGTGGACGACGTGCGCTCCGCCGTTTCCATGGTGCGCGCCGACCTGCCGGCGGACATGCACGACCCGGTCGTCACCAAGCTGGACTTGGCGGGCACGCCGATACTGGCTTTCACGGTCGCCTCCGCCCAGCGCGACGACGAGGCGCTCTCCTGGTTCGTGGACGACACGGTGGCCAAGCGCGTCCTTGCCGTGCAGGGGGTGGGCGCGGTGGCCCGGGTGGGGGGCGTCAACCGCGAAGTGCGGGTCGCGCTGGATCCGGTCAAGCTCCAGTCGCTCGGCGCCACGGTGGCCGACGTTTCCCACCAGCTGCGCCAGGTGCAGCAGGAAAGCGCGGCGGGGCACACCGACCTGGGCGGCGGGGAGCAGTCGGTGCGCATCCTCGCCAACGTGGCCTCGGTGGACGCGCTGCGCCCGCTCGAGCTCGCCCTTGCCGACGGCCGCCGCCTCCGCCTGGACCAGGTGGCCACCATCAGCGACACCGTGGCCGAGCCCAGCTCCCTGGCGCTGCTCGACGGCAAACCGGTCGTCGGCTTTGAAATCACCCGGAGCAAGGGGGCCAGCGAGTTGGAGGTGGCGGCGAAGGTGCATAAAGTCCTGGCCGGACTGCTCGCCGCCAACCCGGATGTGAAGATCACCGAAGCCTTCAATCTGGTGGTTCCCGTGGCGGAAAGCTTCCATGGCTCGATGGAGATGCTGTACGAGGGGGCCGCCCTGGCCGTGCTGGTGGTCTGGCTCTTTCTGCGCGATTGGCGGGCCACCCTCATCTCCGCGGCGGCCTTGCCGCTGTCGGCGATCCCGGCCTTCCTGGGCATGTACCACTTCGGCTTCTCCCTCAATGTGGTGACTTTGCTGGCGCTGTCTTTGGTGATCGGGATTTTGGTGGACGACGCCATCGTCGAGGTGGAAAACATCGTGCGCCATTTGCGCATGGGCAAGACGCCCTACCAGGCCGCCATGGAGGCGGCGGACGAAATCGGCATGGCGGTGATCGCCACCACCTTGACGCTGGCCGCGGTGTTTCTGCCCACGGCGTTCATGGGCGGGGCGGTCGGGCTGTTCTTCAGGCAATTCGGCTTGACGGCGGCCCTGGCCGTGCTTGCCTCCTTGCTGGTCGCCCGCATGGTGACTCCGATGATGGCGGCCTATCTGATGAAGGCCGACGCCGGCCACCAGCAGCCGCCGGAGGGGTGGCTGATGCGCGCCTACATGGGCGTGGCGGCCTGGTGCCTCAGGCATCGCCTGGCCACCGTCGGCGGCGCGGCGGCGTTTTTCATCGGCTCGCTGTGCTTGGTGCCCTTGTTGCCCACGGGGTTCGTACCGCCGGACGACGATCCCCAGACCCAGGTTTTCGTGGAATTGCCGCCGGGCGCCAGCCTGGCCCAGACCCGGGACTCGGCGGAGGCGGCCCGGCGGCTGGTGGCCGGGGTGCGCTATGTGAACAGCGTCTACACCACCATCGGCGGCGGCGCCGCCGGCAGCAACCCCGCTGCGGCGCAGGGCGCCGGCGAAGTCCGCAAGGCCACGCTCACCGTGCTGCTGGCCGGCAGCGAGGACCGGCCGGTGCACAAACAAGCCATCGAGCGGAATATCCGTGACGCGCTCAGCGCTCTGCCGGGCGTGCGGATCAAAGTGGGCCTCGGCGGCTCGGGCGAAAAATACGTCCTGCAACTGGGCAGCGAGGATCCGCAGGCTTTGAGCGCGGCCGCCAGCGCCGTGGAGCGGGATCTGAGGACGGTTCCCGGCCTCGGGGGTATCACCTCCAGCGCCGCCCTGGTCCGGCCCGAGATTGCCGTCTTCCCCGATTTCGCGCAAGCCGCCGACTTGGGCGTCACGACGGCGGCCATCGGCGAAGCCCTGCGCATCGCCACGGTGGGAGACTACGCCGCCACGCTGCCCAAGCTCAACCTGGCCGAGCGGCAGGTGCCGGTGGTGGTGAAGCTGGCCGCCGGCGGTCTGCGCGACCTGTCCGTGTTGGAGCGCCTCGCCGTGCCTTCGAGCAAGCCCGGCGCGGGTTCCGCCATGTTGGGGCAGGTGGCGCGGCTGCGGTTTTCCAGCGGGCCGGCGGTGGTCACCCGCTATGACCGGGTCCGCAACGTCAGTTTTGACATCGAGCTCTCCGGCCAGTCTTTGGGGGATGTCGCCAAGACGGTGCAAAACCTGCCGAGCATCCGCGGCCTGCCTCCCGGCGTGAAGCAAATCCAGGCCGGCGACGCCGAAGAAATGAGCGAGCTGTTCGCCAGCTTCGGCCTCGCCATGTTGACCGGGGTGCTGTGCATCTATATCGTGCTGGTGTTGCTGTTCAAGGACTTCCTGCAGCCGGTGACGATCCTGGCGGCCCTGCCGCTGTCCTTTGGCGGTGGCTTCGTGGCCCTGTTGGTGACGGGCAAGAGCCTTTCCATGCCGTCCATGATCGGTTTTATCATGCTCATGGGCATCGCCACCAAGAATTCGATCCTGCTGGTCGAATATGCCATCGTCGCCCGGCGCGAGAGTGGCCTGGGCCGGCTGGAGGCCCTGTTGGATGCTTGCCGCAAGCGCGCCCGGCCCATCGTGATGACCACCATCGCCATGGGCGCCGGCATGCTGCCCATCGCCCTGGGCACCGGGACGGCGGATTCGCCTTTCCGCAGCCCCATGGCGATTGCCGTCATCGGCGGCCTGGTGACCTCGACGCTCCTCAGCCTGTTGGTCATCCCGGTGACTTACACCTATTTGGACGACTTTGAGCGCTTGCTCAGGGGGCTTTGGCTGCGCTGCACGACGCCGCGCCCTGCCAAGCCATCCGATGCCGCTTCCGGGCATTGAGGCACTGACAATGGTAAAATCCGGCCCGGCCGTCAAATTATTAAACGAATCTGGACTGCACGTCCACTGGGAGGCTTGCGCGATGACTGAAGAGAACACTGGAAAAACGGCGGGCTCCGCCAGGCTGGCCGTCAGCACTGTGCGGCTGCAAAAAAATGGCGGCGCGCCTTTGAAGCAGCGGCCGGCGCCGTTCGCCAGGCGGGCAACCTATCTGCGCGGCGATGGGGAGGGGGGGCTTGCCGTTTGCAAAACCGAGGAATATCCGCTCGAGGCGCCGGGGGTGGCCGCGGGCGGGGGAAAAAGCCCGAAAATTTCAAGTGCCAAAAAGGAGGTGCGCGTGCTGGTCAAGGCCTGCAAGGCGTATTTGAGGCATTACAAGGCGCTTGCCAAGCGCTCGGATCAGAAAAGGCGGGACGGCGCCCGCAAGGATTTCGGCAAAAACTCGTTTTGGGCCAGCAAGAAGGCGTCCGAGATCCTGCGCAACGAGTCGGGCTTGTACAACCGGGCTAAATTCGCCAAGAGGCTGCACGCCGCCGTCCTGCGGCACCAGGAAAAGACCTTGGGCAAATAAGCGAAGCGGCCGGCGCCGCCCGCCTCAGGCCGGCCGCCGGCCGCGCACCGTCATTTTCACGCCCCCCTTGGGCGAGCGCACGGCGTTGTTCCAGGCCGGCCGCACCGGGTGGCGGGTATCGACATCCAGCTCGAAGTTCCGGATGATGGCGGCAAGGCCGATTTTCAATTCCAGCATGCCCAGGCCGCGCCCGAGGCAGTAATGCCCGCCGCCGCCGAACGGGAAATATTCGTATTGGCTGAAGCTGCGCTCCAGAAAGCGTTCGGGGCGGAAGCGGTCCGGCTCAGGGTAGAGGTCGGGGCGGTGGTGGGCCAGGTTGACGGAGGCGACCAGGACGCTTCCCGCCTCCACCCGGTGGCCTTTGAGGCTGAACGGCACCGCCAGGCGGCGGGCCACGTCCGGGATCACCGGATGGATGCGCAGCGTCTCCTTGCAGACCGCGTCCAAGTAGGGCAGGCCAGCCAAGGCGTCGAAATCGCCGGGCGGAGCCTTTTCGTCCAGTTCGGCCAGCAGGCGGGCGCGGATTTCGGGGTGCCGGTGCAGCCAATAGATCCCCCAGGCCAGGCCGCTGGCGGCGGATTCGTGGCCCGCCATCAAGATGGTGAACAAATGGTCGCGGATTTCGGCGTCGGTGAACGACTTGTCCGGGTCTTGCTCTTTTCTGCGCGCCATCTGGGCCAGCATGCAATGCCGGCCGGCGAAATCCTCGGGCTTGCGGCGCGCGGCGATTTGTTCGTCCATCTTGTCGTGGAGCGCCTGGCGCGCCTGGGTGAAGCGCCGCCACGGGCTCCAGGCGCCCAGGTCGCGGCGCAAGAACGGGAAAAATGTGATCCAAAATCCGGCGTCCCCTTGAAACCGCTTGAAGCATTCGACGAATTCGGCGATTTCCCGCCCGTCCGCGATGCCCAGCACGGTTTTTAAAATCACCTCCATGGAAACCAGCTGCGTCCAGGCCATGGCGGTGGTGGGCTGGCCTGCGGGGATGCGGCTAAAAACCTCCAGCGCCGCGGCTTCGATCAGCGGCCCGTAAGCCGACATGCGGCTGGCCCCGAAGGCGGGGTTCAAAATCCTCCGCGCCCGCTCATGGGCTTCCCCGCTGGTGACGAGCAGGGAGTTCTCTCCGAGCGTCAACTCGGTGCCCATGTCCATGTCGCCGAAAGTCCTGGGACTGGCCGTGAAAATATCCTTCACGCCGTCCGGGTCGCCGGTGATGACGAACTGCTTGCCTTGAAACGGCACGGTGAAAGGGTCGCCGAATTTTTCAGCGAGGCCTTGGTAGCATTTGACCGGGTCGCGCAGATAGCGCACGATGAGCAAAGGGTCGAACCTGGGGCCTTTGGGGGAGGCGGGTGTCAATTCTGCGCTGGACACGATGGCTTGCTTGGCTTTTCAGGGTCAGGGCGTGGCCGCCGCCTGGACGATCAGCATTCCGAACAGCATCCCGGAGGCGGAGCTGTAGCGTATGAACGAAGCGGGGCGTGATAGCAGCCATTCGCGCAGTTCGACGTAGCGTTCGCGGCTTAGAAAAACCACCTGCAAGGCCGTGACCAGCGACAGGGTTCCGATGATCTGCAACGCCAGAGGCCAGCGGCAATAGGGCGCGCCGATCACGAGCAGCGCGCTGATCAGCAAGCGCAGGCAGGTGGCCAGATGCCCGCCGTGCCTGCTCCGCCATAGGTGCGCCGCCCGCCGCATCAAAAACGCCGGAAATAGCAGGCCAAACAGGCCCAACAGAATATTCAGCCAGCCTATCGCCGCCACCACCGTCGCCATGTGCCGCTCCTGGTTTAATTGTGCAAACAGCCCTAAAGCTTTTTCCCGCGACGAGGCGCGCCTGCGCAAGACACCCGCCGGTAATCTTTGATAATCTTTATTTATTATTGCAGCAAAATATCCGAATGTATAGGGTAACCCCATGATTCGACAACCCGTGTATGTCACCGGCATCGGCTTCGCCGGCGCGGCCGGAAGTGGCGCGGCCGCGCTGGCGGAGCGCCTGCGCGCAGGCCGCAGCGCGGTCCGCCGCCTGGGGCGCGAGGAGCAGCCCATCCCGCTGCTTAAAATCGGCGCGCTGCTGGAAGCCGGCTGGGATTGGCGGGAAACCGAGGGCGCCCGCGGCCTGTCGCCGCGGGCGCTGGAGCGGGCGGAAAAATATTTGCGCGGGGCGGATGTTTCGCTGCGCGCCGACGCCGCCGCGCTGCTGGAAGCCAAAGGCGCCGCGGACATCGCCCCCGGGCGGCTGGGCTTGGTGGTGGGCGGCAGCAACCTTGCGGGCTGGGCGCTGGCCGAGGAGGCGTCCCGCTTCCGGCGCAACCCCGCCCATGTCAATCCCCGTATCGGTTTCCAGGGGCTGGACACCCACGTGGCCGCCACCTTGGCCGCGCTGGCGGACGCGCAAGGCCCGGTCATGAATGTCGCGGCGGCGGCGGCCAGCGGCGCCGTGGCGGCGGTGGCGGCGCTGGATCTCATCCGCGGCGGGCGTTGCGACGCCTGCCTCGCGGTCGGCGCGATGCAGCGGCTGACCCCCGTCGACTGGCAGGCGTTGGCCGCCCTCGGCGCGCTGAACACTTCGGCCGACCCGGCCCCCCCTTTCTCCGCCGGGGGCGGCGGCTTCACGCCCGGCGAAGGCGCGGCCTGCGTGCTGCTGGAACGGGCCGACCATGCCACGCGGCGCGGCGCGGCGGGCCTCGCCGTTTTGGCCGGCGGGGCTTTTGTCTCGGCCGCCGACCCGCTTCCCCACCCGAGCCGAAGCCACGCGGCCCGGGCCATGGCGTTGGCCTTGGCCGACGCGGGCATCGAGCCCGGCCAGGTCGACCTGGTCACCGCCCATGCGACGGGAACCGCGCAGGGCGACGCCGCCGAGGCGGGCGCAGTCGCCGATGTGATGGAAAGCAGCCAACGGCGGGTCTGGGTGGCCGCGCCCAAAGCCGTCACCGGGCATTGCCTGGGAGCCGCCGGCCTGGTTGGGCTGGTCGCCACCGTGTCGATGCTGCAAGACGGCCGCGTCTACCCTGTGCCCGCCATGCCCCCGTCGTTGTCTGCGCTGCTGCGGTTCGCGGCGGAGGGCGCGATTGACATCCCCCTTTGTTGTGCTATAAACAACGCCTTTGGTTTTGGCGGCTTCAACGCCGCATTGGCAATCCGCAACCTGCCCGGCTAGGCGGGGGACACAGAAGCGACTTTATGGCGAAGGCAGGCATCGAGCGAATTGGTTTCTATGGCGGGCAGGCCTTTATCGAAATCGCCGAACTGGCGGCCTTGCGCAAGCTCGACCCGGCGCGGATGGCCAATCTGCTGATCCGCCGCAAGAGCGTGCATTTCCCCTGGGAAGACCCGGTGTCCTTCGCCGTCAACGCCGCCCGGCCCATCGTGCGGGCGCTGGACGCCGCGCAGCGGGGGCGGATCACCCATCTGCTGGTCGCCAGCGAGTCGGGCATAGACTTCGGCAAATCGCTCGCCACCTGGGTTCACGGCTTGTTGGACTTGCCGCGCGGCATGCGGCTTTTCGAGATCAAGCAGGCTTGCTACGGCGGGACGGCGGCCTTGCAGACGGCGCTCGGACTGCTGGCCCGGGACGCCCGGCCGGACGCCAAGGCGCTGGTCGTCTGCACTGACATTGCCCGCCCCGTCCCCCATTCCTATGCCGAGCCGACCCAGGGCGGCGCGGCCATCGCGCTGCTGGTCGGGGCCGACGCGGCCGTCCTGGAGGTCGAGGCGGGCGCCAGCGGCCTGCATGGCTACCATGTCATGGACGCTTTCAGGCCGGACGCGGACCAGGAGACTGGCGACGCCGACTTGTCGGTGCTGACCTACATCGACTGCTTGCAACAAACCTTCGCGGCCTACCAGGCGGCGGCGGGGCCGGTCGATTTCCGCGAACATTTTGACTATCTGGCTTTCCACACGCCCTTTGGCGGCATGGTGAAAGGCGCCCACCGCACGCTGATGCGGCGTCTATACCAGGCCGGCGGCGCCGACACCGAGGCGGATTTCCACCGTCGGCTGGCGCCTTCCCTGGCTTATTGCCGCGAAGTCGGCAACATTTACTCGGGCACCGTGTTTCTGGCCCTGGCCGGGGTTCTGGCCTCCGCGGACCTTGACCGCAGGCGCCGCGTCGGATTGTTTTCCTATGGCTCCGGCTGCTCCTCCGAGTTTTTCAGCGGTTGGGCCGGCCCCGAGGCGGAGGCGGCGCTGGCCCAGGCCGGCCTGGCCGGGCAGTTGGCGGCGCGGCGCAAATTGGACATGGCCGAATATGAACAGGTGCTTGCCGCCAACCGCCGCTCGTACTTTGGCGAAAAAGACGCCGAGATCGATCCTGGCGGGCTGTCGGATCTGTACCGGTCCGCCTTTGCCGGTCGGGGCGTCTGTGTGCTGGACGGCATCCGCCGCCATGAACGGCGCTATCGCGACGCATGAGCCGCCTTGACGCCCGCCCAGGCGACCCGCCGCTGCGCCTGCGCCGCGAAGGCCGCTGCCTGCATCTGTCGCTCGCCAATCCGGGCAAGGGCAACCCGCTTAACCGCGCCTTGATCGAGGCCCTGCATGCCGCGCTGGACGCCGTGGAAGCGGATGCCGACATCGCTTTGTTGACCCTCGCCGCCGATGGCCCGGTTTTTTGCGACGGGATGGATTTCAACGAAGCCTTGGGCACCGCGGGAAACGCGGAAGAGGAAGTACGCCGCGCCGTGCGCCGCTTCCACGGTCTGCTGGAACGCCTGACCCGGCTGCCGGTCATCGTCGCAGCCATCGTCGAAGGGCGGGTGAACGCCGGCGGCATGGGCCTGGCGGCCGCCTGCGACCTGGTGTACGCGCGCGGGCAGGCGGATTTCGGCCTGTCGGAGATTTTTTTCGGCCTGCTGCCCGCCACGGTCGCCCCTTTTGTGGCGCGCCGGACGGGCTTTCAAGCCGCGTACCGGATGGCCCTGACCGCGCAACGGATGGACGCCGTCCGCGCCCGCGAATGCGGCCTGGTCGATGAATTGGTCGACGACCCGGCCGATGCCGTCCGCCGCCTGCGCTTGCGCGCCGACCGGCTGGACCGGGCGGCGGTGGCCCGCGTCAAGGCGTTCTTCGCCGATTTCGGCGGCATAGGCGCGGCGGACGGCCGCCGGGCGGAGAATGCGCTGGCCACCCTGCTGGCCGACCGGCGCGTCGCGGACAACCTGGCCGAATTCGTTCAGCGGAGTCCGCGGCCGTGAGCGCCGCGGTCAAGCTGACCCGCCCGCTGCCCGGCGTGGCCTGCCTGCAAATGGAGGACCGCGAGGGGGGCAACACCTTCACGCAGGCGCTGGTGTGCGGCCTGGCGGACGGTGTGCGGGAGGCGGGCGAGGACGCGGCGACCCGCGTGGTCGTCCTGCATGGCTACGGCAGCCTGTTTTGCGCCGGCGGCACTTTGGAAGAACTGGTGGACATCGCCGACGGACGCCGCAGTTTCGACGAAGGCGCTTTTTACCGCCTGCTGCTGGATTGCCCGTTGCCGGTCATCGCCGCCATGCAGGGCCATGCGATGGGCGGCGGCCTGGTGTTCGGCCTGTACGCCGATTTGTTGGTGCTGTCGCGGGAATCCTTGTACGGCGCGAACTTCATGAAATACGGCTTCACGCCGGGCATGGGCGCGACCGAATTGCTGCCGCGCAAGCTAGGGCCGGTGCTGGCGGCGGAATTGCTGTTCACGGCGCGCGGCTACCACGGCCAGGCGCTCGCCGCCCGCGGCCTGCCCTGCCCGGTCTTGCCGCGCGCCGAGGTGATACCCCATGCGCTGGGCCTGGCGCGCGATTTGGCCGACAAGCCCCGCGTGTCCCTGGTCAAGCTCAAGGAGGCGCTGAACGCGCCGCTGATCGAGGCGCTGCCCGCCGCGGTGCGGCGCGAACGCGCCATGCACGAGGAAACTTTTGCGCAAGAAGGCATACGCCAGCGCATCCACCAACGCTACGGAAACTGACCCGGCCATGACTGAAGCTGCGAACCCCCCCGAAACGTTACCCGCCGAATTCCAAGACGAACTGGTGCAAGTCTTTTGCGATCTGGGCGTGAACGGCTACATCAGCCTCCTCTTCGACTATCCGCAACAGTTCGACGCGGCGCGCCTCGGCCTTGCCGTGCGCCGCGTGCTGGATGCCGAGCCGGTCCTGGGCTGCCGCTTCGAGGCGGAGGAAGGCGGCAAAGCCCGCTGGCGCCGCCGCGACGATATCGACACCGTCGCCCTCTGCCCTGTGGTGGTCAGCGCGAACCTTGAGGAGGACACGGCCGTCCTGCTGGCCGAGCTTTACGATCCCCGTTATTCGCCCAACGTGCGCGCCGTGCTGATCCGCCAGCGCGAGGGGGCGGCGGACCGGTTGCTGCTGCAGGTCTCCCATGCCGCAGCCGACGGCACCGCCTCGTTGGATTTCGCCGCGGCCGTGGCCGGCATGTACACCCGGCTGGGCCAAGATCCGGACTATCGGCTGCCGCCCAACAATGCGAGCCGCGACAGTTTCTTGTGGCTGAGAAGCTTCAGCGTCCGGCAGCGCTTGCGCCTGTTGTGGGAGGACTTGAAGGATCTGCCCGCGGCCCTGGCCCCCAAGCGCGGTCTGGTTTCCAGCCGGGCCGCCTTCCTGGCCGACAGCGAAAACCAGCAGCCGGAATTTCGGCTGTTGCGGCTGGACGAGCGCCGAATGGCCGAAATCGACCGCTACGCGTCCGAAAGCGGGGCGACGCTGAACGACATTTGCCTGGCGGCGTTTTTCCGCGCCTTCGACGAATACTGCCCGGGACCTGCGGGCACCTCGTTGGAGGTGGTGATGCCGACCAATCTGCGGCGCTACGCGCCCTTGCAACGCCGCCCGGCCATCTGCAACATGTCCGGAACCACCCATGTCCGCATCGGCGAGGCCGTCGGCGCGTCCTTCGAGGACACGCTGGCCAAGGTTTGCCGGGAAACGCGGCGGCACAAGCGGCGCATGCTGGGGACGGAGGGGCAGATGCTGGTCAGATGGCTGGCCTGGATGCCTTACGCGCGTAAAAAAGATCTGCTGTGGAAGCAGCTTTTGCGCGGGCTCAAAAACTCCGTGCCGCCGGTGCTGACCCAGATCGGCCACACGCGGGGCGTGCGGTTCGCTTGCGACGGCGTCGCGCCGGTGGATCTGGCCGTGTTCGGGACGCCGGCTCCGTCGCCGGTTTTTCTGACCTCGCTGGTCCGCATGGACGACAGGATGTGCATCGGCACTTGTTTTGACCGGCGGATCGGCGTCCATGGCGTGGAGGCGTTCCTTGAGCGCATGGACCGGAACTTGCCCGGAAGCCCCGCGGCGACGCATGTTAACCCACCTATTGCAGAGGAAATGAAATGACAAGACAAGAGTTGATGAGCGAACTGGAATCGCTGGTGAACGCCAGGCCGGGCTCTCTCGCCGACGACACCCCCATCGAAGGCCTGCGGGGCTGGGATTCCCTGAAGAATGTGGAGTTCCGCATGTTCGTGGAGGACGAGCTGGGGCGGGATCTGGACGGGCTGAAGGTCGACCAGGCCGGCAGCATCGGCGATCTGGTGGCGCTGGTGGCCGACCTGCTGGAAGGCTAGGGGCGCGGCCCCAGCAGCAGCATCCGCACGCCGGTTTCCGGCCGGCGGATGCCGTGCGACCAGGCGGCATTGAGCGGGCGCTTTTCCATTAACCGGAGGCGGAAGCCGCAGACCAGCGTGGCCAGCACGGCGCGCATCTCCATGAAGGCCAGGCGCGCGCCCGGGCAGCGGCGCTCGCCGCCGCCGAAGGGGATGAATTCGTCATGGCCGTAGTCGCGCTCCAGGAAGCGCTCCGGCCTGAAGCGCTGCGGGTCGGGGTAAAGCGCGGGGTCGTGGCAGGCCAGGTCGACGCACGCCATCACCACGTCGCCCTCGGGCACGCTGAAGCCGCCCAAGTCCATCGGCCGGGCCAGCCGCCGCGCCACCCCCGGGGCGACAGGATGCATGCGCAGGGATTCGCGGCACACCGCGTCCAGGTAGGGCGTGCGCGCCGGCAGGCCGGCTTCCGGCGTCGCGGCGTAGCCTCGAAGCTCGTCAAGCAGCGCGATCAGCACGCCCGGCTCGCGGTGCGTCCAATAGACGCTCCAGGCGACCGCCACGGCGCTGCTGTCATGGCCTGCGAACAGCAAGGTCAGCAGATTGTCGCGGATCTGCGCGTCGGTCAGCGCGGGCCGCCCGTCCGGATCGCGCAGCCGCACCCAGTAGGCCAGCACGCTGTCGTCCTGGGCGTCCCCGGCGGCGCGCGCCGCCGCCATCCGCGCCTCGATCAGGGCGTAGCACACGGCCCGGGCGCGGATGAAGCGGCCCCACGGGCTGCGCGGCCCGAGGTCGCGGCGCAGGGCTTCCACGAACACGGCTAAAAGGCCGACGCTGTCCTGCATACCATGGACGGCCGCGGTGAATTCCGCGCGCTCCCGCTCGCCCAAGACGCCGAACACCGCCCCCATAATCACCTCCAGCGTGATCGCCCTGGCCTTGTCGAGCATGTCGAAGCGTTCGCCAGGCCCGGAGAACGCCCTCAGCGTCGCCTCCCGCATCAGGCCGAAGGCACCGGCCGGATGGAGCAAGACCGGCGCCATCAGCGCGCGGCGGACATGGACGTGGATCTCGCCATCCAAAGACACCAGCGAATTCTCGCCATAGAACATGCCGGCCACCGCGTCCACCGAGCGGTACAGCCCTGGCCCGCCCTGGAAAATCCGCCGGATGTGCGCCGGGCAGCCGGTGACCGCCATCCTCCCGCCCAGCGGGGACGGCACCGAGAAGGGTTCGCCGTGGCGGGCGGCCAGCGCCTGGTAGCACGCCAGCGGCTGGCGAAAATAAGACCACAAGTGGGGCAGCAGATGCTTGGGGCCAGAGGGGGAGGGGCTTGCTGTTGGAGCCATGGCTTTACCGCGCCTGGAACCGCACGCGCACACTGGACGGCCCCATCAGAAAGCCTCGCCGGGCCGCCCGCGGCGGCCCTTTCTCCAGAAGCTCAAAACGCCCCCGCGCCAGCAGCGCCGCCAGCACGATTTTGATCTCGTGCGTCGCGAACTGGTTGCCGACGCATATCCGCTCGCCGCCGCCAAAAGGGATGAACTCGAAGCCGCCGACGGTTCTTTGCAGGAAGCGCTCCGGGTAAAAGCGCTCCGGGTCGGGGTAAATATCGGGATCCATGTGCAAGGCCGCGGTGCATGCCGCCACGTTGACGCCCGCGGGCAGGGCGTGGCCGCGCAAATCCATGGGCTGGGCCAGCGTGCGCGACAGTTCGGGCATCGTCGGGTAGAGCCTGAGGCATTCCTTGACCACTGCGTCCAGGTAGGGCAGGGCCAGGATCGCCGCGATATCGTCGTCCCGCCCCAGGCTGTCGATTTCCTGCTGCAGGCGTCCGGCGGCCTCGGGGTGGCGGCCCAGCCAGGCGAAGGCCCATGCCAGGGTCGTCGCGATGGTCTCGTGGCCGGCCACCAGGTTGGCGACGAGGTTGTCGATCAGCGCCGTGTCGCCGATGCCGCCGCCGTCGTCGAAGCGCGCCTCCATGAGCCGGCTGAGGATGTCCGCCCGCCCGGTGCCGGTGGCGTGGCGCTCCGCGATGTTTTCCAAAAGCAGCCCGGCCAGGCGTTGCCGGGCGGCGTCCAGGCGGCGGTTCGGTGGCCAGCCGTCACGCTCGATGCCGAGCAGCGCGCCGAACAGGTAGGCCGGGTTGCCGAAGGCCGCCGCGAACTCCAGCACTGCCTCCTGGAACGGGCCAAGGCGCTCGCGCCGCTCGACGCCGAACACGGTTTTCAAAATCACATCCAGGCTGATGCGGCGCATTGCTTCCAGCGCCTCCCATGATTCGCCGTCAGACCAGCCGGCCAGAGCCTCGGCGGCGGAGGCGTGGATCATGCCGCCCAGTCCGCGCAGGTTTTCGCCGTGGAAGCAGGAGGAGGTCAGCTTGCGGACTTGACGGTGGGCTTCGCCGTCCAGGCCGCTCAAGCCCTGGCTGCCAACCACCCGCCGCTGGCTGTTGGACAGCGCGAAATTGTAGGCTTCGGCAGGCGCGGTGAGAATTTGCCGGACGCCTTCGGGATGGGAGGTCATCACCGTCACCGCGTTGGTGCGCACGGTGAAAGGGTCGCCGTAGCGGGCGCGGGCCCAGCGGAAAAACCGGTAGGGCGAGTGCGCATAGGCCAGCGGCTGCCAGAATCGTAGCCGCGGCCCCGGGGGCAGGCGGGTCGGTGTGGTCATGGGACGGTCTCCATTAGGTTGGCTGGTTCCGCATCGGAAGAATGGTGGCATGCAGGGCCTTGCCGCGCCCGACTTGAAATTGGCAAACATCTTGCCATTGGACTGCGCCCGTTGGCAAGCATCGTGGCGCGCGGCCTTCGCGGCGGGCCGCCGGCTCGGCGCACTGCGCCGGGCGTGGCGGCCGGCGCTTGTCTTGGGCTTGGCGAAGCGGCGATAATCTCCGCAACGGTCCGCGCCGCTGCCGGGCCGGAGGTGTTCCATTTCCAGCCTTCGCGGAACAATGGCGGCGCGCGTTTGCCGCCTTGCCCAAGCAAGCCCGCGACCCTACCCCAAAAAGGCAGCCGATGAGTTCCACCGCAAGCAGCCAACACGCGGCCGGCATGCCGCAAGACCTTCTTTTCTGGCAGTCGCAGCTGGCTGGCGGAGGCGGGCTCTCGGCATTGGCCTGGAGCCGGGGCGGATCCTCCGGGCGGCCGGGGCCGCCCAGGGGCAGCCACGGCTTCGCCTTGGCCCCCGATGCCGCCGCTTCGGTCGAGGCGCTGGCGGCGGCCGAGGGCTGCGCCCCGTTCCATGTGCTGCTGGCCGTGTTTGCCGCGCTGTTGCGCCGCCACACGGGCCAATCCGACCTCCTGTTCGGCGCGCGCGCGGATCCGCGCCCAAGCGTCGGCCCGGCGGTGCTGCTGCGCGTCGGTGTCGCCGACGGACAGTCCTTTCGCGGTTTGCTGCGCGATATCCGGGGCGTCGCCGAATCCGCGCTCGCGCACGCCTCCCTAAGTTTTGAGGACATGCTCGGCTGCCTGCAACCGGACGACGCCTCGCGGCGGGCCGCCGCCGTGCCGGCGGGGTTTCATTTTGGCTGCGCGGCGGCCGGCCAGGCCGATGCGCGTTTCGAGATTGCGCTGCTCGCCGATCCGCAAACCTACTCCGCCCGGATCGATTACCCGGCGGATGGGTTTGACCGCGAAGGCGCCGAGAGGGTGGCGGGGCACTTTTGCCGCTTGCTGCGCTCGGCGCTGGACAGCCCGGACGGCCGGATACTCGATTTGGAGATGCTGGCTTCCGGCGAGCGGCGGCGGCTGCTGGTGGAATGGAACGACACCGCCAGCGAGTATCCGCGTGATCGCTGCGTCCATGAATTGTTCGGGGAAATCGCGGCGCTGTTTCCGCAGCGTGCCGCGCTGCGTTTCGAGGGGGCGGAATTCAGCTACCGCTGGCTGGACGAGCGCTCCAGCCAAATCGCCCAAGGGCTGCGCAGGCTGGGCGTGGCGCTGGAAACGCCGGTCGCTGTGGCCTGCGAGCGTTCGGTGGAAGCCATCGCGGCGCTGCTGGGCATATTGAAGGCCGACGGGGCTTACGTCGGCATCAACCCTGCGGAACCGGTGGCCCGTTTGCAAACCATGCTGGCCGACGCGCGGTGCCCGGTGTTGCTGACCCAGGCGGGCTTGGCGCCGCGTTTTGCCGGCTGCGGCGCCCGCGTCTTGGCGCTGGACGGCGACGACCTGTTTTTCGACCGCGAACCGGCCCGGCCGCCCCCGCCGGATCCGGGGCGCGGCAGCCGGCAGTTGGCCTATGTCGCCTATACCTCCGGCTCCACCGGCCTGCCGAAAGGGGTGTGCGTCGAACATCGCTCGGTGGTGCGGCTGGTGCGCGCGACCCAATACGCACGTTTCGATCCTGAGGATGTATTTCTCCAGTTCGCTCCGCTGGCTTTTGATGCCTCCACCTTTGAAATCTGGGGCTGCCTGTTGAATGGCGCCTGTTTGTCTATCCATCCGCCCGCCGCCCCCACGCTCGAACAGTTAGGCGCCACGCTGCGCCGGGAAGGCGTCACCACGCTATGGCTCACCGCCGGCCTGTTTCACCAGATGGTCGACGACCAGTTGGAAGCGCTGGCCGGCGTCCGCCAGGTTTTGGCGGGGGGCGACGCGCTGTCGCCCCGGCATGTGCGCAGGCTGTTGGAACAGCCCGGCGAACGCTGGTTCGTCAACGGCTACGGCCCGACGGAAAACACGACGTTCACCTGTTGCCACCGCATCAGCGACCCCGGCCAGGTTGGGGCCACGGTTTCGATAGGCCGCCCCATCGCCAACACCCAGGTGTATCTCGTCGATGCCGCGATGAACCCGGTTCCCGTCGGCGTCGCCGGCGATCTTTTGGCCGGGGGCGACGGCTTGGCGCGGGGTTATCTCAACCAGCCGGAACGGACGGAGCTCGGTTTTGTCGGCCATCCCTTTTCGGACGAGCCGGGCGCGCGGCTTTACCGCACCGGCGACAAGGCCCGCTATCTCCCCGATGGCAGCCTCGAATTTTTGGGGCGTGGCGACCGCCAAGTGAAAGTCCGCGGATTTCGTGTAGAATTGGGCGAAATAGAGGCGGTGCTGGCGCTCCACGCCAAGGTGCGCGAGGCGGTGGCGCAGGCGCTGACGGACGAGGCCGGCGGCCGGCGGATTTACGCCTACCTGGTGCTGGGCGAGCCTGCGGACGTTGAGGAAATCCGCGCTTTCCTGGCCTCGCGCCTGCCGGAGTACATGCTGCCTAGCCGGATTTTCCTGCTTGACCGGCTGCCCCTCAACGCCAACGGCAAAGTCGATTTGGCCGCGCTCCCCAGGGACGCGCCTGCGGCCCCGCCCGCGCGGGCCGAACCTGCGGCCACCGACGCCGAAAAAAAACTCGCGCCGCTGTGGGAGGCGGTGTTTAACCGCCGCCCCGTCGGCCGGGAGGAGCATTTTTTCATCGACCTGGACGGCGACTCCCTGCAGGCGTCCCTGCTTGTCGGCCGCGTCGCGGCCTCCTTTTCCGTCAGCCTGTCCATGGACATTTTGTTCGAAGCACCGACAATAGCCGCGCTCGCCGCCTTGTTGGACGCCAAATCCACACCGCGAGGAGGGTAAGCCATCACATTTTCCGCAACCATCCCATCGGAAGGCGTCGACCAGGTGCTGTATGCGATGGCGGAACTGGGCGTTTCCGGCTACACCGGTTATGTGCTTGAAATGCAGGGGCGCGTCGATGCCGCTGTGCTGGCCCGCGCCGTGCGCTTGATGATGGACGCCGAGCCGATCCTAGGCTGCCGGTTCGTCGCCGCGGCGAGAAAGCCGCATTGGCGCCGGCGCGCCGACTTGGAATCGGCAAGCCATTGCCGGGTCGTCGGATCGGCAACGCCCTTGGCCGCGGCGGAAGCGCAATCGCTGGAACCGCGCGACTGGGAGCGCGACCCGGTGTTCCGGGTGTTGGTCTTCCGCGAGCCGCAGGGGGCGGATCTGCTGTTATTCCAGGTCGACCACTGTGTCGCCGACGGGGACGGCGGCTTGAGAGTGGTCGCGCAGACCGCGGCGATTTATGGCCGCCTGCTGTCCGACCCGGGGTATCGGCCCGCGTCCCGGGACCGATACGATTGGCGGTTTCCGCTGTACGGGCGCCTGGGCTGGCGCGAACGCTTGCGGCTGCTCGGCCACGCCCTTGCGGAGCCCTGGGCGCAGGCGCGCATGGCGCGCCATCCATGCCGCGGCTTCCAGGCCGACCCGGAGCGTTTTTTAGACCCGAAGGCACGCGCCAATCCGGCGTATGCGCGGCTCCGCCTGGGCGGTGCCGAGCTCAGGTCTATCCGGCTGGCCGCCGCCAAACACAAGGCCTGGCTGAACGACGTGTTGCTGGCCGCGCTGCTGCGGGCGTTCGCCGGCCTGGCGCCGCCCGCCGGGGATCCGGATGCCCGCTGGCGGGCGCTGGTTTTTGTGAACCTGCGGCGGTATTTGCCGGATGAATACTCCGTGCCGGTTTGCAACCTGTTGAGCAACCATGTGCTGGATTTGGGTGTTGAACTGGGCGGGCGGTTTCAGGACACGCTGGGGAAGGTCGGGCTGGAAAACCGGAAAATTCACGACCCTGCGTATGCCCTGCGGACTCAGTTGTTGAACAGCCCGTTGTCGAAATGGATTTCGCTGGACATGATGCGCAGGCTGGTGCGGGCGGCGATCCGGCAAAACTGCCGCAACGGCGCGCCCCCGTCGCTGTCCAACCTCGGCATGGTCGATGAGCGGGACTTGCGTTTCGGCGACGTGGAGACGGCCGGATTCCATGCCTTGGGCGTGCCGAGCCCGCTGCCGGCCATCGCTGTGATCGGCAATGGCTTCCGCAACGGTTTTACGTTCACCCTGGCGTTTTATGAAAGCGAAATCGAACGGGCGCGGGTCGAGGGTTTTTTTGCCCGCATGCGGGAAGAACTGCTGTCTTTCGCCAGTGCTGACGGATGAGACGATGAACATGGCCCCGGCCCCCCAACACCACGCCACCAACGGCGTCGATGAAATCCTCTATGTGATGGCGGAATTGCAGTGCGTCGGCTGGATGGGCCTGGTGCTCGAACTGAGCGGGCGCATAGACGCCGCGGTGCTGGCCGCCGCGACACGCTCGCTGGTGGATGCCGAGCCCTTGCTGGGCTGCCGGTTGAACGTGGACGGCAAACAGCCGGTTTGGCAGCGGCGGGAGGGCTTGGACACGGCGGAGCACTGCCGGCTCGTCCCGGCGGAAAACCCCGCGCTGGCCGCCGAACAGCAGTCGCTGGCGCGCTACGACCCCGCCGGAGACCCGGTTTTCCGGGTTTTTGTCTTCAGGCCGCCGATGGGCCCGGACGTGCTGCTGTTTCAAGTCAGCCACTATCTGGCCGATGCGATGGGCGCGTACCAGCTTGCCGGGCAGACGGCATCCTTGTACACCCGGTTGCTGGCCGACCCGGGCCACCGCCCCGGCGTCCGCCCGGCCTATGACTGGAACTTCCGCTTTTATGACGGCTTCACTTGGCGCGACAAGTTGCGCTTGTGGGCGCTGGCGCTGGCCTATCCGGTTGCGATGGCGCTGGCGGATCGCCAGCCGAGCCGGGGCTTCCGCGCCGACCCCGGACGCGCGTTCGACCCGGATTCGCGCTCCCGGCCCGCCATATTGCGGATGCGGCTGGGGCAAGAGGAGGTCAAACGCGTCAAACAGGCGGCTTTCCGGCAGAAACACTGGATCAGCGACGTGTTCACCGCGGCGTTTTTGCGGGCGTTCGCGGCCTGGCTGCCCGACGACCATCCGCCGCAGGCCAGGCACAGGCTCGGCTCCGTCGTCAACCTGCGCCGGCTGCTGCCCAAGGATTCGTGGATTCCCGTTTGCAACCTGGTGTACCACCATGTGCTGGACATGGGCGCGCAGATCGACGCGGATTTTTCCGCGACGCTCGCCAAGGTGGTCGAACAGAACCGGCCCGTGCAAGATCCGGCGTTCGTGCTGCGGGATCGGCCTGTCGCCTTCGCGCTGCTGAAGCGGGCCTCCTTCGAAGCCAAGCGCCGCTCGATCCGCGGCGGCGTCGCGGGCAGGAGCGGCAAGGGAACGCCCCCCACGCTGTCGAATCTGGGGGTGCTGGACTATCGGACGCTGCGGTTCGGGGAAACCGAGGTTGGCGATTTGTACGTGCACGGGCATCCGACCCCGCTGCCGGGCTTTCTCCCCATTGTCACGGGGTTCCGCGACAGCTACACCCTGACGCTCGCTTTTTATGAAAGCGAGCTGCCCAGGGGGCAGGCCGAGGCGCTGTTTGCGCGGTTCCGCGAGGAGCTGGCGCTGTTTGGGGCGTGAGGCTTGACTATAAGATGGCCGGCCGGCGCGCCTGGAAACGCACCCGCACGCTGGACGGCCCCATCAAAAAACCTCGCCGCGCGACCCTGAGAGGCTCTTTTTCTAGCAATTCGAAGCGCCCCCGCGCCAGCAGCACCGCCAGCACGATCTTCACCTCGAACACGCCGAAATGGTTGCCGACGCACACCCGGTCGCCGCCGCCGAAGGGGATGAACTCGAAGCCGCCGACGCTTTTTTCCAAGAAGCGCTCCGGGCGGAAGCGCTCCGGCTCGGGGTATATCTCCGGGTCCATGTGCAGGACGGCCGAACACGCCGCCACGTTGAGGCCCGCCGGAATTTCGTAGCCGCGCAATTCCAGCGGCCGCGCCAGCATGCGCACCACTTCCGGCACCGCCGGGTACAGCCTGAGGCACTCCTTGACCACGGCGTCCAGGTAGGGCAGCGCCTGGATCGCGGCGATGTCGTCGTCCCGGCCCAGCCCGTCGATTTCCTGCCGCAGGCGCTCGGCGGCCTCCGGGTGCCGGCCCAGCCAGGCGAAGGCCCAGGCTAGGGACAGCGCGCTGGTCTCGTGGCCGGCCACCAGGTTGGTGACGAGGTTGTCCACCAGCGCCGCGTCGGCGAGGCCGCCGCCGTCGTCGAAGCGCGCCTCCATGAGCCGGCTGAGGATGTCCGCCCGCCGCGTGCCAGTGGCGCGGCGCTCGGCGATGTTTTCCAGCAGCAGCGCGGCCAGCCGGCCGCGGGCCTGGTCCAGGCGGCGGTTCGGCGGCCAGTTGTCGCGCTCGATGCCGAGCAGCGCGCTGAGCAGGTAGGCCGGGTTGCCGAAGGCGGCCGCGAACTCCAGCACCGCCGCCCGGAACGGCGCGAGGCGCTCGCGCCCCTCGACGCCGAACACGGTTTTTAAGATCACCTCCAGGCCGATGTCGCGCATGGCGTCCCGCGCCTCCCAGGTCTCGCCGTCGCGCCAGCCGGCCACCGCCTCGGCGGCGGAGGCGTGGATCATGCCGCCTAGGCCGCGCAGGCTTTCCCCGTGGAAACAGGGGGAGATCAGCTTGCGGACGCGGCGGTGGGCGTCGCCGTCCAGGCCGCTCAAGCCCTCGCGGCCAAGCACCCGCTGCTGGCTTTTGGGCAGCGCGACATGGTAGGTTTCGGCGGGCGCGGTGAAAATTTGCCGGACGCCTTCGGGATGGGCGGTCACCACCGTCAGCGCGCTGGTGCGCACAGTGAAGGGGTCGCCATGGCGGGCGTGGACGGCGCGGAAAAAACGGTAGGGCGAGCGCGCGTAGGCCAAAGGCTGCCAGAAGCGCAGCTTTGGCCCCGGGGGCAGGCGGGATGGCGTGTTCACACGGCAGTCTCCTATTGGGTTGGACAGGTTTGCGGCGCGGCTCAATCCGCGCCAAAGCCGGCGTAGCGGCTGGCCAGCACCTCGGCGGCGCCGTCCAGCAGCCGGCCGGCCAGCGCGTCCACATGGCGCAGCCGCCAGTCCGCCCAAGGCGTTCCGGCCAGCCAGAGGTTGCAGGCCGCCATGGCCGGCCCGCAGTGGATTTGGAAGTCCACCCGCCGCCCGTCCCCGCCCTGCTGGGCCAGGCGTTGCGAGTGGATGAAATACCAGCGGAAAATCATCGCCATGCGCTTTTTCGGGCTGATGTCCTCCAGTTCCCCGGGCGCGGCCCGGCGGTAATACTCGGCGGTTTCCCGCCAGGCTTCGTCCAGGCCGCGGCCGAACACCCGGGCCTCCAGTTCGGCCCGCACCGTCCGCGGGATGTCCTCCAGGGACTCGTGGGCGCGGTACAGTTCAAACAGGCGGTTGGCGCGGGCCGCGAACAGGGTGCCGCGCTTCAACACCTGCACTTTGGCGCCGATTTCGAACAGGTCGCCGGCCGGGGCCATGTCGAAGTCTTGGGGCTGGGCGGCGGCCAGCATGTCCTTGACCGCGTCGCTGGTGCCCGCCTCCGGGGTGCACTGGTTGATGGAGCCGGTCAGGACAAAGTCGGCTCCCAGCACGAAAGCGGCGGCGACGGCTTCCGGCGCGCCGATGCCGCCGGCCGCGCCAATGCGCACCCGCGGCAGGCCCGGATGGGCTTGCGCGGCCTCCTCGCGCAGCCGTAGAAACGCGGGAATCAGCGCGAAGGAGGGGCGGCGGTCGGTGTGCCCGCCGGAGTCGGCCTCGGCGCAAACGTCGTCGGCCAGCGGCAGCCCTTCGGCGCCGCGGGCCTCCTCCGCCGTGATCCGGCCGGCCGCGCGCAATTCCGCGACGAGCGCCGGCGGCGGCGGCGCCATGAAGCGGCGCCCGAGTTCGGGGTGGGACACCTTGGCGAGAATCCGCTGGCGCGGCACCGGCCGCCCCTGGCCGTCGAAGCCCAGCCCGTGCAGGCGGTAGCGCACCAGGGCCGGGGTGATGCGCACGAAGGCCGAGGCCTCGATCCGCCTGGCGCCGCAGGCCAGCAAGGCGTCGGCCAGCGCGTCTTCCTGGCCTGGAATCAAGGGGTTGTGCAGGAAATTGACGCCCCAGGGCGCCGCCGGGCCGGGGTCGGCCAGCAATGCGGCCACCGCCTCCCGCACCGCTTGCGGTCCCATGCCGCCGGCGCCGAAAAACGCCAGGTAGCCGGCTTTGGCGGCCGCGCGCACCAGCCGCACCGATGAAATCCCCTTCACCATGCCGCCCAGCACGTAGGCGGCGCGCGCGCCGTGGTCGGCGCGGAAGGCCGCGCTGCCGAGGCGTTCCGGGGTGATGTTCATCGCGTGTCCATAGGTTCGGCGGGCGGGGCGGTCAGCGCAAATAAGCCGAGCTGACAATCTTAAGCAGGCGGCGCACCAGGACGGAAACCACGCCCAAGCCGGCGAGCGCCAACAGGAACCATTCCTGTTCCATCAGCGGAACCAGTTTGGCGATGGCCGCGCCGGGGTAGTCGCCTATGCCGGGATAATGCTGGTGCAAGTAGACATGGGCGACGAAAGCGATCGACAAGAGGGTGGCCCAATACAAAAACCGCATGACGGTCGCCGCCATCAGGCTGTATTTGCTCATGGTCTGCTTGTAGGTGATGATGCTCCGCTGCACGACGGGGCCGAGCAAAACCCGGTATTGGTCGGCGGTCTCCGCCATATGGGCCAGGCCTTTGCCGAAGTCTTCCAGCGCGTGTTCCCGGCGCCGGCGGTTGGCCTGCTTGAAATAGCGTGAAAACATGTTGAGATGGTTCATGCCGGGGTAGAAATAAGCCAGCGACGTGTCCAGCGTGCCCCAGGTGCGGCCCACCCGCAACGCGGCCCAGTTGACTTGCAGGCGGTATTTCGCGAAGACCTGGCCGATGATTTTGCTGGAGGCGCCCAGCGAACGGTCATGGTAGGACAGGTTGTGCAATTCGCTGCGGGCCTGCCAGAGCTTGAACGCGGCGATCAGCTCGGAGCGCATCTTGTCGATGTCGAACGAAGGCACCTCCTGGCACAAGTGGATGGACAAATCGGCCGCCCTGTCGTATTCGCGCCGGCTGACCGCCCGCAGCATGCCCAGATAGAGTTTCAGGAAATCCGGATCCAGCGAGCCGATGGTGCCGAAATCGATCAGCGCGTAGCGGTTGTTGCGCAGCAAGATGATATTGCCGGGGTGCATGTCGCCATGGAAAAGATTGTCTTCCAGCAATTGCCGCAGGTTGGAGAAAAACAGGTGGGCGGCCACCTGCCTGGGCCGCACAGCGTTTTCCTCGCACCACTCGGCGAAGCGCTCCGGGTCGTTGGATTTGACCGCGATGGCCTCGCTCATCAGCACGCCGGCGATCTCTTCCATGACCAGGATTTTTTCGGTGCAGTATTGCCGGAACAAATAGGGGACGTAGACATTGTGCCGCCGCAGCACATTGCGCAACTGGCGGCTGTTGGACGCTTCGTAGGCGTAATTAAGCTCCTCCTCGACCATGGCGTTGAGTTCGGCCATGCCCTCGTTCAGCCTCAGGTGGCGCAGCGGCATCAACAGGCCAAGTATTTTCACGGCGCCGCGCAATAACGCCATGTCGCGGCGGAAGGCCTCGGTCACGTTGGGGCGGAGCAGTTTGACCACCACTGCCACGCCTTCTTTGCGCAACACCGCCCGGTGGACCTGGGCGATGGACGCGGCGGCGAGGGGCTGGTCTTCGAAGGTGGAGAAAACCGCCTCGACGGGGAGGCCAAGCTCCCGCTCTATCGCCTGCCTGGCCGTCTGGGCGGGAAAGCCGATGTTGGAATAAAGCAGCTGCGACAGCTCCTCGCACATTTCGTCCGAAAAAATGTCGGAGCGCAGGGACAGCAGTTGCCCCAGTTTGATCCACAAGCCCCCCAGGCCCTGGAATAGCTGGCGGGCCTCGATCGCCGCAAGGCGGGCGTCCCGCCGGCCCTGCAGCTTGCGGCCGAGCATGCGCAGGCCGAACCCCGCGAACCGCGCGATGACGGTCAGGCCGCCTAGCCGACGATGCTGGTCGAGTTCGAGCACTCGAATCGGCGTGCGCTCTTCGCGGGGAGTCAGCGGGGTGGGGATGTACTCGGGATTGAGCAACCGCCTTTTGGGCTTTCCAATTCTGATGAATTCTTGGTTCATGGCTAGTTTCGGCCGGCGTCCGGAAAATTGCCGCGCAGATGGCGGATTTCCAAGTTTACCAGGGTTCCCGGCGGGCGGCGCACGGCCAGTGACACCCAATGGCCGCCATCGACGAGCCAGTTTTTCAAATCCCATGCCCCGGGCGGCCCGAAGCCTGGGCCTTCGAATGAAACCGACAGCGGATTTAGGCTACAATGGAACGCCTTGAAATCCAGGGCCAGGCCCAGCCCGACGGCTTTCGCGACCGCTTCCTTGAGCGTCCACAGCCGCAGGAACTCGGCGTCGAGGCGGGCCTGCGGCAGGGCGCGCAGCCATTCCGCCTCGTGGTGCGAAAAATACCGCTCGGCGAGTGCCAGAGAGTCTGTCGGCCGGCCCAGGCATTCCGCGTCGACGCCGACTTCGACGCCTGCGGGCAGCGGGCCTGTGGTCAGCGCGCAGGCCGCCATGCCGCGGGTATGGCTGATGTTGAACTGCGGCAAGGCGGGGGGCGCGATGGCCGGGTCGATTTCCGGGCGGCCGTGGCCGTTGGCGCGGAAACGCCAGGCGAGGGGCGGCAGCCCGTGGAACTCGGCCAGCATCGCCCGCAGCAGGGCGTGGGCCGCGGTGTAAGACCAGCGGTCGCGGGCGAAGACAAACCGGGCGGCGCGTTCGCGCTCCGCCTCGCCGAGCAGGCCGGCTCCGGAATCGCGGTCTTCGCCGGACGGAACCAAGGTGCAAAGCACGATTTTTATTGTTTGCGGAACCGGTTCACGGGCCGTGGACGGACTTCTTCCAGCGGTGGGCAACGTGTCGTCTGTCATTTTTCTTTTTTCCGGTCAGGGTGCGCAATATTACCAGATGGGTGCCGAACTCTATACCAGCGATCCGGCCTACCGCGCCGCCTTCGAGCGCTGCGCGGACATTGCCGGGGACGTCCGCGGGCGTTCGCTGGTGGACAGCGTGTTCGGCCGGCCCATGGCCGACAGCGACGGCTACGACGATCTGGAGGAAACCAACCTGGCGCTGCTGGCCCAGGGCTACGCCACGGCCCAGTCGCTCCTGGCCCGCGGCGTCCGGCCTGACGCGCTGGCGGGCTATAGCCTCGGCGAGTTGACCGCGGCGGTGGTCTCCGGCGCGCTGGGGTTGGAGCAGGCGCTCGGCCTGGTCCGCGCGCAGGCGCGGCATGTCGCGCGGCGGGCGCCGCAGGCCGCCATGGTGGCCATTCTCGCTTCCCCGGCCTTGATGCTGGAACACCCGGCGCTCGGCCGGCTGGGCGAGATCGCCTGCATCAACTCCCCGCGGCATTTCGTCGTCACCGCGCGCCTGGCGGACTTTGACGCCCTGGCCGCGGAATTGGCCCGGCTGGACGTGAACTGGGCGCGCCTGCCGGTCCGCTACGGGTTTCACGGCTCATTGCTGGACGCGGCGGAACCCGGCTATGCCGAGCATGCCGGGCACATCGAATTCCGCGAGCCGGCCTGGCCGGTGTACTCCAGCCTGCTTGCCGCGAGGGTGCGCCGCTACGACGGCCGCCACTTCTGGCAGGTCGCGCGGGGTCTGCTGCGCTTCCGCGACCTGATCGTCAATCTGTGGGCGGCCGAGCCCCGGGTTTTCGTGGATTGCAGCCCGACCGGAACCCTGGCCTCCTTCGCCCGGCAAATCCTGGGCCATCAAGAGGCCGCCCTGGTGTCGATGAACCGCTTCGGCCGCAACCTCGACACCATGGCGCAACTCGAACTCGCCCTCAAACCCGAGGCACGGACATGACGCTTATTTTCCTGGCGCCGGGGCAAGGCGCGCAAATGCGGGGCATGGGCGCCGACTTGTTCGACGCCTACCCCGACGTGACGGGGGAGGCCGAGGAGATTCTAGGCTACTCGCTGCGCCGCCTGTGCCTTGAGGATCCCGACGGCCTGCTGTCGGACACGGCCTACACCCAGCCAGCCCTGTACACCGTGACCGCCCTGGCCTATTACCGGCGGCGCGAGGCGCTGGGCCGGGAGCCGGATTTCGCCGCCGGGCACAGCCTCGGCGAATACAACGCCTTGCTGATGGCCGAAGCCTTCAGCTTCGGCGAGGGCTTGCGCCTGGTGCAAAAGCGGGGCGAGTTGATGGCCGCCTTGCGGGGGGGCGGCATGCTGGCGGTGGTCGGCCCGGGCCGGGAGGAAATCGCCGCCGTGCTCAGCGAGGCGGGCATCGCCAGCGTCGACGCCGCCAATCTGAACACCCCCCGGCAAACCGTGCTGTCCGGCCCGGAGCCCGATTTGCGGCGCCTGGGCGAGATTTTCCAGGCGCGCGGCGCGCGGGCCGTCCCGCTCAACGTCCGCACCGCCTTCCATTCGCGCTACATGGCGCAGATGAAAAGCGCCTTCGCGGCGTTCATCGCGGATTTCTCGTTCGCGCCGCTGATGGTCCCGGTGGTCTCGAATTTTTCGGCCCTGCCTTACCGTGACGGCGAGGTCGCCAACAATCTGGTGCAACAAATCGACCACGGCGTGCGCTGGACCGAGAGCATCCAGTATCTGTTGCAGGAAGACGAGCCGGTTTTCGAGGAGCTTAGCCCCAGGCCGCTGCTGGCGCGGATGGTGGAGGAGATCAAAGCCCACCCCTTGCCGCTGAACATCGCCCGCCGCCATTGATCCTGGCCGGCCAAATCCGGCGCGGACAGGCCATGCCCGCCGTCCGCGCCGGGCGTCACGCGGCCGGCTTAATCGTCGTCGTCGTCGTCGTCATCGTCATCGCCGCCGCCAAACAGGCCGGCGCTTTTCTCGCGGACGACGACCATGAGGATCTGGGCGTCTTTTTTGATTTTGCCGGCCTCGCGCAGTTGCTCGACCGCGGTGTTGACCTTGCGCAGCAGCTTGCCCTTGCCTTTGCGCAGTTTCTTCACCGCGTCGGCGTCGCGCTTGCCGATATCCAATACGATGATGTCAGACAGGGAGTCGTCGCCGTCCAGGACGGCTTCGGAAGTGGTGGTTGCCATGGTTTTGGTTCCTGGGTGTGGGATGGGGGCGGTTATGGGGCGGCTTTACCTGACCACGGTCAGCCTGGGTTGCTTCGTGCTTTTGCGGGCCGTGCTCGCGGCTTTCTTGAGGTTTTTTCCTATGTCCCTCAGCCAGCCGTTGGATTTGCGCCGATTCGACTTCTCGTGCCTCTCAAGATAGGCGTTGGCCGCCGCCACCTCGCTTTTAACCAGCTTTCTGACCATGCGCTCCAGCGGTTTCAAAGCCTTGGATTGCTTCTTGCTCGGACCGCCTTCGGTCAGGCATTGGCAAGCATAACTCCCGTCGGCCTTCGCCTTCAGGAACGTGATTGATTCTACAATGCTATCGATTTCGATGGGTTGCATATGAGTCATCGCCTCGTTACGGTTGTCGGAATGGTTGTTTTTTAAGTCCTAAGGGCCGCGCTTCGGGATTTCACTCGCCATGCATAGTGGCAACTCATCCCGCCCAAGGCTAAATCTAACACAGCGCGTCCGCCGGAGGAACGCCCTTTTTGTCCGGCGGTTTCAATCCGGCCTATGGCGGGCTTGCCATTGGGGCCGAAATTTCGCTTAAGCAGCCGTCGAGTTTCCCGGGGCCGGGATTGCCGCGCCCGGCGACGCCCTGCGCCAGCACATCGACCAGCCCGTCGATGTCGGCGATTCCAGCCAGCGCGGCGAGCGGAACCGCCACGTCCAGCCGCTCCATCGCGGCGGCGGCCACCTCGGCGCGGTCGACTGAATGGGCGCCCAGCCCGGCGAGGCTCGCGTTGGGTGGAAGCCCCTCCGGCAGATCCAGCATCAGCACCCGGCGCACCTCCTCCTCGACCACCTGGCGCGTCCGTTCGCGCAGGCTGGGCTCCGCGCCTTCCGGCACGGCCGCGGGGGGGCTGTCTTCCGCCGCGAAAAACCGGTTTATCGCGGCGGCGGCCTGCCCGATCCAGGGCTCGTCGAGCAGGCTGAAATGGTCGCAATCCACGGTTTCCAGGCGCAAAGGCCCGCCCAGCAGATTCTGCCAGCCCTCGGTGTAGTCCGCCTCCGCCAGGAAGGCCGGCAGTCCGTAAGGGTTGCCCGGTCCGCTCATTCCCGCCGCGCAGCGGACCAGCAGCGTGTCGATGGCCGCGCCCAGCGGCTTGGCGGCGTAGGCGCCCAGGGCTTTGCCCAGGCTCCGGCCCACCCGGTCCATGCCTTGCAGATAGTCGGCCAGCCGCGCCCGGTCGACATCCGGGCGGGCGTGCCGGTACAAATGATCCAGCGCGGCCTCCAATTGCGCCGCCGGGGCCAGCCCCTCCAGCGCCGCCGGGGCCAGCGGCCGGGCCAGGCCCCAGCGGCGGCCGAACCAGTTGACCGACAATTGGTAGATGAAGCCCTCGCCATAAACCCCGCCCATGGCTCGCAGGGCCGGATTGCCGGGCGCGTAGGCGTCCAGCAAGACCAGCCTGCCGACGCCCTCGCCGCAAGCCAGCAATTGCCGCGCCATTTCATAGGCGATGACGCCGCCTCCCGAATAGCCGCCCAGCCGGTAAGGCCCTTCCGGCTGCACCCGGCGCAAGGCCGCCACATAGTCGCGGGCCATGGCCGCCACGCTCCGGCGCGGCGCCTCCTTGCCGCTCACGCCGCGCGCCTCGACGCCGTAGACGGGCGCGTCGCCGCCCAAGGCCTCGGCCAGCCGCGCCACCCAGCTGGCGTCGCCCGGCGCGCCGTGCAGCCAGAAGGACGCCTTGCCGCTGCCGGGCCTGATGGGCACCAGCGGCTCGTAAGCGGCATCGCGGGCGCGCCGCAGGACGCTTCCGACGCTGGCGGCGGCCGGCGCGGATTCCGTCTCCAGACGCGCCGCCAAGGCCGCCAGGGAGCGCGCCTCGTAGAGCAGGTTGACCGGCGCCGCGATGCCGAAGCGCCGGTGCAGCTCGCGCATCAAGGCCACCGCGCTGACCGAATTCAAGCCGTATTCCTCCAGCGGCCGGCCGGCGTCGATTTCGGCGGCGGCCAGGCCCAGCACACCGGCGGCAATGTCCGCCAGCCCCGCCGGCAAGTCCCCGGGCACGGGGGCCGGCGCTGCGGTGTGGACGGCCACCGCCGCGATGGCGGCATCCGGCCTGAGAATGACTTTGCCGATGTTTTTGCGCAGGTCCATGTGGCGCAGCGCTTCGGCCAGCCGCTCCATGCCGAACACCTTCGAAATCAGCGGGCGCACCCTGCCTGTGGCAAGCGCTTCCGCCATGTCGGCGAGCGCGCGGCGCGAGGCTTCCGGCTCGGCCAGCAGGCTGCCTAGGTTGACGGTGATCAGGCTTTGGTTTTCGGTCATGCCCGACAGGTCTAGCCGTCCGCAGGCGCGCCAGCCGGCCAGGGCGATTTCGCAATAGCGCCCGCCCGGGGCCAGGAGGTTGATGCCTTTTTGGATGGCGTCCCCGTCCAAGCTGTTCAGCACGACATCGACGCCGCGGCCTGCGGTGATCTGCCTGGCCCGCTCGGCAAAATCCTCCTCGCGGTAGTTGATGGCGTGCTGGACGCCGAGCCGGCGCAGCGCCTCCAGTTTCGCGGCGCTGCCCGCCGTGGCGATGACCCGCGCGCCTAGCGCCAGGGCCAGTTGCACGGCGAACGGGCCGGTGCCGCCGGCGGCCGACTGGATCAAAATCGTCTCGCCGGGCCGAAGCCGCGCCCGCTCCAAGGCATGGGCCATGGTCAGATAGCCGACCGGCGTGGCCGCGGCCAGATTGGGATCCAGGCCCGCCGGGATGGGGGCCGCCCAATGCGCGGGCACGGTGACATGGCTGGCGAGGCCGCCGCGTCCGCCGGTCAGCGCCACCACCGCCCGGCCTGGTCGCAAGCCGGTGACGCCTTCGCCCACAGCGGCGACCACGCCCGCCACCTCGAAACCCGGCAGGTAGGGATAGCCCTTCAGGTTTGGATGCAAGCCTCTCGCGCACAGCAGGTCGGCGAAATTCAAGCCGCAGGCGTGGACTTCGATGAGGACTTCGCCGGCCGGGGGCAATTCCAGGGTTTCGGCGTGGACGCGCAGATCCTCGGGTTCCCCCGGCCCTTCAATGAGAACCAGTTTCCGCGCCGCGGGGATGGCCGGCGCGGCGGCGGCGTCCCCGGGGCCGTCTTCCTGGACTGGCACCGGTTCCGCCGGGGGCGGGGCGGCCACCGCCGGCGCGCTCCAGCAGCGGCGGCGCTCGAAGGCGTAGCCTGGCAGCGCGACCGGCGCGGGCGCTTGGACGCCTTGCCACAGCACGTCCCAGTCCACCGCGTGGCCATCGGCCCAATAAGCGGCGACGACCTCCGGATCGTGGGAGGCCGGCCCCTTGCCATTGCCGCCGGTTCCGCCGCGCCGCTCGCCGCGCGACCAGGCGCCGCGCCGGCCGGCCAGGAAATCGGCCAGCGCCCGGGCCAAGCCGCCCATGTCCATGGCCAGCGCCGCCAGCCGGTGGTCGAACGCCGCCCGCCCGGTTTGCAAGGTGCGGGCGACGGCCGGCAGGGCCGCGCCGGCGCCGCGTCCGCGCAGATGGTCGAGCAGGTTCTGCGCCATGTGCCGCAAGGCCGCCGGTGTGCGCGCCGACAGCGGCACGACCTGGAGGCCTGTGGCCGGGGCCGGGGCCGGGCTTTGCGGCGCGTCTTCGACCACGGCGAACGCACTGCCGCCGCCGGCGCCGAACGATTGCACCAGGGCTCGGCGCGGTTGCGCGGATTCAGGCCAAGGGCCGGTGGCGCGGGCGATTTCAAAACGGCCTTCCGCCGCGGCCGCCACCTCGGCGCTCAACTCGCCGACGCCCAGCGTCGGCAGCAAACGCCCGCGGCTCAACATGCCCAGGACTTTGGCGATTTGCGCGGAGCCGGAGGCGGCCTCCAGATGGCCGATGCCGCCTTCGACGCTGCCGATGGCCACCGGCGCGGCGGCGGGCGGCAAAGCCTGCGCCAATCCCGCCACCTCGATGGCGTCGCCGACGGGCGAGCCCACCGCCTGGCACTCGACATAAGCCAGGTTCAGGACTTGACGCTGCGACAGGAACCGGCGCAAACCGTCGGCCTGGCTGTCGGCGCTGGGCGCCATGTAATTGCGGGTGCGCCCGTTGGCGGCGAGGCCGGTGGCGCGGATGACGCCGAGAATGCGGTCGCCGGCGGCCACCGCGTCGCCCAGCCGCCTCAGCACCAGGCAGCACACGCCCTCGCCGCCGACCAGGCCGTCGGCGTCGCGGGAAAAGGGCCGCGCCGTTCCGCTGGCCGACAGCATGCCCAAGGCTTGCAGCCCTTGCCGCGAAGCCGGGTGCAAAATCAAATGCACCGCCCCGGCCAGGGCGGCGTCGCAATCGCCGCGGCGCAGGCTGTCGCAGGCCAGGTGCAAGGCGGTCAGGGCGCTGGAGCAGGCGGTGTCCACCGCCAGGCTGGGGCCGCTGAGATTCAGCGCGTGGGAAACCCGGTTGGCGATGGACCAGCCCGGGGCGTCGCCGAGGCTGCTGTTTTCGGCGCAGAGCCTGAGATAATCCCGGCCCATCACGCCGACGAACACGCCGACTTTGCCGCCCCAGGCGCTGGGCAGGCGGCCGGCGTCTTCAAGGCTGGACCAGGCGGTTTCCAGAAACAGCCGCTCTTGCGGGTCCATCGCGGCGGCTTCATTCGGCGCGATGTTGAAAAACAAGGCGTCAAAACCGGCCACGTCGGCAAGATAGCCGCCTGGATAGGTCGGCCCGGAAGGCCACAACGGCCGGCGCTGCGCGGGCAGCGGGCCGATGCCGCCCTGGCCTCGTTCCAGCATGTCCCAAAACGCCTCGATGTCGTCGGCGCCTGGAAAGCGCCCGGCGATGCCGACCACCGCGATCAGGTCGTCCGCCTCCGCGCCGCGCGCCGTTTCTTCGCGCCTGTCCCCGGCTTCCAGGGCGGGCGCGCGGCCCGGCAGGCCCGGGCTTCCCGGGCTCTCGGCCAGGCCGGGTTTCCCGGCGGCCGGCCGGGCGACCGCCGTCGCGGACTCCAGCCGTTCCGCCAAGGCCCGCAGCGTCACCGCCTCGAACACCAGCGTCCTGGGGAATTTCCCCCACTCGGCTTCCAGGCGGGCGTGAATGTCGTTGACCACCAGCGAATCCACCCCGTAGCGTTCCAGCGGCTCGTCCGGATCCAACTCTTCAGGCGGCAGCCGCAAGACTTCGCACACCAGCCGCCGGGCCGTCTCCAGCAGCGAAGCGCCGCCGCGCGCGGGTTCGGGCCGGGCATGGGCCGAACTCGGCGCGGCCATCGCGACCGGCTCGGGCAGCCAGCCGTCGGACACCATCAGCAGGATGCTTTGCGCGTCGCTGCCGGGCATCTGCGCCACGCCCTCAAGCCGCAGCCCACGGCCGGCCATCGCCGTCCGCCAGCCGTCCACCGACAGCAGCGGGCTGTGGGGCAGGCGGCGCTCGGCGTCCGCGAACGCCCACCAGCCGTCGGTCAAGCCGAACACGAACGTGGCGAAATCGCTGCGGGCGGTCGCCTCCAGCAGCAGCCCCGCCCCGCCGGGCTTGAGCAGGGCCTTGGCATGGCCCAGCGCGCCGCCCACGTCCGGCAACGCGTGCAGCACATTGGCGGCGATCAGCAGGTCAAAACCGCCCGGCTCCAAGCCCTGGCCGGCAGGATGGCGGCCGATGTCGAGCACGCGGAATTCGGTGCGCGGCCGGCCGCCGTGGCGGGTTTCCCCGGCCGCGACGAAATGCGGCGAAACGTCGGTGTAGACATAGGAAGACCCGGGCGCGTGGCGGTCGAGCGCGGCCAACACCGCGCCAGTCGCCCCGCCCGTGCCGGCGCCGATCTCGACCACCCGCAGGGCGCGCCCCGCGGCCAGCGCGGCGACGGCCTGGCCCAGCGCCTGGTTAAACAGGTTCGCCGCCGGATCGTCGCGGTACACCGCTTCGACCAGATCGTTGCGGCCGCCGGGGAACAGAATGTCGGTGGCGGGCCTTCTGCCGGCCAGCACGTCGGCCGTGCCCGCCAGCGCGGCTTCCAGCAGACGGGCCGCGCCGCCCGGCTGGGCGTCGAAGCGGGGCGGATCGGTGGGCAGCGCGCCTGTGGCCGCCACCAGCGGCCCGCCGTCTTGCGCGGTTTCCGCGAGCCGGACCCAGCCGCAACGGGCCAGGATTTCCAAATGGGCGCGGAACAGCCCGCGCCGCCGCGGCGCGATGCCCAAAGCCGCCGCGACCGCCGCCAGCGGCGCCGGCGTGTGGCGGTCCAGGCCCAGCTCCGCGTAGACGCGGAACAGCCGCTCGCGGCCGTGGCGGATCAGCGTGGCCATCGCGTCGGCCTGCCCGCGCAGCGTTTGCGGGGGCGCCTGCTGGAACGCGCCGCGCAGCGAGTCCCGCCCGCCGGCCAGATCGAGCGCCGCCGCCGGCCCGCCCCAGCGCGCGGTTTCGGCCAGCCCGGCTTGGATGTCGGCCAGCGCGCCCGCCGCCACCTTCATCGGAATGGCCTGCGGCAGCGGGCCATGCAAAGACCACTCGAACACGTCCAAGGCCTCGTCGGTCGCCAAGGGTTCCACGCCGGCTTGGCGGGCGCGTCGCAGATAATGTTCCTCGGCGACAATGCCGGTTTCGCCCCAGATGCCCCAGTTCAACACCCGCACCCGCCAGTCGCGCGCCTGCGCCAGGGCCAGGGCGTCGACGAAGGTGCAGGCGGCGGCGTAATTGGCCTGCCCCGGATTGACCGTGAACGCATTGGCTGACGAACACAGGCACAGCCAGTCCGGCGGGTCGTCCGCCAGTGCCGCGACCAGGTTCAACAGGCCGCGCGATTTCGGCGCCAGGGCGGCGTCCAAGTCCGCCGCGCCCAGTTCGCGCAGCGACTTGTCGCGCAGCACGATGGCGCCGTGCCAGGCCAGCGCGATGTGCCCCCAGCGCCCGCGCGTCGCGGCCACCGCCCGCCGCATCGCGGCAGGGTCGGCGCAATCGGCTTGCAGATAGACCGCCTCGCCGCCGGCCTGCTGGATTTCGGCCAGCGCGGCCTCGATGGCGGCGTCGCCCGGCCGTCGGCCCACCCAGGCGATCCGGGCGCCATGCCGTGCGGCCAGCCGCAGCGAGGTGGCCCGCCCCAGGCCACCGGCCCCGCCCAGCAACAGGCACACCGCCCCGCGAGGCAGCGTGCCCGGCCACGGCGGGGCCAAGTCCGGCAGCACCCGTGCCATGCGTTGACGCCAGCGCGCGCCGCCGCGATAGGCCAGCATCTCGCCTGCCGTTTCCTTTGGCAGCCAGTCGTGTTCCAGCGCGCCGCCCGCCGGCGTCGAGACGCCTGCGGCCAAGTCCACGCAACTCAAGGCCAGCCCCGGCAGTTCCCGCGCCGCCGAGCGGGCAAAGCCCGGCAGCGCCGCGAAGGCGGGGTCGATGCGGTCTTCCGGCAGGACGCCTTGCACGCCCCTGGTCGCCAAAATCAAGCGCCCCGTCCCGCCGCGCCGGGCCAAGCCTTGGAGCACGCCGCGCAGGGCATGGACCCCGCGCCGTTCCGCCTCGGCCAGGGATTCCGCCGTCAGCGGCGGCGCGCCTGCTTCCCGCCACGCGGCGAACACCAGCGGGCGGGCGTCCGGCAGACCGGCGACCCGGTCGGCCAGGGCTTCCGCGGACCAGGCGTCGATGCGCAGCGCGTCGCCGCCGTGCGCCTGGGCCAATCGCGCGGCCCACTCCGCTTCAGGCGCGCCGTGCAAGACCAGCGGTTCGGCGGCGGGCGGCTCGGCGGGCGGGGGTTCCGGCTGCCAGTGGGGGCGCAGGATCAACAGCGCGCCGCCGGCTGGCCGCCTGGCCGGCGCGCTGTCGCTACGCGGGCGGGGCGGCGGCGCCGTGTCCCCGCGCTGGTCTATCGCCGGGGCGGGCTGGGGCGGGCGGGCCTCGAAGCCGAGCAATTCCGCCAACACCTCGCCTTGCTCGTCCAGCAGTCGCAGATCGGCCACCAGCCGGTTCTCGCCGCTGGCCTGCGGATCCACGCTGAGCCAGGCCCAAGCCGGCCCGTCCAGCGGCGCATGCACCGCGACCCGCCGGACGCCCGCCGGTAGCAAGGCCATGGCGGGCTGGCCGGGAATCTCCAACGCGCCCAAGGCTTGCAGGGCCGAGTCCAGCAAGGCGGGCGGCAGGCCGGCATCGACGATGGGCGCGGAAGCCGACGGGTCGGCGGGCCGCAGCCGGGCCAGGACTTGCCTTGCGCCGGCCTGCACGCTGTCCAGCAAGCGGAAGCCTGGGCCGTGTTCCACGCCGCCCGCTTCGAGTCGGCGGTAGATGGATTCCGGCGCGACGGGCCTGCGGCAGTCGGCGCGGATCGCGGCCAGATCCACCGGCAAGGGCCGGGGCTTGGCGGCGCGGCGAACTTGGGCGCGGGCGGCCACGCGCTGCCCGGCGTCCCGCAGTTCCAGCGTCAGTTCGTCCGGCCCGGCCTCGGCCACCAGGTTCAAGACCGCCGGGGCGGAGACGGGCATCCGCCACGCCACTGCGGTCAGCGGGCCGTGAAAGCCCAGGCGGCGGGCTTCGGCATGGAACAGCGCAAGGCTGGCCATGCCGGGCAAGATAGGCAGGCCATGCACCCGATGATTAGCCATGACCGGCGCGTCGGCGCTCAGGCTCAGCGGCGCGCCGGGCGTTTCGGCCACGGCGGCCGGGGCCGCGCCCGGCGCTTCGTTGGCGGGGACGGCTCGCGCCGGCCGGGCCTCGCCGCCTTCCGCCACCCAACAGCGCATCCCGGCGAACACGGTGCCTGGCAGGTCGATGAAGCCGCCCGCGCCCAACAAGGCTTCCCAAGGGATTTCGGCACCTTCGATCCATAGCCTGCCAATATCCGCCCAGGCTTCCGGCTGGCCGTCCACGCGCCGGGCCAGGCCAGGATCAAACGCGGAAGGGTCGCGGCGGCGCTTGGCCGGGCCGATCACGCGGGCGTCGGAGCGCCCGGCGGCGAACGCCTGCAACGCATCCGCCAAGGCTCCGACCTTTTGCGCGCACACCGCCAAACGGTACTCCAAGTGGCTGCGCCGCAGCGCCAGGGTGTGGGCCACGTCGCCGGGATTGAGATCGCGGCCCTCCGCGCGCAGCCATGCGGCCAGCCTGCCGGCCTGCCGCAGCAAGCCGGCGTGATCCCGCGCCGACAGCACGAACAAGCCGGCCCCGGCCGGCGTCTGGCCGGCCGGCCAGGGCGGCGGCGCGGCGGCCAGCACCAGGTGGGCATTCGTGCCGCTAAAGCCGAAGGCGCTGACCGCCGCCAGCCGGCGCTCCCGCCACAGTTGCGCCCGGGTGGGCACGAAGAACGGGGTTTGCGCGAACTCGATGTGCCGGTTCGGCGTGGCGAAGTTCAGCGAAGGCGGAATCTGGCCGTGGTGCAGCGCCAGCAGGGTTTTAATCAAGCCGGCCGCGCCGGCGGACGCGAGCGTGTGGCCGATGTTGGTCTTGACCGAGCCGATGGGGCAATCCTGGCGGCGGGCGGTGTAAGCGGCGAAGGCGCGGGTCAGCGCGTCGATTTCGATGGGATCGCCGAGCCGGGTGCCGGTGCCATGGGCTTCGACATAGCCGAAATCCGCCGGATCGACCCCGAACCGCCGCCAGACCTCAAGCTCCAGCATTTCCTGCGAGGTGGAGCTGGGCGCGGTGATGCCGCTGGTCTTGCCGTCCTGGTTGGTGCCCGCGGCGCGGATCAGACCGTAAATCCGGTCGCCGTCGGCCTGGGCCTGGTCTAGCCGTCGCAACACCAGCAGGCCGACGCCTTCGCCGGGCACGAAGCCGGACGCGGCGTCGTCAAACGTCCGGCAGCGCCCGTCAGCCGCCAGCATCCCCGAGGCGGCGGTCATGACGTGCATTTGCGGCGTGGTCATCAGATTGACGCCACCCACCAGGGCTAGGTCGCAACTGCCCTCGCGGATCGCCCGGAAGCCCATTTCGGCGGCGACCAAGGCCGACGAGCAGGCGGTGTCCAGCGCCACCGCCGGCCCGCGCAAGTCCAGCAGGTAGGCGATGCGCGACACCAGGATGCTGGCGGTGTTGCCCAGCAGCAACTGGCCGCTGACTTGGGCCGGGTCGTCCATCGGCAAATGGCGGCTGTAATCGCCTTGGCCGACGCCGATGAAAATGCCGCAGCGCGCGCCTTTGAGGCGGCGGTCGGCCAGGCCTGCGTCCTCGAAGGCATGCCAGGCCTCCTCCAGGAACAGGCGCTGCTGCGGATCCATCAGTTCCGCCTCGCGCGGGGACAGGTTGAAGAACAGCGGGTCGAAGCGGTCCACGCCATCGACGAAGCCGCCCCAGCGCACGGCCTCGCGCTGTTCCGGGCGCGCCAATCCGGCGAGGTGGTCTTCGGGATTCCAGCGTTCCGGCGGCACCGGCGTGATGCCGCTGCGCCCGTCCCGCAGCAGGCGCCAGAAAGCGTCCTTGTCCGGTGCCCCCGGATAGCGGCAGGCGATGCCGACCACGGCGACTTCGGCAGGGTCGGCGGCGCTGGCCGGGGCGGCCGGCGCTGGCCGGGGGGCGGGCCCGGGGGCCGGATAGGCGTCGGCGGACGCCGGCCGCGCCGCCAGCGCTTCCAGGCTGGACGCCGCCAGCAAGGCGCGGGCGCTAGGTGCCTGCGCCCCCAAAATCAGCCGGAAGCGTTCGGCCAGCTCCTCGGCGGACACCGGGTCCAGGCCCAGATCGGCCAAAGGCATGCCCGTTTCCACGCTGTCCGCCGGCACCAACAGCAATGCGGCCAGTTCGGCGCGCATCCGCTCCAGCAACATGCCTTCCCGCGCCTCTGGACGGCTTGCCGCCGGCATCGGCGGGATCGAGGCGGGCGCGGGCGGGATCGCCTCTCCGCGCCGGGCCTGCGCGGTTGCGTCCACGGCGGCTTCCGCCAAGGCGGCACGGCTGCGCAACAAGCCCGCCACCGCCGCCAAATCCCGGCACGCGCCGACGTCCGAGGCGTCCAGGCGGCAACCGAAGCGCTGTTCGGTTTCGCCCAGGATGCGGGCGGCTTGCTCCGGCGCTATGCCCAGCCGGTCCAGCGGCGCGGTCGGATCGACCGCGCCGTGGTCGACGCCCAGGGCGTCCGCCACCCGGGCGCACAGGTACTCCAGCGCCGGGTCGACCGGGCCTGTGGCTTGCGCCGTCCGCGACTGGCGGTCGGCCAGATGCGCGGCCAGCGCCCGTACCGTGGGATAGTCGTACAGCCGGGTGGCTTGGAGGTCGGTGCCGAGTTCCGCGTTGAGCTTGTCCGCCACTTCCACCGCCAAGATGGAATCCAGCCCCAAGTCCGAGAAGCCGGCCTGCTCGTCCAGATCTTCCGGTGCGATGTACAAGGCGGCGGCGAGGATTTCACGCACCCGCGCGGCAATCCGCCCGGGCTCCTCCGCCGTGCGCCGCGCAGGCGGCGCTTGGACTGGCGCGGGCGCGGGCGCGGCGGGCGGGCGGGTCGGCTGGCCTTGCACATAGGCGGCCAGATCGGCGACGGTCGGATAGTCGTAGAGTCTTGTCGCCTGTATGTCGAGATCGAAAGCCGCATTGACGGCGCGGGTCACTTCCACCGCCAGGATGGAGTCCAGGCCCAGATCCATGAACCGGGCGTGGTCGTCCAAATCGTCTGGCGACACATACAAGGCGGCGGCGGCGATGTTCCGAATCTTCCCCGCGACTGCGGCCGGGTCGGACGCGGTGGCGTGCTTGGGGAAAACCGGCGCGGGAACCGCCGCTTGCGGGTGTGGCGCAAGCGGCGCGGCGGCGACCCGCGCTTCGCTTCGTCCCGCCGATTGGGCGGACGGACGGCCCTGTTCCACCCAGCAACGCTGTCGGCGCAGCGGCACGCCCGGCAAATGCACGCGCCGGCCGCGCCGCTCGGCGGGCAGGCCGGCGGCGATGCGCGGCCAGTCGATGGCGACCCCAAGCACCCAGAACCGCGCCAAGCGGCCAAAATTGTCGGCGGCGGCCAGCCGGGCGAAGAACGCCTGGTCTTCCGCCTCCTCGCCGAGGAATGCCAGCGCACCGCCGTCCCCGGCCTCGCCCAGATACAGGCCTTCGGGCTTGGGGGCGGCGGCTTCGATATGCTCGGCCAGCGCGTGCAATGCCTGCGCCGCGCCGGCCCGGTCTGCGGCCGAAAACGCGGCGCGGGCCGCAAGCGGGGCGCGTCCGCACATTAAAGTGTGCGCCACGTCGCGCAAGGCCGGCGCGTCCGCCGCCGCGAGGCGCTCGGCCAAGCGGCGGGCGTAAGGCGCGAGCAAGGCGGTTTCCGGAGCCGACAGCAACAGCACGGCGGGGCCGTCGCCGGGGCGGGTGTCCTGGAAGGCGGGTGCCTCATCGACAATGGCGTGGGCGTTGGCGCCGCCGAAGCCGAAGGCGCTGACCCCGGCGCGGCGCGGGCCGCCGTGGGCCGGGGCGGGCCAGTCAGCGGCGGTCTGCGGCAGGTATAGCGGGGAACCGGCCAGTTCGATGTAAGGGTTCACCGTTTGCAAATCGGCCAGCGGCGGCACGCTGCGGTGGCGCAGCGCCAGGATGGCCTTGAATAGCCCGGCGATGCCCGAGGCGGGCTCAAGATGGCCGATGTTGGCTTTGACCGCGCCCAAAGCGACGCTGGCCGGTGCCAGGCCGGCGAAAACTTCTTTTAGCGCCTCGACTTCGACCGGGTCGCCGAGTTCGGTGCCGGTGCCGTGGGTTTCCAGATAGCCGACGCTGGCGGGGACGGCCTCGGCGTCGGCCAGCGCGGCGCGGATCAAATCCCGTTGCGCCTGCGGGTTCGGCGCGGTCAGCGATTGCGCCCGGCCGCCGTGGTTGACCGCCGAGCCCCGGATCACCGCGTGGATCGGGTCGCCGTCGGCCAGGGCGCGTTCCAGCGGCTTGAGCACCAGCACGCCGACGCCCTCGCCTTTGACATAACCGTTGGCGCGGGCGTCGAAGCTGTGGCAGCGCCCGTCCGGCGACAACACGCCCAGGCTTTGGGTGGATTCCAAATCCTTGAGGTCCAACAGCAGGCTGGTGGCCCCGGCCAGGGCCAGCTCGCATTCGCCGCCGCGCAAGGCCCGCACGGCGCGGTGTACCGCCACCAGCGCCGAGGAACAGGCGGTGTCCACCGATTCGCTGGGGCCGCGCAAATCCAGATGGTAAGAAATGCGGTTTGGCATCAGCGCGTTGACATTGCCCAGCGCCGCCTGGGCCATGGCTTCGGGGGCGGCGTCGCGCAGCAAGGCCGCGTAGCCGCTGATTTGCTGTCCCATGAACACCCCGACCGGCCGGCCCGCCAGTGAAGCCGGGACGATGCCCGCGTCTTCCAGGGCGCTCCAGGCGGCGGCCAGGGCCAGGCGGTGTTGCGGATCCATGTGGACCGCCTCGCGCGGGGACATCCGGAAGAAGGCCGGGTCGAACAATTCGATCTCGTCGATGAAGCCGCCCAGCGCCCGGGGTTCCGCCCCTGCGTCCAGGCCCAGCAAGCGCCGGCGGGCGTCCGGCATGGGGCCGGCGGCGACCTGCCCGGATTCGAGCAGGCGCCAGAAACCCTCAAGATCAGCCGCGCCCGGAAACCGCCCGGCCATGCCGACCACCGCCACCGCGCCGGCCCTGGCGGGCGGGCGGGCGGCGGCCGGTTCCCACGCCGTGGCCGGCGCGGGCGGCGGCGCAGGCTCTGCCGGCTTGCCGCGCACGGCCTCGGGATGGGTGTCCAGCAAATAGCCTGCCAGGGCGTTGATGCTGCCATGGGCGAAAAACACCGCCGGTGAGATCGCCGTGCCGTAGCGCTTGGACAACAGGTCGGCGAATTCCTTGAGCGCGATGGAATCGAAGCCGAAATCGCCCAGCCCCGCGGACGGTTGCAACGCCGCCGGGTCGAGTTTGAGCAGTCGGCCAATCATCGCGGCCAGTTCGGCGCGGATTGCCGGCAGGGCGGCGGACAGGTCGTCTCCGTCCGGGGAAGGCAGGGGGGGGTTCCACGCAAGCCCGCTTTCCGCCCCGTCCCTTCCGCCCGCAGGCGGCGTGGTTTTTTCTTGCTCGCCGGCCAGGCGGGCGGTGTCGTGTCCGTTGCCAGTCATGATCGCAATCTCCGCGGGCGCGTCGGCCGCCGTGAGTGCCAGATCCAGGATCGCCATCCCGGATTCCAGGGCCAATGCCTGTATGCCCAACGCTTTGCTGATGAGCGCCCCGCCTTCGCTGTCCAAGGCGGCGTGTCCGCCTTCCCAAATAGGCCAAGCCAGCGCCAGCGTCCGTCCCCGGCGCCGGCCGGCCGCGACCTCGCCCTGGCGCCATTCGGCGAAACGGCCCAGGAAGGCGTTGGCGACCGCGTAGTCGCACTGGCCGAAATCGCCGAGTTCGGCGGCAAGCGAGGAAAACAGCACGAATGCCCGCAAAGGCCGCTCCGCCAACACCTGGTCCAACACCCTCGCGCCTTCGAGCTTGCCGGCGAAAGTCCGCGCCATGTCGTCCCAGCGGCTTTCGGCCAGCCCGCGCCCGCTGGGCACGCCGGCGGCATGGATGACGCCGCTGACCGGGCCCAGCACGGTTTCGATTTCGGCGACGGCCTGTCCCGCCTGCGCGGCGTCGGCCACGTCGGCCTGGACGTAATGCGCTTGCACGCCCTCGGCGCGCAGCGCGGCGAGTTGCGCGGCTTTTTCGCCCGCCAAGGGCGAGCGGCCCAACAAGCCGATCCGGGCACCCCGGTTGATGCCGAAATGGCGGGCCAGATGCGGCCCCAGGCCGCCCAGCCCGCCCGTGATCAGCCAGACGCCGCCGGATTCCGGCGGCGCCGCCGGGCGGAGTTCGATCCGGCGTAAACGCCTGGCCCGGCGTTCGCCGTTCAGGTCGATGGCGGCTTCCGGCTCCGCCGCCGACAGTTCCGCCAGCAGGCGGCGGGCGGTGTCCGGGGCGGAGAGCGTGGCCGGCAGCGCGACCGAACGCAACGCGACATGGCTGGTGATGAAGCGCAAGGACGGTGCCGCGGCAATCGCGGCGGCGGCCAGCGGCGAACCGTCGTGGACGTGGATAATCGGAACGGCCCGCCCGGGATCGGCCAGCATACCGCGCAGCACGTCGAACAGCGGCGCCAACGTGGCGGCGGCGTCGCCGCCGACAGGCGCGAACAGGAACAGCGCGGCCGCTTCGGCCGGCGGTGGCGCTGGCCACTCGCCCAGCGCCACCGCGTCGATGCCGAAAGCGCGCAGCGCGTCGGCGACCGGCAGAACCCGCGCCGGATCGCCCGCCAGGCAAACGCGGGCCGGTTGCCGTGTCGGCAGGGCGGCGGGACTCGCCTCCCAGACCGGCGCGAGCAGGGTCGGCAAGACCCTGGCTTGCCGGGGCCGTTCTTCGGGCAGGGCGGGGGGTTCCGGCGCGGCCAGCCAGTAGGATCGCTCCTCGAAAGGGTAGGTCGGCAACGGAATGCGCCGCCCGCCGGGATGCAGGGCCGCGAAATCCGGCGCGCCGCCGGCCAGGTAAAACCGCGCCGCCTCGCACAGCGCCGTGCCGCGCGCCGTCGGCAAGTCCGTCCAGTCCTGCGGATCGCTTTGCGCCAAGGCAGTCCGCAGGCCGGCGGCGTCCATGACGCCCGCCGTCCAGCGGTGTTCGAAATGGCTGCGGCCCACGCCCAATGTGAAGGCGATGTCCGCCAGCCGGGTCTCGCCGTGGCCGTCCAGCCAGTGCGCCAAATCCTGGCGGCGGCGCTCCAGCGCCTGGGGGGAACGCGCCGACAGCGCGATCAACGCACCGGCCGCGGGCGCTTCCGCGTCCGCCGCGGCGTCCGGCGGATCGGCCAGCACGATGTGGCAATTGGTGCCGGAAAAGCCGAACGAACTCACCCCGGCGACCCGCCGCCCGCCGGCGGGCCTGGCCCAGGCGCGCCGCTCGGTGTTGACGGCGAACGGCGTCCGCTCCAGGCGCAGCGCCGGGTTTGGGGTGTGGAAATGCAGCGA
>Ga0265327_10000748_pt1 | contig 50556 bp, 49 predicted proteins | sample 41621metaG_FD_202089 | JGI IMG/M metagenome (GOLD analysis project Ga0265327, IMG submission 202089) | Rhizosphere microbial communities from Carex aquatilis grown in University of Washington, Seatle, WA, United States - 4-16-21 metaG | ecosystem: Host-associated > Plants > Roots > Rhizosphere... | reverse complement strand
AAAAAAGCCTGCTACCGATTCGATAGCAGGCTTTTCAAGAACCACGCAGGTTTGTTGGTGGTGAGCCCTGAGTGACTCGAACACTCGACCTACGGATTAAGAGTACTCGCCGCGGGGTTTCATCAACGATATTTCAGCTTCACGCCGGTTCACGAATTCCTCATCACACGAGGGGAAACGGTGGATTCGCGCGCGCGTCGCCATCATTGGCGATCATCGAACTTCGCGGGTTTTCACGGCGCGTTTACACAGGAATTCGAAGCGGCACGTGCTTGCATGGCTGATGAGTGCTCATCTGAGCAGAGAGCCATTGTCCTTGGTGACGCGGTTTGGGGGCGTACTACGAGCCTTCAAGCCTCTTACGTTAGCTGCGGCATGCATCGCCATCGGCACCATGGCCTTCCTGGGGCTGCCCGCCGACCGGGACAAGCAGACAGGCGCGAACTTCATTGCCTGATGGAGGCTTACCTCAAGCGGCACGAAAACCAGCCCTATCGTGCCGCAGCATGGACGTCTACGGAGCTCGCTACGCAGTGCTGCACGCCTTCGGCAATGAGGCGGACTTCAACTCCTCCACCAGCAGTACCGCGACGTCAAGCGCTTTGGATAGCACGACGGAGGGCTGCACGGAGCTGCGGTAGGGGGAAGGGGTCAGCGCGCCTCGGTGACGGAGACTTCTTCGTCCTCGGCATAGAAGATCGTCTGATTCGTTTGTGCTCACATGCGGCAGAGACTCTTGATCCGTCGCTGTCCATTGAGCACCACGTGACCTTGCGCGGCCTTGGTCAGGCTTTCATGCGAGGTCTCCTTGGCCTCCTCGCACAAGGTGTGCAGGCATGAACGCTGGGCGCCAGCCATCGCGCCGCCCACTTTCCCGTGCGAAGGCAGGCGCCCTGCATCGTCGGTTTCAATCGGAAAGGCATCCATGCGCTCGAGTGGGCACGGTCCAGGATATCGTCCAGAGCATTTGCTTCCTGGCGAGCGATGCCGCCAGCTTCATCACGGCCCAGGCGCTGTTGATCGATGGCGGCGCGACCTTGACCAACATTCGACGGTCCGAGTGTCCGGCGGCGATCTCAAGTGAGTGCAGCTGCCGCTGTGCTCAATCGATTTTCAGATTCACCGCATGGGCCATGTCTTGCCAGGCCATGCTGTCGGCTTTGACTGTGGCGGCGAACTGGGCCGGTGTCTGGAATGCTGGCAGCGTGATGTTCTGCGCCGCGAACCTGCGCTTGATCTCATCGTTGGCGAGAACTTTTCCGATCTCCTGGTTGATGCGGGCGACGATCGGGGCAGGCGTCGCGGCGGGCGCGAAAATGCCGAACCAGCCGTCGGCATCGAACTTGAAGCCCTGTTCGCTCAAGGTCGGTACCTGCGGCAGCGCAGGCGCGCGCATCGAACCGGACACGCCGAGCGCCACAAGGTTGCCGCCCTTGATGTGCGGAAGAGGCGAGGATATGTCGGTGAAGCCCACTTGGAGGTTGTCCGAGATGAGGTCGGTCACTTCTTGCGCCGTGGTCTTGTAGGGGATATGCGTGACGAAGATTCCGTATTGGTGCTTGATGCCTTCCATCACCAGATGCCCGGTCGAGCCGTTGCCCCAAGAACCGTACGAGAGCTTTCCCGGATTGGCCTTGGCGAAGGTCACCATGTCCTGGAGCTTCGCGAGCTTTGCCTTGGGGTTGGCCACGAGCAGGATGCCGCCCGTGCCGAACTGCGCCACGGGCGCCAGATCCCTTTGAACGTTGAACGGCATCTTCGGCAAGATGATCGGGTTGATGGCGACCGCGGAAGAGGGTGCGATCAGGAAGGTATAGCCGTCCGGTGCGGCCTTGGCGACGAAATCCATGCCGATCAGACTGTTGGCGCCGGGCTTGAAATCGATCACGAACGCTTGCTTGAGCGCTTCCTGCAACGGCTGCTGGATGATTCGCAGCAGGACGTCCATGGCGCCACCCGGTGGGCCGGGCACGATGAACCTGATCGGTCTGGCCGGCCAGTCGGACTCCGCGAAGGCTGCCGACGCGGCCAGACAGGCAACGGTGGTGAACAGTGCCTTGCGGCGTGAGATGACTGAGGTCACGATGTCTCCGATCTTGAGGAATGCGGCGAAGGTATTCGCTCTTGCGCGTGCGTTCTTTTGCCGTTAACTTACCTGCCGACCGGCAAGTTGTCAAATTCAACATCTTTAATGAAAGAAAAGCCCTTGCTCGAACCGCAAATCGACGCCGCTTTCGAGTACGCGTTTCCACTCTATGAAATGGCGCGGACCCGCTACCGCGCCGTGCAGGACCCCTCGAATCCCCACCGCCATCCGGCCAACACGGTGCGGCACCAACGCTCGCTCAGCGATCACCAATCGCGCTGGATCACTTCGCCGAACAACGACACGCTCTACTCCAATTCGTGGCTGGATTGCGCTTCCGGCCCGGTGCACATCCGCGTTGGCGCGATGCCGCCCGGCCGCTACTGGTCGCTGGCGTTCCTGGATGTCTTCACGGATCATTTCGCCATCGTGGGCCAGCGGCCGGACGCCACGGGACCTATCGATCTGTGGGTCACCGCACCAGGCAAGCAGTGCGAAGCCCCGCCGGGCCGGGTGATCGAGGCGCCTGGCAACGATGCCTGGCTCTTCATTCGTTGCCTGGTCGACGGGCCCGACGACGTTGCGAACTCGCACGCGATGCAAGATCAGATCGACATTGCCGCAAGTGCGCCATCGAGCGAGGCCTTGCGCGTGGTTCCGACCTCGTCGCACGACCCCGCCAACTTCCTTGCGGTGGTCAACGAGTTGCTGGGACGAAATGTGCCCCCGGCCGTGGAACGGCTGCCATCGAACGAGTGGGCCGCGGTCGGCTTGCGGCCCGGCGTCGTCGATGCCTGGAGCCACCTAGGCGAGTGCGAACGTTCGACCTGGACCTCACGTATCGGCCCGCTTCACGCGAAGCTGCGCCAGGCATCGGCCAAAGGCCGCCGCGAGATGCAGGGTTGGTTCGCGTCGGCTGCGGAAATGGGGGACTTCGGTCGCAACTTCGCGCTGCGCGCATCGGTGGCGCTGGGTGGTCTCGGCGCGCTGCCACAGCAGGAGGCCATGTACTTCGTGGGCTTCGACGATTCCGACAAGCAGCCGCTCGACGGCCGACATTGCTACACGCTGCACGTGCCGCCGCGAGGCATCCCGTGCGATTCGTTCTGGTCGTTTTCGATGTACGAACCGACGTCCGAAGGCCAGCGCTTCTTCGTTGAGAACCCGATCCGCCGTTATTCGATCGGCAACCGAACCCGCGGCCTCGTGCGCAATGACGACGGCTCGCTGGACATTTTGCTCCAGCACCGAATGCCCGAGTCGGAGAAGCTGCGGGCCAACTGGCTGCCGGCGCCACGCGGCGCCTTCCAGATCGCATTGCGTGCCTATTTGCCACGTCGCGAACTTCGCGAAGGATGCGCGGCCATGCCGACCATCGTTCGTCAACCGGAAAGACTGCCGTGAAGCCTGCTCATCCCAGTACTGTCGCGTCGCATGCCCGTGTCAGGGCTGAACTCGACTTCGAAGACCGCAACGATTTCGACGACGCGCGACGCGGCTTCATCGATACATTGCAGGACGCGCACATCGAGGCCGATGCGGGCGGCGTGTCCTGGTCGATGCAGCCGTTTGGATTCCTGGCAGGTGATGCGCCGGACACGGTCAACCCGAGCCTCTGGCGCATGGCGCAGCTCAACGCGATTCACGGGCTCTTTCAGGTCAGTGAACGGGTCTATCAGGTGCGCGGCTTCTCGCTCGCGAACGTGACCTTCGTCGAGGGCGACAAGGGCGTTATCGTGATCGACCCTTTGCAGTTCACCGAGCACGCGCGTGCAGCCATCGCACTCTATCGAAAGCATCGCGGCGACAGGCCGGTGAGCGCGGTGATCTACACGCACAGTCACCGCGATCACTATGGCGGCGTGCGAGGTGTGATCGATCACGAGGATGTAGCGAACGGGGTCGAGGTGATCGCACCGTTCGGCTTCACCGAAGAATCGTTTTCGGAATCCATCCTGGCCGGCGTTCCTATGCGCCGGCGGGCGTTGTTTCAGTTCGGCTGGTCGCTCGAACCCGGCGCGATGGCGCATGTCGACAGCGGTCTCGGCAAGGCCGTCGGTCGCGGGGGCGATGGCTTCATTGCGCCGACCACGCTGATCACCCAACCGGTCGAGCGCCGCGTAGTGGATGGCGTGGAGATCGTCTTCCATCTCACTCCCGGCACGGAGGCGCCGGCCGACATGAACATGCTGTACCCGGGATTGCGCGTGCTCAATCTGGCTGAGAACGCCTGTCACACGATGCACAACCTGTGCCCTCTGCGTGGCGCGAAGACGCGAGACGCCCTGGCTTGGGCCCACTACCTGAACCAGGCGCTCGACCGTTTCGTGCCGGAAGTCGACGCACTGATCATGCAGCATCACTGGCCGGTGTGGGGCCGACAGCGCATCCGCGACTATGTCGCCGGTCAGCGCGACATGTACCGCTACCTGCACGACCAGACGCTGCGCCTGATGAGCCACGGCCGCACGCCCAAGGAAATCGCGGAGGAGCTGCTGATGCCCGGCAAGTTGTCGCGTCAGTGGTTCGCGCGCGGCTACTACGGCGCTGTGGCGCACAACGTGAGTGCGGTGTATGCCCACTACATGGGGCCCTATGACGGCAACCCCGCCAACCTCAATCCGCTGCCGCCGGCGCTGGCGGGCGCCAAGTATGTTGAATACATGGGCGGCGCCGATGCGGTGGTGGAGCGAGCCCGCGCCGATTTCTCTGCTGGCAATTTTCGCTGGGTGGTCGAGGCGCTGAACCACGTCGTGTTCGCTGAGCCGGCGCACCGGGCGGCGCGTGAACTGTCGGCAGATGCCATGGAGCAACTGGGCTACCGGTCGGAATCGGCGACTTGGCGCAACGCCTACCTGCTGGCGGCGCGTGAGTTGCGCAGCAGCTCGCAGGGCTCAGCGCCGCGCGGCGTCGGCATCAGCCCCGACGTGGTCGCGATCCTGCCTTTCGGCAACTTCCTCGAATATCTTGGCATTCGCCTGAACGGTCCCGATGCGCAAGATATCGAGGCCCAGTTCGACTGGCGGCTCGTCGACCCGGCCGGCGCCGATTCGCATCGCCTTTGGCTCTCCAACGGTGCGCTCAATCATCTGCCGGGAAGTCACGGCGAGCGTGCGGATGCGGCGATCGAGATGGAGCGCGCCGCGCTGGCCAGACTCTCGGCCGGCCGTTCGGCCTTGCTGGAGGGACTGGACGCAGGCGAATTGCGCGTGACCGGCAACGTGGCGCTCTTTCGTCGCTTCCTGGAGGCGCTCGACGAGTTCGATCCGATGTTCAACGTCGTGGAGCCTTGAGCACGCAGAGCCAGGCGGGCGCGAATTTGAACACGCTGCAAGGTGGATAGGCTGCTCCGATGGGCGAGGACAGAGCCCGGTATGAGAGGAGCAGACGACGTGAGCAGAAGATCCTGCCGCAATCACTCGGCGGAGTTCAAAGCCAAGATGGCCATCGAGGCACTTGCCGATGGCAGGACGATTGCCGAGAGCCGATGACTCATCGCCTCGCTACGTTCTTGCAGACCTACGTCGCCGAGTCGGTGCCAGCGGACAGCGTCTGGCTGTTCCCGTCAGAGTTGAAGAAGGACGGCAAGCCGAAGCCGAAGTCGAAGTCAGGGAATACGGTGGCAATCCAGAAGCCCCTCAGGCTCGCCGCCATCGCCGCGGGCCTGGTTTCGGCGCAGGTCGTGCGGCACACGCTTCGGCACACGGCGGCGACGCACTTGGTGCAGTCGGGCGTGGACCTGCCCACTGTGAAGCGCATCGATGGATGGAAGACGCTCGCGATGGTGGAACGCTACGCGCATCAGAACTGCGAGCACATCCAGGCGGCGATGGATAAGCTCGAGCGCGCTTGCCGGGCGGCAAAATCGCATGACACGATTACACCGGAATTGCACCCGGCCGCGGTTATGAAAAAAGCCTGCTACCGATTCGATAGCAGGCTTTTCAAGAACCACGCAGGTTTGTTGGTGGTGGGCCCTGAGTGACTCGAACACTCGACCTACGGATTAAGAGTCCGCTGCTCTACCAACTGAGCTAAGAGCCCCTGATGGACATTTCTGTCATTCAGGCAATCCCACGATTATAGCCATATTCGAGCGGCCGATTCTCAGATCCGCTCGAAAATGCAGGCGATGCCCTGGCCGCCGCCGATGCACATGGTCACCAGCGCGTAGCGGCCCTGGATGCGCTCCAGTTCGTAGAGCGCCTTGACGGTGATCAGCGCGCCGGTCGCGCCGACCGGGTGGCCCAGCGAGATGCCCGAGCCGTTCGGGTTGACCTTGGCCGGATCCAGCCCCAGGTCCTGGCTCACCGCGCAGGCTTGGGCGGCGAATGCCTCGTTGGCCTCGACCACGTCCATGTCGGAAGCCTTCAGCCCGGCTTTCTCGAGCGCCTTGCGCGAGGCCGGCACCGGCCCGATGCCCATGTAGGCCGGGTCGACCCCGGCGAAGGCGTAGGCGACGACGCGTGCCATCGGCTTCAGGCCTCGGCGGGCGGCTTCTTCCTTTTCCATCAGCACCACGGCGGCGGCGGCATCGTTGACGCCGGATGCGTTGCCGGCGGTGACGGTGCCGTTCTCCTTCAGGAAGGCCGGCTTCAGCTTGGCCATGTCCTCCAGCTTGGCGTCATGGCGCACATGTTCGTCGGTGTCGAAATAGGTGGTGCCCTTGCGGCTCTCGAGCGGTACCGGGACGATCTGCGACTTGAAGTAGCCGGCTTCGAGCGCCTTCTGCGCGCGCTGGTGGCTGGCCAGGGCGGTCTGGTCCTGCGTCTCGCGGCTGATGCCCCATTTCTTGGCGATGTTCTCGGCGGTGATGCCCATGTGGACCGTCTGGAACGGGTCGTGCAGGGCGCCCAGCATCATGTCGACCATCTTGCTGTCGCCCATGCGGGCGCCCCAGCGGGCGGTGAGCGATGCGAAGGGGGCGCGGCTCATGCTCTCGGCGCCGCCGCCCACCGCCACCTTGGCGTCGCCCAGCTGGATGCTCTGGGCCGCGCTGACGATGGCCTGCAGGCCGGAGCCGCAGAGGCGGTTGACGGTGAGCGCCGGCGTCTCCTGGGCGCAGCCGCCCTCGATCGCGGCCACGCGCGCCATGTACATGTCGCGCGGCTCGGTGTTGATCACGTGGCCGAAGACCACGTTCTCGACATCCTTGCCGTCGACCTTGGCGCGGGCCAGGGCCTCGCGGGTGACCAGCGCCGCCAGCTTGGTCGGCGGAACGTCCTTCAGGCTTCCGCCAAAGGTACCGATGGCGGTGCGCACACCGCTGACAACAACCACTTCCTTCATGAGATTTCTCCGGTGCAGACGAAAGGCGAATGATGCCAGCGCGGCCGCCGTCTCGTCCGGCCCGGCGTTACCATGACCGACCGCAAGAAGCCAGGAGCCAGCGATGAACGAAGCCAATCCCCAGCAGCGCCAGGTGGTCGTGACCGGCGCCGCCGGCGCACTCGGCCGTGCCGTGGTCCAGCATTTCCTCGACCAGGGTGCCCGCCTGGCACTGATCGAGCATCGGGCGGATGTGCTCGCGAGCGCCTTCCCGGGCCTGGACAACTCGCAACACTTGCTGCTGGAAGCCGACGTCACCTCGGCGCCTTCGATGGCAGCGGCTGCGCAGCGCATCCTGGCGGCCTTCAGGCAGGTCGACGCGCTGGTCCACATCGCCGGCGGCTTCGAGATGGGCCAGCCGGTGCACGGCCTGGAGCGCGCCGCCTGGGACCGGATGATGAATCTCAACGCCTGGTCCTTCGTCGCGGTCACGCAGGCGCTGGTGCCCTCGATGATCGAGAGGAAGGCGGGCAGCGTGGTCGCGGTGACCGCCAAGACCGCGGCGCGCGGCGCGGCGCAGATGGCCGCCTACATCGCATCCAAGAGCGCGCTGCAGCGCCTGGTGGAAGCGTCGGCCGCCGAACTGGCGCCGCACGGCATCCGCGTCAACAGCATCGCGCCCAGCGTGCTCGACACGCCGGCCAACCGGCAGGCCATGCCCGACGCCAATCCGGACCAATGGGTCTCGACCACGGTGGCCGCTCAGACCATCGATTTCCTGACTTCCGACGCCGCCCATGCGCTGCACGGCCAGCACCTGACCCTCGACGCCTGAATTCCGGCAGGCGGCATCGACACCACCGCAACCAACCTTCGAAAGGCAGCGAGCATGATCGACGAGCACTCCGGCAAGCGCCCGGTACGCACGCCCGACGAGATTTCGGTGGAACTCTCGTCGCGGCGCACCGGGATGTCCTTCCAGCGCACCCGCATGAGTGCCGAGCGCACGCTGATGTCGGTGATCCGGACCTCGCTGTCGCTGATCGGCTTCGGCTTCACGATCTTCCAGTTCTTCCAGAAGCTGCACGATGCGCAGGTTCTGCGCAGCAGCAAGGCCCCGCTCCATTTCGGCGAGGCGCTGGTGATCATCGGCATCGCGATGCTGATCGTCGGCATCGCCTACCACTGCTTCTTCATGCTGGCCCTGCGGCACGAGCGCAACGCGATGAAGGGGGAGGGCCTGGTCCATGCCGAGAGCCGCTTTCCGCCTTCGATGACGCTGGTGGTGGCTTTTCTGCTGTTGCTGCTGGGCTTCCTGGCGATTGCGAGCATGGCCTTCGACGTGGGGCCGTTCGGTTGAGGCCTTCTCGCTGAAGTCGCATGGCTCTCGTTCTCAAGTGCCTTCTGGGCGCGGCTGCAGTCCTCCTCATCGCCGTCCTGTCGAAGACCCGGAATTTCTACGTCGCGGGGCTGGTGCCGCTGTTTCCCACCTTCGCGCTGATCGCCCACTACATCATCGGCAGCGAGCGAACGCCTGCCGACCTGCGCGCAACCGCGTTGTTCGGGCTTGCGTCGCTGCTGCCCTATGCGGTGTATCTGGTGGTGGTGTATGCGTTGGCCCTGCGGCTGGCGCTTCCGATGACGCTTTCGGTTGCGACGCTGGCCTGGTGCGCGGCCGCGGCGGTGCTGCTGCTGGCGTGGCCGAAGTAGGCGGCTGGGCGGCGGAGGTGATCCACCTGGAAAAAAAAGCGGCCCGAGGATCGGGCCGCGTGGCGATGGGTGCCATCGCCGTGTGTGTGGGTTGGTGGAGAGGATGAGGATCGAACTCACGACCTCCGCATTGCGAACGCGGCGCTCTCCCAGCTGAGCTACCCCCCCAACGCAGCCAGGATTCTAACCAGAACCGCGGGCCCGGCTGAAAAAAGCCGCGCCGCATGCCAAGATGCGCGCCTCGCCGACCTGGAGAATCCCGCGAATGATTCCGAACGATCCCGCCTGGCTGGACCACATGTACAACCCGCGCCTCCGGGTGCCCGGCTACGCCGCCTATTTCGAGCGCTGGGCGACCGATTCCGCCGCGGCGCGCGCGGCCCTGCCGGGCGTGGTCGACCTGCGCTACGGGCGGGGCCACGGCGAGACGATCGACGTCTTCCCGGCGCCGGTGCCGGATGCGCCTGTGCTGGTGTTCATCCACGGCGGCTATTGGCGCTCGCTCGACAAGAGCGACCATTCGTTCATCGCCCGGGCCTTCAACGACCGCGGCGTCTGCGTCGTGATGCCCAACTACGCGCTCTGCCCCGGTACGCCCGAGCAGCCGGTCGGCATCGCCGACATCGCGCGGCAGATGGCGCGGGCCCTCGAATGGACCTGGCGAAACATCGCTCGCCATGGCGGCGATCCCTCGCGGATCACGGTGGCCGGCCACTCGGCGGGCGGCCACCTGACGGCGATGATGATGGGTTGCGACTGGCAGGCCGTCGCTCCCGACCTGCCGACCCTGCTGGTGCGCAATGCGCTGTCGATCTCCGGCATCCACGACCTGCGGCCGCTGCAGCGGGCGCCTTTCCTGGCGGCGGCGCTGCGGCTCAGCGACGACGATGCGCTGCGCCTGAGCCCGGCGTTGTGGGCTGCGCCGTCGCGCGGCACCCTCTACGCGGTCGCCGGCGCGGCCGAAAGCGAGGAATTCCATCGCCAGAACGCGCTGATGCGTAGTGCCTGGGGCGAACGCATGGTGCCGGTCAACGAGCTGCTGCCCGGGCTGAATCATTTCGACGTGGTCGATGCGCTGGCAGATCCGGGCCACCGGCTGCATCGGCTGGCGGTGCAGCTGCTCGACATGTGACGCGCCGCCGGGCGCCGGCTGCTACATCAGCAGGTGCTCGCCCGCGTTGTCCCCGCCCAGGGTGACGTAGTTGACCCGGCGGATGTCCATCAGCTTGCGCCCGCCCGCATAGCTGATCGAGCTCTGGATGTCCTGCTCCATCTCGACCAGGGTGTCGGCCAGCTTGCCCTTGATCGGCTCGAGGATGCGCTTGCCCTCGACATGCTTGTATTCGCCCTTGTTGAAGTCGCTGGCCGAGCCGTAATACTCCTTGAAGAGCGCGCCGTCGACCTCGACCGTCTTGCCGGGCGACTCTTCATGCCCGGCGAACAGCGACCCGATCATCACCATCGAGGCGCCGAAGCGGATGCTCTTGGCGATGTCGCCGTGGTCGCGGATGCCGCCGTCGGCAATGATCGGCTTGGTCGCCACGCGCGCGCACCACTTGAGTGCCGAGAGCTGCCAGCCGCCGGTGCCGAAGCCGGTCTTCAGCTTGGTGATGCAGACCTTCCCCGGGCCGATGCCGACCTTGGTCGCGTCGGCGCCCCAGTTCTCCAGGTCGATGACCGCCTCGGGCGTGCCGACATTGCCGGCGATGACGAAGGTCCTGGGCAGCTTCGCCTTCAAGTAGGCGATCATGTTCTTCACGCTGTCGGCATGGCCGTGGGCGATGTCGATGGTCACGTATTCCGGCGTCAGGCCGGCCTCGACCAGCTGGTCGACGGTCGCGTAGTCGGGCTTCTTGACGCCCAGCGAGATCGAGGCGAACTGGCCCTTGGCATGCATGGTGCGGACGAACTCGACGTTGTCGAGGTCGAAGCGGTGCATCACGTAGAAGTAGCCGTTCCGGGCCAGCCAGGTGCAGATGCTCTCGTCGACCACCGTCTTCATGTTGGCCGGCACCGTCGGGATGCGGAAGCTGCGGCCGCCCAGGACGACGCTGGCGTCGCACTCGGAACGGCTTTCCACCACGCATTTGCGCGGCAGCAGGAGGATGTTGTCGTAGTCGAAAATCTGCATGGCCAAGCTCCTTCAAAAGTGGTTTGAGCGCTTGGTCCGGCCGGTTTCGAGGCTCGCCGAAGAACGCGGCGACCAACAAAAAACCGGGCGCAAGAATCTTGGGCCCGGTGACTGATTTTACGCGCCCGCGCCGCCGCCAGTGTTGTGTCGTTTCGTATAACCCGCATACGCCGGGCTTTCTACAATCGCCGGATGTTCACCGACCTCGCGGCCGCCGCAGATTCGCCGCTGCTCCACAACCTCAATCCCGAGCAGCGCGCCGCCGTGACCCTGCCGGCCGGCAACGCGCTGATCCTGGCCGGCGCCGGTTCCGGCAAGACCCGCGTGCTGACCACCCGCATCGCCTGGCTGCTGCAGACCGGCCAGGTGTCGCCGGGCGGCATCCTGGCCGTCACCTTCACCAACAAGGCCGCCAAGGAAATGATGACCCGGCTCGGTGCGATGCTGCCGGTCAATGTGCGCGGCATGTGGATCGGCACCTTCCACGGCCTTTGCAACCGCTTCCTGCGCGCCCACTGGAAGCTGGCCAACCTGCCCTCGACCTTCCAGATCCTCGACACCCAGGACCAGCTGTCGGCCATCAAGCGGCTGATGAAGCAGTTCAACGTCGACGACGAGCGTTTCCCGGCCAAGCAGACCCAGTGGTTCATCGCCGGCGCCAAGGAAGACGGCCTGCGTCCGCGCGACATCGAAGCGCGCAGCGACGACGACCGCAAGAAGGTCGAGCTCTACCAGCTCTACGAGGAGCAGTGCCAGCGCGAGGGCGTGGTCGACTTCGGCGAGCTGATGCTGCGCAGCTACGAGCTGCTGCGCGACAACGATCCGATCCGCGAGCACTACCAGCGCCGCTTCCGCCACATCCTGATCGACGAGTTCCAGGACACCAACCGGCTGCAATACGCCTGGATCAAGATGCTCTCGGGCAACACCGGAGCCGACGGCCGCTTCCTGCCGGGCGACCACAACAGCGTCATCGCGGTCGGCGACGACGACCAGAGCATCTACGCCTTCCGCGGCGCGCGGGTGGGCAACATGGCCGACTTCGTGCGCGAGTTCGAGGTTTCGCACCAGATCAAGCTGGAGCAGAACTACCGCAGCTACAGCAACATCCTCGACTCGGCCAATGCGCTGATCGGCCACAACAAGAAGCGGCTCGGCAAGAACCTGCGCACCGACCAGGGCCCCGGCGAACCGGTTCGGGTCTACGAATCGACCAGCGACTTCGCCGAGGCCCAGTGGATGGTCGAGGAAATGCGACAGCTGGCGCGCGAGGGCTTCGACCGCAAGGAAATGGCGGTGCTCTACCGCAGCAACGCCCAGAGCCGGGTGATCGAGACCGCGCTGTTCAATGCGTCGGTGCCCTATCGCGTCTATGGCGGCCTGCGCTTCTTCGAGCGAGCCGAGATCAAGCATGCGCTGGCCTACCTGAGGCTGCTCGAGAACAAGGACGACGACACCAGCTTCCTGCGCATCGTCAACTTCCCGCCGCGCGGCATCGGCGCGCGCAGCCTGGAACTGCTGCAGGATGCAGCGCGTGCGGCCGGGCGTTCGCTGCACGACGCGGTGAGCGCGGTCGGCGGCAAGGCGGGCGGCAACCTCAGCGCCTTCGTTGCCAAGATCGACGTGCTGCGCGAGCAGACGCAGGGCCTGTCGCTGCGCGAGATCATCGAACTGGTGCTCGACCACAGCGGCCTCGTCGAGCACTACAAGGCCGACCGCGAAGGCGCCGACCGCATCGAGAACCTGGAAGAACTGGTCAACGCGGCCGAGAGCTTCGTCACCCAGGAGGGCTTCGGTCGCGACGCGGTGGCCCTGCCGGTCGACGAGCTGCGCCAGTCGCCGGCCAGCCAGGGCATCGACCCGAACCTGCCGCTGGTCGACGAGCCGCTCGCGCCCGATGCCGAGACCGGCGAGACGCTGAGCCCGCTGGCCGCCTTCCTGACCCATGCGGCGCTCGAATCGGGCGACAACCAGGCGCAGGCCGGCCAGGACGCGGTGCAGCTGATGACGGTGCATGCGGCCAAGGGCCTCGAATTCGATTGCGTGTTCATCACCGGCATGGAAGAGGGCCTGTTCCCGCACGAGAACTCGATGACCGACAACGAGAGCCTCGAGGAAGAGCGCCGCCTGATGTACGTGGCCATCACCCGGGCGCGCCAGCGCCTGTACCTGAGCCATTCGCAGACCCGCATGCTGCATGGCCAGACCCGCTATCACATCAAGAGCCGCTTCTACGACGAATTGCCCGAAGAAGCCCTCAAGTGGCTCACCCCGAAGAACCAGGGCTTCGCGCCCTCCGCCTTCGGCTATGGCGGCGGCTACGCGACCACGCGCGGCGGCGCGGGCGCCTATGGCGGTTCGAGTGGTTCAGGCGGCTACGGCAAGGACACTTTCGCCAGCCCGCCGGTGCCGCCGCAGAAGGCCGCGCCTTCGCACGGGCTGCGCTCGGGCATGCAGGTCTTCCACAACAAGTTCGGCGAAGGCACGGTGACGGCGCTCGAAGGCAGCGGCGACGATGCGCGCGCCCAGGTCAACTTTCCGCGCCATGGCGTCAAGTGGCTGGCGCTGTCGGTGGCCAAGCTGACGCCGGTGTGATGCCGACCTGATTCCGGTTCGAGCCTGAAGCCGCCGGCCGGGCCCCGGCCGGCCGCCTATTCGGTGAAGCTGTCGCGGAAGGTGAACCAGGTGCTGGTGAAGAACATCGCCGCCATCACCAGCGCGCCGCCGACCATCAAGGCACCGCCGATCGCCGATGCGCCGTCGCCCACGCCCAGCGCGCCGAAGGCCACCAGCAGCGTCGCCAGCAGGCTCAGCACGATGCCGGCGCCGATGAAGACCGCGACCCAGACCATGCCGAACACGGTCATCGCGCCGAAGTTGCGGAAGCAGGCGATGAAGCTGAAGAACAGGCTCTTGGCCGGCGGGACGCGATGCCAGTGGACCAGCGCCGGCGCATGCCAGAAGGCCAGCGACAAGGGCAGGTAGAGCGCCATCGAGATCCACAACGCCACCTGGAATTCGGTGGACTCGGCCAGCTCGCGGGTCAGCGGGCCGCCGAGCAGGTAGACCTTGGCGAACTCGCCGCCATCGGCCAGCGCCGAGATCGCCATCACCAGTAGGAACAGGCCGGCGTAGAGCGCGCCGAGCACCGCCATCGGCCGCACGTCGGCGCGCACCGCGCGGATCGCCGCCAGGAACACCGTGCCGGCGGGCGGCTTGACCGGGCCGGCGGCCTCGGCCGCGGCGGCCATCAGGCCCAGCGTCATGGTCGGCAGCAGCATCAGCGCCACCGCGGCGCCGACCAGCGGCAGCTGCGAGGCGATGGACACCAGCGCCATGAAAAAGAAGAACAGCGAGACGAAGGCCAGCGGCTGCCGCGCGAAGGCCCTGAGGCCGGTGCGGACCCACAGCACGCCGGTGCGCGCGGGCACGAGATTGAGCTTCATACGGCCACCGGCTCGCTGTTGCAGGCGATGCCGAAGCCCGCATCGGCGCGCTCGCGCAGCACGCGTTCGAAATGGGTCGGGTCGTGCGCCTTGAGCATGCTGGCTTCGCGGGGCAGGTGGAAGTCCCAGAGGCGCGAGATCCAAAAGCGCAGCGCCGCGGCGCGCAGCATGGCGGGCAGCAGCGCGCGCTCGGCGCCGGTCAGGGGTCGCGCGCCGGCGTAGGCGGCCAGCAGCGCGGCCGAGCGGGCCGGATCGTGCCGGCCGGTCGGCAGGTCGACGGCCCAGTCGTTGAGGCAGACCGCCAGGTCGAAGAGCCAGGTGTCGGTGCCGGCGAAATAAAAATCGAAGACGCCGGTGAGCCTGGGCGTGCCCACGCCCTGCTCGAACATGACGTTGTCGCGGAACAGGTCGGCGTGCACCGGCCCGCGCGGCAATGCGGCGTAGGCCGAGGATTCGGCGACATGGTTCTGGTAGGCGAGTTCGCTGCGCAGCAGCGCGGCCTGCGCCGGCTGCAGATGGGGCAGCACCACCGGCGCCGTGTCGTTCCACCAGTCCAGGCCGCGCAGGTTGGGCTGGCTGTAGGGAAAGTCGCGGCCCGTCAGGTGCATGCGGGCCAGCAGCCGGCCCAGTTCGGCGCAGTGCGCGGGCCGGGGCGCCAGTTCGCTCTTGCCGTCGAGGCGCCGCACCACCGATGCCGGCTTGCCGGCCACGCTGAGCAGCAGCTCGCATGGCGCGTTGGACGGGATCGACAGCGGGTGGCCGGCCGGCGACGCGATCGCCGGGTCGGCGACCGGCTCGGGCACCGGCAGGCCGTGCGCCGCGAGGTGCTTCATCAGGCGCAGGTAGTAGGGGAGCTGCTCGGCGCCCAGTCGCTCGAAGAGGGTCAGGACGAATTCGCCCGATGCGGTCGTGGCGAAATAGTTGGTGTTCTCGATGCCGCCCTCGATGCCCTTGAGCTCGGACAGCGCCCCGAGGCCCAGGCGCTGCACCAGCGCGTCGGCCTCGGCGAATCCGACTTCGGTATAGACCGCCACTGTGCGCTCAGAACTTGAAGGCGTTCCACCAGACCCGGGCGCTGTCGCGCGTCGCGGAATCGGCCTGGCCCTGGCCGCGCACCTTTTCGGAGTTGTTCGGCATGACCTGGTAGGCGGGGGCGTTCGAGTTGGGCTTGACGGTGATCGATTCGGTCTGGCCGCCGACGCGGAGTTCGTCGACCGTGGCGTTGTCGTCCTGCACATGGATGCGCTCGATGCGCTGGTTCTTGCGGCCGGGAAGCTTGTCGGCGTCCGCCGGATCGGCGGATGCCGGTGCGGGCTGCTGCGCGGCGGCCTGCGGCTGCTGGCTTTGGGCCAGGACTGCCACCGGCGCGGCGCAGGCCAGCGCCAGCCATGCGGCGCCGGCGAGGCGAACGAAGTGCTTGGAGAACGACATCCGGCGATTGTAGGTCCGCCGCCTGCGGCCGACAGGCGGAGGCGGCAGATCTTTGCCGTCATCCGGCAGCCCGCGGCCGGCACGGCAAAATGCCCCGATGACCGACAAGATAACGCTGCTGCTCGTGGATGGATCGAGCTACCTCTACCGCGCCTTCCACGCGATGCCCGACCTGCGCGCCGTGCCGGGCGACAGCGGCAGCCCGGCCACCGGCGCCATCCGCGGCATGATCAACATGATGCAGGCGCTGCGACGCGAGGTCCGGGCCGATTTCGCTGCCTGCATCTTCGATGCGCCCGGCAAGACCTTTCGCGACGACTGGTACGCCGACTACAAGGCCAACCGCTCGCCGATGCCCGACGACCTGCGCAGCCAGGTCGAGCCGATCCACCGGGTGGTGCGCATGCTCGGCTGGCCGGTGCTCAGCGTTCCCGACGTCGAGGCCGACGACGTGATCGGCACCCTGGCGCGCACCGCCGCCGGCCAGGGCATCGAGGTCATCGTCTCCAGCGGCGACAAGGACCTGAGCCAGCTGGTCGACGAGCACGTCACCATCATCGACACGATGAACGGCAAGAAGCGCGACGTGGCCGGCGTGACGGCCGAGTTCGGCGTGCCGCCTCACCTGATGGTCGACTACCAGACACTGGTTGGCGACTCGGTCGACAACGTGCCCGGGGTCGAGAAGGTCGGCCCGAAGACCGCCGCCAAATGGCTGCTCGAGTACGGATCGCTCGACGCGCTGATCGCCCGCGCCGCCGAGGTCAAGGGCCAGGCCGGCGAGAACCTGCGCAAGGCGCTCGACTGGCTGCCGCAGGGACGCCGGCTGGTCACGATCCGCACCGACTGCGACCTGGCCGGGCATGTGGACGGACTGCCGGCGCTGGATGCGATCGCGATCGGCCCGCAGCAGGTCGACGGGCTCAAGGCCTTCTACGAGGAGTTCGGCTTCAAGACCCTGGTCAAGTCGCTGGAGGCGCACGAGGTGCCGCCGGAGCTGATCGAGCAGAACAAGCGCAAGAAGGGGCCGGAGGGCGGCACCGGCCTGTTCGACGATCCTTCCTTCGAGGCCGCCGAGAAGGTCAGCAACCTGGTCTACGACACCATCTTCGACTGGCCCGCCTTCGACGCCTGGCTCGCCAGGATCGAGAGCGCCGAGCTGGTCGCGATCGACACCGAGACCACCTCCCTCGACGAGATGCATGCCGAGATCGTCGGCCTGAGCTTCAGCGTCGAGCCGGGCGCCGCGGCCTACATCCCGGTGGGCCACAACTATCCCGATGCACCGGCGCAGCTGCCGCGCGACGAGGTGCTGGCGCGGCTCAAGCCCTGGCTGGAGGACGGCAGCCGCAGGAAGCTGGGCCAGCACGTCAAGTACGACCGCCATGTCTTCGCCAACCACGGCATCGAGGTGCAGGGCTACGCCCACGACACCATGCTGCAGAGCTACGTGCTGGAGGTCCACAAGCCGCATGGCCTGGCCAGCCTGGCCGAGCGCCACCTGGGCCGCAGCGGCATCGACTACGAGGACCTGTGCGGCAAGGGCGCGCACCAGATCTCCTTCAGCCAGGTGGCGATCGACAAGGCGGCCGAGTATTCGTGCGAGGACTCCGACCAGACGCTCGACGTGCACCGCACCTTGTGGCCGCGCCTGCAGGCCGACGACAAGCTGCGCTTCATCTACCAGCTCGAGATGGATTCGAGCGAGACGCTCTATCGCATCGAGCGCAACGGCGTGCTGATCGACGCGGCGCAGCTCTCGGCGCAGAGCAACGAGCTCGGCAAGCGGATCATGGCGCTCGAGACCGAGGCCTACGAGCTGGCCGGCCAGCCCTTCAACCTCGGCTCGCCCAAGCAGATCGGCGAGGTCTTCTTCACCAAGCTCGGCCTGCCGGTGGTCAAGAAGACGCCCAGCGGCGCGCCCAGCACCGACGAAGAGGTGCTCGAGAAGCTCGCCGAGGACTTTCCGCTGCCGGCCAAGATCCTGGAGCATCGCGGCCTGTCGAAGCTGAAAGGCACCTACACCGACAAGCTGGGCCAGCTGGCCAATCCGCGCAGCGGCCGGGTGCACACGCACTACGCGCAGGCGGTGGCGGTGACCGGCCGGCTGTCGAGCAACGACCCGAACCTGCAGAACATCCCGATCCGCACGCCGGAGGGCCGTCGGGTGCGCGAGGCCTTCGTGGCGCCCGCGGGCAGCGTGATCGCCAGCTCCGACTATTCGCAGATCGAGCTGCGCATCATGGCCCACATCAGCGGCGACGAATCGCTGCTGCGCGCCTTCACCGAGGGCATCGACGTGCACCGCGCCACCGCCGGCGAGGTCTTCGGCGTCGCGGTCGACCAGGTGTCGAGCGAGCAGCGCCGCTATGCCAAGGTGATCAACTTCGGCCTCATCTACGGCATGAGCAGTTTCGGGCTGGCGCGCAACCTGGGCATCGAGACCAAGGCCGCGGCTTCCTACATCGAGCGCTACTTCGCGCGCTACCCGGGCGTGAAGGTCTACATGGACGAGACCAAGGCGCTGGCCAAGGAGCGCGGCTATGTCGAGACCGTGTTCGGCCGGCGGCTCTACCTGCCCGAGATCAATTCGCCCAACGGCCCGCGCCGCGGCGGCGCCGAGCGCGCGGCCATCAACGCGCCGATGCAGGGCACCGCCGCCGACCTGATCAAGCTCAGCATGGTCGAGGTGCAGCGCGTGCTCGACGCCGAGCGGCGCGGCACGAAGATGATCATGCAGGTGCATGACGAACTGGTCTTCGAGGTGCCCGAGGAGGAAGTCGAATGGGTGCGCACCGAGATTCCGCGGCTGATGGCCGGCGTGGCGGCGCTGAAGGTGCCGCTGCTGGCCGAGATCGGCTTCGGGTCGAACTGGGACAAGGCCCACTGATGAGCAGCCCCGCCCGCTGGCGCCGCCCGGGGCGGCTGGCCGCGCTGGCCGGCACCGCCTTCTGGGCGGCTGCGTGGGGCGTCGCGCTCGCCGCGCCGGTTGCCGCTGCCGAACCGGGAACGGCACTCGATGCGCGCATCGCGGCGCTCGCCGCTGCCGAGAAGCCGGCCTTGCTGCAGACACTGGCGCAGCTGGTGGCGATCGAGTCGGGCAGCCGCGACCTCGACGGCCTGGACAGGATCTCTGCGCTGGTCGCCGATCGGCTGCGGGCGCTGGGCGGCAAGGTCGAGCTGATCGACCCCTCGGCCGACGCCTACCGCATGGAGGACACGCCCGAGAAGATCGGCAAGATCGTGCGCGCCACCTTCACCGGCACCGGCGAGCGGAAGATCCTGCTGATCGCGCACATGGACACGGTCTACCAGATCGGCATGCTGGGGCGGCAGCCCTTCAGGATCGACGGCGACAAGGCCTATGGCCTGGGCGTGGCCGACGACAAGCAGGGCATCGCGGTGATCCTGCATGTGCTGGCGATGCTGCGCGCGCTCGACTTCAAGGACTACGGAAGCCTCACGGTGCTGATCAATGGCGACGAGGAGATCAGCTCGCCGGGCGCCAGGGCGCTCTTGACACAGCTGGGCGGCGAGAGCGACGTGGTGCTGTCCTACGAAGGCTCCTCGGTGGCCGACGACCGGCTCACTCTCGCGACCGCCGGCATCGCCGCCGTCACGCTGCACATCACCGGCAAGGCCGCCCATGCGGGCTCGCCGCAGGCCGGCGTCAACGCGCTCTACGAGATGGCTTACCAGGTGCTGCAGATGCGCGACCTGTCGGATCCGGCCACCGGCCTCAAGCTCAACTGGACGGTGGCGCGCTCCGGCACCAATCGCAACGTGATCCCCGCGAGCGCGACCGCCGGCGCCGACGTGCGGGTGCGCAGCGTGGCCGACTATGAGCGCATCGAGGCCCAGGTGCGCGACCATGCGGCGCGGCGGATGATTCCCGAGAGCCGGGTCGACGTGGTCTTCGAGCGCCGCCGGCCGCCGCTGCAGGCCAGCGACGCGTCGCGGGCCCTGGCTGCGCATGCGCAACGGATCTATCGCTCGCTCGGCAGGGAGCTGGGCGTGGACGACCAGGTCGCGGGCGACGGCACCGATGCCGCCTTCGCCGGGCTGAAGACCAGCGCCGCGGTGATCGAGCGCTTCGGCCTGCAGAGCTTCGGCGCCCATTCGCCCGATGCCGAATACGTGCTGCTCGACTCGATCGAGCCGCGGCTGCAACTTTCGACGCGGATGATCATCGACGTCTCGCGGGGCCTGACCGGCGCGGCCGCGCCATGAAGATCCTGCCCCCTTTCTCCAGACTCCTTTTGCTTTTCCAATGAATCTTCTCGTCATCATTGCCGCGACGCTCGTCGCCGGCATCGGCAGTGTCTGGGTCGCCGCGCTGCTGCTGCGCGTGGGCGTTCGCAGCGGATCGGGCGGTGTCAATCCGCAGCACCTGCTGAGTCTTGCGGCCGGCGCGCTGCTCGCCACCGCCTTCATGCACCTGCTGCCCGAGGCCTTCGAGAGCGCCATCGAACCGGCGGTGCTCTTCGGCGTGCTGCTGTTCGGGCTGGTGTTCTTCTTCCTGCTCGACAAGGCCGAGCTGTGGCACCACGGGCATGAGCATCACCACGAGGCGCCGGTGCATGGGCACGACGCCGCGCATGCGCACGGGCATGACCACGATCACGGCCATGACCACGGCCGGGTGCGCGCGGGCGGCGGCTGGGCGGTGCTCACCGGCGACAGCGTGCATTGCTTCGGCGACGGCATCCTGATCGCCTCGGCCTTCATCGCCGACCTGCGCCTGGGGCTGGTCGCGGCGATCGCGGTGCTGGCGCACGAGGTGCCGCACCACATCGGCGACCTGGTGGTGCTGCGCCAGAGCTCGACGGACCAGCGCAGCGCGCTGGTCAAGGTGTCGCTGGCCGGCACGATGACCGCGCTGGGCGGCATCGCCGGCTGGTGGCTGGTCGACCGGCTGCACGACTGGCTGCCCTATTTCCTGGTGCTGGCCGGCAGCAGCTTCGTGTACGTCGCGCTGGCCGACCTGATCCCGCAACTGCAGAAGCGCTTGCCGGCGCGCCAGACCGCGCTGCAGATCGTCTGGCTGGTGGCTGGCATCGTGCTCGTGACGCTGGTCAGCCGGCTCGCCCACGGCGAACACGGGCACGAGCACGAGGGCGCGCACGGCCATGCCGCCGAAGCCCACGGCCACGCTGAATAGGTCGATGGCCTACACGCTTGTTGCCACTTTGCCGTAGGGGCTGATGAGGCAAATCCACGGCGCCGGTGCATCATGCAAGGCAGCAAGCAAGGAGCCGAACATGACCAGCGCGAAACCGTCCCCGCGTCCCGGAGAAGCCGCGGAGGAGCCCGAGATCGACGAGGACGACGAGGCAGCCATCGAGGATGCGGCCGAGGAATTCGATGCCGAGGACGATGAGGACGCCGACGAGCTGTCCGAAGAGACCGGCATCGACCTCAGCGATGCGAGCGAACTCGACGCCGACAACGTCACCGCCGACGAGGAATTCGATCGAGTGAGGCAGGCGCCCGACTGAGCGCGCCGCGCGCCCGGCGGGCTGGCCCCTAGCTTTCGAGCGTGAAGCCCACCTTGAGCGTGACCTGCCAGTGGCCGACCTTGCCGTCGACCACATGGCCGCGCGTCTCGGTCACCTCGAACCACTGGATGTTGCGCACCGATTCGCTGGCCTTGGCGATGGCGCGGCGCACCGCGTCGTCGCTGCTGGTCGGCGACGAGCCGGTGAGTTCGATGAGCTTGTAGACATGGTCGGACATGAACGTCTCCTTGGGCGGTGGTTTGCCATGGTGGCACGTTCTAGGGCTTGGCGCCGGTATACCTTGTCACGGTGTCGGCGGACAACTGGTAGCCGCTCACGCCCATCATCGATTCGTCGCGCACCGTGCGCAGTTTGCCGCTCACCCACACCGTGTCCATCGAGCGGAAGCGCGCCGGCTGCTTCGGCAGCACGTGCAGCACCTGGTTGGCAGGCGGCGGCGGCGTGTGGATGCAGGCGCCGAAATACGGCACCAGCAGAAATTCGGTGATCTCGCCCTGGTTCTCCTCGAGCGGCACGATGAAGCCCGGGATCTTCACCTCGACCCCGTCCATCTCGGCATTGACCGGCGCCTTGTCGAAGGCTTCCTGCAGCTTCATGAGCATCTCGTTGGCGCGCGGGTCGCTGTCGTCGAGCTTGCCGAGGTCGATGTTGCGGAAGTCCTTCATCGGGTCCCAGCCCTTCGGCACCAGTTCGGCCCAGGAGATGAGCCGCGGCTGGCCGGCCACAGGCCTGGCGTCGACCCGGCTGCCGCCGAGCGGCTGGGTCGGGGATGTGGGCGGCGGCGCTGCCGGCTCGGCCGCCGATGCAACTGCGGCGGCCATTGCCGATGCGATGAGTGCTGCAAGAAGGGCCGGGCGCATTCAGATCCTCGGTGAGAGGCCGTCGGCCAGCGACAGCCGGTAGGCACGGATGCCCGGCAGCAGGCCGGCCAGCCAGCCGGCCGCCAGCAGGCTGGCCACCAGCAGGCATTCGTCGAGCGTGGGTTCGGACAGGCGCAGCGGCAGGCCGAAGCGCGACTGCAGCCAGGGCGAGAACAACACGATGCCGAGCGCCGTCGCCAGCGCGCCCAGCGCCACGCCCAGCAGGGTGACGAGCGCCCCTTCGAGGGCCAGCAGCGCCAGCACGTGGCGCAGGCTGGCGCCCACCGCGCGCAGCACCGCCAGTTCGCGGCGGCGTTCGTTGAGACTGGCCAGCACCACCGACACCAGGCCGGCGAGGCTGACCAGCGCGACCAGCCCGGACATCAGCAGCAGCGCGTTCTCTCCGATGCCGACCACCCGCCAGAGGTCGTCCAGCGCCACGCCCGGCAGGATCGCCATCAAGGCCTCGTCCGGAAAGCGCGCCACCCAGCGCTGCACCGCGAAGACGGCCGCGCGGCTCTGCAGGCCGACCAGCACCGCGCTGACGCTCTTCGGCCGCAGGTCGAATTTGCGCGCCTGTTCCGGCGGAATGCGCAGGCCGGGCACCGGCGCGCCGGCGATCCAGTCGAGGTGGATCGCTTCCATGGCCTCGAGCCCGATGTGCACCGTGCGGTCGACCGGCGTGCCGGTGCGCGCCAGCACGCCCACCACGGTGAAGGGTTTGTCGGCATGCTCGGCCGAGAGCTCCGGTTCGCCGCCGCTGCCATGCGCCAGCGTGATCGTCTGCCCGAGGTGGTATCCGAGGACGTCGGCCACCTCCGCGCCGATCACCGCGTCGAACAGCCCGGCGAAGGGCCGGCCCTCGCGCATGCGCAGCGGCTGGTGGTCGCCGTAGCGGAAATGCTCGAAATAGCCGGGCGTCGTCGCCAGCACCGCGAAGCCGCGATGCGAATCGCCCAGCGACAGCGGCACCACCCAGGCCACGCCCGGATGCGCGGCGATGGCCTGCACGCTGGCCCACTGCATGTTGTTGGTCGCCGCGCCGATGCGGAACACCGAATAGAGCAGCAGCTGCGTCGCGCCGGTGCGCGCGCCGACGATCAGGTCGGTGCCCGAGACCGAGGACGAGAAGCTGGCGCGCAGCTCGGTCCGGATGCGCTGGACGCCGAGCAGCAGGAAGGTGGACAGCGCGATCGACAGCACCGTCAGCGCGAGCGTGAAGCGCCGGTTCCAGGCGCTGCGCCAGGCGATGCTCCATAGCGCGCTCATTCGGCCTCCGCCCACGCCGATGCCCGGTTGATCTCCGGCAGCAGGAGATGGCGGCCGAAGCGTTCCGCGGTGCGCTGGTCGTGGCTCACGTAGACCAGGGCACTGCTGTTGGCGACGCAGGCGGCCAGCAGCACGTCCAGGAAGGCCTCGCGCCGGTCTTCGTCCAGCGCCGAGGTGGGCTCGTCGGCGATCACCACCTCGGGATGGCCGATCAGCGCGCGCGCCGCCGCCACCCGCTGCCGCTGGCCGACCGACAGCCGCATCGCCTGGCGCTGCCACAGGCCGGGTTCCAGGCCCATGCGCTCCAGCAGCTGCTCGGCATGGACGCGCGCCGAGCCGCCGTCGCGCGCGGCCTGGTTGCGGCGCCGCTCCGAGAAGCGGCAGGGCAGCAGCACGTTGTCCAGCACGCTGAGATAGGGCAGCAGGTTGAACTGCTGGAAGATGTAGCCCACGTGGGCGGCGCGCGTGCGGTCGCGCCCGGCGCCCGACAGCGCGGCCCAGTCATGGCCCATCAGCGTGACCGCGCCGGCCTCGGGCAACAGCACGCCGGCCAGGAGCGACAGCAGCGTGCTCTTGCCGCAGCCGCTCGGGCCGTGCACGAAGACCGCCTCGCCGGCGGCCACCTCGAAGCGTCCGATGTCCAGGCAGGGCCGCGGCGCACCGGGCCAGGTGAAGCGCAAGTCTCGGGCCGACAGGACCTGGCTCACTGGGACCAGGCGATGCGGCTGGCCGGGCGCTTCAGGTTGCGCCTGAACTGGCCTTGTGGCGCGGCGATCTGGGCATCGATCTGGCGCACGTTCCTGAAGGCGGCGAACAGGCCCACCTCGACGAACTTGGCCGCGCCGGCATTGATGCAGTTGAAGGCGAAGCTGCCGTCCAGGTCGGCGTGGCCTTCGGCGGGGGAGGGTGCGGAGGAACGGCCGGGAGCCTCGTTCCTGCCAAGGCCGAGGACAACCGAATGAAGGCTCACCGGGCCGAGCTTGCAGTTGGCGCCGGGATCGATCCGGAACATCTGGTCGGCGGCGCGCAGCTGGGCGAGCGCATCGTCGAGCGCCTTCGATTCGGCATCGGTGCGCGGCGCGCGCTCGAAGCCGACGATGGCTTCGAGGGGCGCGCTCATCTCGAGCAGCACCGTCGGCCCGTCGACCACGATGTCGAGCTGGACCACGCCGTGCACATGGGCCGGAACCGGGTTGGCCCGCGCCGTTGCCGCGAAGGCGACGACGAGGACGGCGCAGAACGCGAGCGAGATGAAGGCGGTGGTGCTTCTTCTTCCGGAGGTCATGCGGCGGCGCCTTGCCGGGTCGGCAGCCCCGGCGTGTTGCTCCACTCGCTCCAGCTGCCGGCATAGAGCGCGGTCGGCCCGAGGCCGGCGATCTCCATCGCCAGCAGGTTGGGGACGGCGCTGACGCCGCTGCCGCACTGGTGGACGACCGTGGCCGGATCGCGGCTGCCGAGCAGGGCCTCGAACTCGGCCCGCAATTGCGCGGCCGGCTTGAAGCGTCCGTCGGCACCCAGGTTCTCGGTGTAGGGCCGGTTCAGGGCCCCGGGGATGTGACCGGCGATGGGGTCCAGAGGTTCCACCTCGCCGCGATAGCGCGCCGCGGCGCGGGCGTCGATCAGCGTCTGGTCAGGCTGCTCGAGCCGGGCCAGCACGCCGCGCGTGTCGACCAGCCTGAGCAGGGGCTCGCCGACGACGAAGTTCGACTGGAAATGCGCCGGCTCCTCGCCGCTGTTGACGGGCCCTCCGGCGGCCTGCCAGGCCTGCAGGCCGCCGTCGAGCACCGCGACCGCCTCGTGGCCCATCCACTTGAGCATCCACCACAGCCGGCCGCAATAGTTGGCGCCGTTGCGGTCGTAGACCACGGCCTGCATGCCGTTGGCGAACCCGACGCTAGACAGCCAGACCGCGAAGCGTTCGCGGCTCGGCAGCGGATGGCGACCGCCGGAAGCGGGGCCGCCGTCGTCCTGCGCCACCACCACGCCATGGGCGCCGGGCACGCCATGCTTGGCGCTGAGGTCGGTGTCGAGATTGGCGTAGACCGCCCCGGGAATGTGCGAGGCCAGGTAGTCGCGCGGGCCGGCCTCGGGCTCCATCAGCGCAAAGCTGCAATCGAAGACCATCAGCGGCGCGCCGCTCGATTCGAGCTGCCGCAGCTGTTCGGCGGAGATCAGGGTGGTGAAGCGGGGGTTCTGCATCGTTGGCCTCGGCGAAAGCGCCATTGTCCAACGTTGCGGCGGCGCCGGCTTGCCGATGTGCACGCGGCGCGCGCCCTGAAACTGGCTAGTGTTCCTCGGCCGGCGCCTTGGGCAGCGAGCGCTGGCGCAGCACCGTCGCGGCGATGCCGCTGGCGACGATCAGCGTCATGCCGCTCCAGCCGGCGGCGTCGATGCGGTCGCCGAAGAGCAGCACGCTGTAGATCGCCGCGAAGAGAATGCCCGAATACTGCAGGTTGGCCACCAGCAGGGTGCCGCTCTGCGTCTTGGCGCTGGCATAGGCACGGGTCATGCAAAGCTGGCCCAGCGCCGCCAGCACGCCGATCGGCACCAGCCAGGCCGCGTGGCCCAGCGTCCACTGGGACCAGGGTGTGGACTCGCCGGGCAGCAGGGTCACCGCACCGCCGGCAATCGCCGAGCCGAGCGCGAAATAGAAGACGGTGCGGGCCTCGGGCTCGCCGAGCCGCGACAGCGCCACCACCTGCATGTAGGCGAAGGCGGCGGTCAGTCCGGACATCAGGCCGACCAGTCCGGCGAAGCCCTGGCTGCCCTCGACTGTCGGCTTGAGCATCAGCACCACGCCGGCGAAACCGGCCAGCACCGTGATGACCAGCGGCCCCTGCAGCGGCGGCCGCGGCAGGCTGCCGTCGCGCCCCGGCACGGGCACCCAGGCGAGCAGGGCGCCGCCGACCAGGAAGGCGGCGATCCAGACGCTGCTCATGTAGTTGAGCGTCATCGCGCTGGCCAGCGGCATGTGGGCGATCGAATAGAACCACGCGCCCATCGAGACCACGCCGATCGTGCTGCGCCAGGCATGCATGCCCGGATAGCGGGTGGCCAGCGAGACGCCGCGGCTGCGCGCGATGATCCAGAGGAAGACGATGCCGATCAGGCCGCGGTAGAAGACCAGCTCGGCGCTGGAGAACCATTCGGAGGCGTACTTGACGCAGACGCCCATGGTTGCGAACAACAGGGCGCCGAGAACCATCCACGCAGCTTGCATCCTAGGCAGCCGCCATCTCTTGGCGATACCACTCGTGGAACTGCTGCATGCCGTCTTCCATGGGGCTCTGGTAGGGACCGCTCTCGTCGTCGCCGCGCAGCATCAGGGCGCGCCGGCCGGCATCCATGCGCTCGGCGATCACGTCGTCCTCGACGCAGGTCTCCATGTAGGCGGCCTGCTGGGCTTCGACGAATTCGCGCTCGAAGGCGACGATCTCCTCGGGGTAGAAGAACTCCACCATGTTGAGCGTCTTCTGCGGGCCGATCGGATGCAGGGTGGAGACGGTCAGCACATGCGGATACCACTCGACCATCACGTGCGGGTAGTAGGTGAGCCAGATCGCGCCGTACTTGGGCGGCCTGCCGTCGCGGTACTTGAGCAGCTGTTCCTGCCAGCGCTGGTAGACCGGGCTGCCGGCGCGGCCGAGCCGGTTGGCCACGCCCACCGTCTGCACCGAGAAATGGCGGTTGAACTCCCAGCGCAGGTCGTCGCAGGTGACGAAGCTGCCGAGGCCCGGATGGAAGGGGCCGACGTGGTAGTCCTCGAGGTAGACCTCGATGAAGGTCTTCCAGTTGTAGTTGCACTCGTGCAGTTCGACCCGGTCGAGCGCGTAGCCTTCGAAGTCGAGATCGGCGCGCGGACCGAGGCTGGCCAGGTCGGCCGCCACGTCGCGGCCGCCGCCGGCCGGGTTCTTCTCGAACAGCAGGCCGTTCCATTCGGTCAGCGGGTAGTTGTGCAGGTTCAGGCAGGGGTCCTGCTCGAAGTGGGGCGCACCGATCAGCGTGCCGGTGGCGCGCGGGTCGGCCGCCGCGTAGGTCCAGCGGTGCAGCGGGCAGACCACGTTGCCGCCGCCGCTGCTCGGGTCGAGCGTGCCGCGCCCTTGCAGGATCAGCGCCTGCCGGTGGCGGCAGACGTTGGAGATCAGCTCGACGCCCTTGGGCGTGTGGATCAGAGCGCGGCCCTGCTGCTCCTGGGGCAGCGTATGGAAATTGCCCTGCTCGGGCACGGACAGGCGGTGGCCGACGTAGCGCGGGCCGCCGGCGAAGAGCGTCTGCAGCTCGCGCGCGTAGAGCGCTTCGTCGAAGTACGCGGAAACCGGGAGTTGGCTCGAGGCCTGCTGCAGTTGAAGACTTAAATCAGACATGGGTGACCTGACCAAGCTCCCCACAGGGAGAGAAGAGGAAAAAAACGGAAATGTCGCCGCCGAACGAAAGAATGGCGAAAGGCGGCCCGTGGAATGGCGCTGGTGGAAACCGGCGACGGAGCCGGCAATTGTACCCGGCGGGGTCCGGTCCCGCCCCCGCCCTAAAATGGGCGGTTTCATCCCGGAACGCTGCATGCCCATGGTGCCCCCATCCTCCCCGACCGGTTCTGCCGCGGCGTCAGAAAAAACGCCCGGCACGGCGGCCGCCGCCGCCGCATTGCCGGCCAGCTACGAAGCCGGGCTGCAGGAACTCGAGCAACTGGTCACGGCACTCGAATCGGGCCAGCTCCCCCTCGACCAGCTGCTCGGCAGCTACCAGCGCGGCGCGGCCCTGCTGGCCTTCTGCCGCGACCGGCTGCAGGCGGTCGAAGACCAGATCAAGGTGCTCGATGCGGGCAGTCTCAAGGCATGGGCGGCCGAATGAGCTTGCACGACAGGCAATGGGATGCAGCGCAGCTGGCCACCTGGAGCGAGCCTCATCTCGAACGGGTCGAGGTCGCGCTGTCGCAATGGGTCGGCGTCGATGCGCCGGTGCTGCTCGGCGACGCGATGCGCTATGCAGTGCTCGACGGCGGCAAGCGGCTGCGGCCGCTCCTGGTCTTCGCCGCCAGCGAGGCGGTCGGCGGCGAGCCCCAGGCCGCCCTGCGCGCGGCTTGCGCGGTCGAGCTGATCCACGCCTATTCGCTGGTCCATGACGACCTGCCCTGCATGGACAACGACGTGCTGCGCCGTGGCAAGCCCACGGTGCATGTCAAGTTCGGCGAGGCCGACGCGCTGCTCGCCGGCGATGCCTTGCAGGCGCTCGCCTTCGAGCTGCTCACGCCGGCCGGCGACGAGATCCCCGCGGCCGTCCAGGCCCGCCTCTGCCGCTTGCTGGCGTGCGCGGCCGGCAGCCAGGGCATGGCCGGGGGGCAGGCGATCGACCTGGCCAGCGTCGGGCTGGCGCTCGACGAAGCCCAGTTGCGCGAGATGCACCGCATGAAGACCGGCGCGCTGCTGCAGGGCAGCGTCGAGATGGGCGCGGCCTGCGGCGGCGCGATCGCCCCGGCCGCCCTCGATGCGCTGCGCGACTACGGCGCCGCCATCGGCCTGGCCTTCCAGGTGGTCGACGACATCCTCGACGTCACCGCCGATTCGGCCACCCTGGGCAAGACTGCCGGCAAGGATGCCGCGAGCGACAAGCCCACCTACGTCTCCCTGCTCGGGCTCGACGGCGCGCGGGCGCAGGCGCGCGAGCTGCTGGGCCGCGCGCTGGCCGCCCTCGAGCGCAGCGCGCTGGCCGACACGGGTTCGCTGCGCGCGCTGGCCCACATGGTCGTCGATCGCGACCGATAACGAGAAGAACGATTCCCCACTACATGGCCCCGCTGCTTCCCACCATCCAAGACCCCTCCCAGTTGCGCCAGTTCGACCGTGCGCAGCTGAAGCAACTGGCCGACGAGGTCCGCACCTGCGTGATCGACAACGTCTCGCGCACCGGCGGCCATCTCAGCTCCAACCTCGGCACGGTCGAGCTGACCGTCGCGCTGCACCATGTCTTCAACACGCCGCACGACCGCCTGGTCTGGGACGTGGGCCACCAGACCTACCCGCACAAGATCCTCACCGGCCGGCGCGAGCGCATGCCGAGCCTGCGCCAGATCGGCGGCATCTCGGGCTTTCCGCAGCGCACCGAGAGCGAATACGACACCTTCGGCACCGCCCATTCGTCGACGAGCATCTCGGCCGCGCTCGGCATGGCGCTTGCCGCGCGGCAGAAGGGCGAGGACCGCCATTCGGTGGCGATCATCGGCGACGGCGCACTGACTGCCGGCATGGCCTTCGAGGCCCTCAACAACGCCGGCGTCTGCGACGACTGCAAGCTGCTGGTGATCCTCAACGACAACGACATGTCGATCAGCCCGCCGGTCGGTGCGCTGAACCGCTACCTGGCCCAGCTGATGAGCGGCAACTTCTACGCCGCGGCCAAGAACGTCGGCAAGAGCGTGCTGCGCGGCGCGCCGCCGCTGTTCGAGCTGGCCAAGCGGCTCGAACAGCATGCGAAGGGCATGGTGGTGCCGGCCACGCTGTTCGAGCAGTTCGGCTTCAACTACGTCGGCCCGATCGACGGCCACGACCTCGATTCGCTGGTGCCCACGCTCGAGAACCTCAAGCACCTGAAGGGCCCGCAGTTCCTGCACGTGGTGACCAAGAAGGGGCAGGGCTACAAGCTGGCGGAAGCCGACCCGGTGGCCTACCACGGGCCATCCAAGTTCGATCCGGCGATCGGACTGGTCAAGCCGGCGACCGCGCCCAAGCAGACCTTCACCCAGGTCTTCGGCAACTGGCTCTGCGACATGGCGGCCCAGGACGGCCGCCTGGTCGGCATCACGCCGGCAATGCGCGAGGGCTCCGGCCTGGTCGAATTCGAGCAGCGCTTCCCCGATCGCTACTACGACGTCGGCATCGCCGAGCAGCATGCGGTGACCTTCGCCGCCGGCCTGGCCTGCGAGGGCCTGAAGCCGGTGGTGGCGATCTATTCCACCTTCCTGCAGCGGGCCTACGACCAGCTGATCCACGACGTCGCGATCCAGAACCTGCCGGTGGTCTTCGCGCTCGACCGGGCCGGCCTGGTGGGTGCCGACGGCGCGACCCATGCCGGCGCCTACGACATCGCCTTCCTGCGCTGCATCCCGAACATGGCCGTGGCCTGCCCGGCAGACGAGGCCGAATGCCGCCAGCTGCTGTCGACCGCCTATGCGCGCAACCATCCGGTCGCGGTGCGCTATCCGCGTGGCGCGGGCGCAGGCGTGGTGCCGCACCTCACGCTCGACACGCTGCCCTTCGGCAAGGGCGAGATCCGCCGCGAAGGCAGCTCGGGCATCGCGATCCTGGCCTTCGGCACGCTGCTCTATCCGGCGCTGCAGGCGGCCGAGTCGCTGGGCGCCACGGTGGTCAACATGCGCTGGGCCAAGCCGCTCGACGCCGAACTGCTGCTGGAGGTCGCGCGCCGCCACGAGTCGATCGTCACGATCGAGGAGGGCGCGGTCATGGGCGGCGCCGGCAGCGCGGTGCTCGAAGCGCTGCAGGCGGCCGGCCTGCAGAAGCCGGTGCTGCAGCTGGGCCTGCCCGATGTCTTCATCGAGCATGGGGATCCGGGCAAGCTCTTGGCCGGCATCGGGCTGGATGCGGCGGGGATCGAGCGCTCGATACGGGCGCGATTCGGTGCGGCGGCGGGCGCCGCGGCGACGACCCCACTGCCGGTGCCGGCGACCGCGGCGCACTGAGCGACTTGCTCCGAGCCGGCCTTCATGGCCGGCCCTCGCTTACCGATACCCGACTTCGTTCGGGTTGTGGATGATCCAGATCAGGTAGCCGCTGGAGAAGTCCCCCATGCCGCCGCCGGCAAAGATCAGCCGGCCCTGGCCCTTGTAGACCATCTCGAAGCGATGGCGGTCGCTGCCGAAATAGAAGGGGATGAAGGCCTTGCCGGTGATGTAGGCACCCTGGTCGGTCGGCGGGCCGACGATGTCGGACACCTGGCGCACGCCCATGCCGATCTGCAGCTGGGTGAACTTCGAGTTCGGCGCCGGGATGCCGGTGATCTCGCCCTCGTAGTCGTTCAGGCCCTTGACGGTGCGGCCGCTGCCGGACTCGACCTTGGACGAGTCGATCACGTTGCCGCGGGCGTCCATGCCTGGCTTGGCCGGCCCGCCGGTGGCAGCCGGCGCGGGAGCTGGCGCTGCCGCTGCCGCTGGAGCCGCTGCAACTGCGGCAACAGGCGCCGATGCCGATGCGGTAGGCGCCGCGCAATGCTCCAGCTTGACGATCGTCTGCGCCGGCTTCGTATTGGGCGCCAGCGACACGTCGACGATCTGCGCGTGGAGCTGGCCGGCGACCGGCTCTTCGCCCTGGCACCAGAACCAGACCGGCTCGCCGGTGCGCCTGACCGCGAAGTATTCGGGCGAGTCCTTCACCGGCACCACCTTGGCCGAGACAACCTTGCCGACCAGCTCGCCGGTCATGCGGCCGACGTTGCCGCGCGCGTTGCGCACGATCTGGGTGACCTGCGGCGCGGTCAGCGGCGGCCCCTTCGGCCGGGTGTCGACCACCGGCGCTGGCGGCGGGGCGACCGGCGCCGCTGCGGCGGGAGCGGCCTCGGGTGCAGGCGTCTTCGACGTTCCCGCGCAACCGGCGACCGCCAGGGCGACGGCGCTGATCACGAGGGCGGACAGAGAAATTCTCGGAGTCATGGCGGACTTTTCTTGTTGAAGAGCGGCGATTATTGATTGGCCGCCAAGTCGCCGGGGCGCTCGCCCCCTCCGGAATTGCTCCGATCAGCCTCCCAGGTAGGCGTCCTGCACCTTCGGATCGCCCAGCAGCTCGCGGCCGCTGCCCTCCAGCACGATCCTGCCGGTCTCGATCACGTAGGCGCGATCGGCGATCTTCAGCGCCTGGCGTACGTTCTGCTCGACCAGGAAGATGGTGAGGCCGGCCTGGTTGATCTCGCGCAGCGTGCGGAAGATGTCCTGCACGATGATCGGCGCCAGGCCCATGGACGGCTCGTCGAGCAGCAGCACCCTCGGCCTGGCCATCAGCGCCCGGCCGATCGCCAGCATCTGCTGCTCGCCGCCCGACAGGTTGCCCGCCAGGCCGTCGTGCCGCTCCTTGAGGCGCGGGAACAGGCTGTAGATGCGCTCCAGGTCTTCTGTGCGCTGGCCGCGGCTGTCACTGCGCGTGTAGGCGCCGAGCTCGAGGTTCTCGCGCACCGTCAGCGTGGTCAGGGTGGCGCGGCCCTCGGCCACCTGCACCATGCCCGATGACACGATGCGGTGCGGCGACAGCGAAGTCATGTCCTGGCCGCCCAGCACGACCCGGCCGGCCGCCTTCTTCACCAGCCCGGACAGCGCCAGCAGCGTGGTCGACTTGCCCGCGCCGTTGGCGCCGACCAGGGTGGTGATCTGCCCTTCGTGCAGCTGGAAGTCGATGCCCTTGACCGCCTCGATGTGGCCGTAGGAGACCTTCAGCCCCTGGACTTCGAGCAATGGTGCGCCGGTGCTCATGATGCGGCCCCCTCGTTGCTCGCCTCGTCCTCTTCGCGGCCCAGGTAGGCCTCGATCACCTGCGGATCGTTGCGGATCTCGTCGGGGCCGCCGCGCGCGATGATGCGCCCGAAGTTCAGCACCGCGATGTGCTCGCACAGGCCCATCACGAAGCGCATGTCGTGTTCGATCATGAAGATGGTGTAGCCGCGGCCGCTGATGTTGCGGATCTCGTGCATCAGGTCGGTCTTCTCGGTGCTGTTCATGCCGGCCACCGGCTCGTCGAGCAGCAGCAGCTTGGGGTCGGTGGCCAGCGCGCGCGCCAGTTCGAGCTTGCGCTGGTCGCCGTAGCTGAGGTTGTCGGCCAGGTCCTCGCCCTTGTGGTCGAGCTTGACCCACGACAGCAGCTCGTGCGCCCGGTCGCGCGCGCGCTTCTCCTCGCTGCGGAACAGGCCCGATGAAGCCATGAGGCCCAGGCCGCCGTAGCGCAGCTTGGCATGCATGCCGACCATCACGTTCTCGAGCAGCGACATCTCCTTGAAGATGCGGATGTTCTGGAAGGTGCGCGCGATGCCGCCGCGGGTGATCTGGTGCGGCTTCAGGCCGGCGATGTCGCGGCCCTCGAAGCGGATCGTGCCGCCGGTGGTCGGCAGCAGGCCGGTCGTGAGGTTGAAGACGGTGGTCTTGCCGGCGCCGTTGGGACCGATCAGCCCGAAGATGCCGCCCTGCGGCACCGCCAGGTTGACGTCCTGCAGCACCTTCAGGCCGCCGAAATGGCGCGACACGCCGTCCAGGCTGAGGAGCGGCGTCGTCATGCTGCTGCCCCCTTGCGTCCGAACCACTGCCGCAGCCGCGCCGGGTCCCAGATGCCCTTGGGCAGGAAAAGGACGATCAGCACCAGGATCACGCCGTTGACCACCAGCCGGAAATCACCGAAGGAGCGCAGCGACTCGGGCAGGATGGTGAGGATCACGCCGCCGAGCACCGGGCCGGTGAGGCTGCTGATGCCGCCCAGCACCGTCATGGTGAGGATGTCGACGCCGCGGTCGAAGCCGAATTCGTTCGGCCCGATGAAGAAGGTCTGGTGCGCATTCAGCACGCCGGCCAGGCCCGCGATGGCGCCGCCCAGCACGAAGGCCAGCATCTTGTGGGCCTGCACGTCGATGCCCATCAGGCCGGCCGCGGTCTCGTCCTCCTTGATGGCCTCGAAGGCGCGGCCCACCTTCGAATGGCGCAGCCGCGACAGGAAGAGCAGCACCAGCACGACCGCCAGCAGCACGTGCCACCACTCGGTCGAGGGCGGGATGCCGTTCAGGCCCAGCGCGCCGCCGGTGAGCGATTCGGCGTTCAGGATGACGATGCGCACCACCTCGCCGAAGGCCAGGGTGGCCATCGCCAGGTAGACGCCCGACAGGCGCAGCGTCGGCTTGCCGATGACGAAGGCGACCACCGCTGGCGCCGCCATGCCGGCCGCGATGGCCACCGGGAAGGGTACGCCGTAGCTCATCGTGAGGATGGCCGAGGTGTAGGCGCCGATGCCCATGAAGGCGGCATTGGCCATCGCCAGCATGCCGCAGGACAGCGTGAGCCAGATCGACAGTGCCAGCAGCGCGTTGGTGCCCAGCGTGAGCACCAGGTTGCTGTAGACCGACCAGAAGTTGTTGAGGGAATCCATGGCTGCCGATCAGACCTTGCGTTCCTGAAGCGTGCCGAAGAGGCCCTTGGGGCGCACCAGCAGCACCAGGAACAGCAGGCCGAAGGCCACCGCGTCGCGCATGGTCGAGCCGATGTAGGCCACCGACAGCACCTCCGCGAAACCGAGGAAGAGGCCGCCCAGCATCGCGCCGCGGATGTCGCCCATGCCGCCCAGGATGATCACCGCGATGCCCTTGTGCAGCATCGGCTGGCCCATCAGCGGGAAGACCGCGTTCGAATACAGGCCGATCAGCACGCCGGCCAGGCCGCCCAGCGCCGCGGCCGCGAAGGAGGTCAGGTAGAAGAGCCCCTCGACGTTGATGCCGAGCAGGTAGGCGGCGCGCGGCGATTCGGCGATGGCGCGAAGCGCCCGGCCCAGCTGCGTGCGCTTGAGCGCCAACATGAGCACCGCCATCAGCACGAAGGACAGGAAGATGATTCCCAGCTCCAGCGCGGTCAGGTGGATGCCCGCGAGGTCCAGCGATTCGCCGGAAATGGTGCCGGCCGGGAAGCGCACGTTGGCCGCGCCGAAGATGCCCTGCACGCCGTTGTTGAGGATGATCGCGACGCCGATGGTGGCGATCATCGGAATCAGGTGCGGTGCATTGCGCGCGCGCAGCGGCTTCAGCACCAGCAGGTCGATGACCAGGCCCAGCAGGCCGCAGAAGACGAAGGCGAACAGCAGCCCGCCCCACAGCGGCAGTTCGAAGCGCGCCATGGCCTGCACCGCCGCATAGGCCCCGACCATGAACACCGCGCCGTGCGACAGGTTGATGACGCCAAGCACGCCGAAGATCAGGGTGAAGCCAAGCGCGAAGAGCGCATACACGCATCCCAAGGAGAGTGCGTTAACGAGTTGCTGTTCAAGCATTGGAGTTCCATTCAATGTCCAGCGATTCCACTGAACCGCGGTGCCGGCGAATGCCGGCCACCGCCCTTCGTGAGACACCGCGGATCCGGCTTTGCCGGTCCGCAGGTGTCGCCCCCAGCAGGGGGTGCCCGAGCTACACGAAGTGAGCGAGGCTGGGGGGTTACTTAGCTATTACGAACTCGGAGCCCTTCGTCACGCTGACGATGGGCGTTTGCTGGGCGTCGTAGCCGGCCGGCTTGCCGGCCTTGTCCTCGGCGCGGCGGAACTGGAACGGGCCGGTGGCGCCGGTGAACTTGGCCGACGGCAGCGCGTCGCGCACCGCGGCGCGGTCCTTGGCCAGGTCGCCGCTCAGCTTGACGTTCTTCAGCGCCTGGGCGGTGATGTACATCGCGTCGTAGGCCTGGGCCGCGAACTGGTCGGGCGCGGTCTTGTACTTGTCGTTGTAGGCCTTCATGAACTTGGTGTTCTCGGGCGTGGCGTTGCTGGCCGACCAGGGGCTGCCGACATAGAGGTTGTCGGAGTTGCCCTTGGCCAGTTCGAACACCTTGACCGAGTTCATGCCGTTGCCGCCGATGAAGGGCACGTTGAGGCCCAGCTGACGCGCCTGAACCATGATCGGCGCGCCTTCGGCGAGCAAAGCCGACAGCACGATCGCATCGGCGCCGCTGGCCTTGATCTTGGTCAGCTGGGCCTTGAAGTCGACGTCGCCCTTGGCGAAAGTCTCGGTGGTGGTCACCGGGATCTTCAGGTCGTCGAGGGCCTTCTTGAAGTTGTCGTAGCCGCTCTTGGTAAAGACGTCGTCGTTGCCGTAGAGCACCGCGACCTTCTTGATGCCTGCGTTCTTGACCGCGACCTTGATGGTCTCGGGCAGCACGTCGGCCTCGGTGACCGAGTTGCGGAACACGTAGTCGCCGATGGAGGTGATGCCGTCGGCGGTGTTCGAGGTGCCGAAGGCCACGGTCTTGGCGGCCTGGGCGATCGGGTCGGCAGCCTGGGCCGAGTTCGACAGGGTCGGGCCGAAGGTCATCAGCACCTTGTCCTGGAAGATCAGCTTCTTGAAGCTGTTGATGGCCTCTTCCTTCTTGCCTTGCTCGTCCTCGATGACCAGCTCGATCTTGTTGCCGTTGACGCCGCCGGCCGCATTGATCTCGTCCGCCGCCAGCTGGAAGCCGTTGCGGATCGCCACGCCGTACTGGGCAGCACCGCCCGACAGGGCTTCGGCCACGCCGAGCTTCAGGTCGGCGGCCTGGGCCGCGCCTGCGAAGGCGGCAAAGGCGGCCAGTGCCATGAGCGAAGTCTTGAACGGAAGTTGTCTCATTGGAAAGGTTCTTTCGGAGAAAGGTAGAAACGGGGGCGGCTATTTTATAAGCTGACCGCTCGGTCATTCCTACAATGCGCCTCCTTGCCCTTTCGTCGCCCCGTGGAGTCCTGCCGATGCACCGTCGAAATCTGATCCAGCGCGGCGGCCTCGTCGGCATCCTGGCGGCCGGCGCTGCACCGGCGGTGCATGCCCAGGCGCTGACCCGCTGGCGCCTCGCGTCCAGCTTCGGCAAGAGCTTCGACCTTCTCTATGGCAGCGCCGAGTCCTTTGCCGCCAAGGTCGGCGCGATGAGCGGCGGCCACTTCCAGATCGACGTGCATGCGGCCGGCGAGCTGATGTCGCCGGTCGGCGTGCTGGACGGCGTGCAGCGCGGCGCGATCGAGGCCTGCCATACGGCCGGTGCCTTCTTCTTCGGCAAGAGCGAGGCCTTCGCCTTCGGCGCGGCGGTGCCCTTCGGCATGAACACGCGCCAGCTGAGCGCCTGGCTGACCGAAGGCAACGGGCTGCGGCTGTCACGCGAATTCCTCGCCGACTTCAATGCGCTGAACTTCCCCTGCGGCGCGGCGGGCGCGCAGCGGCTCGGCTGGTTCACCCGCGAGATCCGCAGCCCGGCCGACCTGCGCGGCCTGAAACTGCGCTTCGACGGCCTGGGCGGGCGGGTCTTCGAGAGGCTGGGCGCGGTGCTGCAGGGACCGGCGCTGGGCGACGACCTGCGCGAGGCCCTCGGCAAGGGCGGCGCCGCCGGGGTCGAGGGCGTCAGCCCCTACGACGACCAGCGGCTGGGCCTGGCCAAGGCCGCGGCGCATTGCTATGCGCCTGCCTGGTGGGCCGGCGCCACGCAGCTCGACCTGCTGGTCAACCAGAAGGCCTTCGACGCGCTCTCGGCCGACCACAAGGCGATCGTGCAGGCCGCCAGCGCCGCAGTGCAGGGCGAGCTGCTGGCCCGCTACGACCAGCGCAACGCGCTGGCGCTGCGCCAGCTGGCGCGGGCCGGCATCCGCGTCGCGCAGTTTCCGCGGGCGGTGCTCGATGCGGCCTTCGGCGCCGCGATGGCGCTCGGCCGCGAACTCGACACGAGCCGCCCGGCCTGGAAGAAGATCCATGCCGACTACCGTGCCTTCCAGCGCGAGCAGCTGAACCTGGCGCGCGCGACCGAGGCGACCTTCGACGGCTTCATGCAGTCCCGGAAGCTATGACGGCGGCCGGGTTTCCGGCTCCGGCGCCGCGTCCGAAGTCGCCATAATCGCCCATGCCTCCGAGCCCGCCGTCATCGACGCCGTCCAGCGCTTCCGGCCTTCCTCATTCGATCGATTCGCCGGACATGCGGCGCGCCGGCCGCGAGCTTCTTTCGCTGGCGCTGATCGACGCGCGCAACCACACCCTGCACCTGCTGTCGCTCTACGAAGAAGCCCTGCGCTCTGCGCGGCTGCCGGTCGCGCAGGTCGCCGGCATCGATCCGCCGCTGTGGCTGGCCGGCCATATCGGCTGGTTCGCCGAGTGGTGGATCGCGCGCAACACGCAGCGCGCCTTCGGTGCGCAATGCCCGGTGCGGCCGACGCGGCTCGCCTCGATCGAGCCGCGTGCCGACGAATGGTGGAACCCCGTGCAGGCTGCGCTGCTCGACCGCTGGTCGCCCGAGCTGCCGGACCTGGCCCAGACCAGGGCCTACCTGCTTGAGCAGCTCGAGAGCACGCTCGAGCTGCTCGAGCATGCGGCCGAGACCGATTCCGGCCTCTACTTCTACCGGCTGGCGCTGTTCCATGAGGACTTGCGCGGCGAGCAGCTGGTGGTGATGGCGCAGACACTCGGCCTGCGGGTGGGTGTCGAGCTGGCGCAGGTCGCGGTGCTGCGCCCGCCGCTGCTGCTTCCTGCCACCACCTGGGCGTTGGGCCTGCCCGAGGCGGGCTTCAATTTCGCGCAGGACCAGGGCAGCGAGCGGCGCGAGGTACCCGAGTTCGAGATCGACGCCCAGCCGGTCAGCTGGAGCCAGTACGTCGAATTCGTCGACGACGGCGGCTACGACCGTCCCGAGCTCTGGCTGCCCGAGGGCCAGGCCTGGCTCGAACGGCAGGTCGACGGCCGGCGCGGACCGCGCCATGTCGAGCAGATCGGCGCGGCGCGCCAGGGCACCGGCGGCTCGGTGCTGCAGCAGCTCTTCGGCCGAACCGTCCGCGCGGCCGGCCATCGCGCCGCGGTCCATGTCAGCTGGTGGGAGGCCGATGCCTGGGCCCGCTGGGCCGGCCGCCGTCTGGCGACCGAGGTCGAGTGGGAGATCGCCGCCCACATGGCGGCGCGCCGGGGCTTCCGCTGGGCCGAAGTGCACGAATGGACGGCCGGTACGCTGCGCCCGCTCGAAGGCTTCAAGGCCGACCCCTGGAGCGAGGGCACCGCCTTCGACCCGCAGCCGGCCTTCGGCCGCGCCCGCGTGCTGCGTGGCGCCTCCTTCGCGACCCGTGCCCGCTTGCGCTCGCCGCGCCACCGCGGCTTCGCGCTGCCCGACAGCGACGACGGCTTCTTCGGCTTTCGCACCTGCGCGAGCTGATCGGCACGCCGACGGAGCCGATCGCCATGGATGCCATGACCTGACGGGTCATCGACGCGCGGTGGCTGCCGCGAGACGATGACTTCACCCCGCGATCCTGCGGGTGTGAATCAACCCGAAGGAGCCAGCATGACAAGCACCAACATCGACCCGGCCGGCGTGGCCGCGCAATACATCGCCGTCTGGAACGAGACCGACGCCGCACGGCGCCTGAAACTCCTGGAGACCCACTGGACGGAGGACGCGCGCTATGTCGACCCGCTCGCGCAGGGCAGCGGGCGCTCGCAGATCAGCGCGCTGGTCGACGGCGTACAGCAGCGCTTTCCGGGATTCCGCTTCGCCCTGAAGGGGCAGCCCGATGCCCATGGCGAGCACATGCGCTTCTCCTGGACGCTGGGTCCGAGCGGCGCGGCGGACCTGATCGAGGGCACCGACTTCGCGCAGCTGCAGGATGGGCGCCTGCGCTCGGTCACCGGCTTCCTCGACAAGGTGCCGGTGGGGGCCTGAAAGAATCCGGCAAGGCGTCCGGCAGCCGCCGGTGAAACGATATTTCTGCCGTGGCGCCGGCTCTCCCCAATCCGGATGATTTCCCTGGCAAGTCCGGTTGTGGCCTGACGTTGTCGGTGTCAGAGTCCGGCTGCGCCGCTGCCGCACCCTTGGCATCCGGCGCCAGACGCGAGGCCCATGCGAGGAGGGGGCGAGCCCATGACAGCCGGACTGCTGATTCCCAAGGTCGTCCACCAGACCCATGCCAGCCGCGACCTGCCGGCGCCGGTGGTGGAGAACATCCGGCGCATCCGGCATGCCAATCCGGAGTGGAACTACCGCTTCTACGACAACCGGGAGGTCGAGGCATTCATTCGCGACCACTACGATGCGCGCATCCTGAAGGCCTACCAGCGGATCAATCCGCGCTACGGCGCGACCCGGGCCGACTTCTTTCGCTACCTGTTGGTCTTCCAGGCCGGTGGGGTCTACCTCGACATCAAGAGCGGCCTCAGCCGGCCGCTCAACGAGATCGTCGGCCACCACCAGTACCTGCTGTGCCACTGGGACAACGGGCCCGGCGGGGTCCATCAGGGCTGGGGTACGCACTTCAAGCAAATGCCGCAAGGCGAGTTCCAGCAGTGGCATGTCGCCGCCGTGCCCGGCCATCCCTTCTTGAGGGCGGTGATCGAACTGGCGCTGCACAACATCGAGAACTACACCGTCGAGCGCTACGGCGTCGGCTTCGCCGGCGCAATGACCGTGACCGGCCCGATCGCCTACACCATGGCCATCGCGCCGCGGCTTCGGCATGCCAGCCATCACCTGCTGCGCACCAACCAGGAGATGGGCTTCGTCTACAACGCGCTGGAGGTGGACTACCAGCCGCTGCTCTACGACACGCAACGGCCTCACTACACGCGCATCGACGAGCCGATGGTGCTGTAGCCCCGGGCCGCGGCGCTGCCGTGGCGCGCGGCTATGCCGGCTTGAGCGAACCGCCCACCTTGTAGCCGTTGAGCAGGATGCCGGACGGCATCGCCTGGCTGCGGACCAGTTCGAGTGAGCGGGCCGGCGTCCCCTGCGCGAAGAAGCGCTTGCCGCTGCCCACCAGCACCGGATAGACCAGCAGCAGGGCTTCGTCCGCCAGTTCCGCTGCCAGCAGCGTCGACGTCAGCGAAGAGCTGCCCCAGAGCACCAGATCCGGGCCGGCTTTTCCTTTGAGGCGCCGCACGTCTTCGACCAGGTCCGGCCCTAAGGCCACGAACGGCCCCCAGTCGAGGCTCTCCGGCCGGTGGGTCAGCACATGCTTGGTGGCCGCATTGAGGCTGTCGGCCATCGCACCGCCCGGCGCCTTGGGCCAGTAGCCGGACCACATGTCATAGGTGCGGCGGCCCAGCAGCAGGTCGAAGCCTTCGCCCTGCGCGGCCACCACCGCATCGCGGCCGGCCGGCGTCCTGTAGGGTTCGGTCCAGTCGGCATAGGGAAAGCCATCCTCGCCGGAAGACTGGATCACGCCGTCCAGCGAGATGTGGGCCATGAGCTTGAGCTTTCGCATTCGGACCTCCGCGCTGAATGGGGTCGCGGCAAGTCCCGCGTCATGCGGATGTTATGGCAGCCGGTGCGTGATCCTCGCGGCCGCGCCGCCATCCGTGGCAATTCAGCAGTAGCCCGCCTTGCGCGCGTCGGCGAGCAGCACCCGGTGCAGCAGCGAACGCGACAGCCGCCTGAGGTGATAGAGCGGCTTCGCGAAGGGTCCCACCAGCACCATCTCGCGTCCCTCGCGCACTGCCGCGACGATGGCCTCCGCCACCACATCGGGGCTGACGCCGTTGGCCTCGTAGTAGGCCTGCAGCTTGGCGAGCTTGGCCCGGTCGAAGCTGGGCGCGACATGGCTGGTGTTGCGCGTGATCGGCGTGTTGATGATGCCGGGGCAGATCGTCGTCAGGCCGACTTCGGCGCCCTGCAGCCGCAGTTCTAGGGCCAGCGATTCCGTGAGGCCGATCACGGCCGACTTGGACGCCGCATAGCTGGACATGTTCGGCGCCGGCGCGACGCCGGCGAGCGATGCCACGTTCACCACCCGGCGCGCCCCGCCGGCTTCGATCATCTGCGGCAGGAAGAAGCGCATCCCGAACACCACGCCCATGACGTTGACGTCGAGCGTCTTGCGCCACGAGTCGAGCGGGCTGTCGAGGAAGGCGCCGAGGCAGGCGATGCCGGCGTTGTTGACCAGCACGTCGAGCGCGCCACCCTGCGAATGGACGCGGCGGGCGAATTCGCTCATGGCTTCCTCGTTCGACACGTCCACCGCCCAGGTCGAGCAGGTGGCGCCGCGTACCAGGATGAGATCGCGCACCGGTTCCAGCCTGCGCGCGTCGAGGTCGCAGATGAGCAACTCGGCGCCGGCTTCGGCGAAGGCGATCGCGGTGGAGCGCCCGATGCCGGACGCGGCGCCGGTCACCAGCACCCGCTTGCCTCTCAGCTTGTTGATTGTCATGTTCGTCTCGTTGGGCATCGTCGGCGCGGGACGGCGGGGTCCTTGGCCTGGAGCCGGGATCATCGAGACGCGTTGAAATATGCGCAAAGTCCGATCCGGACAGTTTCTTGTCCGCAACCGACAGCGGGTCCGGCCGGCGCAACGCGCCGATCCGCTAGCCGATGGCGCCGATCCGTTCGACTTCCCGGCGGATCAGTTCGGCGCTCGCGGGGCGCACCAGCCGCCCGAGTTCCTGGCCGTCGCGCATGAAGACCAGCGTCGGCCACAGCTTGACCCCGAAGGAGCGGCCCAGTGCGCGCCCGCTGCCGTCCTCGATCTTCAGATGGCGCAGCGCGGGCGCGCCGGCCAGGGCCTGGGCCAGCAGCGGTTGCGCCGCCTTGCAGTGGCCGCACCAGCCGGTACCGAATTCGACCAGCGTGGGGCCGGGAAGGGCGTCGACCTCGGCGCGCGAGGGCTCGCTCGTTGCGTAGCTTGGATTCATCGGCAGATTCTGCGCGCGCCGCGGGCTTCGCGCCGGATGGCCTGCTGCTGCAGCCGGCTCAGCTGATCAGCCGACCGCCGGAGCTCATCACCGCCACGTCGACGAACTGGTTGCCTTCGCGATTCAGGTGGCCGAAGTTGATCTTGACGCCGCCCAGGTCGTAGCCCTCGATGCGCTCCAGGCCGCCGATCACCGCGGCCCGTGTCGGTGCCGGTCCGGCGCGGCGCAGGCCTTCGGCCAGGACGGCCGCGTCCATGTAGCCCTCCAGGCTCGGCAGCGAGAAGTCCTTGCTGCCGTTGGCCAGCATGTCGGCCTGGTAGCGGCGCACGATCTCGTACTTGGTGGAAAAGGGCGAGGGCACCACGATCGCGAAGCCCAGGCCGTGCGCGAGGTCGCCCATTGCGCCGAGCGAGCCGGCCGTGATCGACAGGCCATAGGCGCTGCTGGTGCCGCCGGCCTTGCGCAGGGCGCTGACGAATGCCGGCGCGGTGCCGGCCAGGCCGATGATGACGATCTGCGGATTCGCCGCGGCGATCTTGGTGGCGGCCGGGCCGACCTCCATGCTGGTGGTGCTGGGCGTGCTGGCGATCACCGCCGGCTTCAGCTTGGCCTTGTCCAGCGCGGCATTGAAGCCGGCGAGCAGCGACTGTCCCAGCGGATCGTCCGAATACACGATGCCGATGCGGGTCTGGCCGAGCACCGAGGCCGTGGCGATCAGCCGGTCGATCTCCTGGTCGTAGTTGGCCCGCACCCAGAAGGTGTTCGGCGCCGCCTTCTTGCGCAGCGAGACGGTGCCGGTGTTGGGCCCGACCACCGCCATGCCCGGCACCGCGTCGCTGACCTCGGCGGTCTGGCGCGTGCCGAGCGGATGGACGATGGCGAGCACCGAGCTGTCGGCCGCGAAGGCCAGCGCGTTGGCCTTGGCCTTGTCCGGCTTGAACTGGTCGTCCGCCATGATCAGCTCGACCTTGCTGCCGTTGATCCCGCCGGCTTTGTTCAGCGCGTTGAAGTACGCCGACGAGCCGATGTAGAGCCCGGTGCCGTTGGCCTTCTCCACGCTGCTGTTGTCGAAGGTGGTGCCGACGCGGATCGTCTTCACCTGGGCGAAGGCGGGAAGGGACAGGGTGGCGGCGGCGATGCCGGCGATGCGGCCAATGGCATGGCGGCGCGTCGGCTTCTGCGCGTGTGACGGATTTCGGCTTGCGGAGACGGTCATGTCGGTGTCCAGGTCATGAGGGACCGCGGGCGCGGCACTGGGTTGTTTACAAATAAACACAACAGAAACGAAATGTAAGTGACTTGGGCCGCCAAGGGAAGGGGCGGGCGACCGCGCCGGTGCCGCGGAGCAGCGCCCGCAGCCCGCGGCCTGAAGCAGCCGCAAAGGCTGCCAATGGGCTACGAGAAGGCTACGAGAGCGCTACGGCAGGGAACGCCCGCGGCGCCCGAGCTTCCGATAGACGGTCGCCCGGCTGATGCCAAGCGCTCGCGCTGCCTCCGCGACGTTGCCGCGCGCCTCGTCGACCGCCTTGCGGATCAGCGCCGCTTCGACGTCGCGCAGGCGCGGCCTGCCCGCCTCCTGGGGCGCAACGCTTTCTGCGCCTTGACGCCTGGACCGGGGCCGGGCCTGCACCCGCAATCCGGACCAGAGGGGCACCTCCAGCAGCGCGTCGCCGCGCCGCGCCGCATCGAAGAGCATCTGCGGCGGCAACGCGAAGAGGTCGCTGCAATGCAGGAGGCCGCGCCCGCCGAGCGGCTGGTGCAGCATATGCCTGGCAGCCCCATTGGCACCGCTCACGCTGCCGTCCGACTCGATGCAGAGCAGGCCGTCGTGCTCGCCGCCCATGGTGCTGCCGGGCCAGCCGATCTGCAGGAGCAGTTCGCAGGGCTGCTCGCGCACCAGCGCGTTCTCGATGCTGCGCGCCGACTGGGCCGCCAGATGGCGAAGCTCCGGCCGCTCGGCCACCTGCACGCCCGTGAGGTCGAGCATGCCCATGCACTGGCCGCGCGGATCGAACAAGGGCGCACCGGCGCAGCTGTAGACGCTGGTGTCGTCGAAGAAATGCTCGCCGCGATGCAGCCAGACCGACTCCTGCTCCGCCAGCGCGGCGCCGATCGCGGTGGTGCCTACGGCGCGCTCCGACAGGTCGACGCCGATGCGGGCGATGTCGCGCGCACGCCGCGCGCCGGGATCACTGCCGCCGGGCAGCGCGCCGACGTCGATCACGATGCCGTCCGCGTCGGTCAGGATCGCGAAATAGCGCGTGTCGGCAATGGCGCGCGAGAGCCGCTCGAGCACCGGCCGCGCGGCCTCGACAAGCGCCCTGTTGCGCTCGCCGGCCTCGCGCGCCGCGGGCGCCGACACCGGATCGAAGCTGACGCGCTGCCGCGGCCGATGGCCCGCGGCCAGGCAGCGCTGCCAGGAGCGCAGCAGCCAGGGTTCGAGTTGGGTGGCCGGCGTCGCTGCGCTCCCGGGCAGGTCGCTGTCCAGCCAGTCGCGCCGGGCCTGTGCGATGGCCAGCGAACGTTCGGGCGCCGGCCGGGCGGCGGGTCCGTGCAGGGAGTCGACGGGAGGGACGGTCATTCCTGGAGTGGGCCTGAAACGGCGGCAGACCGGCGGACCGGCGAAAAGGCGAAGGCGGCGAGCTGTTTCATTTTGAGAATTTCATCGGCAATGCGCAAGCGTCTAGGGTTTTGCCTAGGATCAGCGGTTCGACCCACGTCCAAGATTCCGGACGCCATCCAGCCATCACCTTCACGGAGACAGCCACATGCAGGTCCAATTCACGGTCAACGGCCGCGATGTCACGGTCGACGCGCCACCGAACACCTTCCTCGTGCACGCGTTGCGCGAGCACCTTCATCTCACTGGCACCCATGTCGGCTGCGACACCGCCCAGTGCGGTGCCTGTACCGTGCATGTCGACGGGCGGGCGATCAAGTCCTGCAACGTGTTGGTGGCGCAGGTCGCCGGCGCCCAGGTCACAACCATCGAGGGCATCGCCCAGCCGGACGGCACCATGCATCCGATGCAGGCCGCCTTCAAGGAATGCCACGGGCTGCAATGCGGTTTCTGCACGCCGGGCATGGTCATGAGCGCGATCGACCTCTGCACCCATCACCCCAAGTCGAGCGAAAGCGAGATCCGCGAACTGCTCGACGGCAACCTCTGCCGCTGCACCGGCTACCAGAACATCGTCAAGGCGGTCCAGATGGGCGGCGAGGCGATGGCTGCCGCGCCGGCCGAAGCCGGCAGCAAAGCAACGGCCACCGCCTGAGGAGAGCGACATGGGTGCACCCGATTCAGCCGCCTTCTCGAGCCTGCCGCACATCGGCGAGTCGCTTCGCCGCAAGGAGGACTACCGCTTCCTCACCGGCGCCGGCCAATACACCGACGACATCGACCTGGCCAACCAGAGCCACGCCATCTTCGTGCGTTCGCCGCACGCGCACGCCACCATCAAGTCGGTCGATACCGCGGCCGCGCTGAAGATGCCCGGCGTGGTCGGCATCTTCACCGGCAAGGACATCGAGGGAAAGATGGGCGGCCTGCCCTGCGGCTGGCTGATCAACAACCCCGACGGCACGCCCATGAAGGAGCCGATGCACCCGATCCTCGCGATCAAGAAGGTGCGCTATGTCGGCGACCATGTCGCGATGGTGGTGGCCGAGACGGTCGAGCAGGCCAAGGACGCCGCCGAGGCGGTGGTGGTCGACTACGACGTGCATCCGGCGCTGGTCAACGTGGCCGACGCCGCGAAGAAGCAGAGCGGCGTCACCCTGCACGACGAGGCGCCCGACAACCAGTGCTACAAGTGGGCGATCGGCGACAAGGCGGCGGTCGACGCGGCCTTCACGAACGCGGCGCACGTCACCCGGCTCGACCTGGTCAACAACCGGCTGATTCCCAATCCGATGGAGCCGCGGGTGGCCATTGGCAGCTTCAGCCGGGCCAATGACGAATACACCCTCTATGTCGCCAACCAGAATCCGCACGTCGAGCGGCTGCTGATGACAGCCTTCGTGCTGGGCCTGCCCGAGCACAAGGTGCGGGTGATCGCGCCCGACGTGGGCGGCGGCTTCGGCTCGAAGATCTACCTCTATGCCGAGGACGTCTGCCTGACCTGGGCGGCCAAGCAGCTCAACCGCAGCATCAAGTGGACCGGCGAGCGCTCGGAGTGCTTCCTGTCCGACGCGCACGGCCGCGACCATGTGAGCCATGCCGAGATGGCGATGGACGCGCAGGGCAAGTTCCTGGCGCTGCGCGTGCACACCGATGCCAACCTCGGCGCCTACCTGTCGACCTTCTCGACCGCCGTGCCGACCATCCTCTACGCGACCCTGCTGGCCGGCCAGTACGCGACCCCGCAGATCTACGTCGAGGTCGATGCCTGGTTCACCAACACCGCGCCGGTCGATGCCTACCGCGGCGCCGGCCGGCCCGAGGCCACCTACCTGCTCGAACGCCTGGTGTCGCGCTGCGCCTGGGAAATGAACCTGGGCCAGGACGAGATCCGCAAGCGCAACTTCATCACCAGCTTCCCCTACCAGACGCCGGTGGCGCTGCAATACGACACCGGCGACTTCCATGCCTGCATGACCAAGGCGCAGGAGCTGGCCGACGTGGCCGGCTTCGCCCAGCGCCGCTCGGCCAGCGAGGCGCAGGGCAAGCTGCGGGGCATGGGCTACTCCAGCTACATCGAGGCCTGCGGCATCGCACCGTCGAACATCGCGGGTGCGCTGGGCGCGCGCGCGGGGCTCTTCGAATGCGGCGAGATCCGGGTCCATCCGACCGGCAGCGTGACCGTCTTCACCGGATCGCACAGCCACGGCCAGGGCCACGAGACCACCTTCGCACAGGTGGTGGCGGCACGCCTGGGCATCGCGGTCGAGGCGGTCGACGTGGTGCACGGCGACACCGGTCGCGTGCCCTTCGGCATGGGCACCTACGGCTCGCGCTCGATCTCGGTCGGCGGTGCGGCCATCATGAAGGCCCTCGACAAGATCGAGGCCAAGGCCAAGAAGATCGCGGCCCATTTGATGGAAGCCAGCGACACCGACATCGAGTTCGCCAATGGCGAGTTCACCGTCAAGGGCACCGACAAGAAGATCCCCTTCGGCCAGGTGGCGCTGACGGCCTACGTGCCGCACAACTACCCGCTCGACAAGCTGGAGCCGGGCCTGAACGAGACCGCCTTCTACGACCCGACCAACTTCACCTTCCCGGGTGGCACCTACATCTGCGAGGTCGAGGTCGACAAGCAGACCGGCGAGGTCAAGGTCGATCGCTTCACCGCGGTCGACGACTTCGGCACCATCATCAATCCGATGATCGTCGAGGGCCAGGTGCACGGCGGGCTGGTGCAGGGCATCGGCCAGGCGCTGATGGAGAACTGCGTCTACGACTCGGAAGGCCAGCTGCTCACCGGCAGCTTCATGGACTACGCCATGCCGCGCGCCGAGGACTTCCCGATGTTCAAGCTGGGCACCGTGTGCACGCCCTGCACCCACAACGCGCTCGGCACCAAGGGCTGCGGCGAGGCCGGTGCGATCGGCTCGCCGCCGGCGGTGATCAACGCGCTGCTCGACGCGCTGGCGGCGGTCGGCGTCAAGGACTTCGACATGCCGGCCTCGCCGCATCGCGTCTGGGAGGCCATGAAGAAGGGCGCGACCAGCGCCACCCAGCAGCCGCAGCAGCCCTCGCTCGCGGCCAGCACCCAAGGCCGGCCCGCTCCCTGAACAACGAGAAGGAAATCCCACCATGTACGCCTTCACTCTCGAACGCCCGACCAGCCTGGCCGATGCGGTCAAGCTCGCCGAGGCCGGTGCCAAGCCGCTGGCCGGCGGCCAGACCCTGCTGGCCTCGATGAAGCTGCGCCTGTCGGCGCCCGGGCAGCTGGCCGACCTGGCCGGCGTCAAGGAACTGACCGGCATCTCCAGGACCGGCGACGCCTTCACGATCGGTGCCATGTCGCGCCACCTGGAAGTCGCCAACCATGGCGAGATCCAGTCCGCCTTCCCGGCGCTGGCCTGGCTGGCCGCCCATATCGGCGACCGCCAGGTGCGGGCGATGGGCACCCTGGGCGGATCGGTCGCGAACAACGACCCGGCCGCCTGCTACCCCAGCGCGGTGCTCGCGACCGGCGCGACGGTGGTCACCACCCAGCGCGAGATCGCGGCCGACGATTTCTTCCAGGGCCTGTTCACCACCGCGCTGGCGGACGGCGAGCTGATCAAGGCGATCCGCTTCCCGATCCCGCAGCGCGCGGCCTACGTGAAGCAACGCCAGAAGGCATCGAACTTCCCGCTGGTCGGCGTCTTCGTCGCCCAGTATGCGAACGGCGTGCGCGTCGCGGTGACGGGCGCCGGCAGCGGGGTCTTCCGCCATACCGGCCTGGAGGGTGCGCTGTCGAAAAGCTTCACCGCGCAGGCGGCCGCCGGCGTCGCCATCGATGCCGGCGACCTCAACAGCGACCTGCATGCCTCGGCCGAATACCGCGCCAACCTGATTGGCGTGCTGGCCCAGCGTGCGGTGACGCAGGCGCTCGGCTAGCAGGCCCTGGACCGATGACCGACGCAACGCCTGCCGCGACCACGCCCTTCCCCGACATCGACGCGGTCCAGCAGGCGCTGCAAGGCGTCGGCTATTTCGCTGACAGGCGGCTCGCGACGGCGGTGTTCCTGGCGCTCAAGCTGCAGCGGCCGCTGCTGCTGGAGGGCGAGCCCGGCGTAGGCAAGACCGAGCTGGCCAAGGCCCTGTCGAAGGCGCTGAGCCGCGAGATGCTACGGCTGCAGTGCTACGACGGGCTGGAGCAGCGCGAGGCGCTCTACGAGTGGAACTACGCCGCGCAGCTGCTGCACATGCGTGCGGCCGAGGCCCATGGCGCGCCCGGCGACGTCGAGGCCGAGGTCTACCAGCCGCGCTACCTCATCCGCCGCCCGCTGCTGCAGGCGCTGCAGGCGCCGGCGCCCGGCGCGGTGCTGCTGATCGACGAGGTCGACCGGGCCGACGAGCCCTTCGAGGCCTTCCTGCTCGAATACCTGGGCGAATACCAGGTGAGCATTCCGGAGCTCGGCACGGTGCGCGCGCTGCTGCCGCCGGTGACGCTGCTCACCAGCAATCGCACCCGCGAGCTCAACGACGCGGTGAAGCGGCGCTGCCTCTACCACTGGCTCGACTACCCGGACCGCGAGCGGGAACTGGCGATCGTGCGGGCCCAGGTGCCGCAGGTGGGCGAACTGCTCTCGGCGCAGGTCGCGGCCTTCGTCGGCCGCCTGCGCAGCGGCCCTTTCGCCAGCGCCTTCCAGCGCGCGCCCGGCATCGCCGAGAGCGTCGAATGGGCCCGGGCGCTGATCTCGCTCGACACGGTCGAGCTCGACCCGGAGGTCGTGGTCGACACCGCCGGCATCCTCTTCAAGCAGCGCGACGATGTGGCGGCGCTGACCCGAGAACTGGCCTCCGAGCTGCTCAGGCCCGAGGAGGAGGCCGCGTCTTGAG
>Ga0265327_10000747_pt1 | contig 50580 bp, 33 predicted proteins | sample 41621metaG_FD_202089 | JGI IMG/M metagenome (GOLD analysis project Ga0265327, IMG submission 202089) | Rhizosphere microbial communities from Carex aquatilis grown in University of Washington, Seatle, WA, United States - 4-16-21 metaG | ecosystem: Host-associated > Plants > Roots > Rhizosphere... | reverse complement strand
GACCAAGAAACCTTCGCTGGTGACGATCCGCCAACATTCGTGCCTGACAACAAATATCGTGCTCGATTCTTCGCTGCGCTCAGAATGACATGCGGACGATGAGTATTGGTCTTCAGTTCTCCGATATCACCGCCGCCGCCGACCGCATTCGCCCGTACATCGTGCGCACTCCGGTTGTGACCAGCGAGGTCCTCGACGCCGCCGTCGGCGCCCGGTTGTTCTTCAAATGCGAGAACCTCCAGGCGGCCGGCGCGTTCAAGACCCGCGGCGCCTGCAACGCGGTCTTTTCGCTGAACGACGCCGAGGCCGCCCACGGCGTGGCCACGCACTCCTCGGGCAATCATGCGGCCGCCCTCGCCCGCGCCGCCCAACTGCGCGGCATCCCGGCGCGGATCGTCATGCCCGTCAACGCCCCCAAATCCAAGGTGCACAACGTTGGCAGCTTCGGCGGTTGGATCGGCTTCTGTGAACCCAACCTCACCGCGCGCGAGGCGGCCTGCGCGCGGGTGGTGGCGGAGACCGGCGCCACCCTTGTGCATCCGTTCGACGACTATCGCGTGATGGCCGGCCAGGGCACCGCCGTGCTCGAGCTTCTCGAGGACGCCCCCGATCTCGACCTGGTGCTCTGTCCGGTCGGCGGCGGCGGCCTCCTGTGCGGCACCGCCGTGGCCGCACATGCCCTCCGACCCGGCTGCAAGGTCATCGGGGTTGAACCCGCGGTCGCCAACGACGTCGCCCAGTCGTTCCACGCCGGCCGGCGCATCTCCATCCCGTCGCCGGCCACCATCGCCGACGGTCTGCGCACCAACTGCACGGGCGAGAAGAATTTCCCGATCATCCAGGAATGCGTCGATGACGTCGTGACCGTTTCGGAGGAGGGCATCATCGCCGCGACCCGCGAGCTGTGGGACACCTTCAAGATGATGGTCGAGCCGTCGGCCGCCGTGCCCTACGCGGCGGTGCGCGAGGGCAAGGTCAAGGTCGCCGGCCAGCGCATCGGGATCATCCTGACCGGCGGCAACGTCGACACCGACGCGCTGCCGTGGCTCAAGGTGTAGGGCGGGGTCTCCGAACCCCGCCTTGGAAACGACCGCCTTGTAGGGCCGGCGCTTTTCGCCGGGCCGGGAAGGCGGGGTTCGGAGACCCCGCCCTACACCTCACCTCTCAACTCCTCTTCCGTTTTCCCTCCACCTCCGGCAGAAAGCCGGTCAGGAGCCCGATCAGCGGCAGGTACGCACAGATTTGAAAGACGAAGCTGATGCTGGTGTGGTCGGCGAGTCGGCCGAGCAGCGCGGATCCGATGCCGCCGGCGCCAAAGGCCAGGCCAAAGAACAGCCCGGCGATCAGCCCCACCCTGCCGGGCACGAGTTCCTGGGCATAGACGAGGATCGCCGAAAAGGCGGACGCCAGGATCACGCCCGCGCAGGCCGCCAGGACTATGGTCAACGGCAAGTTCACGTGGGGCAGCAGCAGCGAGAACGGCGCCACCCCGAGGATCGAGATCCAGATCACGAGCTTGCGCCCGATGCGATCTCCGACCGGGCCGCCGATGATCGTCCCCGCCGCCACCGCAAACAGGAAGACGAACAGGCCGATCTGGGACGCGCGCACCGACACGTGAAAATGGTCGATCAGGTAAAACGTGTAATAGTTGCTGAGGCTGACGAGGTAGAAGTACTTTGAGAAGATCAGGACGATGAGGATCGCGAGCGCGAAGGCCACCTTGCCGCGCGAGAGCCGCTTGACGGCCACTCCGCCGCGCCCGCCCGAAGGGTGTTCGCCATGCGCGAGTTTCCCGCGGTACCAAGCGCCCACCTTCGCCAGGATGAAAATCCCCAGCAGGGCCAAGCCCGTGAACCAGAGGATGGATCCCTGGCCGTGCGGGACGACCACGGCGGCCGCCAGCAGCGGCCCAAACGAGGACCCGAGGTTGCCGCCCACCTGGAAAAGCGATTGCGCAAAGCCGTGTTTGCCGCCCGACGCTATGCGCGCGACGCGCGAGGCCTCGGGATGGAAGATCGCCGAGCCCGCCCCCACCGTCGCGGAGGCGATCAGGATCATCGGAAAACTCGCCGCCCGGGAAAGCAGCACGAGTCCGACCAGGGTCACGCCCATGCCGGTCGCCAGCGAGAAGGGCTTGGGATGCCGGTCGGTGTAAAGCCCGACGAACGGTTGGAGCAGCGAGGCCGTTAACTGGAAGGTGAAGGTGATCAGCCCCACCTGGGTGTAGTTCAGCCGGAACGACTCCTTCAGGATCGGGTATATCGCCGGGATCAGCGATTGGATCGTGTCGTTCAACAGGTGCGACAGCGCCAACGCCCACAGGATGCTCATCACGGTGGTCTCGGCGGCGGATTTCGCCGTCTGCTTCAAATCAACGGCCGGTGCCGGCTGGCTGGTCTGGCTCATGCGCGGGGCAACGGTCGTCACCCGCCGGCCGCTGTCAAGGCGCCCAAGTGTGTCAACCGAACGGCGCCGCGCACAGTACGTCTTCGAAATCCCAATGACACCTGATTCAACGGGTAGGGCGAATCCTCCGGATAAGCCTGGTCCGAAGCGGCTCGTCAGGGACGACTCGCCCTACCCTCTGCCGGCTACACACCGCGTTTCAATCCCCGGTCTCTATCTTTCAACATTCAACCATTTCCCCTCACCGCGGCCCGTCAAACTTCATCTCCACCTGGGCCTTCCCGCCGAACGACTCGATCCGCACCGTTTCGGTCACCGCATCATAGGTGCCGCCGGTCACGCTGGTCGGGCGAAGTCCGGCCGGGTGCGGCAGGCGGATCGTGACCGTGCGCGGCCGGTGATCCGAACTGCACTCCACCTTCGCCGAAATCCGCCGCTGGTCGACCGAGGTCTCGACGTGCAGCGTCGCGGGTCCGAAATAAGTCGCCACGCCCTCGAGGTCGACGTGCTGCCCGCCCGCCAGGAACCGCCGCGGAACACCGGGGAGGAATTCGAGCGTCCCGCCCTTCTCGAGCCAAAGCATCCAGCGGGTCTGCATGAGAAACCAGCCTTCCTCGTGCGTCTTGTGGGGACTGGCCCCGAAGTAGTGCTCCCAAAACGTGTACGTCTCCCGGTCGGCCAGGCTGGCGACGGTGTTGAAGTAGGTCTTGAGAAACGGCTTCACCTCGCCGCGCTGCAGGTGAACCCAGTCGTGCCGGCTGTAGTACGGCTGGCTGAAGACCGCGTTGCGGATCGTCATGAGCTCGTTATGATACGAGAGGAGGAACCCGGCCGCGGGCTCGCGCGGATCGATCACCTCCTGGAAGACGAGGTACATCGGTCCGAGCAGCGAATCGCGGGTCGTCACGGTGCCATGGCTGTCCCACGTCCCACCCTCGGGCTGCAGCATCACCGGGCCGCTCGCGCCGGCCCAAGGCGCGACGGTCGGCACCCAACTGCCGTCGCCGATCGGGACGACCGGTGATTTCGCCATCGACTCGAAGAAGGCCGTGCGAATGTCCTTCTTGAGCCGGTTCGCTTCCTCGGCCCAGAGCTGCGCCTCCTCGGCGTCGATCGGCCCGAGCATCTCGGACACGCGCTCGAAGCCGAGGTAGGCATAGCCGTTGAGCATGAATGACCGGAAAGGATCCTCCGGATCAGCCGTCTTGCCATCCAGCATCCCGTAGCCCTTGCCGCGGAATTCCTCCCGCTCGTTCCGCCGGCGCCAGTCGCGCAGGTACCGGGCGGCCTTGAGCACCTTGGGCTGGATCGCGCGCACCCAGTCGAGGTCGTGCGTGTACCGATAATGCTCGCCCAGGCTCCACAGCACCGCGCCGGTCTCGAGCATGTAGTTGCTGAAATTCTGCATGAAGCCGTCGTCGTGCTGCTTGTCCAAGAAATACTGCAGCGAACGCCCGGCCTCGTCGTGCCAGCCCATCGAGTCCATGAACTGGATGATCGGCGAACTCTCGGACCCGATCGCGTTGTAGATGCCGATCTGCGACGTGAGCGTCCCGCCGGGTTCGATTCCATAGGTGACGAGATCGAGGTGGAGCAGGCCCGCCCGGATCATCTCGTTCACCCGCTGGTCCGCCAGGTGCACCTTCGCGGCCGGGCCGAGCCGCGCCCGCCAGTAGGCCCGCGCTTCTTCCAGCCGCGCATCGAAGTCCTGGGCCGCAAGCATCGCGGCCCGCTCGGCGGAGACCGGCTGGTGGGGGACAACGAAGTCGATCGTCACCCGCTCGCCGGGCGACAGCAGGACCGACACCTCCTCCTCCGGCAGCGGCCGGCCGTTCATCTTCCCGACCAGGAACACCTCGCCCGACTTGAGCTGGCTCCAGCCCTTGGCGCCGTCGAAGTGGTAAAACCACTTTGAGTCGGGCGTGTTGTAGGTCGGCGGTCCCGCGGGCACCTTGATGAACGCGTAGCGCGGCACGGCACCGGTGTTGAGCGCGACCACCCGGCCATAGAGCACCGTTTCCTCGGGGCGATTCAGCTCATCCGGACGCAACCGGTCAAATTCCGCCTGCTGCGTCGGCGTCAGCATGTGACCGGCGCCGAGGCCGTCGGCCACGAGGAAGTGCGTGCCGCGCACCGTGTCGGTGCGCAACGGCGATTGCTCCAGCGAGGCGAAAAACGTCACGTGATAAGTGACATCGGCGTCCACCTTCGTGCCCTCGAGGATGGGCAGGTCACCGCCGTCGAGCCGCCGATGGATGTCCTCGCTCGCGCCCCACCCCCGTCCCAGCATCATCTGCAACTGGGGCGCTTCCTTGTCGCCGGCCACGATCGGGATGGCGGCGTACGGGTAGCGGGGCTGGACCCATTCGAGGCGCGGACTGACACTGAAGATCCGGACATCGCGGCCGAGGCCCAGCCACGTCTCGACCTTCTGGTCGCGGACGGCGGGTGCGGCCGTCTCGAACGACTCCTCGGGCCCGCTTTCGATCTTCTGCAAATCAGTCCGGAGGCCCCGCGCCCGGATCCCTTCGGCGATTTGCTGGTAGGAGCGATCATCTCCGGCCTCGGTCACCGCGACGCCGAACGCCGGAATGAAGATCGGATGATCGCGCTTCACGTCGTCGAGGAAGAAGGTGAACGGGTTCGACGCGCCTTGCACCGTGACCAGGGTCCGCTCCCCATTCGCCAGCGCATCGGCACCCGCGATGGCCAGTTCAATCCGACGGGTTTCGCCCACGGCAAACTCCCCGTTCACGCCCGGGGCGGAAGCCTTGGCGTCGCCGGTTGCGGGTGCACTGGCAGCCGCGCCCGCCTGACCATTGGCGGGAATCAACTGGCCCCGCCGCACCACGATTGCGCCCTTGGCGCCCGCGTCCTGCCAGACCACCGTCACGGTCCGGACAGGAGCCGCCGCGGCCCCCGCCCAAACCACCGCCGCGGCGGAAACAACCATCGCCGCAAGCAGTCGGGTCACGTTCAAAGCATTTTTTCCCGTCGGGGTGGACTGAGAAAGCATCCCCTTCGGATACCGCTGACGCCCGCCCCGCCCAAGCCTTTTATCGTGATCACCTCCACGATTCGGCGGCTGGGTCGCTGGTAGGGCGAGCCGTCCCCAGCTTCGACCATAGCGTTTGCCTAACGCAGGATGGCCGTGCTCTTCGAAGCTCGCTCGGAAGCGGAGAAGAGTGCTCGGGACAGGACTTGAACCTGCACGTCTTTCGACACCAGATCCTAAGTCTGGCGTGTCTGCCAATTCCACCACCCGAGCGAGGGATTTCGGCGTGCAGATTTCGGACTTCGGATAGGCCGACGCAAGACCGAATCCCAGACTGCGCACCTCCCTCCACTGTCCATCCCCCATGACTCGTGCTCCGTAGTCCGCAGTCTGTCGCCCTCCCGCCTCACCAAGCAGCGTCCGGGTTGGGCGTTGACCCGACGACGCGTCTGAAATTATCCTTCAGTTTCCACGGCCCCGACAACCGGCGTCGCAACCCCAGGAGAGCATCACCATGAAATCGAAGAAACCCTACGCGATCATCCATCATTTTCCCGGCGGCACCAAGAAGCAGTACGCTGCCTCGGTGGCCGCGGTTCATCCGGGCAAGAACAAGCTCCCCAAGGGCCAGATCTTCCACGCCGCGGGCCCGTCGAAGGGCGGCTGGACCATCGTGGCGATCCACGACTCCAAGGGAAGCTGGACGAAATTTCGCGACAAGATCCTCGTACCGACCATGAAGAAGGGGATCAAGGGCGGATTCAAGACGCCGCCCATGGAAGTGGCCATCGCCATCACCAACCTCCAGGCGTAGGCGGCGGGCCCGAGGCGGACCCATTTTCCAGTTGTCGGCGTCGGTTGCGGCCACGGCGTGACCGCTTCGGTCGTTGGTTCCGGCATCGCAGAACGGCTCGTCCGGAGGACTCGCCCTACCCTTTCCGCACCAATCCGTGATAACCGAGGCACCGCGTCGGCTCCGGTGGGTTGCCAATCAAAAATCCGAAATCCAAAATCAAGAATTCTAAGGCGCCTCGCCCAGCCGCTCGCCCATCCGCGCGTACACCTCCACCTGCCGCGCGCTCGGCGTGACGAGATCGGCGTCAAAACGGATCCGGCCGCGCTGGAAGATCGTCACGACGCACGAGCCGCCAAACCGAAACAGCCCTTTCTCATCACCCTTCGCCACCGGCTTGCCGGGCGAAAAGGTCTGCAGGATGCTTCCGACCATCGTCGCGCCAATCTCCACTTGGGCGACCCGCCCGAACACCGGCGAATCGATGATCGTCACCATCCGCTTGTTCTCCCATAGGTACGCGAGGTTGCGGCGCAGGGCGATCGGCGAGACCGAGTAGAGCCACCCATTGATGAGCCGCGGCTCCCCGGCCGTGCCGTCCACCGCAAAATGAAACCGATGGTAATCGACCGGGCAGAGCCGCGAGATCAGCAGCGACCCGCCCGCGAATTCCCGCGCCAGCTTCTGCTCCCCGGGCGCCAGTCCCGCCTCGCCGAAGAGCCCGGCGAGCGAGAATTTCTGTCCCTTGGCGTAGAAGCCATCGGTCGCGTCGACATCCGGGAAGGCGAGGTGCCGGCCGTCGGCGGGCAACACTGCCACGCGGTCGCCGGACGCGATCGGCCGCATCCCGGGCTTCATCGCGCGGTAGAAGAAGTCGTTGAACGTCTTGAAAACGAACGGGCTCTTGGCGAATTCGTCGACGTCGACGTCGTATTTGGAAATGAACGGCAGGATCTGCTGCGCGCTGAACCGGCGGTTCATTCGCCAGCCGTAGAGGCGCGACAGCAGCGCGCGCTTGACGAGCACATTGAGCGTCAGCCGGCCGACCAGGTTGCCGTAGGTCCAGCGCAGCCAGCCCTCGCCGAAGACCTTTTCGGTCTCGGTGGTTTTCCTCGCGCGATGAAAATAGCGGATGGGCTCGGCGGACATGCGCCGACAGGAAACACACAAAGAAGCGAGGCCGCAAAGGATGAAATGGCGGGCGACGCGCCGTGGGAACAATTGGCCACGGATGACGCGGATGGGCACGGATGTGATTTCGGACACCGCGTTGTGAAGGTAGGGCGGGTCCTCCGGACGAGCCGCGTCGATCGGCGCGCGCTTCCACTGGATGGCTCGTCCGGAGGACTCGCCCTACCTTTCTTCGGCCTGCAGGCCGTGGGCACGCGGGCCCTCCATTGACCTTGCCGTGTCGATCCGTGTAATCCGTGGCAAAATTCGATTTCGTGGCGGGGTTCGGAGACCCCGCCCTGCAATGAATCATCCGTGGTCGAAATGGCCCCGGTGGCTCGTCGTCGACGGGGACATCGACGACCACCCTCAACCACCGACCTCAGCTCATGGGTTCACCGCCGCGGGGGCGTGGCTGGCCGGGCGGGCCTTCAGCTTGTCCAACTGGTCGAGCACCGACACGACCGGGCCGGGCGTTCCGTCAGCGTTCCACGCCTCGCGCTCCGGTGCCCAGTACATCACGCCGATTCCACGCGGCGCCTTTTTGACCGTGTTGATGATGTCCGCCATGAACTGCAGCCGGCCCTCGGGCGTTTCCGGCCAAAACATCGACTGGTTACCGGGCGCGTGCGAATGGCCGTAGCCGGTTTCGACGACGAGGAAATCCTTCTTATATCGTTGGGCGCAGTTGTTCATGTTTTCCCAAAGCTGGTCGAGCGTGCCGTGGTTCCATTCGGGATAAAAACTTTGCGCGATGATGTCGTACTCGACGTGGGCCTGCTCGAGGTGGTCGAGGAACCACTGGGTGACCTTCCGATTCGCACCCTTGTCGATATGGATGGCGATGCGGGGCGGCGTGTCGCCGGCGGCGGCCTTCACTCCGCGAATGCCGGCCTTGAGCAGGCGGGTCAGGTGATCCCACTGCCGGGCGTCGTCGTAGGGCTCGGGCGGCAGGTACTTGGTGGCGCCGGGCACCTTCAACTGGGCGAGCGGCCAGAGCATGCCGGGCGTGATCTCGTTGCCGACCTGCACCCAGTCGGGCATGGCCCCGGCCGCCTTCAACTGTTTGATCACATCGTAGGTGTAGGCCTCGACCTGCTTTTCAAGGCCGTCGATGTCCAGCTTCGCCCACGCCTTCGGAGTCTCCTGATGCTGCGGGTCGGCCCAGGTGTCGGACAGATGGATGCACAGGAGGAAGGTCGCGCCGGCCGCCTTGATCCTTTTCGCCAGCGGAATGGCCGCCTCCAGCGTGCTGTTCGGCGCCTCCCGCACGGGCGACACGAACACGCGCACCCGAAAACCGGTCCAGCCGTGGTTCCTGAGGATGGTCAGCTCGTCGCTGGCCACGCCATTTTCCTTGTACTCGGGCAGCGGGCCCCAGCGCCCGCCACCGGGTGTGTCCAGGAAGGAGATGTCCGCGCCGAGCACGAACGGCGCCGCCGCGGTCTTCGCCGGACCCGCCGTGGGCTGGGTGCACCCGGCGAGAATCGAGAGGACGACGCCGGCGGCAAACACACCGCGGGAGATGGGCCGACACAGGACACTGCCGGCGCAAGCGAGGGAGCCGCTGCCAGGATTCGAGTTCACGCCCCCATTCAACTGGACCGATTTTCGATGACCTCAAGCGGAATTGGCTGCCGTCGGGTGTAGCCGGGGTCGGTGACCCCGGTCAGTCCGGGCTCAGCGAGCCCGGCTACAAGAAGACAAATCGTCGCGTCAAATTCTTTGCCTACTTCGCGTGCAGCAAGCCAGTCGCTTGAAGCGTAACCCGTCGCGGATCGACTGTCGGAAAATGTCCCATCTAAAACGTCTTTCAGTGGTCTGGCAGAAGAACCCGGTGTATTTTGTCACTTGCTGCGTTTCCGGAAGACGGAACGTGCTCGCAACGCCTGACGTTCACGAAATCCTTCGCACCGAGTGGTTCGGCCTTCTCTCGCGGCACGGATGGGCCGTCGGTCCCTATGTCGTCATGCCTAACCACGTTCATTTTTTCGTCGCTCAGGAGACCGGTGAGTCGAAAAAACTTTCGCTCGCGATTGAAAAATGGAAGGAATGGACTGCAAAAAGGATCGTTCCGGGGACGTCCATGACGACTCCAGTGTGGCAGCCCGAGTTCTTCGATCACGTGCTTCGATCGGGTGAGTCGCGATCCGAGAAATGGAACTACATGAGAAATATTCCCGTGCGGGCGGGTCTTGCCGCCGACCCGAGTGAGTGGCCCTTCGCCGGGTCAGTCCATTTTGAGAGTACCCAGTTTTAACCGAAATCGTTTGTAGCCGGGGTCGCTGACCCCGGTTGTTCCGGACTCAACGAGCCCGGCTACATGTCGGCCGCATTGGCTCCGGGGTCAGCGACCCCGGCTACATCGCGACCCCGGCTACATCGCCAGCCCGGCGACGCCTCACCCCAGGACCAGTTCGTCGCCCTTCACCTTGAAGCTCGCGGTCGAGTCCTCCGCGACCTCTCCGGCGATGAGCGCGCGGGCTAGCCGCGTCTCGAGATGCCGCTGGATGAATCGCTTGAGCGGACGCGCGCCGAACACCGGGTCGTAGCCCTTCTCGGCCAGCCATTTCTTGGCCTTCTGGTCGAGCACCACCTTGACCCGCCGGTCGGCGAGCCGCTTGTTGATGTCGGCGAGGAGCAGGTCCACGATCGTCTCGATCTCCTCGAGCGAAAGAGGCTTGAACAGCACGGTCTCGTCCACGCGGTTGAGAAACTCCGGCCGGAACGCCTGCCGCAGGTCGGCCATGACGGCCTCGCGGACGCTCTCCGGGATCTCGGTGCCGGTGACGCCCTCGAGCAGGTGGCGGCTGCCGATGTTCGAGGTCATGATGATGACCGTGTTCTTGAAATCCACCGTGCGGCCCTGGCTGTCGGTGATCCGGCCGTCGTCGAGCACCTGCAGGAGGACGTTGAAGACGTCGGGGTGCGCCTTCTCGATCTCGTCGAAGAGCACGACCGAATACGGCTTGCGCCGGACCGCCTCCGAAAGCTGCCCGCCCTCGTCGTAGCCGACGTAGCCCGGAGGCGCGCCGATCATGCGCGCAACCGAGTGCTTCTCCATGTACTCGGACATGTCGAGCCGGATGAGGTTGGTCTCGGAGTCGAAGAGCTGCTCCGCGAGGGTCTTGGCCAGCTCGGTCTTGCCGACGCCGGTGGGTCCGAGAAACAGGAAGCTCCCGATCGGCCGCCGCGGGTCCTTGATGCCGGCGCGCGCGCGCAGGATGGCCTCACTGACCAGCCGCACGCCCTCGTCCTGGCCGACGACGCGCTTGTGCAGCTCGTCCTCGAGCTTCAGCAGCTTCTCCTTGTCACCCTCCATCAGCTTGGTGACCGGGATGTGGGTCCACTTCGAGATGATCTCGGCGATCTCCTCGGACGAAACCTCCTCCTTGACGAGGGTTGTCTTGGCGGTGCCGGCCTTCTCCACCCGGGCGAGCTCCTTCTCGAGCTGCGGAATGCGGCCGTGCTTGAGCTCGGCGATTTTGTTCAAGTCGTAATTGCGCTCGGCCTTGGCCATCTCGAGGCGCGCCGCCTCGAGCTCCTCGCGGACCTTCTGCACGCGGCCGAGGGATTCCTTTTCCTTCTGCCACTGCGTGCGCATGGCGGTCGCCCGCTCCTTGACGTCGGCAAGCTCCTTGCGCAGCTCGGCCAGGCGGCGCTTGGAGGCGTCGTCCTTTTCCTTCTGCAGGGCAGTCTCCTCGATCTCGAGCTGCATGACCCGCCGCTGAAGTTCATCCAGTTCGGTCGGCAGGCTGTCGATGTCGGTCCGGATCATCGCGCAGGCCTCGTCGACGAGGTCGATGGCCTTGTCGGGGAGGAACCGGTCGGAAATGTAGCGGTGGGACAGCACCGCGGCCGAGACGAGCGCGTTGTCCTGGATGCGCACGCCATGGTGCAGCTCGTAGCGCTCGCGCAGCCCGCGCAGGATGGAAATCGCGTCCTCGACGGTCGGCTCCTCGACCAGCACCGGCTGGAAGCGGCGCTCGAGCGCCGGGTCCTTCTCGATGTGCTTCCGGTACTCGTCGAGGGTCGTCGCGCCGATGCAATGCAGCTCGCCGCGGGCGAGCATGGGCTTGAGGAGGTTGCCGGCGTCCATGGCGCCCTCGGTCTTGCCGGCGCCGACGATGGTGTGCAGCTCGTCGATGAAAAGAATGATGCGGCCCTCGGCCTGCTTGACCTCGTTGAGGACAGCCTTGAGGCGCTCCTCGAACTCGCCGCGGTATTTCGCGCCGGCCACCAGCGCGCCCATGTCGAGCGCGAAGACGGTCTTGTCCTTCAGCCCCTCGGGCACGTCGCCGCGGAGGATGCGCTGCGCGAGGCCCTCGACGATGGCGGTCTTGCCGACGCCGGGCTCGCCGATGAGGACGGGGTTGTTCTTGGTCTTGCGGGAAAGGATGCGGATGGCGCGGCGAATCTCGGCGTCGCGGCCGATCACGGGGTCGAGCTTGCCCTTGCGCGCCTGCGCCACGAGGTCGATGCCGTATTTCTCGAGCGCGTTGTAGGTCGCCTCGGGATTGTCGGTCGTGACCCGCTGGCTGCCGCGGACCTGCTGCAGCTCCTTCAGCACGCGTGTCCGGTCGAGCCCAAAGCTCTCGAAATACTTCTTCATTGCGGCCGGCTTGCCCGTCTTGATCAGCGCAAGGAGCAGGTGCTCGACGCTCACGAACTCATCCTTGAGCTTGCCCGCCTCGTCCTCGGCGGCCGCCAGGACCTCGTTCAGGGCCTGCGTGACGTAGATCTTGGACACATCCACGGAGCCCGTGACCTTGGGCAGGCGATCGAGTTCGCGGTTGGCCGCCAGTTGCATCGCGCTGACGGTCAGCCCGAGTTTCTCGACCAGCGCGGGCACGATGCCGCCCTCCTGCGCGAGCAAAGCCACGAGCAGGTGCCACGTCTCCACCTCGTTGTGGGAACGGCGGTGCGCCTCGTTCTGCGCCTCCTGCACGGCCTGGCGCGACATGACGGTCATTTTTTGCGGGTCCATGATGTTTGAACGTATTCCCTTGCATGGTCCGTTCCAATCCCAAGCGCCCTCTCCCGCCCTGGGGTCTTACCCGCCCCCCGCCGGGCTGGGCCAAAAGCGCCCGGACGCTGTCCCACCCGGTGCCAAAGTGTCGTCTTGCGCCAAACCGGAGGCGCGGCCCATTCTGCCGGGCCGGCGCGCCCCACCCGCATGAAATACCTCCGCCACCTCTACGTGCAGGTGCTCATCGCCGTCGTGCTCGGCGCGCTGGTCGGCCACTTCGACCCGGCTCTCGGCACCAGCCTGAAGCCGCTCGGCGACGGCTTCATCAAGCTGGTGAAGATGCTGATCGGGCCGATCATCTTCGCGACGATTGTCATCGGCATCGGCACCATGCGCGACCTCCGCAAAGTCGGCCGGGTGGGCCTGAAGGCGCTGCTCTATTTCGAGATCCTCACCACCGTGGCCCTCGCGATCGGGCTCGTGGTGGTCAACTGGGTCCAGCCCGGCGCCGGCATCCACGCCAACGCCGCCACGCTCGACGCCAGCAACATCGCGGGCTACACCGCCGCCGCCGGCAAGCTCGGGGTCGTCGATTACCTGCTGCACCTCATTCCCGACACGTTCGTCGGAGCATTCACGTCGGGCGAAATCCTCCAGGTACTGCTGCTCGCGCTGCTCTGCGGGGCGGCGGCCACTCTGCTGGGCGAACGCGCGCGGCCCGCGATCAAGGTGCTCGAGTCGGTCTTTCACCTCCTGATGGTCGTCGTCGGCCTGCTCATGAAGCTGGCGCCGCTCGCCGCGTTCGGGGCGATCGCCTTCTCGGTCGGCGAATTCGGCCTCCAGTCGCTCGCCTCCCTCGTGAAGCTCATGGCGTGCGTCTATGCGACGATGGCGGTGTTCGTGGTGGTCGTGCTGGGCGGCGTGCTGCGGCTGCTGGGCTTCCGGCTGCTCCGGTTCCTGCGCTACCTGCGGGAGGAGATCCTGCTGGTGCTCGGCACCTCGTCGTCCGAGTCCGCCCTGCCGGGCATGATCGCGAAGCTGGAACGTCTCGGCTGCTCGCGGCCGGTGGTCGGCCTGGTGCTGCCGGCGGGCTACTCGTTCAACCTCGACGGCACCTGCATCTACCTGACGATGGCGGCCCTGTTCATCGCCCAGGCGACCGACACCCCGCTGACGCTCTGGCAGCAGCTCGGCGTCCTCGGCATCCTGCTGCTCACGTCGAAGGGCGCCGCGGCCGTCACCGGCGGCGGCTTCGTCACCCTCTCCGCCACCCTGGCGTCCACGCACTCCATCCCCGTCAACGGGCTCACGCTCCTCGTGGGCGTCGACCGCTTCATGTCGGAGGCCCGCGCCATCACGAACCTGATCGGCAACGGCGTGGCGGTGGTGGCGATCGCGGCGTGGGAGGGCGAGCTCGATCGCGAGCGCGCGCACCGGATCCTCGCCGGAAACCCGCCGGAGGACGAAAGCGCCGCCGCGTTTGACTCCGGCCTTCCGAGGGATTGAGTGGAGGGTAATGGCTGACTTCCTGACTGACGAGAAACCGGTGTCCCGGGCCCTGCTGGTGGGCGTGCAGACTCCGGAGATGGCGCCCGGCGAGGGCGCCGAGCTGCTGGGCGAACTCAACGAGCTCGTCGAGAACCTCGGCCTGACCGTCACCCGCAAGGTGCTCGTCAACCTGCGCGACCGGCAGCAGCCGAAGTTCCTCATCGGCTCCGGCAAGGCCGCCGAGCTCATCGCGCTCGCCAAGGCGGACGGCGCGGACGTCATCGTGGTCGACGAGGAGCTGTCACCCGCCCAGCAGCGCAACTGGGAGGAGGAGTCCGGTCTGGCCGCCATCGACCGCCAGGAGGTCATCCTGGAGATCTTCGCCGACCGCGCGCAGACCCGCGAGGCGGTGCTGCAGGTGGCGCTCGCCCGGATGGAATACTCGCTGCCGCGGCTGACCCGCGCGTGGACCCACCTTTCGCGGCAGCGCGGCAAGGGCGCGATGGGCGGCGAGGGCGAAACCCAGCTCGAGCAGGACCGCCGGATCGTGCGCGACCGCATCGCGCACCTGAAGGAGGAACTCGCCCAGGTCATCCAGCAGCGCGAGGTGCAGCGCCGCAAGCGCATGCGCAAGCCCGTGCCGGGAGTCGCCATCGTCGGCTACACCAACGCCGGCAAATCCTCGCTGCTCAACAAGCTCACCGGCGCGAGCCTTTACGCCGCCAACAAGCTGTTCGCCACGCTCGACCCGACAACGCGCCAGATGGTCCTGCCCGACGGCCGCACGCTCCTCGTGACCGACACCGTCGGCTTCATCCGCCGCCTCCCCCACCGGCTCGTCGAGGCGTTCAAGGCGACGCTCGAGGAGGTGGTCGTGTCGGACTTCATCATCCACGTGCTCGATGTCGCCAACCCCAACGTGGAGCACCATTTCGCGACGACGATGGACGTGCTCGCCGAGCTCGGCGCCGGCGACAAGTCGGCCATCATTGTCTTCAACAAGACCGACATTGCCGACGCCGAGGCGCTCGCGCTGATGCGCGTGCGCTACCCGGAGGCACTGTTCATCAGCGTGCAAACGGGTGACGGCCTGGGGCGCCTGCTGGCGCGGTGCGAGGAACTGGCGATCGACGACCACCTCACGGTTGAGTTGCTCGTTCCGCACAGCCGCTACGATTTGATCGCCAAGCTCCACGCCGCCGGCCAGGTGCGCCGGCAGGAGACCCGTGACGAAGGCGTCTTCATCGCCGGCCGGTTTCCGCTGAAGCATAAGCCGCTCTTCGAGGCGTTTGTCCTGCCCCCAGCAAAGAAGAAACCGGCCAAACGCCGCGCCGCGGTGAAGCTGTAGGTCCGGGTCTGCCGCCGAGGCTGCCGCGCTCGTCGCCGACTTCGCCAGGGTTGCGGCGCACTAGGCCGTACCCCACCTTTCTCCCGCGTACCGAGCGAAGCGACATCTGCCAACACGCGAACGCCCGCGAAGCTGAACTAGGCGGTCAATCCTGTCTGATTCGTCGTGCCGGGTCCTTGGTTGAGGAATGCCATCAAGCCAACGATGCGACTGGAACTCCCTCGCTCCTTCGCTCCTTCGCTTCTTCGTGTTAAGCTGAGCCTCACCGCCCGGTCACCGCGTAGAACGCGATGCCGTAGCATTCGCGGAGCACCATCTCCGTGTCGGCCAACGCCCCGGCGGAGGGGAGGAAATCGAGGACTGTCAGGTGGCGCTGCGCGTCGTGACGAAAATCCACCGGGAACGGCGTGATCTCGACGCCGGCCTTGCGAAACAGCCGCGCGGCCCGCGGCATGTGAAATGCCGACGTGACCAGGATGACCTTCTTCCAGCCGCGCTCCTTCATGAGGTCGGCGACGGCCCGCGACTCGTCGGCCGTGTTGCCGATGTCGCGCGTCACGAGGATTTTTTCCGCCGGCACGCCGCGCTCCACCGCCGCCCGTTTCGAGAGCGCTCCCTCCACCTCGGTGCGCCCCTCCCACGGAATGCGCGCCCCGGTGAACACCAGCCACTCGGCCTTGCCCCGCTGCCAGAGAACGATGCCGGCCTCCAGCCGGTCTCCGGCCTGGGCCACATTGGGCAGGCAGCCCTCGGCGACCGGCGGCCCGAAGATTCCGCCGAGCGGCACGATGGCGTCGGCTTTTTCCACCTGCGCGATCGGCACCGAAGCGTAGTGCGATTCCAGCCAGGCCAGCAAAGCCTGTCCGGTGAGCGGCAGGCTGCCGACATAAAGCAGTCCCGCGGCCACCACCACCGGCCACCATTTCCGGCGGATGAGCGCAAACGCCACCAGCAGCAGGACCCAGCCCAGCGGGAGCACGAAGATGGGGAGGATTTTGTTCAGGATGAGCATGGTTGGCCCGCCAGATTCATTTCAGCCGATGGGGAGACGTGCGGTTGGATCCTTGCAGCAGACAACTGGGAACGCCGGGCTGGGACCGGTCCCCTGTCTTCTTCGCGTCCTTTGCGTCGTCGTGTAATTCCGCCGGCATGGTGTCAGCGGAAGATCTTTTGGAGAAACTCCGCCAGATAGCCACGCCAGACCGGCCATTCGTGCGCGCCCTCGGTCACGTGCCACTCATGCGGCACGTGCTTCTCCTCCAGCCAGGCGTGGAACTTCGTGTTTCGTTCGAGCAGGAAGTCGTCCTTGCCCACCCCGACCCAGATCAGGCTCGGTGCACCGGATTTTTTGGCCTCAGCGACGAGCAGGGCGGCGAATTTCTTGTCGAGGTCGCCCTCGGGTGTCCCGGAGCTGAACCCGCCGACCCAGCCGAAGACATCGGGGTGGCCGAGCCCGATGCCCAGCGACTGGCCGCCGCCCATGGAAAGGCCGACGATCGCCCGGCTGGCGCGATCGCGGCGAACCGGATAGTTGGCCTCAACGAACGGGAGAATTTCCGTGAGCAGCTCCTGCTCCATGGCGACCTCGTTGCGATCGGCATCACCGCCGGAACGTCGGCCGACCGGAATCGGCACCGGATGCCCGTTGGTCATGACGATGATCGGCGCCACGATCCGGCCTGCGGCGATCAGGCTGTCCGCGATGAAATTGGCCCGGCCGACCGCGACCCACGCCGTCTCCTCGTCGCCGAAGCCGTGCAGCAGGAAAAGCACCGGGTATTTCTTGGACGCGCGCGGGTCGAAGCCTGGCGGCGTGTACACCTGCACCGCGACCTCGGCGCCCCGCGTAGGCGACGTGAACACGTGGCGGTGAATCACGCCGTGCGGGATCGCCTGCAAAGCCAGCGGCAGAGGGGGATTGCCCGGAACCTCGATCAGGCTTTCCTCGGAAAGCCACTCCTTCATGCGGCGATTGTTCGGGTCGGTGAACGTCGCGCCGTCGACATCGTAGGTGTAGCTGTAGAGATCCGGTTCAAGCGGTCCGACGGTCACGCTCCATACCCCCTCGGCGTCCTTCGTCATCGGCTGGGGCTGAAGGTGGCGCAGGCCCTTGACGGCGACCGCCTGCGCCTTGGGGGCGAGCAGACGGAACGTCACCCGTCCGTCGGGCAGCACCTCCGGGGCGCGGCCGCTGGGCTGCGCGAGGGCGCCAGTGGCGAGGAGCGCCAGCAGGACGGCGCGGAGAAACCAGCTACGGGGCGAGATGCTCATGCCCTTTGATAGGCCCACGTCCGCCGGCTGTCCACGCCGGAAGGTGGCGCGCATTTTTCCAGGATGCCGAATCGGAACAACGCCGTGGAAACCACGGACGATGGAGGGCCGGCGCTGGTCACCGGGCCGTGGTGGTTTTGCCCACGAATCCCACGAAATGCACGAAAGACCAATCCCCCGGACACACGAATGTTCCAGAGTCCAAACCGGGATACAGAAGGTCGAGCCAATGGGTCACCGGGGGTGCGCCGCGCTCACGTCTGATTTTCGCACCCCAAACCCTTATCCGTGTTTATCGGTGAAATTTGTGGTCAAACTAGTCCGATTAGCACCGGCGCAATCACCGCGCCGGGCCACAACGCGCTGCGGACAACGCCGCCACCCCGCCTACTCCGCGCGGAGCGCGGTCATCGGGTCCACGCGCGCGGCGCGGCGCGCGGGCCCGAGCGTGGCGATGATGGTCACGACAAAAAACAGCGCCGCCACGCCCGCATACGTGGCTGGATCGCGCGGGCCGATGTGGAAAAGCGCGAAGGAGGCGACCCAAGCCTCGGCCAGGAAACTCACCGCAATCGCCGCCGCCAGGCCGAACCCGAGACCGAGGGCGAGCTGACCCGCCCCTTCCCGCAGGACCAGACCGGTCAGGCTGGCCCGATCCGCGCCCAGCGCCATCCGGATCCCGAACTCCTGCGTGCGCCGGTTAACCGAGAAGGAAACGGTGCCGTAAATCCCCACCGCCGTGAGCAGCACCGCCACCACGCTGAGGATCGTGAACATCCGGGAGATGGTCCGGTCGATGCTGAAAGCAATGGCGAGATTCGCCCTCGGGGTCCCGATGAAGAAGACGGGAAGGTTGGGATCGACGCGCGCGACCTCCGCGCGGAGCGAATCCGCAAACGATTCGGGCCGCTCGTCCCCGCGCAACCTCAGGATGATCGTTGCGAACGTCGAACCCTCGACCGCCGGCGGGCCGACGGAAAAGACGGACGCGTTGAACGGAAGGTAGAAGCCGGCGTTGTCGTTGTGGATGTTGGCCGGCACCAGCATCCGGACGTCCGAGACGACCCCGACGATGGTGCGCCAGCGATCGGCCAGCTTGCCGCTGTTCCGCATCAGGCGGAAACGGTGTCCGACCGGATTGTCCTGTCCGAAAAACTTCCGGGCGAAGGTCTCGTTGACAATGGCGACCGGCTGCCGGATGTCGCTGTCATCGAGCGTGAACTCGCGGCCCGCGACCAGGCGCTGCTTCGTGATCTCCCAATAGCCGTCGCTGATTCTCTCGATTTGGGCGACCGGACGGTCGGTGTCGTCGCGGTACGTCCTTCCGTCGATCTCGATGCGCTCGCCGAACCCGGCAAACACCATCTGGAAACGGCTGGTCAGCGCAACGGACTTGATCGCGGCGCTGGCGCGAAGCTGGCGGAGAAGTTTCTCGTACAGGACGACCCTCGACGCGCTGGTCGGGTAGTCCGCCTCCATCAGGTTGATGTTGCCCGCCAGGACGCCGCCGGTGTCGTAGCCATAGTCGACATTCTGGCCGCGATAATTCGACTGGGCCTCGATGAGCGCGCCGATCAGGAGCACGCAGCTCACGGCAATCTGACAAATGACCAGCGTCCGGGCGCCCGCCCGGGCCAATCGCCCGGGGCTGCCCCGCCCGCCTTCCTTCAGGAGCCCCACCAAGTTGGGCCGCGACGCCGCGAGGGCGGGCAGCAACCCGGAGATGAGCGTGGCGAGTGCGGTCAGGCCCACCGCCAGCGCCACCACCCGGGCGTCGACGCGGAAGGTCATCCACGACGGCAGCGGGTAGCGGAAACTGTGAAATTCGGCGTCCAGCCATCTCGTTGCCCTGGCGGCGAGCGCAACCCCGAGAGTCGCGCCAATTGAGGCCAGCAGGAGGGATTCGGTCAGCATCTGCCGCACCAGGCGGGTCCGCGTGGCGCCGAGGGAGGACCGGATGGCGATCTCCTTCACGCGCAGCATGGCCCGCGCAAACTGCATGTTCATCACATTGAGGCAGGCGATGAGCAGGACCCCGGCGCTGCCCGCAAGCATCGACCACGCCAGATGCACCAGCCACGGGCCGACCAGCGCGCGCGCGAGCGGGAAAACGCCACCCACGCTGGACGCCTTGTTTTCGGGATACTGGGCGGCCAGCCGGCGGGCGATCGTCGCCACTTCCGCATCGGCTTGCGTGACGGACACCCCGGCCTTGAGCCGGGCGATGATCCGAACCTCGGGGGCTCCCGGCTCGCCCCGGGGACGGGGCGGGAACTCGCTGTTGACCGGCATCCAGAGCTGCTCCTTGCGCGGAAAGGCGAAGCCGGGCGCCATGACGCCGATGATCGTGCCCGCGCCGCCGTTCACGCGGACGGACCGGCCGATCACCCCGCCGTCGCCGCCAAAATCACTCTTCCACAGCGCATCGCCAAGGATGATGACCCGGGCGGCGCCCGGCCGGTCGTCCTCGGGCCGGAAATCGCGCCCCAGCGCCGGTGCGACCCCCAGGAGGCGAAAAAAATCGTGCGACACGTAGCACCCGATGAGGCTCTCCGCCCGGGTCTCGCCGGTCAGGTTGATCGTATGGCCGCTCAGGTACGCGACAAAACCGTCAAAGCTCGTCCCCTGGGCCTTGAGGTCCACAAAGTCCGCCATCGTGGTGACGTAGTCCGACGGCTGCGGGTAGATGCTTGCGGGGTCGATCAGCCGCACGTCGACCAGCCGTTCGGCCTGGGGAAACGAGAAGCCGCGGAGCAGCGCGCCGTCGACCACGGCAAACTCCGTGCAGACTGCGCCAATGCCGACGGCCACCGACGCCACCGCCAGCGCGCAAAAGCCCTTCTCCTTGATCAAAACGCGGACGCCCAGCCGAAGATCCTGGGCCAGAGATTCGAGAAACATGGCGGGCGGCGAAAAGCGACAGGGCGGACGGGTCCGGCCAAGGCGCGCCAGGGATTCCGGCGCGGACACCCCATGGCCAGACGCCCGACACTGATAGCAATTTGGCGGAGAACCGCCAGACCGCATTGGAAATCACCACCGATTGTGAAGCCCCCACGAGGACGGTGTTGGAAAAACGGAAGTCCCGACCGGCGCCCGGGGCGAAGGCCGCATTCCCGCACCCGGCGGTTCAGCGCCGCCCCTCAACGGGCGATACACAGGTTTTCGGCTGGCCTCGCGGGGTGGTTCCCGAATCCTGCGACCCATGCCATACGTTCCCGGTTTGCGGAGTTGCTACGCCAAGGTCGGCCGCCTCGTGTATTTCGGGCGGATGCTCGACAAGATCCGGCTGCACGCCGCGGGACAGCTGCCGGTCGAGTATCAGAAGAACCTCGGCGACGGGCTGTTCTTCGGCCTCGATGGACGCTGCTGCCGCTTCCTCGGCGTCCGCTATGCCGACCTGCGCACGCACACCCTGGCCGGCGGCACGGACGAGGAACTGCTCGCGTGGGCCCACGCGAACGGCACGCCGCGCACGGACGAGGAATGTCACGTCTGGAACCGCTTCATCGTGAAACTCGGCTGGCGGGACGAGCGCTCCGCGGTTTTGGCCGAGCGCATCCGCGACGGCGGGCAGACCGGCAAGCCGATCGAGACCATCGTCGACAACATCGAATTTGACGAAGGTCGCGACCCCGTGGCCTCCCGGGCGTGGGACTCGGTTTGAGCCGCAAGCGTCGGCCCACGCAAGGCGGCGGAAGTTGACCGGCGATTCGCGGCGCTTCTCGAATCGAGCGAAACGATGGCCACCGCCCTCCCGCTGCCGGCGGACCCGCGCGTCGCTTTGTCCCCGGCGCGGCACTGCCGACGGGTGGGTGGTGCGCGACACCGACGACACGACTTGGATCGAGCCCGCCAATTCCTAGGGCAAAGGCGGCTCGGGGGTGGCAGGTGAAATGCTCACGATGCCCGCGGGGTTGGGGACGTGCGCGTATTTGGGGATGACCACGATGCCGGATTCTGTCACCGTAAAACGTTTTCGATCGTGCTCCAAATCATAGCCGATGACGGAGTGCGGCGGGATGGAGACGCCCTTGTCGATGATCGCGCGGCGGATTCTGCTGTGGCGCCCGACTTCCACGCCGTCTGCGAGCACCGAGTCATCCACCTCCGCCCAGCTATGGATGTGAACGCGGGGTGACAACACACAGTGTTTGAGCCGGCCGCCGCTGACGATACAACCCGGCGACACAATGGAATCCACGGCCTTGCCGCAGCGTCCGTGTGGAAAATCGTCCCCGAAAACGAATTTCGCCGGCGGGTCCGACGACTGATAGGTGCGCAAAGGCCAGTCGCGGTCGTAGAGATTGAAGTGCGGGTCCACGCCCACCAGATCCATGTTCGCCTCATAATACGCGTCGATGGTCCCGACGTCCCGCCAATAGACCGACAGCTTCTTGTTTTCGTCCACGAAATTGTAAGCCATCACGCGATGGTCGCGAATCAGTCTGGGCAGGATGTTCTTTCCGAAATCCACGTCGCCGGTCGCCATGGCTTCCGGCGACAACGCGTCCAACAACTTCTCGCGGTTGAACACGTACACCCCCATCGAGGCCAGCGATTTTTCGGGATGGTGGAGGGACGGTGCCGGCACCGCGGGCTTTTCCTGGAAATCCACGATGCGGCCCTCGGCGTTTGTCTCGACAATCCCAAATTGAGGGGCCAGCGGGCGGTCCACGTCGATCACCGCCACCGTCGTCTCGGCATGGTTGGAGCGGTGGGCTCGCACCATTTTCGAGTAGTCCATCTTGTAGATGTGATCGCCGGCCACGATCAACACCTCGGTGATGTCGCGTTCGATCATCCGCAGGTTCTGGAAAACAGCGTCCGCTGTCCCATGAAACAGGTCGCCGTCCCGGCTGAGCGCCGGATGAATCGGGAAGATATACTCTCCCAACTCGGGCCGATAGATATTCCAGGCCAGGTGCAGGTGGCGGTTGAGCGAGGTTGACTTGGTCTGCATCAACACCCCGACCTTGCGGATTTCGGAGTTGATGCAGTTGGACAGGGTAAAATCAATCAGCCGGTAGATTCCGCCAAACGTCACCGCGGGCTTGGCGCGATACTTGGTCAACGGATACAGCCGTCGTCCCTCGCCACCCGCCAGGAGAACTGCGAACACATTTTTCATGGAAAGGCCTCCCCCGGGGAAAAGACCGGCCGACCCATGAAATGAGGGCTGCATCTCTTCATATGCGGGGAATGGTCGCGAACCCCGTGGGTGGCGACGCATCGGCAATCTATTCAATCTCCGCGCCTTTAGCGAAGGCCATCGCGCCGCATATCTTGTGATTCCCTGTCGGCCGGAGGCGCCGGGACGGTCGCGCGAGCCCTGGACCGCGGGTCAAAGGACCGCGTGGAGCCTCCGTTTCGGGCTTGGGTGATGCGGTGGGTTGGGGAGCCGCCCCTGGGCTGCCACCGGCCATGTTTGTCGTTTTGGCGACCGTCGCAATTGCTCTACCGGGTTTGGCCGGCTTCCCCAAGGGATGAACTGCAAGGTTCAGCCGAGCGGTTTCCAGGCGCGCGAGGCGGAGGAGAAGTCTGGCTCGCCGGTGCCAGTTTCCAGCAAGAGCTTGAGGCTGCGGATATACTGACTCCAGCAATACGTGAAGAATCCGTAGGCGGGATAGCCCTCCGGCAGTCCGGAGTGGGTGAACGTGAGCGCGCTGGCGCCGCCGGCGGCCGCCACGGTGAATGTTAGCCGCGACTCGAGCCATTCGGCCGGGGCCTGGACCGGAGCCCAGACGACGCGTCCGGGCCGTTCCAGCGACTCAACGCGGAATCCAAGGGTGTTTCCCGAGTCGAAGGTGAGCTCGTTGACTCCTCCGACCGAAGGCTGCGCCTTGGTTTTGGGTGTGATCCAGCCGGCGATTCCCCGTTCGGTGGTGATGGCCTGGAATACCTTTTCCGGCGTGGTGGCGATGTTGATTTGGATCACGATGTTCATGGCGTGTTCTCCCTCATTTTTTGCCGTTGATGGCGTTTTGTTTGAATCTTGATGTGTTCGTGGAATTGCCGAACTACCTTTTCGCCCGGGCGGCATCCCGGAATTGTCCGGGGAAGATATCCAGGAAGTAGTTCCAGCCTTTGCTGTGCGATCGGCCGCCGTCCGTGTCCGGAAGGCCGGTGTGCACGAGGGTCATCAGGGTGTCGTTTCCCTTTTTCTTGAAGGTCACGGTTACCGTGGACTCCAGTCCGGAGGTGTTCGGTGACATCCAAGTGTGGCGGATCCGTCCCGGTCGCGCCAGCTCCGTGAACCGGCCGTAGTGGGAAATGCCGTGGATGGCCCAGTAGAAGAGCCCGTCGACTTTGGGATCCAGGATCAGCTTGTCCGCCATGTTCCAGGGGGTGCCGGGAGTCTGGGGGTCGAGCCAGGCGTCGAACACCTCGCCGAGAGGAGCCGGGATCGTCCGCTCCACCTTAACCTGAATCGTCTTCTTTGGCTTATTCATTTCTTCTTCTCCTTGATTTTCGTGGTTGTTTTCTTGTCTGCGAAAAACTGCGCGAACTGGTCCATCCGTACGTTCCAGAACCGCTCGTACTCGTGCACCCACCCCGCCACCTCGCGGAGGGGTTCGCCCCGAAACGAGATCATGACCTCCCGCCCCTGTTTCCGGCGTTCGATCAGCCCGGCCCGCTCCAGGAGCTTGAGGTGCTTGGTCACGGCGTTCAGGGCCGTGTCGAACGGCTTGGCGACGTCGAGGAACCGGGCGGGGCCGTGCGCCAGCTGCCCGATGATCGCCCGGCGAGACGGGTGGGAGAGCGCGGTCAGCACGTTGGTCAATCGATCCATGCTCATATTACACCATAAGGTGTAATATTTGGCAAGGAGAATTTACCCGTTGTCGCGTCGCGCTGTGGGGCGCGGGCGAGGACCAGGGCCGAAAACGTCGAGGGGAAACCGTACTCGACCAATGATCCCAGCAGCCCAAAAGGAGAAGCCCGACCCGCGCGAACCCCGATTCAGGTTTGCCCGGAGAGCATCGGTCGCGCAGGCTCGCCGCATGCCCACCGCACTCCCCACGCTCGCCGAATTCCTGGCCGCCCTCCCCGCCGATCGCCGCGCCACGATGACGACCCTGCACCAGGCCATCCGCAAGGCCGTGCCCAAGCTCACCGCCGAAATCATGACCGGGATGGGCTCGCCCGTCATCGGCTATGGCAAGTACCACTACAAGTCCGCCAGCGGCCGCGAAGGCGACTGGTTCCTGATCGGACTCGCCGCGGGCAAGAACTACTACAGCCTCCACATCTGCTCAGCCGACAAGGGCGGTTACCTCGCCGAACAGAATGCCGCCAAGCTCGGCAAGGTGAAGACCGGCCGCAGTTGCATCAACTTCAAGAAACTCGAGGACCTGAAGCTCGACGTCGCGCTGGCGCTCGTGAAACACGCCGTGAAGGCCGGCGGGCTCAACGCGGTGGGGTAACGGCAAGACCTTCAACTTCGCCCGGGGGCCGTCGCCGCGGCCGAAGGAAAATGCGCCGTTAGGGCCCTTCGCCCTTTTCTGTCGAACGAGGCTGGTCGCGATCCCAAAGGCGGAAGCCAGGCCGGGACTTGCCTCCTCAGCCGCTCCCACCCCAGGACAATGACTCTCCCGCTTTCCTCACAATGGCCCTGACATCCACCGCGGATGGCGCCAGGCTTCCCCGATGACCAACCGGTGCGGATTCTTGATGAATTTTCCCTCCCAAGGTCCCGGCATCGGGGCGGCAGTGGGCGCCGCCGTTCATCTGACCGTGGCCAACACGGTTTCGGGTCAAACCGCCGGCAGGATCGTTCGCCCGAAATGCGGCCGATTTCCGGCTGGCTTACCTGAATGCTTTCGATGTGCGGCCGGGGCAGCGCCGGTATCTTGAGACCAGGGCGCGGGTGCAAATCTGGTGAGAAAACGAGAAACCATGCGTGTCACGATCTGCGAGTTGCCCCATGAACCTTCGGCCCTGGCGGCCGCTTGGACGGGACTTTCCGGCCACACCACGCAGCGTGCGACCGAGCTGGTCCTGCTGCCCGAGTTTGCGTTCGTCGATCCGGTGTGGGAGGCCGAGCATTTCGACGCCGCGCGCTGGGCCGCCGCCGAGGCGCAGGGCCGCGCCTGGCTGGCGCGCCTGCCCGAGTTGCGCGCTGCGCACGTGGTGGGCACCCGGCCCGTCACCATCGCCGGCCGACCGTTCAACCAGGGGTTCCTCTGGTCGGCTGCCGCCGGCCTGACGCCGCTGCGCCGCAAGTTTTTCCTGCCAGCCGAACCGGGCGGTTGGGAATCCCACTGGTTTGACCGGGGCGACCCGGCTTTCCCCGCCTACCGTGCCGGCGACTTGTCGTTCGGCCTCAACATCTGCACGGAATTGTGGGCGGTGGAGACCTACGCAGCCTACGCGGCGCAGACGGTCCACGCGATCCTGGCGCCGCGCGCCACGGCCTTGTCCACCGCGGCGAAGTGGTTGTCCGCTGGCGTGGTGGCCGCCGTGCGCTCCGGGGCCTTCTGCGTGTCGTCCAACCGGGTGGACCCGACGGGCGCGGGCGGCGGCGCCGGCTGGATCATCAGCCCGGATGGAAAAATCCTGGCCCGCACCACGCCCGAAGCGCCGTTCGCCACCCTCGACCTTGACCTGGCGCTCCCGATCGCCGCGCACAATAGCTATCCGCGCTACGTGTTCCGCAATCACGAGAGTGGCCCGGGCCAGGCCACGCCACGGCGTTGATGCCCCCGGAATTCCCGGCCGGTTTCACGAGCCCCATCGCAGCGCCGAGCTGCCGGTCCCCGCGTTTCCAGAGGCGGAGGCACCTGCGGCCGGCCTTCACCGTGCCGAGTCTCGCGGCACTTCGCACGACCAGGCGGCCGTCCTTCTCGCCGACACCGATGGGGGGGGCCCGTAGTCCCTTTTCCGGCGGCGCGGCCGCGTCAAAGCACGAGCGTCAGGAGGCTCCGGCCTGGCAGGCTCAGCTTCACCGCCCGGCCCGCCACCCACAACTGCGCGATCTGCTCATGGTCGGCGACGTGGTCGATCACGACGGCGATATGCCCGTCGGGATTGAGGAACGCGGTGGCCAGCAGGTCGTCGTTGTTCGACGTGCACGCGATGCGCTTTGCGCCGGGACGGATGAAGCGGGAGAAATGGCCGAACGCATAGTACGGGGGATTGAACGTCAGCTCGCCGGTCTTCAGGTCGGCGTTGATGCCGGTGGCGCCCGACAATCCGCCGGCGTGCCGCGGGCCGCCCGTGTCGTCGAGCAGCAGGTTCCAAATTGTCCAAGCCGACGTCCAGTTGTTCAGGTCCATGAGGCAGTGCCGGGCCAGCCGTTCCGCCGACTCCCACGAGCCGCCGGTCGCGCCTTCGGTGAAGATCAGGTGTTTGTCGGGGAACGCGTCATGGACGAGGCGCACATTGTCGAAGTGCTCCCCCACGTACCAGTGGAAGGCCAGGCCCCAGATGTACGGCGACGCCACCGGATCCTCGTAGGCCGCGGCCGCGCGCTGGTACATGATCCCCCGGTTGTGGTCCCAGATCGTGATGTGCACGTCGCCCAGTCCCTCGCGCCGCAACGTGGGCCCGAGGTAGTCGCGGACGAAGTCCTTCTCCTCGTCCGCCGTGAAGGTGCAAGATTCCCACACCTGCGTCGCCATCGCCTCGTTTTGCACGGTCACGCCCCAGATCGGCACGCCTTCCGCCGCGTAGGCGTGGAGGTATTTTGCAAAGTAATCGGCCCACGCCTGTCGGCACTCGGGCTTGAGTTTGCCGCCGTGCAGCATGTCGTTGTTCGTTTTCATCCACCCGGGCGGGCTCCACGGCGAGGCGAACAGGCGGAGGTGACCCCCGGCCGCGTCCCGGGCGCGCTTGATCAGCGGCAGGCGGGCGCGGCGGTCGGCGTCGATGGAGAAATTCTTGAGCGCCAGGTCGCCGGGCACGTCGTCGTACGTGTACATCGCCGGCGAGTAGTCACTGCTGTGGATGGTTGTCCGGCAGAGGGTGTAGCCGTTGCCCTGGACCGGATCGAAGCACGCGCGAAGGAACTTCTCCTGCGCGGCGGCCGGCAGCTGCGCAAAGACATCGGCGGTGGCGTCCGTGAACGCGCCGCCGAATCCGTCGATCGTCTGGAAGGTCTTCCGCGGATCGATCATGACCGTGGGATAATTCTCGTCGGGCTGCTCGAGTGGCTCGAAGGCGGTGAAGCCCTCGTCCGAGAGCAGCGCCAGCGGCTGGGGCGCCGTCAGAAAGAGGTGCGCCTCGAGATAGGGGTGCGGAGCGGGCGACGGCTCCGTCGCGGCGCCCAGGAATTGGGTGCCGGCCAGGGCGAGGCCGCAGGCCAGGTGGACAAGGGTCTTCATGGGGTAATGGGCGAAGCCTGGCACGGGCGATCGCGTCGGGCAACGGGCATCTGCGCTGGCTGCGCCTGGCTCCGACCATTCATTTCGCCCGTCGGGGCGCCGAGCGGAGCGAAGGCAAGAGGGGTAATATCAACAGGCGCCGTCTCATCCCGGCCGATCAGCAAATGAAGGCATGACGCGCACCGGAGAATGCTTCCCGCCTAAGTTAAATTCATAGCCATTGCACGAATAACAATTGCCGGCTGCAGATGGTCGTCAACCGTGGGACCGGCCGAGGCGGCGGAGGCGGCCGGTGTCGCCATGGATGAGCGCGGCCTTCTTGGCTCGGGACCAGCGTTTGAGCGGGCGCTCGCGTTGAACGGCGGCGGTCAAATCGTTGAGCGCCTCGGCGTAGACCAATCGCGGAGCGACGCGGTCATGAGTGTGTTTGCTGCCGATTCCCAGCCGATGTTAGCGGAAGCGTTCGCGCAGGTCGCGGGTTTGGCCGACGTAGTAGGTGCCGTCGGCTGACTGGAGGATATAGACCCAGCCTAAGCCACGGCAGGGTTCCGGACAGTCAATTGATGGATGGAGGTCGGGCGGTGGCGACATGCGAGCGGTCCGATGCGGACACGAGGAAGGCCGCTGCGTGTGGCGGCAAGCCCCGCGTTTACTCTCCGGCCTTCGACGCATGCCTCGCGAGAGAACGGCCTGCCATGAGCCCCGATGTGCGGAACGAAAGCCCTTCGACAGGCTCAGGGCATTCGACGCGGCCCTCTCGATGGAATGGCCTGCCATGAGCAAGGCCCGAGCATCGCGAGGGCCGCGTCGAATGGCTGCCCGGTCCGGATGGAAATGCGAACTTTTGTGAGGCTAATCGGCCGGCCAGAGGGGAAAACGCCGTTTAGCACTTTGCCGGTTTCACCCGGCATTGACTTCGGCACTGTAGAGCTGACTTGGGGGCGAGTCGTGGGCAATTGGCGCCGGTGGACATGCCGCTACTTAAATTCTCCCGTCCGCATGTCGCTGATAACCAGCGCAAGTGATCCCGGAGACTTAAATTTTTCCTGGCTGCCCGATCCGAATGGAAATACGAACTTTCGTGAGGCCAATGCCCCCGGCATAGAGTTTCGGCCGTTTAGCGGTTAGCGGGAAGGCCATGTTCGCCCCCGATGGATTGGTCGCGCGACTGACTGAGTTTGCGCAGGCGGTCGAAATCGCCGAGAAGCAGCGCTTCCTTTTTTGGGCGAGACCACCGCTTGAGTTGCGCCTCGCGCTGGCGGGCTTCGGAAAAGGTCGAATAGATTTCGACTCGCAGCAAGTCGACGGGAATGTCGAGCGCGGTTGTACGGCAGGCCTGACCAGATATATGGTCCCCAAGGCGTTGCTCCAGATCAACTGATGCGCCGACGTAGAGTGCCCCAGATCGCAGGCGCAGGAAATACACGACGCAGGTGCCCCTCGACAGGATCGGGGCCATTCGCCGCGCTTCCGCAATCAAAACATTCATTTTGTTCGAGTATGCCGGCCGCAGGCCATGAGCAAGCCGCGCTTGGGCGGCGCGTCGAATGGCTGCCCGGCCTGGATTCGAACCAGGACTGGGTGAGTCAAAGTCACCTGTGCTACCATTACACCACCAGGCAAAGAAAGGTCGAAGGAAGCCCCCGCCTCCGTACGGGTCAAGGGCGGAAATTGCCCGCCACCCTGCCCGCGCAAACGCCTCGCGGAAATGGTGTTCGCCGCGGCCCGCACCCGGGTGTATTCATCGGCCTCTCATGAAAACCTGCCCCTGGGTTCGTCGCCTCCTGATCGGCGGGCTCGCGCTGTCCGCCACCCTGGCCTCCCGCGCCGCCGACAAGGTCCCGCCGCGGATCGCCGATGTCCTCACGCCGCTGCCGCCCGGCGCCGTGCAGCTCGGCGGCCGCCTCGGGAGCCAGATCGATCTCGGCATCCGCGCGCGTGTCGCCGCCCAGGACGTCGATGCGCTGGTGGCGCCCTTTCGCGAACGCCGCGACCAATGGGAGTGGCGCAGCGAATTCTGGGGCAAATGGATCACCTCGGCGATCGCGGCCGAGCGCTACTCCGGGAACGGGAGCCTCCGCGCACTCAACACCCGCGCCGTCGCCGAACTCATCCGCACCCAGACACCCGACGGCTACATCGGCGCCTACCCCGATGGCGGGCACCTGCAGCGCTGGGATGTCTGGGGCCGCAAGTACACGCTGCTCGGCTTGCTCGCCTGGCACGAGGCCACCGGCGACGCCGCGGCCCTCGCCGCCGCCCGCCGTGAGGCGGATTTCCTGCTCGGCGAGGTCGGCCCCGGCCGCGCCCGCCCGTTCACAAACGACATGTGGAATGGGATGGCGACCAGTTCCGTGCTCGAGCCGATGCTGCTGCTCTACCGACGCACCGGCGACACGCGCTATCTCGATTTCGCCAACTACATCGTCGACGAGTGGCCGACCCCGGAGGGCCCCGATCTCCTGCGCAAGGCGCGCGCGGGCGTGCCGGTCTTCCAGATGTTCCCCGGACCGGCGCCGGTCGTGAAGGAATACGCCGACGGCGGCCACTCGAAGGCCTACGAGATGATGTCGTGCTTCGAGGGACTCGCGGAGCTGTACCGCACGACGGGCAATCCCGACTACCGCGAAGCGATCACCAAGGCGTTTGCGAATATTCGCGACACCGAAATCACGGTGATCGGCTCGGGCTCCGACTGGGAGCGCTGGCACAACGGCCACTCGCGCCAGACGGAACCTTGGGTCAAGGGCATGGAAACCTGCGTCACCGTCACGTGGATGAAATTCGCCGCGCAACTTCTGCGCCTCACCGGCGATCCGGCCTATGCCGACGAGATCGAGCGCTCGGCCTACAACGCGCTGCTCGGCGCGCAGTCCATCGACGGCACCTGGTGGTGCAGCCACTCCCCGCTCGCGGGCCTGAAGGAACGCGCCCCCAAGCAATGCGACCTCCACCAGAACTGCTGCGTCGCCAACGGCCCGCGCGGCCTGCTGCTCATTCCGCAGGTCGCGGTCATGGCGTCCGCCGACGGCCCGGTGGTCAATTTTTACGGCCCGATGAAGGCGCGCGTGCCGCTGGCCGGCGGCGGTGACGTCGCCCTGGAACAGGTCTCCGCCTACCCGCTCGACGGCCTGACCCGCCTTACCGTCCACCTCGCCTCGCCCGCGGAATTCACGCTGCGTCTGAGGATACCGGCGTGGAGCGGGCAGAACACCCTCGGAATCAACGGCACCGTGCAGCCCGGCCCGGCCGCGGGAAAGTACGCCGCGCTGCGGCGCACGTGGCGGGACGGCGACGTCGTCACCCTGGGGCTCGACCTCCGGGCCCGCGTCATCAGCGCGCCGGGCCACCCGGATTTCGCCGCGATCGTCCGCGGTCCGCTGGTACTCGCGCGCGACGCGCGCCTGCGGAACCGCTCCGAGGTCAACGCCCCGGTTGCGCTGTTCGCCGACGCCGACGGATTCGTCGCCGTCCAGCCCGCCGCCGGCCCGCCCGCCCGGGACGTCTGGCAGACCTTCGCAGTCTCGGCGGGAAAGAAATCGGACCAGTCTCTGCAGATGTGCGACTTCGCATCGGCCGGCAACACGTGGGACGCCGTCTCAACCTATCGCGTCTGGCTGCCGCTGGCTGAACGGGAAACAAAAGCAGCCAAGGAGTGAGGGGAAGTCTTGGCGGCCCTGCTCTGGTGGAGCCGGGGTGCCTCCAAGGAGGCACGCCCGCGCCTGGCACCTCGCCTCCAACGATTGGACCCAAGCGTCCGCCTTCCCCGCCTACGCCGGATGTTCGGTCACCGACACGTGCTCGACAACCGGCGGCGGCGTCGACCTTGGCACGAGGGGCAGGAGATCGCCGTGATGTTCGCGGGCCAGCAGCAGGTACGCGGTGGGCACGACGAACAGGGTGAACAGCGTGCCGACGCTCATGCCGGTGGCGATGATCAGGCCCATGTGCTGACGGCTGACGGCGCCGGCGCCCGAGGCGAACACGAGCGGCATGACGCCGAGCACCATCGCCGCGGTCGTCATCAGGATCGGCCGCAGCCGCACGCCGGCGGCCCGCTCGACCGCCTCCCGGCGGGAGTGGCCCTCCTCCTGGAGCTGGTTGGCGAAATTGGTGATCAGGATGCCGTGCTTCGTCACGAGGCCGACCAGCGTGATCAACCCCACCCGCGTGTAGATGTTCAGCGAGAGGCCGTGGTAGCCGAGGCAGACGAAGGCGAGCGCACCGGAGACCGCCAGCGGCACGCTGAGCATGATGATCAGCGGGTCGCGGAAGCTCTCGAACTGTGCGGCCAGCACGAGGAAGATGATGATGACGGCAAAGGCCAGGGTCACCAGGAACGTGCCGCTCTCCTGCACGAACTGCCGCGACTGGCCGGCGTAATCGACCGTGTAACCCTCGGGGAACAGCTCCTTCGCCTTCGCGTTCAGGAAGTCGAGCGCCTGGCCCTGCGTGACGCCCGGCTTGGGCACGCACGTGATCGTCGCCGCGTTGAGCTGCTGGAAGCGGTTCAGCGACTGCGGCTGCGCCTCGTAGCGCACCGAGGCGACGGTCGAGAGCGGCACGAGCCCGCCGTTGCCGGCCCGCACGTAGTAGTTGCCGAGCTGGTCGGGATTCAGGCGGAACGAACGCGCCACCTGCGGGATCACGCGATAGCTGCGCCCCTGCACGTTGAAGAAATTCACGTAGCTGCCGCCCAGCAGCGCGCCCACGTCCGACCCGAGCTGCTGCATGTTCATGCCCATCAGCGCGGCCTTGTCGCGATTTACATCGAGAAACGCCTGCTCCTGGTCGAACTTCAGGTTGTTGTCGGCATAGAAGAACAGGCCGCTCTTGACCGCCGCCAGCACGAGCGAGTCGGCCACCTGGGCGATGCGGAACGGATCGTCGGTCGACGCGACGATGAACTGCACGTTGGCGCCGCCCGCGCCGGGCAGCGGCGGCCGGAGGAACGCGAGCATCCGCAGGCCGGTGACCGCCCCAAGCTTCGCCGTCACCACCGGGAGCAGCTGCATCGTCGTCCGCGTGCGCTCGTCCCACGGCTTCAGGGCCAGCAGCGTGATGTTGTTGTTCGACGAAGGGTACCCGTCGACCTGGATGACCCGCGCCGTCTCCGGAAATTCCGACACGAACCGCGACACCTCGTCGGAGTAGCGCGCGATCTGGTCGATGTTCGCGTTGGGCGCCGCGGTGCCGAGCGCGATGATCATCCCCTGGTCCTCGTCGGGCGCCAGGTCGGTCTTGGAGAGCTGGTAGAACGGCACGAGGCTCGCGCACACGATCAGGGCAAACACCACGACCACCGGGCGGAAGTTCAGCGTCGAATGGAGCACCCGCTCGTACGCGCCGCGCACGCGGTCGAACAGCCGGTCGAGGAAATGGGCGAATCGCTGCCGGGTGGTCCCCTCCGGCTTCAGCATCTTCGAACACATCATCGGCGACAGCGTCAGCGCCACGACGCCGGAAACGATCACCGCGCCGGCCAGCGTGAAGGCGAACTCGCGGAACAACGCCCCCGTCAACCCGCTCTGGAAGCCGATCGGGGCGTAGACCGCCGCCAGCGTGATCGTCATGGCGATGACCGGTCCGCCCAGTTCGCGGGCGCCCCGCAGGCTGGCCTCGAGCGGACTCAGCCCCTCCTCGATGTGCCGGTGGATGTTCTCCACCACGACGATGGCGTCGTCCACCACCAGCCCGATCGCCAGCACCATCGCGAGGAGCGTCAGCAGGTTGATGGTGAAGCCCATCACCAGCATGAGGAAACAGGCGCCGACCAGCGAGAGCGGCATGGCGATGGTCGGGATGATGATCGAGCGCACGCTCCCGAGGAACAGGTAGATGATCGCGACAACGATGAGCAGCGCCTCCACCAGGGTCGTGACGACCTCGTCGATCGCGCTGCGGATGTAATCGGTGGCGTCGTAGGGGATCGACGCGGACACGCCGCGCGGCAGTTCGGCGACGATCGCGGGCAGCACCTTGCGCACGTCGTTGATCACGGTGAGCGCGTTGGCCGTCGGCAGCACGTTGATGGCGACCGCGGTGGTGGGCTTGCCGCCGATCTTGACCGACGACTCGTAGTTCTCGGCCCCGAGGACCACCTCGCCGACGTCGCCGAGCCGGACGATGGCGCCGTTGCGCTGGGTCACCACCAGGTTCCGGAACTCCGCGGCGGTGTGCAGGTCGGTGGAGGCGTTGAGGTTGACCGAGAGCATCGTGCCCTTGGTGGCGCCGACGGCGGCCAGGAAGTTGTTCTGGGCGATCGCCGCCCACACCTGCGACGGGCTGAGCCCGAACGCGGCCAGCCGGTCGGGCTGCAGCCAGATGCGCATCGCGAAGACGCGCGCGCCGAGGATCTGCGCGCTCTGCACGCCGGGCACGGCGGTCAGCTTCGGCTGCACCACGCGGTAGAGGTAGTCGGTGATCTGGTTCGCCTCGAGCTCCTGGCTCGAGAAGATGAGGTACATCGCCGCCGTCGACTCGGCCATCTGGACGTCGATCACCGGGTCGAGCGCGTCGGGCGGCAACTGGTTGCGCACGCGGTTCACCTTGGAGGTGATCTGGGTCAGCGCGGCGTTGGGGTCGTAGTTCAGCCGCAGGTGGGCGGTGATCGAGCTGACGCCCGGCAGGCTGCTTGACTCGAGATAGTCAATGCCGTCAGCGCTCGCGATCTCCCGCTCGAGCGGCGTCGTGATGAAGCCGCGGATCAGGTCCGCGCCCGCGCCGACGTAGGCCGTCGTCACGGTGACCACCGCGACGTCGCTGCGGGGATACTGCCGGACGTTGAGCAGCGAGACGGAGCGGAGGCCGACCAGCAGGATCAGCAGGCTGACCACCGTGGCGAGCACCGGCCGCCGGATGAAGATGTCGGTGAAGTTCATCTCGGCTTACGGATGGTCGACGCGCGGGCTCGCCGAGTTCCCGAGATCCACCGAGTTGTCCACCACGACGATCGAGCCGTTGCGGAGCTTGAGCTGGCCGGCGGTGACGACCGTCGCCCCGGCGCTCACGCCCTTGGTGACGGCGATCTGGTCCCCGCGGGTCGCCCCGGTCTGCACGAACTGCTGGCGCGCGACGAGCCGGTGGTCGGCCGCCGCCGGCTCGATCACATAGACCGCATTGCCGTACGGATTGTAGACGATGGCGGAGAGCGGGATCGTCACGACCTTTTCCGCCACCGGCAGCTCCACCTCGGCGGAGCCGAACATGCCCGGCTGCAGGCCGCCGTCGCGGTTGGCGAGGGTCGCCTGGACCTGGAGCGTCCGGGTGGCCTCGTCGACATTGGGGTTGAGCGCGCTGATCGCGCCGGCAAAGACGCGGCCGGGAAACGCATCGACCGTGATGTTGACGGCCTGGCCGGCAGCCACGCGGGCCGCCTCCTGCTGCGGCAGGGCAAAATTGAAGAAAATCGGGTCGAGCGCCTGGAGCGGCACAATGGCGGCCCCGCTGCGCAGGAACTGGCCCAGGTTGACCTGGCGGATGCCGACCCGGCCCGCAAACGGCGCGCGGATCGTCTTTTTGTCAATCATGCTCCTGATCGCCGCGACGTTGGCGCGGGCCTGTTGGGAGGCCGCCATCGCGCCGTCGAGGTCGCTCTTCGTGTTCGAGCCGCCCGCGCGCAATTCCTGGGCGCGGTCGAGGTTGAGCTGCGCGAGCGTCGCCGCCGCCTCCGCGCTCTGCAATTCGGCCAGCTCGGTGGAGACGTCCTGTTGCACCAGCAGGTGGCCGGCTTCGACGACCGCACCCGGCTCAAAGCCGATTTCCTTGACCACGCCGTCGAGTTGGGCGCTTACGACGATGCCCTGGGTCGCGGCAAAGCTGCCCACCGAGTGCAGCGTCGGCTGCCACGCCAGCTCGCGGGCGTCGGCGGTCGAAACATGCGCTTCTGGCGGCTGCTGGGCCGCGAGGGCCACGTTCATCATGTGGCGCCCGAACAATTTGTAACCGATGATGCCGCCCACGATGAGCGTCATGGCAACCAGCATCAGAAGCATGCGTTTGATCATGGCGGAATTGGTTGGGCCGGTGCGCGGATCACCCGGGAAAGCCGGCGTTACATGATTCCACAGCCCGTCGGCAGCTGCTCCGCATGGCTTGAAAAAAGGAACGCACCCGTTGTGGGCGCCCCTTTCCGGATTGCCACCGCCGCGCAACTCCGGGAAGGAGAGGCTCCTCCCTTTTCCGGACCCGCGGCCAGACTGGCGTCCCGCCAGTCCGGGTCATGCGTGGCCCGGAATGCCCGTCACCGGCACCCCGGTTCCCAAACATGAAGACCCCCGCCCCCCATCAGGTTGTTCGCGCCGGCGCGCTCACGCTCCTGGCCTCGCTCGCCTTGGCGAATCGCGCACCCGCCGCACCCTCCGGCGCGCCCCACCGGTTCTTCGCCGACGACAGCTACTGGAATCAGCCGATCCCGGCGGACGCCGAGGTCGACCCCCGCACCGCACAGTGGATCAAGCTGCTCGAATCGGAACCGACCAGGCAGAATTTCCTCGTCAATTGCGACCAGTGGACAATCCCGGTCTATGAGGTCAACCGCGACACGCCGCGGGTGAAGATCGGACTGCTGCCGTTGTCGCCCGCGGACCAGGTTCACTGGCACACGGACCGGACCCATTTCGGCCACGGCCAGGGTTTCGACCTCGTGCCGCTGCCAAAGACGGCCACGCCCGACCCGCAGCAGGACTCGCATCTCGCGGTCGTCGACTGGGAGCAGAATCTCGTGTGGGACATGTGGGCGTTGTCGCGTAATCCCGACGGTTCGTGGAAGTCCGCGACGGGGATGGTCTATCCCGCCAACGGTCCTGGCGTGTTTTCCACGGCAGCGCTTGGCGTGAAAGACGGCGAAAGCGTGCATTTCCACGGGCCGAGCCGCGCCGCCGGCGTCCCGGCGGTCGCGGGCCTGATCCTGTACGACGAGGTCGCGGCCGGCGAAATCCGGCACAAGGTCGCCGCCGCCTCGCGGTTCTGCGCCTACCAGGAGTTTGTCTTCCCCGCCGCGTGGACGGACGGGTTCACCGAGGGCGGAATCCCCGAGGGAACGCTGATCCAGCTCGATCCCGCGCTCGACCTCTCGCAGTTCAAGCTCACGCGCGAGGAGCGGATCGTGTGCGTCGCCCTGCAGCGCTACGGCATGGTGCTGGTGGACATCGCCGAGGGCCAGCCGGTTTACGCGGAGGGCCTGTGGGGACACCCGGGGAAATCGTGGAAAGGCAAGCTGCCCCACGGAGCCGGCGGCATCACCACCATCCCGTACCAGCATTTCCGGATGATCAAGACCGGCCCGGCCGTTCACCAGGGGGACGGCCGTTCGAAGTATTCGCCGGTTTGGTGAGCGGGTTTGGAAGGCGGAAGCCGGCCGAACGGGCCGGCGCCCATTCGAAGGCGCAGGTAAACACGCTCCTGCACCAAGACGGCGTCTCGTTTGGAGGTAGGAGCTTGCTCGCAAGCGACCCTTTTTGGTCGCGTGTAAACACGCTCCTACACGCGGGCCGCCGCCGTCCGGGGTGGCGTGGGGACGCCTGGCTCGGCCGGCCATAAGCCGCGGGCTTACCCCGCAGGGGCGGCCGAATCCGCCCAACACAATTTTTTTCTTGGCGTCGCAGAGATATTTTTTTCATACATCGACTTGGAAACTCCCAGGAACCACCTTCGTCTTGTTGGTCTCATCGTCCGAACCCCTCCCCTGCCGCCGCCCCCATGATTGAAGTCCAAGGCCTGGTCAAAACCTACGGCACCAAACGCGCAGTCGACGGCGTGAGCTTTACGGTTCGGCGCGGCGACATCCTCGGCTTTCTCGGCCCCAACGGCGCGGGCAAATCGACCACGATGAAGCTGATCACCGGCTTTCTCCGGGCCGATGCCGGGCGGGCGACCGTCGACGGCATCGACGTCGCCGTCGACCCGGTGGAGGTCAAGCGGCGCCTCGGCTACCTGCCGGAAAGCGCACCGGCCTACCCGGAGATGAACGTCGAGGAATTCCTCGACTTCATCGCCGACGTGCGCGGCTTCCGCTCGGCGGCGGCGCGGCGCGAGCCGGTGGACCGCGCGATCGCGCTCACCCACCTCGAGGCCGTCCGCAAGCAGTCGATCGAGACCCTTTCCAAGGGATTCAAGCAGCGGGTCGGTTTCGCCCAGGCCCTGCTCCACGATCCGCCCGTGCTGGTCCTCGACGAGCCCACCGACGGCCTCGACCCCAACCAAAAGAACGAGGTGCGCGCCCTGATCAAGCGGATGTCCGCCGCCAAGGCCGTCATCCTCTCCACGCACATCCTCGAGGAGGTCGAGGCGATCTGCAACCGGGTCATCATCATCTCCCGCGGCAAGGTCGTCGCCGACGAGACGCCGGCGCAACTGCAGGCGCGCCAGCCCGGCGCGCGGCTCGACGAGATCTTCCGCGACCTGACCCAGGGCGACATCTGAGGCCCGTCCCCGCCAACCCGCCCTTTCCCATGCGCCAGATCGTTCCCGTCTTCAAACGCGAGTTCCTCGGCTACTTCCGCGCGCCGGTGGCCTACGTGTTCCTCATCGCGTTCCTGGTCATCTCCGTCTCGCTCGCGTTTTCGCGCTTCGGCGGATTCTTCCGGGCGAACCAGGCCAGCCTGGAGCGCTACTTCATGTTCTTCCCCTGGCTGTTTCTTTTCCTCGTCCCGGCCGTGGGCATGCGCCTCTGGTCCGAGGAGAAGCGCTCGGGCACGGTCGAGCTGCTCTTCACGCTCCCGCTGACGACGCTGCAGGCGGTCGTGGGCAAGTTTCTGGCGGCCTGGGTGTTCCTCGCCATCGCCGTCCTCCTGAGCTTCCCGATGGCGCTCACCATTGGCTACCTGGGCAGCCCGGACTGGGGCGTCGTCGTCACCGCGTACCTGGGCACAATCCTCATGGCCGGCGGCTACCTCGGCGTGTGCTCGCTCACCTCGGCGCTGACCCGCAGCCAGGTCATCAGCTTCGTCCTGAGCGTGCTGGCCTGCGCCGTGATCGTCTTCCTCGGCCTCAGCGGTTTCACCTCGTTCCTCGAGGGAATGTTTCCGATCCAGGTCGCCGACGCCGTCGCTAATTTCAGCTTCGTCACCCACTTCGACGCCTTCACCAAGGGCATCGTCGATCCGAAGGACGTCGTGTACTTCCTTTCGCTGATGGGCTTCACGCTCTTCCTCAACGTCGTCGTGCTCGAACGCTAAGCCCCGCGCCCCGCCATGACCTTCGGACGAAAGATCCCCGCCGCCCTCCTGCTCTTCGCCGGGCTCGTGCTGATCAACTACCTCGCCTCCTCGCTGCCGGTCCGGCTCGACGCCACCGCCGACAGCATCTACTCGCTGTCGCCCGGCACAAAGGCGGTGCTGGCCAAGGTCGAGGAACCCGTCGCGCTCGAGCTGTATTTCTCGAAGGACGCCTCCGGCCTGCCGATCGGCTACAAGAACTACGAGGCGCGCGTCGAGGAGATGCTCCGCCAGTACGTCCGCGCCTCGCACGGCAAGGTCACGCTGTCCGTGGTCGATCCCAAGCCGGACACGCCCGCCGAGGAAAAGGCCACCGCCGCCGGGTTGTCCCCCCAGGTTTCCCAGGCCGGGGGCGAAAAATTCTTCTTCGGGCTCGTGGTGACGCAGGCCGACCAGCAAAAAACCATCGCGGCTTTCAATCCGGAGCGCGAACGGTTCCTTGAATACGACCTGTCCAAGCTGATCTACGGCGTCCAGCAGCTCGACAAGCCGAAGCTCGGTCTGATCACGAGCCTCCCGCTCCGCGGCACCAGCCCGCAGGAGATGCAAATGATGATGATGATGCGCCGGCAGCCGGAGCCGAGCCAGTTCGTGATCGAGGAGTGGAGCCAGACCTTCAACATCGTCACGGTCGAGGCCACCGCCACGAGCCTGCCCGCGGGCCTCGACGTCCTCGCCGTCATCCACCCCGAACACCTCACCGATCAGCTCCAGTTTGCGATCGACCAGTTCCTGCTCGAGGGCAAGCCCGTCTTCCTCGCGGTCGACCCGTCCTCCGAATTCTTCAAGCGCCAGGGCGGCCAGCAGGCGATGTTTGGCGGACCGCAGCCCAACGTGTCCAGCGACCTGCCGCGCCTGCTGGGCGCCTACGGGATCCAGTATGACCCGCAGAAGGTCGTGGCCGACCCGGTCAACGCCTCCCAGGTCCGCACGGAAAACGACATCATCCGGATGCCGACCTGGCTGACGGTGGAAAAAGAGAGCTTCAATCCCAAGTCGCTGCCCACTGCCCAGCTGGGCTCGGCGACCTTCATCGACGCGGGCAGCGTGGCGCCCAAGGCGGGCAGCACGCTCACCTTCACGCCGTTGGTCGAGACGTCCGCCCAGACCGGCGAGGTCCCGGTGGCCACGATGCAATTCGCGCAGCCGGATGAAATCGCCAAGCAAAGCGTGCCGTCGGGCAAGCGGACCATCGCCGCGCTCGTCACCGGCAAATTCAAGAGCGCCTTTCCCGAGGGAGCGCCCAAGGAGGCCCCCGGAAAGGATGAGCCCGCCAAGCCGGACGCCGCCAAGGAAACCCCGGCCCTCAAGGAGTCGAAGTCCAGCTCGACGCTTTTCATCATCGCCGACACCGACTGGCTTTTTGACGACTACAGTGTCCGCAAATTCAATTTTGGTGGCGAGACCGCCGCCGAGCCGCTCAACGACAACCTCGCCTTCGCGTCCAACACGGCCGAGTACCTCGGCGGCTCGCCGGACCTGATCTCCATCCGCGGCAAGGGCGTGTCGATCCGTCCGTTCAGCGTGGTCAAGCGAATGGAGGTCGACGCCCAGCAAAAGTACCAGCAGCAGTTGACCCAGCTCGAGTCCCGCATCCAGGAGGTGCAGACCAAGCTGACCCAGTTGCAGGGCAAGAGCACGGAGGGCAACCGACTCGTCGCCACCCCGGAAATGACCAAGGCGATCGAGGATTTCCGGAAGCAGTCGGCCGGGATGCGCGCCGAACGCCGGGAGATCCGGCGGGCCCTGCGCGAGGACGTCGACCGCCTCGAAAACAAGCTCCTCGTCTTCAATCTCCTCGCCTCGCCGCTGCTCGTCGGCGCGTTCGGAATCTGGTTCTACCGCGCCCGGCGCCGCTGATCGGTCTTCGCTTTTGCTCCGCGACCATGCGCCTGAAAACCCTCGCCCTCTCCGTTGTCGTCCTGGCGGCCCTCGCCGCCCTCGCCTGGTATTTCCGGCGCCCGGCGCCACCGTTGTCCGCCGACGCGCGAATCGGCCAGCCGCTCGCCGAGCGGGCCGTCGTCGAGCAGGCGGCGAAGATCCGCCTCCGCGACCAGGGCAGGACGGTGGAACTGGCGCGCCAGGCGGACGGCACGTGGCGCGTCGGTTCATACTTCGACCTGCCGGCGGATTTTCCGAAGCTGACCTCCTTTGTCGCGGGGCTGACCGGCGCGAAATACCAGCGGCTGGTCACGACCAACCCGGGACGCATCGCGCGGCTCGAGTTCAAGGACACGGAGATCGCCCTCCTCGACCCGGCCGGCAAGGAACAACTGGCCCTCTCGCTCGGCAAGACCGCCGAGACCGGCGGCGGGCGCTTCGTCAGGGTCGGCACCGAGCCGAAGGCCTACCTCGCGGATTTCAGCGCCTGGCTCGATGTCGAACCGAAGAACTGGGCCAACCCCGAGTTGCTCAACCTCAAGGCCGAGACCGTCGCCCGAATCGAGATCCCCTTCGCCGACGGCGGCACGGTCGTCCTGTCGCGGACAAAGAAGGACGATGCGTGGGCCGCCGAGAAGCCGGCCGACCGGAAGGTCAGGGCCGACCGGGTGACCTCGCTGCTCGGCTCGGTCGGCAACCTGCGCTTTTCCGAGACGAGCGATCCGGCCGACGCCGCCGTCGCCGCCGCACGGGCCAATCTCCACACGGTCAAGCTGACGACCTTCGACCACCAGACGATCACCGTCGCGATGGGCCGCAAGCCGGAGGAGAAGAAGCTGAAACCGCCCGCACCCGCGGTGCCCGCGGGCGCCCCGGCCACGGGTCCGTCCGGCAACGCGCCCAAGGCGGACGAGCCGAAGAAGGACGGCGACAACAAGGCGGGCGGCGAGGCGAAACCTCCCGCCCCGGAATACGAGACGATCCCGGCCGGACCGGTGTTCGCGTTCGTGGCCGACAGCTCTGCATCGGCGCCGATCAACGCGTTGATGGCCAAACGGGCGTTTCAAGTTTCCGACTACGCCTTCACCAACCTTCCCTCGAAGCCCGACGAGCTTTTCGAGCCCCCGCCACCAGCGAAACCCGACGAGAAGAGCGCGCCGGCCGACCAGACGCCGGCGGAGAAGAAGCCGTAGGACGGCGAACCCTTCGTCGCACTTGGGGGAACCCGGCCTTCCACCGTCACCAAGGCCATTGCGGACAGGCCCGGCGGGGACGAGAGGCTTTCAAGAGCAAAGCCCGTCCAGAGGCCGGGCTCCACCTCAGCCAAGAACACGTGGGGATTTTTTTCTCGGGAGGCGGGGTGCCCCGCCTGCACTCCGCCAAAAGCCGTCGCGCAACCGACTGCCGGTGTCGAAGCGCCCAACCCAATGGCGCGCCGCTCCCGGCGCCGTTCCTCAACTCTTACCATCCAACTTTCAAACGGGTGATTTCGGCTCAGTCCCCCCAACCCTCAGCTCCGTCGTCCCGCCTCAGATCGCCTGCTGCGTCTGGGCGTCGAAGAGATGGGCCTTCCCCAGGTCGATCTCCAGGGCCACGTCGCTGCCAGCCGCGTGATCGACGTCCGGGGGCAGGCGCGCGATGAGGGCGTGCCCGGCCGTCCGCAGGTGCAGGTAGGTTTCCGCGCCCATCGGCTCGCTGAGCTCGACGCGGGCGGCAAAGGCGGCGCCCGGCCCGCCGGCCCGGGTGACAATGTTCTCCGGACGGATGCCGAGGATCACGTCGGCCGGCCCGCGGCGCGCGGCGCGGTCGGCCAGCCCGCCCGCCAGCGCAAAGGTCTGCCCGCCGCGCTCCGCCTGCTCGACGAAGTACCAGCGGCCCTCGCGCTCCTCGATCCGGCCGCGCAGGAGATTCATGGCGGGCGAACCGATGAATCCCGCCGTGAAGAGATTGGCCGGGTGATTGTACAATTCCAGCGGCGCCGCCACCTGTTGGATTTCGCCGTCCTTCATCACGCAGATGCGGTCCCCCATCGTCATCGCCTCGACCTGGTCGTGGGTGACATAGATCAGCGTGGCCCCGAGGCGGGCGTGGAGCTTGGAAATCTCCACCCGCATCTGCACGCGCATCTTGGCGTCGAGATTGGAAAGCGGCTCGTCGAAGAGGAAGACCTTCGGCTTGCGGACGATCGCGCGGCCGACCGCGACGCGCTGGCGCTGGCCGCCGGACAGGGCCTTGGGCAGGCGGTCGAGCAGACCCTCGAGGCCGAGCAGGGCGGCCGCCTCGTGCACGCGGGCCTGGATTTCGGCCCGGGGAATCTTGCGCAGCTTCAGGCCGAACGCCATGTTCTCATAGACCGTCATGTGCGGGTAGAGGGCGTAGTTCTGGAAAACCATCGCGATGTCGCGGTCCTTCGGCAAAACCTCGTTCACGACCCGGCCGTCAATGGAAACAGTTCCGCCGGATATCTCCTCGAGGCCCGCGATCATGCGCAGCGTGGTGGACTTGCCGCAGCCCGACGGGCCGACCAGCACCATGAACTCACCCTCGTCGATCGTGAGATTGACGCCTTTCACCGCCGTGACGCCCGGACCGCTTTTGTCCGGGTAGATCTTGACGAGGTTCTCGATGACGACTTTGGGCATGGCAGCGGAGCGTTGCGAAGTTACAGCAAAATTTCGATGTCCGTCTTACCCCCGGCCAGCCGCGCCGCGAGGTCGGCACCGCGGACCCGCAGGCCGCCCGTGCGATAGGGATTGGGCTCGCGGGTCCAGTTCTCCAGCGCCATCCCGCCCACGCGCAAACCGTGCGGCCCAGACGTCCCGCCGTTCACGTGGAAGTGAAGCTCGACGGCGTGACCAAGGAGGTGCGTCGAGGCGCGCAGTCCGTCAAGCGAGTGCGGCAGCACGGGATCGAACACGACGTCGCCAAACGACTCGCGGACGCCCAGCAGGCAGGTCCGGATCTTGTGGATGAACAGGCCCGGTCCGCTGGAATAGAGCCGCCAGCCGCCCCGCAAAGGCACCGCGCCGCCGCGGAGCTCGGGCCAGCGGCGCTGGGCCTCGTAGCGATCGGCGAAATCCGCGTCGGAACTCGAGAAATAGGTGTTGGCCTGTCGGGGTTGTGCCGCCGCCAGCAGATCGGCGAGCGCCACCGGGTTCACCACCTGGAAGCCATGCCAGAGCGCCTCGGCGTCGCCGACCTTGGCCAGCGCCTCCAGGTAGCGCAGGTGGGCGTGGACATATTGCAGCCCAATCTCGCGGCCGACGTTGGCGGCGGTGTCGGCGCGCTTGAACCAGTGCTCCCGGCCGCCGTGGTAAGGCGCCGGCTCGCTCATCAGCCGCACGCCGTCGGGATAAAGCAGTTCCCGGTGCACGAGGTCCAGGTGGCGCCGCGCCTCCTCCGGTGTGAAGAGTTCCGCCAGCACCGAGCGGGTCATCGGCAGGAGCCGGTAACGGATGCGCGTCACGTCGTCGCGGGGGTGGAGCAGCACCCGGTCGCCGGATATCTCCCGGACGAGGAAGCCGGCAACCACGCCGTCGGGCTCCAGCCGGGCGGCAAAGTCGGCGCGCATGCGGGCGAGGAGCGCTTCGAGCGGTTCCGCCCGGGCGAGGTCGCCCGTTCGCCGGCACACGGCGGCCAGCTGGCGGAAGGCATGGAACGCCAAGCCCACGGTCCACGCGCTCACCATGCGCGTGCGCATGGCCGGATCGGCCGGCTGCAGGGTGTCGTCCCAATCGCCGTCGCCGTAGTTCACGAGGGCGGTGCCCGCCAGGAAGCGGGACTCGCAATGGGCCACCACCCGGTCGCAATGGACGATCAACGATTCGACCGGTCCGGTTGGCTCGAAGCGAACGGTGTCGGTGTAGGCGCTCCGATGTCCGAGGAATTCCAGGTCGCCGCTGGCCTCGACGTAATCGCACAGGGCCTTCACCGGCCAGAAGCACACGTCGCCGTGGCTGTGCGCCTGCTGGATGAAGCGGAACGGCGGGTGCATGAACCACTGCGGCCAGCTGCCGTCGGGGTATTGCTGGGCGAAGACCGTGGCAAGCAGGCGGCGCACGGTCGAAAACTCCCCCGCGGCCAGCAGCCATTCGACGGAGCCCTGGCAGACGTCGCGCACACCCCACGCCGCCCCGCCGTATTGCTCGAGACCGTGCGGCGCCGAGAAATGGATCCACGCGTTGTGGGTGAACCAGGGGAGGATTTCGTCGACGCGCGCGACGCCGGCCTGGCCGGTGCCGGCCAGCCGCACCGGCGAAAGCGGCGGACGCGCGGGCGCCGCCCGCTGGCTCCACGTCGAACGGGCCAGGGCCACCGCCGCGCCAAGGGTCGCCTCGCCTGCATGGGTCCCGGCGAGGATCACGGCACACTGGCGCACCGCCCGGCTTTGCAGGGTGAGGTAGGGTCCGCCGCGCTCCCCGCCGTCGGCGTAGAGCGGGCCGTCCCCGGCCACGCGGACAAAATCCGCCGGCGCGGCCGCCGCGACCGCAAAGCACGCACCCGGCAGGTGCCCTCCCATCAGGCTTTCCGCGGCCGGCCGGCAGGCGGCCCAGCCGTCGTCCGGATAGAGGTCGATCGTCGCCGGGTGCTCGAACTCGGTGGCGCCCAGGACGAGCTGGTGGGTGATCAGGAATTCGATCGGCGCGCCCGAAAGCACGGTGAATTCGAGAAATGCCGCCGGCTGGTCCGCCGCGCACCACACCCGGGCCTCGACCACCGCGCCCGGCAACGCGTAGATCCACCGAACCCACCCCGGGGCCATCGCGAAGGCCGACGGCACGCCGAGCTGCCGCCACTCGCCGTCCTGCCGGATGAAGGCCCGCTGGCCGTGGGCGCGGGCGACGTTGAGCGCGTTGCGCACCACGGAGGTCAGCCGCGCGAAGCTCGAGTTGTCGAGGTAGGCCTGGGCCGCGAAAATTCCCGCGGCGTAGCAGGTCAGGCCGAATTGGTCGGCGTCGATCCACAGCCCGCCACCGCTGCGCAGGACGTGGCCGTGGGGCCGGGGAATCGCGGCCTCCTTTTCCTGCGAGACGACGTGGGTGTCCTCACCGTGGAAGAACGACTGCAACGCGCCGCCCGCGCCGATCTCCTCGTGCCGGCGCGCCCCGGGGAACCAGGCGGACCAGTCGTCCGCTGCCGGCGGGCGACCGTGCACCCAGCCGGCCCGGACGAACAGCGAAGGTGCCCGGGTCGCGGCCGGCGGCGGCGGGTCCGCGGGCAGCCAGTCCAGCGGCAGCAGCCCGCGCAGGGCCGCGAGGTCGGCGGGTCCGGAAGCTTCGGGATGGTCGGCCCGGTAATGGGCCAGGAAAACGATTTCGCCCGACGCTCCGGGAGCGAGTTCGAGCGGGCGGCTCTGCAGGCCGGCCAGCGCAAACTCGTATTGCAGGCGGCGCGAAGGCAGGTGGGGCAGCCGCACCGCCGCCGGCTCGCCGGTCAGCCGGTGGTCCGCACCAAAGAACTGTGAGCCGTCCGTGCAGAACGCGGCCGCACCGGACGCGCAGCCCACCGCCAGCCACGGAAAACGATCGCCCGCCATCGCCCGGTTCTGCCGGGCCAGCACGACCCAGCCCAACGCGTCGTCCGCCACCGGCAGCAGGTCAATGTAATGGGAGGTGTACGCCTCGTTGTTCCGCACGGCGCCTTCATCGGCCAGGCCCAGGTCCTGGGCGTGCAGAACGTCGACGGTCAGCGGCGCCGCCGTCTCGTTGCGCACGCGCACCCGCCACGCCCACGCGGAATGCACGGGGTGCACCTGGAGCTGGGTCTCGCACGACAGCCCCGGCACCGGCGCGCACGTCCACGCGGCGCCGCCGGCGCCGGTGCGTCCGAACGGCAGGCCCGATCCGGCGAGGGTGGCGGAACCGGCCTGCCCGGCCGGCCCGCGCCAGCGCACCAGCAGCCGGAACAAGCCATCCTCCGCCGGCCCGGGCAAAACCTGGTTGATCAGGGTCGCTTCGTGGCGCAGCGCGAAGACCGCGCCGCCAGGGAGCAGCTGGATGGCCAGCGGCGCGGCCCCGCTCAGGTTGAGCAGGTCGAAACCGGCGGCGCCCACCACCTCGCGACGGGTGGCCGGGGCGGAGGCCGACGACTGCGCAATGGTGTTGGTCATGGCCGGAACCCCCCGCGGGCCGGCGGAACGATCATCGCCGGCGGAAACGAGCGTGCGCGCGCGGCCGCGTTTGCGGACGACGAGGGTCCGGCGGAGCGCGTGGCGTTCGGGAGTTTGGAGGAAAAGGTGTTGATGACGGAAGTGGGTTGCGAAGCGGAGGCCGGGTCAGAATTTGCTCCCGGTCAGGGCGATGCCCTCGACAAAACTGCGCTGGGCCGCGAGGAAGAGCGCGATCACCGGGAGGATGACGAGCGTGCTCGCGGCCATCAGGTACGGCCACTCGGTTCCGCCCGACCGGCTGGTCTTCATCGCCTCCAGGCCGAGCGCCAGCGTGAAGTCCTTCTCGTCGGTGAGGTAGATGAGCGGACCAAGGAAGTCGTTCCACGCGCCGAGGAAAGTGAACAGCGCCACGACGATCAGCGCCGGACGGCAGAGCGGGAGGATGATCTGCCAGAAGATCCGAAACTCGCCGCAGCCGTCGATCCGGGCCGCCTCCGACAGGTCCTTCGGGATCGTCCGGAAGAACTGCCGGAGCAGGAAAACATTGAAGGCGCTCGCGCAGAACGACCCCACCCACAACGGTTGCAGCGTGCCGACCCAGCCGAGCCAGCGGAACAGTCCGTAGAGCGGCACCATCACCACCGGAAACGGGATCATCATCGTGGCCAGCAGGAGCCCGAAGAAGGTCTCCCGACCGCGCCACTCCAGTCGCGAAAACCCGTAGGCGACCACGGCGCTGGACAGGACCGTGCCGATCACGTTGAGCACGCAAAGCGCCAGCGTGTTGGCCAGGTAGCGGGGAAAATGGCGCATGGCCTTCACCGCCAGCGGAAAATTCTCCCAGCGGAAGGAAACCCGCGAGGCCACCGCCGCGGCCGGCACCACGTCGCGCTCGACGCCGGTGAGGTCGGTGATCTCCTGCCACGGCGCCGCGGCGGTTGCCGGAATCGACTTCAGCACCGTCAGCGGCACCCGGGCGCCGGTCGCGGGCTGCCAGGTGTTGTCGTGGACGGCGCTGGCGGCGAGGGCGACCGGCTGCCTCGCCCCGCCCAGAAGCACCCACAGGCTGGGTTCCGCCACGAGCGCGCCGGGCCGCACCTCCCGGCGGTGGCCGCCGAGCTCGGCCTCGTACCGGTGCGGCAGCCAGTGCTGCGTCTGCGCGAGGGTCTGGTCGAGCGGCTTCAGCGCGGTGAGCACCATCCAGACGAACGGCAGCACGAACATGGCCGCCCCGATCAGGAGAAGCGCGTAGAGGATCACTTTGGCGGACCGGTTCATGGCGCGGCGGGTCAGTCGCCCTGATAGTGCACGAGCCGGCGCGACGTGCGCGACGCCAGCCAGGTGAGGACGAGAATCAGCAGCCCCAGGATCCACGCCATCGCCGAGGCGTAGCCCATGTGCCGGTACTCGAACGCATTTTGGTAGATGTAGATCGCGTAGAACAGGACCGAGCGCTCCGGACCGCCGCCGCCCATGATGACGAACGCCGTCGAGAAAACCTGCAGGCCGCCGATGATGCCGATGAGCAGGTTGAAATAGATCACCGGGGAGATGGCCGGCAGCGTCACGTGGACCAGGCGGTCCCACGCCGAGGCTCCGTCGATCATCGCCGCCTCCAGCAGCGAACGGGGGACGCCCTGCAGTGCCGCGAGGTAGATCACCACCGTGTTGCCGCAGCCCCACAGCGAAACGATCGCCAGCGACGGTTTGGTCCACGCCGGGTCGGTGAGCCACCGCGGCGGATGTTCGAATCCCATCGCAAACAGCGCCTGGTTGAGCAGGCCGAGCCGCCCGTTGAGAATCCACATCCAGACCATCGCCCCCGCCACCGCCGGCACCAGCGACGGCAGGTAGTACACCGCGCGGAACATTCCGCGCATCCGCACGGGCTGGTTGAGCAGCAGCGCGAGCGCGAGCGCCGTGACCATGCTGAGCGGCAGGGCAATCGCGTTGAAAACCAGCGTGTTGGTCACCGATTTCCAGAAGACCTCGTCGGAGACCATGTCCTGGTAGTTGAGCAGGCCCACCCACACCGGCTTCGAGAGCACGTCGTAGTCGCAGAACGAGTAGTAGAGGGACGCGACCACCGGGAAGACGGTGAACACGGCGAACCCCACCAGCCAGGGGCTGACAAAGGCGAGGCCGGTCAGGGTGCGCTGGCGGTCACCAGTTGTCATAGGCCCTCCATTCCGCCACGCGTTCCGCCCCGACCGCGTCCCACCGCCGCAGCACGCGATCCAGCTTCCACTGCACCCGCTCCTGCACCTCGGCGAGCGCCGGCGCCGGCGCGGAGCGCAGGTTGATCACGCGTTCGGCGGCGTTGGCCATCTCGGCGTCGTACTCGTGCCAGATCGACAGCCGCGGCACGAAGCGTGCCGCGGGGCTGCGCGCCAGCGCCATGAAGAGGCCGATCGCCGGGTTCGGATGCCCCGCGAGAAATCCCGGCGACACGTCGCGCAGCGCCGTAAACTTCTGCTGCGCCTTCGCGAGCTTTTCCGCGACGTCCTGCCGCTGCAGGTAGGCGATGAACTCGAAGGCCTCCCGCGGATGGAGCGCGCCCCGGGGAATCACCACCACGTCGCACTGGTCCACGGTCACCGCGGCGCCGCCCCCCACTCCGTCCGCGGCCGGGCAGGCGGTGACGCCCCACTCGAGGCCCGGCGAATATTTCGCGATGAAGTTCGGCATCCACGGGCCCTGCACAACCATCGCCTCAATCCCGCCGAGGAACGGGCTCTGCGCCGACTGGGACACCCCGAAGCTCGCGACGAAATTCCGCAGGTTTTCGACGCCGTACAATTCCGCGGTGTCCCGCAGCCAGCCGTAGGCCGCGAGATTCCCTGCGTCGCCGGCGAGGATGCGCCGGTCGCCGTCATAGTACTGCGCGCCGAACCAGCAGCCCCACGCCGAGACAAACATGCCCGCGTCCTGCGGCAGGTGGCCGACCTGGACGAGGGTGTAGTGCCGCGCGGCCCGCTCTTCCGGCGTAAGGTCGGTGAACGAGACGCGCACCGTGCGGTCCCCGCGCTGGATCTCCACCAGCGTGAGCCGCCGGCTCGCCGCCTCGAATTCCGCGAACGTCCGCGGCGGGCTCTCCGGATCGAGTCCGGCCGCGCGGAAAAGCTTCTTGTTGTAGAAGAGCGCCAGGCAGCCCGGGGTCGTCGGCAGGCCCCACGTGAAGCCGCGGTGGCGGCAAAGGTCCCAGAACAGGGGCACGTAGTGGTCGGCGCCGAGCCCGGCCTTGCGCAACCCGCCGTCGAGCGGCGTGAGCGCGCCCTTTTCCGAGAAATCCGGAATGTTCTCGGACCAGATGCCCGCCACGTCCGGCGGATGGCCGCTCGAGGTGGCCAGCAGCAGCTTCGTGTCCACCTCGCTGACCGAGAGGAGGCGAACCTCGATGCGGGTCTGGCTGCGGTTGAAGTCGTCGACGACCGCCTGCATCGCATCGGCCTCGAAGCCGCTCCATTTTTCCCAGTAGTTGACGACCACGCGGCCATCGGCCGTGAGCTGGTCGGAGCGCGCACAACCGGCCGCGAGCCCGACGCAAAGGAGGGCCGGCAGCCAGAGGAGACGCGGAAGGGTCGGCGGCATGGTCCTTATTCGAGG